>Ga0255126_1000317_pt1 | contig 21368 bp, 17 predicted proteins | sample Law_Miss_RepA_8d_FD_188556 | JGI IMG/M metagenome (GOLD analysis project Ga0255126, IMG submission 188556) | Freshwater microbial communities from St. Lawrence River, New York, United States - Law_Miss_RepA_8d | ecosystem: Environmental > Aquatic > Freshwater > River | place: USA: New York... | reverse complement strand
CTGGTGCGCCTGATGGGCTGGACGGTGCTGGACGTGCCGGGCGTCGAGGCCGACGACGTGATTGCCACGCTGGCCCACACCGCCGCCCAGCAGGGCATCGAGGTCACAGTGTCCAGCGGCGACAAGGACCTGAGCCAGCTGGTCAACGAACACATCACCATCATCGACACCATGAACGGCAAGGTGCGCGATGTGGCGGGCGTGACCGAAGAGTTTGGTGTGCCGCCGTCTCTGATGATCGACTACCAGACCCTGGTGGGCGACCCGGTGGACAACGTGCCGGGCGTGCACAAGGTTGGCCCCAAGACCGCCGCCAAGTGGTTGCTGGAATACGGCTCGCTCGACAACCTGATGGCGCACGCCCACGAGATCAACGGCGTGGCGGGCGAAAACCTGCGCCAGGCCGTGGACTGGCTACCCAAGGGTCGGGCGCTGGTGACCATGAAAACCGACTGCGACCTGAACGGCTGGGTGCCCGGCTTGCCGTCGCTGGCCAGCCTGCACCTGCACGCGCCCGACAAAGACAAGTTGCTGAATTTTTACCAGACCTATGGCTTCAAGGGGCTGGTGCAGTCGCTGGGCGGCGCCATGCCTGCGCCTGTGGCGAAAAAAGCAGCCAAGCCCAAAGACACGGGCATGGGTGATTTGTTTGACTCGGCTCAAGAAGAACCCGCAGCATTGCCCGAATTGGACACAACCGCCAGCGCGGTGCAAGGCGACTTGAAATACGACACGGTGCTCGACTGGGCGCTGTTCGACCAATGGCTGGACCGCATCGAACAATCACCGCTCACCGCCATCGATACCGAGACGACCTCGCTGGACGCCATGCGGGCCGAGATTGTGGGCATATCGCTGAGCGTCAAGCCCGGCGAGGCGGCCTACATCCCGCTGGCGCACAACGGCCCGGGTGCGCCCGAGCAGCTGCCGCTGGCCGATGTGCTGGCCAAGCTCAAGCCCTGGCTGGAAAACCCGGCCCGCCACAAGCTGGGCCAGAACATCAAATACGACCGCCATGTGTTCGCCAACCACGGCATCGAAGTGCGGGGCTACGCCCACGACACCATGCTGGAGAGCTATGTGCTCGAAGTGCACAAGCCACACGGCCTTTCAAGCTTGGCCGAGCGCCATTTGGGTCGCAAAGGCGTGACCTACGAAGACCTGTGCGGCAAGGGGGCGCACCAGATCCCGTTTGCGCAGGTGGATGTGGACAAGGCCGCGCACTATTCGTGCGAAGACGCGGACCAGTGCCTGGACGTGCACCTGGCCCTGTGGCCGCAGATCGAGGCGCACGCGGGTCTCAAGTTTGTGTACGAGCTGGAGATCGCCACCAGCGAAGCGCTGTACCGCATCGAGCGCAACGGCGTGCTGATCGACGCGCCCACGCTGGCCGCGCAAAGCCAGGCGCTGGGCGAGCGCATCGTGGAGCTTGAAACCGAAGCCTACGAGATCGCCGGGCAGCCCTTCAACCTGGCCAGCCCCAAGCAGCTGGGCGAGATCTTTTTTGACAAGCTGGGCCTGCCCGTGGTCAAGAAAACCGCCACGGGCGCGCGCAGCACCGACGAAGAGGTGCTGGAAAAACTGGCCGAGGACTACCCGCTGCCCGCCCGCATCCTGGAGCACCGCAGCCTGAGCAAGCTCAAAGGCACTTACACCGACAAGCTGGCGCAACTGGCCTTGCCGCGCACAGGGCGTGTGCACACCAACTATTCGCAGGCGGTGGCCGTCACAGGCCGCCTGTCGAGCAACGAGCCGAACCTGCAAAACATCCCGGTGCGCACACCCGAGGGCCGCAAGGTGCGCGAGGCCTTTGTGGCCCCGGCAGGCTGTGTGATTGCGAGCGCCGATTACAGCCAGATCGAGCTGCGCATCATGGCGCACCTGAGCGACGACGCGGCCTTGCTCAAGGCCTTCCACGACGGGCTCGACGTGCACAAAGCCACGGCGGCCGAGGTGTTTGGCGCGACGCCCGACACGGTGAGCAGCGAGCAGCGCCGTTACGCCAAGACCATCAACTTCGGCCTGATTTACGGCATGAGCGCGTTTGGTCTGGCCAAGGCCTTGGGCATCGACAACACGGCGGCCAAAAACTACATCACCCGCTACTTCGAGCGCTTTGCGGGCGTCAAACGTTACATGGACGACACCCGCGAACAGGCCAAGGCCAAGGGCTATGTGGAGACGGTGTTTGGTCGCCGCCTGATGCTGCCCGAGATCAACAGCCCCAACGGCCCGCGCCGCGCCGGGGCCGAGCGCGCCGCCATCAACGCGCCCATGCAGGGCACGGCGGCCGACCTGATCAAGCTGAGCATGGTCGCGGTGCAAAAGGCGCTGGACGAACAGGGCAAGGCCACGAAGGTCATCATGCAGGTGCACGACGAACTGGTGTTCGAGGTGCCTGAATCAGAGGTCGAGTGGGTGCGCACCGAAGTGCCGCGCATCATGGCGGGCGTGGCGAACTTGAAGGTGCCACTGTTGGCCGAAGTCGGCTTTGGGCCGAACTGGGAACAGGCGCACTGACGCTACTTGCTTGAGCAGATGCCGCCTGTCGGAGCTGAAGCTCCGACCGGATTAGGGCCTTTGGCTAGCGGTGGCTTTAGCCCCGACGTTGACGGGATGTGACTCTTCCCAAGGCACATGCTTGTGCATGATGGTTTCAAACAGGGCGGAGCCCTCAAAGGCTGACAGCCAAGTCGCCAAAGCCTTCCAGGGCTGCGCCGCAAACCAGGCGGGGTCGGTGTGGGCGTATTGGCGGACAAAAGGGGCGATGGCGGCGTCGGCCAAGCCCCACTGACCACCTGCCAAAAAGGCTTGGGCCTGCAAGCGGGCATGGAGGGTGTGCAGCCAGACTGCTCCCGCATCCCGGTCGGCCAGACCGCTGCCCAGTCCTGAGCGGTTGGGGTATTTGTAGCGGTCCAGTTGCTGTTTGAAAGGCCCATCGTTGTGCGCAATCAGGGCCAGGGCATCGGCCATATCGGTGTCCGTTGCAGGCAGCCAGCCCAGCGGGTCGTGCTGGCGCAGGGCCCACAGCATGATGTCCAGGCTTTGTTCCAGCACCTGTCCGCCCTCGGCGTTGGGCAGCCACAAGACCGGCACCGTGCCTTTGGGCGAGAGGGCCAGCAAATGGGCTGGTTTGTTTTTCAGAACCACCTCGCGGTGTTCGACCGCAATGCCGCTGGCGTGCAACGCCAGGCGCGCGCGCATGGCGTAAGGGCAGCGGCGAAACGAATACAAGACAGGCCAAGTGTTGTCAGACATGGCGGCAGTTTAAATCGCCGCACCCGGAATACCCCCATGCGCAAACCCCACTGTGACCTTCAACTGGGGTGTAGCCCCTCCAGTTCCCAAAGCCGGGTTGGTCGGTGAGCCCGGCAGCGGCATCCCGCTTGACACGGTTGATAAGATGCAGGGTGTAAGGGAGCAAGGGGCTGCCGTGGCCCACTCCCGTGTGATTCATAAATTGCAAGCGCCGCCCTTCGGGGCGGTTTGTTTTGGGGTGCCGGGCACCGCTTGGATTCAAGATGACTTTATTGGCGATATTGTTGGGTACTTTGGTAGCGGGCATTGGCAGCGTCTGGCTGGCGGCCTGGCTGAGTTTTGGCGTGCTCAGACGCTACACCCAGCACATGCTCAGTCTGGCCGCGGGGGCCTTGTTGGCCACGTCGTTTTTGCACTTGTTGCCCGAGGCGTTTGAAAGCGAAGCCGGGGCGCATGCCTTGTTCATGACCTTGCTGCTGGGCTTGGTGTTCTTCTTTCTGCTCGACAAAGCCGAACTCTGGCACCACGGGCACGAACACGGCCACGGTCACCACCATGGACACGGTGACGCTCAGGCGTCAGGCCATGACCACACAGCGCACAAGCACAGCCACAGCCACAGCCACAGCCACAGCCACAGCCACAGCCATCCTAGCCATGGCGCAGGGCAGGTGCGGGGTGGTCAGTGGGCCGTCTTGGCGGGCGACAGCGTGCATTGCTTTGGCGATGGCATCTTGATTGCCTCGGCCTTCATGGCCGACATGCGCCTGGGCGCGATCGCGGCCCTGGCGGTGTTGGCGCACGAGGTGCCGCACCACATGGGCGATCTGGCGGTGTTGCGCCAAGGCAGCAGCAGCCGCCAGGCGGCCATCGTCAAGGTGTCGATGGCCGGGGCCATCACGGCCTTTGGCGGCGCGGTGGGCTATGTGCTGGTGGATGCGCTGCACGACTGGCTGCCTTATTTTCTGGTGGTGGCCAGCAGCAGCTTTGTCTATGTGGCCTTGGCCGACTTGATCCCGCAGCTGCAAAAGCGCCTGTCCGCCCGCGAAACCGCGTCACAGATTTTCTGGCTGGGCGTGGGCATGGGCATGGTGGTGCTCGTCAGCACCCTGGCGGGCCACCAGCACTGATCGGGGCGTTCAGCCCTTGGCGCAGGGCAGGCCAGGGGTGCGGCACCACTCGCTCCAGCTGCCGGCATACAGCGCGGTGGGGCCAAAGCCGGCCAGTTCCATGGCCAACAGGTTGGGCACGGCGGTCACGCCGCTGCCGCAGTGGTGCACCACGCTGCTGGCGGGGCGGCCAGCGAGGACGTCGGTCCATTCGGCTTTCAGCTGCTCGGGGCTTTTGAATCGGCCGTCTTCGGTGAAGTTCTCGCCAAAAGGCCGGTTCAGTGCGCCCGGAATGTGGCCTGCCACCGGGTCCAGCGGCTCCACGTCACCCCGGTAACGGGCTGCGGCACGGGCATCGACCACGGTTTGTGCGGGCTGGCCCAAGTGGGCGGCCACGGTGTCGGTATGCACCAGCTGGCGCAACGGCGCTTTCAGCTCGAACAGCGCAGGTGCAGGGCGTGTGAAGGGACCCGAGTCGGTGGCTCCACCGGCCTCTTTCCAGGCTTGCAAGCCGCCGTCGAGCACGGCCACTGCCTCGTGCCCCAGCCATTTGAGCATCCACCACAAACGCCCGCAGTATTGGCTTTTGTTGCGGTCGTACACCACGATCTGCATGCCGTTGTGCACGCCCAGACTGCCCAGCCACCGGGCCACGGCTTCGCGTTGGGGCAAGGGGTGGCGTCCGCCATTGACGGCCAGACCCGCTTCGTGCGTGCTCAGGTCCTTGTCCAGGTCGGCGGGCCGTGCGCCAGCGATGCGCTCGGCAGTGAAAAAACCACCGGCCAGTTCGGGCTTCATCAGGTCAAAACTGCAGTCGAACACAGCGCAAGGTGTGCCTTGTTGTTGCAGGGTTTGCAGTTGGGGGGCGGTGATCAGCAGGGTGTACATGGTGTGTCTCCAAAAATTCAGTGGTCTTCAGCGGGCGCGCGGGGCAGGGCGCGGTTGCGCAGCACGGTGGATGCAATGCCGCTGGCCATGATCAGGGCCATGCCCAGCCAGCCCATGAGCGTGATGTGTTCACCAAACAGCAGCAGGCCGAACAAGGCGCCAAACACAATGCCCGAATATTGAAGGTTGGCCACCACCAGGGTGGAGCCGCGGCTGTAGGCTTTGGTCATGCACAGCTGGCCCAGCGCCGCCAACAGACCCACCGGTAGCAGCCACAACACGCTGGGCCAAACCCATGGACTCATGCCAGTGAGCAGCATCAACATGGCCCCCACCACGGTGGTGCCCAGCGAAAAATAAAACACGGTGCGGGCTTCGGGTTCGTTGAGACGCCCCAAGGCGGCCACCTGGATGTAGGCCAGAGCCGCGATCAGGCCCGAGAGCAGGCCGACGATGCCAGCGAACAACTGGTCCTGTTCGATGGTGGGGCGCAGCAGCAAGATGACGCCACCAAAACCCGCGATCACCGTCAGCACAATGGGGCCTTGCCTCGTTGCGTCTTGCAGCCGGCCCATGACCAGCGTGCCGCCCACCAGAAAAACCGCCACCCAGATGCCGCTCATGTAGTTCAGCGTCATGGCGGTGGCCAGGGGCAGGTGGCCAATGGCGTAGAACCATGCCGCCAGCGAGGTCACGCCCACCACCGAGCGCCAGACATGCATCATGGGGATGGGGGTGCGCAAGGACACGCCTTGCATGCGACAGATGCTGGCCATGAACACGACGCCGATCAGACCCCGGAAAAAAACCAACTCGAAAGTGTGGAAGTGGGCCGATGCGAATTTGATGCAAACCCCCATCATCGAGAAGAACAAGGATGCGAGGATCATCCAGGAGGCTTGCATCGTCGCCTTGGCTTCAGAGGGTGTTCATCTGGCGGCGGTACCACTCGTGGAAGTGCTGCATGCCGTCTTCCATGGGGCTTTGGTAGGGTCCGACCTCGTTGTCGCCGCGCATCAGCAGGGCCTTGCGGCCCGCGTCCATGCGTTCGGCAATTTCGTCGTCTTCGATGCAGGTCTCCATGTAGGCGGCCTGCTGGGCTTCGACGAACTCGCGCTCAAAGGCCACGATTTCTTCGGGGTAGTAAAACTCCACCATGTTCAGCGTCTTGCAGGGGCTGATCGGGTGCAGGGTCGACACCGTGAGCACATGCGGGTACCACTCGACCATGATGTGCGGGTAATAAGTCAGCCAAATGGCGCCGCGCTCGGGCAATTGGCCGTTGCGGTACTTCAGCAGCACCTCGTGCCACTTTTTGTAGGTGTCCGAGCCGGGTTTGCCAAAGCCGCCCGACACGCCCACGGTTTGCACCGAATAGTGTTCCTTGAACTCCCAGCTCAGGTCGTCGCAGGTGACAAACTGGCCTAGGCCCGGGTGAAAGGGGCCGACGTGGTAGTCCTCCAGATAGACCTCGATGAAGGTCTTCCAGTTGTAGTTGCATTCGTGCAGTTCAACCCGGTCCAGGGCGTAGCCTTCAAAGTTCAGCTGCGCTCTGGGGCCCATGCCGGCCAGGTCGGCGGCGATGTCGCGGCCGTTGTCCTCGAACAAAAGGCCGTTCCATGCCTGCAACTTGTAGTTGTTCAAATTCAGGCAGGGGTCATGCGCAAAGTGGGGTGCGCCCAGCAGCTCGCCGCTGGGCGAATAGGTCCAGCGGTGCAGCGGGCAGATGATGTTGCCGCCAGCGCTGCCCTTTTGCTGGGTTTGCAGGTTGCCCCGGCCGTTCAGCATCACGGCCTGGCGGTGGCGGCAGACGTTGGAGACGAGTTCGACCCCGCCTTGGGCATTGCGCACCAAGGCGCGGCCTTGCGCCTCGTGGGGCAGGGCGTAATAGTCGCCCGGGTGGGGTACCGCCAGCTGGTGGCCCACATAGCGCGGGCCTTGCCGGAAGAGCGTGTTCAATTCGCGCTGAAACAGCGCTTCATCGAAATAAGTGGAAACTGGTAGTTGGCTTGCGGCCTGCTGCAGTTGAAGACTTAAATCAGACATGGGTGACCTGACCTAGAGACTCCCCCTATGAAGGGGCAGGGACAAAGCGCTGAATTCAAGGAAAACCGCGCAAAAAAATGACAGGGAAACCCTGCCGATGAGTCGCGATTCTACCCCGGGGGGTGGCCCTTGCCGTGGGCTGTTTCACAAGTCGTTCAAAAATCAGGGCATCTCCGTCTTGCCGACTTGACGCTGCCCGGTGTCAGTCTTGCCAAGGCTTAAGGCCTAAAATCGGGTTTTTTCCTCGGAACTCCCCATGCCCAAGGCCACCCCCTCCGACGCCGCTGACACCTCGGCAGCGCCCCTGCCCGCCACGTACGAAGCGGCTTTGTCGGAGCTGGAGTCGCTGGTGGGCCAGCTTGAATCGGGTCAGATGCCTTTGGACCAGCTCCTGACCGGCTACCAGCGCGGCGCGGCTTTGCTGGCGTTTTGCCGCGACAAGCTCAAGGCGGTGGAAGACCAGATCCAGGTGCTGGACGGCGGGCAACTCAAACCCTGGAGCGGCGCATGAGTCTGGACTTGAAAGCCTGGATGCAGCCGCATCTCGATCGGGTCGAGCAAGCTTTGTCGGCCGGTATCGCGGCCGAATCACCTGCCGCATTGGGCCAGGCCATGCGCTACGCCGTGCTGGACGGCGGCAAGCGCCTGCGCCCCTTGCTGGTGCTGGCCACGGCCGAGGCGGTGGGCGATGCGTCCAGCCACCCGGCGGCGCTGAATGCCGCCTGCGCCATTGAGTTGATCCATGCTTATTCGCTGGTGCACGACGACATGCCTTGCATGGACAACGACGTGCTGCGGCGCGGCAAACCCACGGTGCATGTGCAGTTTGGCGAGGCCCAGGCCTTGCTGGCGGGCGACGCCTTGCAGACGCTGGCCTTTGAATTTTTGACACCTCTGGATGGCAGCGTGCCTGCGGCGGTGCAGGCCGCCTGCGTGGGCTTGTTGGCCCGGGCTTCCGGTTACCAGGGCATGGCCGGGGGGCAGGCGATTGACCTGGCCAGCGTTGGCCAGCGCCTGACTGAAGACCAATTGCGCCAGATGCACCGCCTCAAAACCGGGGCGCTGCTGCTGTGCAGCGTGCAAATGGGCGCGGCCTGTGTGCCGGGCGTTTCTGCCCCTGTGCAAGCGGCGCTCCAGCGTTTTGGCGAGGCCCTGGGCCTGGCCTTTCAGGTGGTGGACGATGTGCTGGACGTGACGGCCGATTCGGCCACGCTGGGCAAAACTGCGGGCAAGGACGAAGCCGCCGACAAACCCACTTATGTGGCCCTGATGGGGCTGGAGGCGGCCAAGGCTTATGCCGATGCCCTGGCCCAGCAAGCCATGCAGGCGCTGGCCGACACCGGTTTGCCCGAGTCACGTTTGGCCGCGCTGCGCGCGCTCACCGCCATGGTGGTAGAAAGAAACAACTGACATGACCGATTTGCTCAAGACCATCGACTCCCCAGCCGACCTGCGCCGCCTGCAGCGCACCGATTTGCCCCAATTGGCCGACGAGTTGCGTCACTGCGTGCTGGACAACGTCTCCAAAACCGGTGGGCATTTGAGCTCCAACTTGGGCACGGTGGAGTTGACAGTGGCTTTGCACTACGTCTTCAACACCCCGGAAGACCGCATCGTCTGGGATGTGGGTCACCAGACTTATCCGCACAAAATCCTCACCGGCAGGCGCGACCGCATGCCTACGCTGCGCCAATTTGGCGGCTTGTCGGGCTTTCCGCGCCGCGACGAGAGCGAATACGACACCTTCGGCACCGCGCATTCGTCCACCAGCATTTCGGCGGCTTTGGGCATGGCCGTCGCGGCCCGCCAAAAAGGCGAATCGCGCCATTCGATTGCGGTGATTGGCGATGGCGCCATGACGGCCGGCATGGCTTTCGAGGCGCTGAACAACGCGGGTGTGGAAGAGTGCAAGCTGCTGGTGATCCTGAACGACAACGACATGTCGATCAGCCCGCCCGTGGGGGCGCTCAACCGCTACCTGGCCCAGCTCATGAGCGGGCGTTTTTACTCGGCGGCCAAGGCCGGGGCCAAGAATGTGCTGAAAAATGCACCGCCCCTGTTTGAGCTGGCCAAGCGACTGGAAGAACACGCCAAAGGCATGGTGGTGCCCGCCACGCTGTTCGAGAAGTTCGGCTTCAACTACATCGGCCCGATCGACGGGCACGACCTCGAGTCGCTCATTCCGACGCTGGAGAACATCAAGCACCTGGACGGCCCGCAGTTTTTGCATGTGGTCACCAAAAAAGGCCAGGGCTACGACAAGGCCGAAGCCGACCCGGTGGCCTACCATGGCCCCGGCAAGTTCGACCCCAGCGTGGGCCTGGTGCCTGCCGCCACGCCTGCCAAAACCACCTTCACCCAGGTGTTTGGCCAGTGGCTGTGTGACATGGCCGAAAAAGACATGCGCTTGGTGGGCATCACGCCCGCCATGCGCGAGGGCTCGGGCATGGTGGCTTTCCATCAGCGCTTTCCCAAGCGCTATTACGACGTGGGCATTGCCGAACAGCACGCCGTGACCTTTGCCGCAGGCATGGCCTGCGAAGGCCTGAAACCCGTGGTGGCCATTTACTCCACCTTTTTGCAGCGTGGCTATGACCAGCTGATCCACGATGTGGCTCTGCAAAACCTGCCGGTGGTGTTTGCCCTCGACCGCGCGGGTTTGGTGGGGGCCGACGGCGCGACCCATGCAGGGGCTTACGACATCGCCTACATCCGATGCATCCCCAACATGAGCCTGGCCTGCCCGGCCGACGAGCGCGAGTGCCGCCAGCTGCTGAGCACCGCTTTCGCGCAAAACCACCCGGTGGCGGTGCGTTATCCGCGTGGTGCGGGCGTGGGCACCGAGCCCGGGCGTGACCTCGATACCTTGCCTTTTGGCAAGGGCGAGGTGCGCCGTCAGGGCGAAAAAGTGGCCATTCTGGCCTTTGGCACCTTGCTGGCCCCGGCCTTGCAGGCCGCTGAAAAGCTCAATGCCACCGTGGTCAACATGCGCTGGGTCAAACCGCTCGATGTCGACTTGCTGGCCCACATCGCCCAAAGCCATGAACACATCGTCACGGTGGAAGAGGGCTGCACCATGGGCGGTGCAGGCAGCGCTGTGGCCGAGGCCCTGCAGACTTTGCAGATCACCCGGCCTGTGTTGCACCTGGGCTTGCCCGACGAATTCATTGAGCACGGCGATCCGGCCAAACTGCTGGCCCTGCAGGGGCTGGACGCGGCGGGGATGGAGAAGTCCATTCGGCAGCGTTGGCCTGATTGATGACCGGCCAGGAATGAGACGCTGCCCGGGGGGCAGCGCTGGCCTGAGCGTGAAATTTTTTCAATTTTGCATCGAAGGGTAAACCCGGCCCGTTTAAGCTTCTGCAGGTTTTTACAATACCATTTGACGCAACTGTCAGCGCCCGGCATGCCGGGCGTGTTTCTTATCTTTTAAGGAGTCCATTCATGGATCGTCGTTCCATTCTGAAAAATGCAGGCATTGCGGGCGTTTTGGCCGCAGGCGTTGCTCCGGCTGTTCACGCCCAGGCCGCCATTCGCTGGCGCTTGGCTTCGAGCTTCCCCAAGTCTTTGGACACCTTGTTCGGTGGCTGCGAGATCTTTGCCAAGAAGGTCAAAGAGATGAGTGGTGGCAAATTCGAGATCACCACCCACCCCGCCGGTGAGTTGATGCCCGCCTTTGGCGTGCTGGACGGCGTGCAAAACGGCACCGTGGAATGCGCCCACACCGCGCCTTATTACTTCTTCGGCAAGGACGAAACCTTCGCCCTCGATTGCGCCATTCCCTTCGGCCTGAACAGCCGCCAGATGACCGCCTGGATGTACGAAGGCAATGGCATGAAGCTGCTGCGTGAGCACTATGCCAAGTTCAACGTGGTGAACTTCCCCATGGGCAACACCGGCACCCAGATGGGTGGTTGGTTCCGCAAAGAGATCAAGAAGGTCGAAGACCTCAAGGGCTTGAAGTTCCGCGTGGGCGGTTTCGCTGGCAAGGTCCTCGAGCGCATGGGCGTGGTGCCCCAGAACATTCCCGCTGGCGAGATTTACCAGTCGCTGGAAAAGGGCACGATCGATGCGGCCGAGTGGATCAGCCCACACGACGACCTGAAGTTGGGCCTGAACAAAGTGGCGCCCTTCTACTACTACCCCGGCTGGTGGGAAGGCGGTCCTCAGTTGTCCTTGTACGTCAACCAGAAGGCCTACGACGCATTGTCCCCCGAGAACAAGGCCATTGTCGATGCTGCCACGACCTACGCCCACACCATCATCCAGGCCCGTTACGACGCCAGCAACCCTGGTGCCCTGCGCCAACTGGCGGCCCAGAAGGTCAAGGTTCTGGCCTTCCCCAAGAACATGATGGACGTGGCTTTCAAGCACTCGGAAGAGCTGTACTCTGAACTGAGCGCCAAGAACCCGAACTGGAAGAAGGTCTACACCGACTACGCCAAGTTCCGTGCCGACTCCAACTGGTGGTTCCGTTTCGGCGAAGCCCGTTTCGACAACTTCATGCAGTCGCAAAAACTCTGAAGCTGATACCGGGCCTGCGCGCCCGGTTCGTCGACCCACCCGCTGCGCTTGCGCCCAGCGGGTTTTTTTATGGGCAGCACATCGACATGGCTTCAGACGGGTCAGTAGCCGCGCCGAATGACAGGCGAAAAAAAAGCCCATCTGAAAACAGATGGGCTTGGGTTTGAATCAATCAGGTGTTCAGCGCTTGGCGGCACCCGGCATGTCTTTCATCGGATCGTCTTCTGCAGCATCGTCCTTGGCCTCATCGGCTTGGAGGTCGGTGCCGGCCTTGTCGGCTTCTTCGCTGCTTGGGTCATCAAAGGCCGAGTCCGAGGCTTCGAGCGTCACGCTGTCCAGATCGACGGCCGTTGTGTTGGTCAGTGATCCAGTCACCATCGACGGGAAGGCGATGATCGCCGCCACCATGAGCAACTGCAGCGCGATGAAGGCGATGGAGCCTTTGTAGATCTCGGTTGTCTTCACACTCGGGATGTTCTGGCCAGTGACGCGGTCGGTGTAGTCGTTGCGAGCGGCCACACTGCGCAGATAGAACAGGGCAAAACCGAAGGGCGGTGTGAGGAAAGAGGTCTGCAGGTTCATGGCCACCATCACGCCAAACCAGATCAGGGCCTGGTCAGACGTCATGCCAGGCACCAACTCGGGCAGGATCTTGGCGGCCGCCGGGGCCAGCAGTGGCACCACGATGAAGGCGATCTCGAAGAAGTCGATGAACATGCCCAGCACAAAGATCAGCAGGTTCACCACGAACAGGAAGCCCAAGGCACCGCCGGGGATGTTTTCGAACAGGTGTTCGACCCAGATGTGCCCATCGGCCGCGTTGAAGGTGAAGCTGAACACCGTGGAGCCAATCAGGATGAACAGCACAAAGGTGGACAGTTTGGCGGTGCTCTCCAGGGCCTGACGCGTCAGGTTCATGTTGAGTTTGCCTTTGAGGCCAGCCAGCACCAGAGCACCCACTGCCCCCATGGCGCCACCTTCGGTGGGCGTCGCCACGCCCAGGAAGATGGTGCCCAGCACCAGGAAGATCAGGATTAGCGGCGGCATGAGCACAAAGGTGACCTGCTCGGCCAGGCGTGAAAGCAGGCCCAAGCCGGTGACGCGGTTGAACACCGACAGGCTCAGGGCCACCAAGGACGCGATGGTCATGGACAGGATGACCACCTCATCGCCGGGCGCTGGCATGGAGCGCTCCAGCCAGTCGCGCAGCAGCGCGTCGTGCACTTGGGCCCAGGCCACGCCCACCGCGGTGGCGACCACCAGCAAAGCGATCAGCGACTTGTGACCGGACTGGCCATTGCTTTCGCGGTAAATGCGTGCTTCAGCTGGCAAGGCAGGCACCATGGCTGGCTTGAAGATGGCCACGGCCACAATGAACAGGATGTACAAACCCACCAGCAACAAACCCGGCAACAAGGCACCGGCGTACATGTCGCCCACCGAGCGGCCCAGCTGGTCGGCCAGAACGATCAGCACCAGTGAGGGCGGAATGGCTTGCGCCAAAGTACCCGAAGCGGTGATCACGCCCGTGGCGATCACCCGGCTGTAGCCGTAGCGCAGCATGATGGGCAGCGAGATCAGGCCCATCGAAATGACGGCTGCAGCCACCACGCCCGTGGTGGCCGCCAGCAGGGCGCCCACCAAAATCACCGCGATGGCCAAGCCTCCGCGCACCGGACCAAACACCTGACCCACAGTTTCCAACAGGTCTTCGGCCATGCCCGAGCGTTCCAGCAAGATCCCCATGAAAGTGAAGAAGGGAATGGCCAGCAAGGTGTCGTTTTGCATGATGCCGAAGATGCGCAGGGGCAGGGCCTGGAACATGGTGGCCGGGAAGAGACCCGCCTCCATGCCGATGAAGCCAAACCCGAGACCGCATGCGGCCAAGGCAAACGCCACCGGAAAGCCGGTGATCAACAAGGCCAGCAGGCCCGCAAACATCAGGGGTACAAAGTTTTGCACCAGAAAAGAGGCTTCCATCATCGGGCTCCCTGGATTTCTTGCTGCAGTTCGGCAGCACGTTTTTCATCGTCGCTCTGGCTGCCTTCGTGGGCCAGGGTGTCTGGGCCCTGACCACGCAAAAAAGCCAGACGCTTGACCAACTCGGACAGGCTTTGCAGCAACAGCAGGGCAAAACCGACGGGGATCAGCAAATACACGGGCCAGCGAATCAAGCCACCTGCGTTGGATGACATCTCGCCCGAGACAAAAGCTTGCATGAACATGGGCCATGACAAGGCGATGCTGAGCACGCAAAACGGGATCAAGGCCAGCACAATGCCGCCCACGTCGATCCAGTTGCGGGTGCGTGCACTCAGGCGGCTGGCCAGAAAATCAATCCGGACGTGCGCGTTGTTCAGCAAGCCGTAACCGGCGCCAAGCAGAAATACAGCGGCAAACAGGTACCACTGGATTTCCAGCAAGGCGTTGGAGCTGCTGTCAAAAATTTTGCGCACGATGGCGTTGCCTGCGCTGATCAAGGTGGTGATCAGGACCAGCCAGATCGTGATTTTCCCGATGGCGCGGTTGAGCGCATCGATCCAGCGGGACCATTGCAAAAGGGCATTCATAAGGGTTTTCCTCAGTCAAGAGCGGCGATTGTACGTGGGACGCAGACCGCGCCCGCATCGTGCATGCCTTGCAAGGGCTTGATGTTTTTTCAAGCCATGGGCATGTACTCAAAAGGGCTCAAACAGTGGCTGTTGCTGATGGGCGGCTGTGCTTGTCGCCTGTCGGCGGACAGTCGGGGACTCGCCGCGCCCCAAAGCCCTTACCATTGGACGCTTCATGAACACCTTCACCGACAGCGTCCTGACGGCGCTGAACCTTGTCACCTCTCTCGACCCTGCCCTGTGGGTGGTGGTCTGGCGCTCTTTGGCCGTGAGTGCCACGGCTTGCCTGCTCGCCTACGGCCTGGGCGTGGTGCTGGGCGCCTGGCTGGCGGTGTCGCGTTTTTCCGGGCGCGGCGCGGTGCTGGTCGGCTTGAACACTTTGCTGGCGCTGCCTTCGGTGGTGGTGGGCCTGGTGGTGTATTTGCTGCTGTCGCGCACCGGCCCTTTGGGTTTTTTGGGCTGGATGTTCAGTTTTCAGGCCATGGTGCTGGCCCAGTTCATTTTGGTGGTGCCGGTGGTGGCCGCGTTGACGCGCCAGGTGGTTGAAGACGTGGAGCGTCAGCACGGCGAGCAGTGGGCCTCGCTGGGCGCAGGGCCCTGGGTGCGCAGCTTGTTGCTCGCCTGGGATGAACGCCTGGCTTTGTTGACCATTGGGGTCACCGCCTTTGGCCGCGCCATCTCGGAGGTGGGCGCGGTGATGATTGTGGGCGGCAACATCGATGGCTTCACGCGCGTCATGACCACCGCCATCGCGCTGGAAACCAGCAAGGGCGATTTGCCGCTGGCGCTGGGTTTGGGCTTGGTCTTGTTGGCCGTGGTGTTGTGCCTCAATGCGCTGGTGGCCGGTTTGCGCCGTTGGGGTGAGCGGCGTCAGGGCGACCCGGTGACCACGCCCAAAGGATGGGTCGCATGAGCACGCCGCCAGTGGTTCAGCTGCGCGAGGTGTCGGTGCGTTTGGGCCCGGTGGAGGCCTTGCGACGCGTCAGCCTGGCCATTCAGTCCGGTGAGCGGGTGGCCCTGGTTGGCTCGAACGGCTCGGGCAAAAGCACCTTGCTGCGCACGGTGCATGGCTTGCTGCAGCCCGTGCAGGGGCAGGTCGAGCGGCACCCCTTGCTGCGGCAGGCCATGCTGTTCCAAAGGCCGCATTTGCTGCGCATGTCGGCACTGCACAACGTGGCGCTGGGCCTTTGGCTGGACCGCACGCAGGGCCTGAGCTGGGCGCAAGCCAAGGCGCGGGCCATCACCGCTTTGCAGCGTGTGGGCCTGAGCGCCGTAGCCCACCAAAATGGGCGGCAACTGTCAGGCGGTCAGCAGCAACGCCTGGCCATGGCCCGCGCCTGGGGGGGTCTGCCCGATGTGCTGCTTTTGGACGAGCCCACCGCCAGCCTGGACCCGCATGCCAAACGCGAAGTCGAAACCTTGATGGCCGATTTTGCGGCGGGCCAGGGGCAGCCCTTGACCCTGATCTGGGCTAGCCACAACCTGGGTCAGGTCAAGCGCCTGGCCACGCGCGTGGTTTATCTGGAAGGCGGCCAAGTGTTGGCCGATCTGCCTGTGACTGATTTCTTTGACGCGACCCAGCTGGCCGCGCACAGCCCGGCAGCCCATGCTTTTGTTCAAGGAGAAATGTGATGGCTTGTTCCTTGGCAAGAACCCGTTGCGCCTGGGTGTTGGCCCTGTTGGCCAGCACCGCAGGGCTGGCGCTGGCCCAACCCATGGTCATGGCATCCACCACCTCGACCGAGCAGTCGGGCTTGTTTTCGCATTTGTTGCCTGCCTTCAAAAAAGCCAGCGGGCTGGATGTGAAGGTGGTGGCGCTGGGCACGGGTCAGGCGCTGGACACGGCGCGGCGCGGCGACGCCGATGTGGTGTTTGTGCATGACCAGGCGGCTGAAGAAAAATTTGTTGCCGACGGGTTTGGCCTGAAACGCCAGAGCGTGATGTACAACGACTTTGTGCTGATCGGCCCCAGGGCTGACCCGGCGGGTGCTCGGGGCCGGGACATCGTGGCGGCCTTGGCCAAAGTCTCGACCAGCAACGCAGCTTTTGTGTCACGTGGTGACAAGAGCGGCACCCATGCGGCCGAATTGCGCTTCTGGAAGATGGCCAACCGATTCGAGAACAAAGGCAGCGGCTACAAGGAATGCGGCTGCGGCATGGGGCCGGCGCTGAACATCGCCGCATCCACCGGTGCCTATGTGCTCGCCGACCGAGCCACCTGGCTGAACTTCAAGAACCGCGCCGACCTGGCGATTCTGGTGGAAGGGGACAAGCGACTCTTTAACCAATACGGCGTGATGGTGGTCAACCCCGCCAAACACCCGCACGTCAAGCAAGCCGATGCCCAGAAGTTTGTCGACTGGATCACCTCGCCCGCAGGCCAAGGTGTGATTGCCGATTACAAAATCGGCGGCGAGCAGTTGTTTTTCCCAAACGCGGGCCAGTGATCAGCCTTTGGGGTTGCCCAGCTTGCGGTACACCGTGGCACGGCTGATGCCCAAGGCACGGGCGGCTTCGGCCACATTGCCACGCGCCTGATTCACCGCCTCGCGGATCATGTCGGTCTGCACATCCTTGAGGGGCTTGGCCGCAGGGCCCGTCCGATGCGCGTGCACATGGGGCTTGGCGTTTTGGGCCGAGGCCCCAGGACGCATGGCCTGCGTTTGCAAACGCAGGCCTGACCACAGCGGCAGCTCTTGGGCGCGGCCCTCGCGGCTGGCGGCATCGAACAGGTTTTCCCAAGGCGAGGCAAACACGTCGCTGGCGTGCAGGGCCTGGCCGTGCGCGGCTGGTGACAAGGACAGCATTTGCCGCGCCGTGGGGTTGGCCCCTACGATGTGGCCGTCGGTGTCCAGGGTCAGCAGGCCGTCGCTGTCGTCTCCGGGCTGGTTGCCAGGCCAGTTCAGGCGCAAGACCAAGGCGTGCGCGTTGGACAGCAGCCAGCTGTTTTCGATGCTGCGGGCCGAGCGGCGCACCAGGTGTTTCAGGGCCGGGCGTTCGGTGGTCTCGATGCCGGTCAGGTCCAGCATGCCCGCGCACAGGCCATCGGGCCCGAACACCGGCGCACCCGCGCAGCTGTAAACACTGGTGTCCTGAAAAAAGTGCTCGCCCCGGTGCAGCCAGACCGGCTGCAACTCGGTCAAGGCGGCGCTGATGGCGGTGGTGCCCACGGCTTTTTCGGACAAATCCACCCCCACCCGGGCGATCACCTCGGCGCGGCGGTCTTGCCGGTCCACCGGGCCGTGCACGTCGACCACGATACCCTCGGCATTGGTCAGGATGGCGAAATAGCGGATGTCGGCAATGGCCCGGGCCAGCTCCACCAGCACCGGCTGGGCCGCCTGCACCAAGGGGCGGCTGGCCTCCTGCACGCGTCGCATGTGCTGGGCCGAGATGGCCTCAAAGCCCACGGGCTGCCCTGGCTGCAGGCCCATGCCCAGACAGCGCTGCCACGATTGGGCGATCCAGGGTGAAACACCCGCACCCTGAGCCTCAGCGTGTCCCTGAAAAACCAGTTGGCGTGCATGTGCGATGCGGTCGAGGCGGTCACTGGAAAGTGAGGTCATGGACATGTCAGGTGTGTATCAAGCTGAGAATTTTTACCACGACCCTGCCAAACCTAGGGTTAATCCGCATCGGTTTGCAAGGGCATGCGCCAACAATGGCTGTGCATTCTGATTCATCAGCGTGGGCTTGACCAGTCCGCCACACCACAGGAGACACACATGCAGAAAGTCCTGCACATCAACCCGGACAAATGTACCGGCTGCTTGCAGTGCGAAATGGCCTGTTCTTTCGAGAACTACGGCAGCTACGCCACTTCCAAATCGCGCATCAAGGTGTTCGACTTCCACCACACCGGCAAAAAAGTGCCCTACACCTGCACCCAGTGCGACGAAGCTTGGTGCCTGCACGCCTGTCCTGTGGAAGCCATCACCGTGGACAAAGCCACCGGCGCCAAAGTGGTCAACGAGTCCACTTGCGTGGGCTGCAAGGTCTGCACCATCGCCTGCCCATTTGGCACCATCAACTACGTGCAAGAGACCGGCAAGGTGCAAAAGTGCGACCTGTGCGGTGGCGACCCGGCTTGCGTCGAGGCTTGCCCCACCGGCGCCATCACCTTCGTAGACGCCAACTGGACCGGCATCGACAAGATGAAGCAGTGGGCCGACAAGTTGGGCAATCAGCCCTCTGCCGCTTAATTCACCACCCATAAGGAGCTTCAAAATGTCTTGGGCTGGAAAAATCCTCCGCGTCAACCTCACGGCTGGCACCGTCAAATCCGAACCGCTGAACATGGAGTGGGCGCGTGCTTACATCGGTTCGCGTGGTCTGGGCAGCAAATACCTGATCAACGAAGTCGACCCCAAAGTCGACCCGCTGTCGGCCGACAACAAAATCATCTGGGCCACTGGCCCACTGACCGGCACCATGGCCTCTACCGGTGGCCGCTACACCGTCATCACCAAAGGCCCGCTCACCGGGGCGATTGCTTGCTCCAACTCGGGCGGCTATTGGGGTGCCGAGCTGAAGATGGCCGGTTGGGACATGATCATTTTTGAAGGCGCATCGGCCAAGCCGGTGTACCTCTACATCAACGACGATGTGGCCGAGCTGCGTGATGCGGGTCACCTGTGGGGCCAAAGTGTCTGGAAAACCGAGGAAATCCTCAAGACCAGCCTGCAAGACCCGCTGCTGCGTGTCTCGAGCATCGGCAAGGCCGGTGAAAACAAGGTGCTGTACGCCGCCGTGGTGAACGACCTGCACCGTGCGGCTGGCCGCTCGGGCGTGGGCGCCGTGATGGGCAGCAAGAACCTCAAGGCCATTGCTGTGCGCGGCACCAAGGGTGTGGGCAACATCCGCGACCCCAAGGCCTTCATGAAGGTGACCTTCGAGAAGAAGAAAATCCTCGCTGAAAACGCCGTCACTGGCCAAGGCCTGCCCGCTTACGGCACCCAGGTGTTGATGAATGTGATCAACGAGATGGGCGCCTTGCCCACGCGCAACCACCGCGACGTGCAGTTCGAGGGTGCGAAAGACATCTCCGCCGAAGCCATGGCTACACCACGCGAGACCGACGGCAAGAAGCACCTGGTGACCAACCAGGCCTGCTTCGGCTGCACCATCGCTTGCGGCCGTATCAGCAAGATGGACGAAGGCCACTTCACCGTGCAAAACAAGCCGCAATACTGGGGCGCCAACGGTGGCCTGGAATACGAAGCGGCCTGGGCGTTGGGCGCGGCCAACGGTGTGAACGACCTGGAAGCTTTGCAGTACGCGAACCTGCTGTGCAATGAAGAGGGCTTCGACCCCATCAGCTTCGGCGCCACCGTGGGCGCGGTCATGGAGCTCTACGAGATGGGCGTGCTGACGAAAGAGCAGCTGGGCATCGACGCCAAATTCGGCTCGGCCCAAGCGCTGGCGCACTTTGCCGAAATCACGGCCAAGGGTGAAGGCTTCGGTGTCGAGATCGGCCAAGGCTCCAAGCGCCTGACGGCCAAGTACGGCCACCCCGACTTGTCGATGAGCGTCAAGGGCCAGGAATTCCCGGCTTATGACGGCCGCTCGATCCAGGGCATTGGCTTGGCGTATGCCACTTCCAACCGCGGTGCTTGCCACCTGCGCGGCTACACCATCGCTTCCGAAGTGCTGGGTATCCCGGTCAAGACCGACCCACTGGAGCACGAAGGCAAGCCCGAGCTGGTCAAGGCTTTCCAGGACGCGACCGCCGCTTTCGACTCATCAGGTCTGTGCGTGTTCACCACCTTTGCTTGGGGCGTGGCCGATTTGGCCCCGCAACTGCAAGCCGCGTGCGATGACGCTTACACCACCGAAGAGCTGGAGAAAATCGGCGAGCGCATCTGGAACATGGAGCGTGAGTTCAACAACGCCGCAGGTTTCACCAAGGCCGATGACAACCTGCCCAAGCGCCTCATGACCGAAGCCGCCAAAACCGGTCCGTCCAAAGGCAAGGTGAGCATGCTGCCCGAGATGCTGCCCAAGTACTACGCCGCACGCGGCTGGGACAGCGAAGGCCGCCCCACTGCCGAGACCAAGGCGCGTTTGGGCCTGTGAGCCAAGTCCCTGTGGGAGCAATCCCCTGTTCGCGAAGCTTTCGCAGCAGGGGCTTGCTTTTGCAGGTGTCCAAGCGGCCTGAGGGCCGCTCTTTGTTTCTGGAGTCCGACTCATGACCCACCACGTCATCTTGGGCGCAGGCCCTGCCGGCGTCATCGCCGCCGAGACCCTGCGCAAGCACGCCCCGAACGACACCATCACCCTGGTGGGCGATGAGCCCGATGCGCCTTACTCGCGCATGGCCATCCCTTACCTCTTGATCGGCAACATCGACGAACGCGGCACCTACCTGCGCAAGAGCGCCACGCACTTTGATGATTTGCGCATCACCCAGGTCAAGGCCAAGGTGACGCGTGTGGACGCGGCGGGCAAAACCGTTCAGCTGGACAACGGGCAGTCGATCAGTTTTGACAAGCTCTTGATCGCCACCGGCTCGCACCCGGTGCGCCCCCCGATTGCGGGCATGGACTTGCCCGGGGTGCACCCTTGCTGGACGCTGGAAGACGCCCGGGCCATTCAGGCGCTGGCCAAGCCCGGTGCCCGTGTCTTGCAAATGGGTGCGGGCTTCATCGGCTGCATCATCATGGAAGCGCTGGCCGTACGCGGTGTGAAGCTCAGCGTGGTGGAGATGGGCGACCGCATGGTGCCGCGCATGATGGGTCCGGTGGCGGGCGGCATGATCCGTGACTGGTGCGAGGCCAAGGGCGTGCAGGTGTTCACCGGCACCAAGGTGGAGGCGATCGAGTCGGGTGCAGAAAAAGGCTTGCTGGGCAAACTGGCGGCAGCGGTGGGCATGTCTTCTGACGATGCCTCTGGTGCATTGCGGGTGCGCCTGTCCAACGGCCAGACCGTCGAG
>Ga0255126_1000308_pt1 | contig 21483 bp, 13 predicted proteins | sample Law_Miss_RepA_8d_FD_188556 | JGI IMG/M metagenome (GOLD analysis project Ga0255126, IMG submission 188556) | Freshwater microbial communities from St. Lawrence River, New York, United States - Law_Miss_RepA_8d | ecosystem: Environmental > Aquatic > Freshwater > River | place: USA: New York... | reverse complement strand
CCAAGGTGCCGTTCCCGGCGGTCGTGCTGGCGATCCATCCGCCCTCAGCCCGGACCTGCAGTTGCACGGCAGCCAGGGCGTTGGAGGGCGAAATTAAATGATGGGCGTGTTCGCGGCGCAGCATGGACAGGTCGTTGAGATGATCGCCGGCGGCCACTCGTGCCTCGGGTCCGATGCCGAGGATGCGGCCCAGTTCGGACAGGGCGGTGCCCTTGCTGTAGCCCCGGTGACTCAGGCGTATGTAGATGTCGTTGCGCACCGCGACGAGGTTGGGATGCCGTTGGCAAAAGGTGTCCAACTCGGCGTGGATCTCGTCCATTTGCAGGATGGACTGAGCGATGGCGCACAGGGGTGAAAAGGCGTCACTGTAAAAGGTGGCTCCGTGGCGTGCCGAAAGGGATTGGATTTGCTGTTCCATTTCCGTCGCCACCGACTGGAACAAGCGAGCGTGGTCTTCGGTGCAGCGGCTGTTCCACGGCTCCACCGGCAAGAAGCGGTCGTGCTTCCGCTCAAAAATTTCGCGCTCAACGAGGATCAGGTAATCGGGCTGCACCGAAACCCGGGCCCGGCCCAGGGTTTCCATCAGGCTGGCCATGTCGCGCCCCGTGTTGATGACCCAGTGACCACCGCGGGCCTGGAAGGCAGCGATGCGCTCCTGCAGTGCGTGCGGGATTTTTGGATCACCGAAATCGTCGTGGATGGTGCCGTCGAAATCGGTCGACAGCATCCGGAGAGAGGCACCAAGGCTCATGAGTGGGTTGAGACTGGAGTTGCCAGTGCCATCGGGCAAGGGCAGGTCCGCAGAATGGCGGGGAAGGCGGGGACCCAGATCTCGAAGCGCTAGCCTCTAGTTTCGCCCCTCCCGTCAGGCACTGCATCGAAAGGACAACCGATAGAGGGTGGACTCGACGTTCTAGGCCCGCGGTCGAAGTTTCCGGGTCCGCAGTTGTGGCCAAGGTTCAAGAAGGTTACCAGTGAGTCCGCTCTAATTTATGTCCAGCCACCAGGATCAGTTTGACGATGCTATGTTCGACTACTCGACCGGCGAGTACGCGGTCGCCATTTCGAAATTGCAGGCAATCCTTGCAGAGGATCCAGACCACTTTGATGCGCGCCTGGGTGTGGCCATGAGTCATTACCGCTTGGGCGATTATCCGACGGCCATTGCCGAAGGGCATCGCGCCGAGAAGCTCAAGCCCAACGAGCAGTTGGTGCATACCAATTTATCGCTCTTCTACATGAAGTCGGGCGACAAGCAGACCGCCGAGAAGCATGGTCTGCAGGCCCGTATTGCCTCGTGGAAAGGCAACATGGCCGCTCCGGGAACTGAACCTGCCCCAGAAGAAGACGCCGACCTCCGCATGGCTCAACCCAAGGCCCAAGCCTTCAAGCTGCCCGAAAAGTTCCCCGACATGCCCTGGAAGAAAAACACCCGCCCGGGCGGTGACCAGCACTGAACCAGTCCGAGCCGAGGGGTCGGGTTGACAAAACCAAGGGTGAGGTTCTTGCTGAAGTTGTTCCCCGAAGCCCAACTATCCCATGCCTGTGATACGCCCAAACCTCTCGTGTCGGAATGCGTTCACGTTGATCGAGTTATTGGTCGTGATCGCGATCATCGCGATTTTAGCGGGCATGCTCTTGCCGGCTCTGGCCAAGGCCAAGTATCGGGGCAGTCGGATCGTCTGTGTGAACAACATCCGCAGCCAGTACCTGCCGCAAATTCTCTACGCCGACGACAACCGCGGGAAGTTTCAGCAGCATGACGATGGGAGCCCGGACTACCACCGCACGGGCGGTCGAAAAGACAGCATCGTTGATTCGTTGAAGGGCAAGTACTTGCAGGAGACCCGAGTGCTGATTTGCCCCGTCACCGCCAAGACCTTTGGTAAGCTGTGGCTCAACTACGCGAGCATGACCAACTTCGCCGACGCCTCCACCAAGGACTACGGTGGGTGGGATACCCCTGCATCGATGGTGTATACGCCCTACATGTGGTTCGCGAACTTCCCTAGCATGAAGTTTCAATCGCTCAGCGGCAGCAAAGATCCCGCGGCGGCCGACATCGAGCCGGCCTGGCCCACGAAGTCTGATGAATGCGATTCCTCGCGGGCCTTCATAACCCACCGTGTGAGCGATTCCCCGGGTTCGGTCACCTGGGATGTCGGTCACCTCGGCCGCTTCAATGCCCCCAAGGTGAGTCGGCTCTTCCTGGAATTCTCGCTGACCCCGGATCAGCCGGTCGGTCAGGCCGATGGTAGCGTGATCGTTCGACCGAAGTCGCAAATCAAGGGCCGTGCGGTCGGGGGTCCGGGCGGTAACACGGTCTACTGGTATTAGGCTGAGAGGTTGTCCTCGCAAGAAGGGTGACGCATCCAGCGGGCATCCCCGTCTGGGTCCTTGGCGGCGGTGAGGCATCGCGCCATATTCCCGCCTCTCATGCGCATTACCCGACTTGAAGTTCGCGATATTCGCTTTCCGACGTCCAAAGGCTTGGACGGTTCGGATGCGATGAATCCGGATCCAGATTATTCCTCGGCTTACGTGATCTTGCACACGGACACCGAGTGGAAGGGTTACGGGTCTACCTTCACCATCGGCCGCGGTAACGACGTGGTTTGCGCCGCGGTCATGGCCCATGAACACCTCGTGGTGGGTCTCACGCTGGAAGAGTTTCGCGCGGCTCCGGGCGCGGTGTGGCGGCGCTTGAATGGCGACTCGCAACTGCGCTGGATCGGTCCCGACAAGGGGGCCATTCACTTGGCGCTGGCCGCCATCGTCAACGCCCTGTGGGACTTGTACGCCCGCCATGCCGGAATGCCGGTTTGGAAGCTGGTGAGCGGGTTCACGCCCGAAGAGTTCGTGGCCTGCGTGGATTTCCGCTACCTGACTGATGCCATTACGCCGACTGAGGCGTTGGACTTGCTGCGCCGTGCCGAATCAGGCAAGGCCGAGCGTATCGCCCGGCTCGAGCGCGAGGGTTACCCCGCTTACACCACCAGCGCCGGATGGCTGGGTTACCCGGACGACAAGATTCGCCGTCTGTGCCGCGAGGCGGTGGCTGAGGGATGGAACCACATTAAGGTCAAGGTGGGTCGCGATTTGCAGGACGACATTCGCCGCCTGAGCATCATCCGTGAGGAAATCGGCTGGGATCGCAAGCTAATGGTCGATGCCAACCAGGTCTGGGATGTGCCGCAGGCCATCGAGTGGATGCAGTCGCTGGCCGCGTTCAAACCGTGGTGGATCGAGGAACCGACGTCGCCCGACGACGTGCTCGGCCATGCCGCCATTGCGCGGGCCATGGAGCCGCTGGGCATTGGCGTGGCCACGGGCGAGCACGGCATGAACCGGATCCTCTTCAAGCAGTTGCTGCAGGCTCGGGCTATCTCGTTCTGCCAAATCGACTCCTGCCGCCTGGGGGGCGTGAATGAGAACCTCGCGGTGCTGCTCCTGGCGGCGAAGTTCGGTGTGCCGGTGTGCCCCCACGCCGGTGGCGTCGGGTTGTGCGAGTTCGTCCAGCACATGAGCATGATCGATTTCACCTCGGTCAGTGGCAGCTGGGATGGACGGGTGTGCGAGTTTGTCGATCACTTGCACGAGCACTTCACCGATCCGTGCCGCATCCGCTCTGGTCGCTACTTGGCCCCAGAGAAAGCGGGCTACAGCACCGAGATGCATGCCGAGACCCTCGCTCGCTATGAGTTCCCCAGCGGCACCGAGTGGCGGTGACGTCGGTGCAGGGCGGGGGGCTGTGTCCTATCTCAACTGAGACGCGGCCATCGGCACCGAAAAGGCTTCTGTTGCTGCCCACCGGGCGGCAGAGGAGGTCTGGAGGTGCTAAATAATGCCTCAGAGCACTCCTGCTCCCACCCAGTTGCATCAACCCGTAGAGATTGACAGTCCGGTCCTTGGTTATAGGTTTCCTATATGAAGACGTCCGTCTACCCTCTGCCATTGGATGCGGTGCTCGCCCGGGAGGTGGCGAAGGCTGCGAAAGCGTCTGGCCTCTCCCGTGCCGAACTCATGAGGCAGGCCATCGCATTCGGTCTGCCCACGGTCGTCAAGGCCCTTGGGAAGCCCCTCCGAAGGATCACGACAGTGAACCCACTGACGCCGAGGCAGGCTCGAGCGCTCTATCAACAGGATGACGATGATCGGCGAGAAGTCAGTCAACTCATGGCGGCTCAACGTTTTGAGGTAGCCGATTGAAGGCTTGGGAAATCTACACCGCCGACATTTTTGGCGAGCACCCGTGCGTGCTGATCTCTAACCAACCGCGCATTGATTCGAAGCCTGAAGTTGTCGTCTTGGGTTGTCGTACCATGCGTCCATCCAACGAGCGCGAACCAAGAGCGAACGAGGTTCTGCTGGATGAGGCCGATGGTCTGGATCTCAAGACTCTTTGCCGCTGCGATCTCTTATTTACCCTTGAGAAAAACAAGTTGGGCCGACGCCGAGGTGTCGTCACACCATCACGACGGAACGAAATCGCCCGGCGAATCATCCAAGGGCTGGCCATCGCCGGATTGTAGCTGACCGAATCACCCTACTCATCCTCCCAACCCCTTTCGGTCTTCGATCCTGGTGACCAACACCCTCCAGTTGCGGGTCCTCGTGCGTCAGATCCGTCTCGATCCGTTGAGATTTATCGCGGCCTCGCACGGCGAGCCTCCCGCAGCCGAATCCTTGCACCCGGCCGCGGGCATTCTCTAGTGTCGGAATCGTCCCGGGCGCGGCTCGGCTCATCACCATGGCATCACTCAACGACAATTATTTCAAGCTCAAGGCGGGTTATCTGTTTCCGGAAATCGGACGGCGGGTTAAGGCGTTCAATGACGCCAACCCTGAAGCGGCTGCCCGGTTGATCCGGTGCGGCATCGGCGATGTGACCGAACCCCTCCCGGGAGCTGTGGTCGCCGCTTTGCACAAGGCGGTGGATGAGATGGCCGTGCGGAGCACCTTCAAGGGCTATGGCCCCGAGCAGGGCTATGAGTGGCTGCGGGCGGCCATTGCCGAGAATGATTTCCGGGCCCACGGCCTCGACGTGGCCGACGATGAGATCTTTGTGAGCGACGGTTCGAAGTGCGATTGCGGGGCGATCCTCGACATCATGGGGTCTTCCAATCGTCTGGCCATCACCGATCCGGTGTACCCGGTCTATGTGGACACCAATGTCATGGTGGGCCACACCGGTGAGGCCGATGCCTCGGGCGCCTATGCGGGGATCACCTACTTGCCGTGCACGGCCCAGAACGGCTTCATTCCGGAGCCGCCCAAGGAGCACGTGGACGTCATTTACTTGTGCTCGCCGAACAACCCCACCGGGGCCACGGCCTCGCGGGCCCAACTTGAGGCTTGGGTGAAGTACGCGCTGGCCAACCGATCGATCATTTTGTTCGACGCGGCCTATGAGGCCTACATTAGCGATCCGACAATCCCGCATTCTATTTACGAGATCCCAGGGGCCCGCGAGTGTGCCATCGAGTTTCGCAGTTTTTCAAAGAATGGCGGTTTTACTGGGGTCCGGTGCGCGTTCACGGTGGTGCCCAAGACACTCCTAGCCTCCACGGCCTCGGGCGAGTTCAAGCCCTTGCACCCGTTGTGGTCTCGGCGCATGACCACCAAGTTCAACGGGGTGTCGTACTTGGTACAGCGTGCGGCCGAAGCCTTGTATTCGCCGGAAGGCAAGGCCCAGGTGGCCGCCTTGGTCGAACATTACATGGGCAATGCCAAGATCCTCGTGGCGGGCGCCAAGGCGGCCGGTCATCGCGTGTTTGGTGGCGTCAATGCGCCGTATATCTGGGTCGATGCGCCCAAGGGGCACACCAGTTGGCAGGCCTTCGACCGCATCCTCAATGAGTCCAATGTGGTGATTACCCCAGGAAGTGGCTTCGGCAGTAATGGCGAAGGGTGGTTCCGTGTGAGCGGATTCAATAGTCGAGCTAATGCTGAAGAGGTTTCCCGTCGCTTGCAGGCGTTGAACTGGTAGCGCGGGCCTTTGCGGAGTGCTCGTTGGTGCGTGCTCGGGGCGGTCCGTGCGAGATGCAAAGTTGGACGTTGGAGGTTGGGGAAATGTGGCTTAATTTCACGCCACATGACACGCCTCCTGTTGCTCCTACTGGCGTTAGCCCTGCCTCTGGCGGCGGCCCCTTCGAGCAAAGATCCCGCTCGATGGATCGCCGCGGTTTCGCCGGGTTTGATGCAGGTAGAGTTTACTCTGCAATTTGACCGGGGCGACGCCCCGCATGGGATTCTCGATCAGGATCCGCGTTCCACCGGGCCGCGGGCCAATAGCTTGGCCGACTTGGTCGCTGACGAGCGCCCTCTGGAAACCACCGGTTTCCTGGTGGGCCCCACGACCGTGGTGGCGATGGATCCCTGTGTGCATCCGCGATTCATCAAGACCATCGTGGTCCGGCAAGGGGCCCACCGATCCACCGCCCGCATTACGGCTTACGGCGTGGATCAATGGGCCTTTGTTCTGACCCTCGATCAACCGATCGCCGGCACTAAGCCCATCGAATTTCCGGTCAAGGGCACCGAGGCTCCGGCCGCCTTGGTTAGCTATTACCGCCAAGACGGACAAATGGTCCGCGTGGCGCTGCCGTGGGGTGGCCAATACCTCGAGACTGAGTCCGGAAAGGCTCTTCGGGTCTTGGAGCATCAAGGAGTGGCACTAAGCGCCCAGGGGCGGCCGTTGGGACTTGTGATGAACCATCGGCTCGATGCCGACAACCGGTGGCGCGGCAATCCCATGGCCTGGAAGAGGATAGAGGCCGCCGACTTTGCCTCCCAGTTGAAGGAGTTGGAGAGTTTAACCGCTCAGGCTTTGGTGCGCGTCCGCCTGAGTTTCCGCAGTCCTAAGGTGACCCCGGGCCAGAACCCAATGCGTGCACGCAATCGCGGCGACGAGGAATCCGACGAATCGGCCACCGAACGCAATGAGTTGGGCGTACTCTTGCCCGGAGGTCGCGTGGCGGTGTTGGCGGCGCTCAAGAGTGGGTTGACCGCTCGATTGGAGCGCGCCTCCATCCAGAGGGACGGCAAGCCGCCCGTCACCGCCAAGTTCATCGCCTCTCTCCGAGATTTTGGGGTCCTGGTGATGGAACCTGAACAACCTCTCGGCGATGCGTTGCGTATCGATACGACGCATCCGGCCGACCTCATGGGGCAACTGATGTTGCGGGCTGAGGTAGATTTGCGGGGCGAAACACGCTCGTCCTATTTCCACGAGTCCCGGATCGCCGGTGTCCGGGTGGGTGCCCGAATGGAGGCCTATCCTGAGCTGCCCGACCCGGAGGTGAAGGACACCTTTCTCTTTACGATGGATCGCGCTCTCCACGCCCTGCCAGTCACCCGTCGGGAACTATTGGGCGGTGTTCGCGATCCCTTCGCCGGTCGCCGTCAGTTGACGACTGCGCGCCAATTGGCGGAGGCCGTTCGTCGCCTGCCTGAGACGGCCGATCCGGCCAATGTTCCGGTGTCGGAGGCCGACGAAAACCGATTGGCCTGGCTCGGGGTCGAACTGCAGCCGCTGACCCGCGAACTAGCCCGCGCCAATCAGGTGTCCGACCAGACGCGCGACGGCCAGACCGGCGGGCTCATCACCTACATCCATCCCGATTCACCCGCGGCCAAGGCGGGCATCAAGGCGGGCATGGTGATGCTGCGCCTGCGGGCCGCCTCGCAGCCCGTGCCCATCGAAATCCAACTTGAGGAAGACTTCGCGCGCGCCCAGGGCTTTCCGTGGGAACGCTTGGATGAGATTCGCGATCAATTCTTCGAGCGGATTTTTACTCCGTGGCCGCCGGTCGAGACACCAGTGACGCGGGCCCTGACCGATCTGGGCTTCGGAACCCGTTTCACGGCCGACTTTGTCGAGGAAGGCAAACTGCTTACCCAAGAGTTCGAGGTGGTTCCGGGGCCGACACATTATGAGTCGGCAGCACGGTTTAAGTCCGAGAGTCTAGGAATCACGGTGCGCAACCTCACCTACGATGTGCTCCGCTACATCCAGCGCAAGGCCGACGAGCCCGGGGTGGTGGTCTCGCGGATCGAGCCCGGCGGGCGCGCCAGCGTCGCAGGTGTGAAGCCTTACGAGTTGATCACCCATATCCAAGACCAGCCGGTGTCCACGGTCGCTGACTTTGAACGCCTGGTGGCGGCCGAAAAGGGAGATCTAAAGCTGACCCTCAAGCGCATGGCCAAGGGGCGCATCGCGACAATTCGTGCGGTGTCCTCGGAGACCAAAGAATAGGAAACGTATGAATCCATCGAAGGCATCCAGAACCCCGGTGGGTGAAGCGGGAAGAAAACTCCTAAAATGGCTGAGCATCGCTTCGTTGTGGTCGCTGGCACTGGGCGCGGCCGAAGCTCCGCCGGCAGACCCACACTGGGCATTCCTGCCGGTGGTCCGACCGGCTATTCCTTCCACCAAAATCTCGGCCAATGCGGCCAATCCGGTGGATACCTTTATTCAAGCCCGTCTCTCCGAGAGTGGGTTGACGCCTTCGGTCGAGGCCGATCGTGCGACGCTCATTCGGCGGTTGTATCTGGTGATGTTGGGGGTTCCGCCGACTCCAGACGAGTTGTCCGCGTTTGTGGCTGACGTGCAGCCTCGAGCTTGGGAGCGATTGTTGGATCGAGTGCTCGAGGATCCCCGCTATGGAGAACGCTGGGGACGCCATTGGCTCGATGTCATCCGGTTCGCCGAGAGCAATGGTTTTGAGACCAACCGAGAGCGGTTGAGCGCCTGGCGGTTCCGAGACTATGTGATCGAGGCCTTCAACACCGACAAGCCCTACGACCAGTTCATACGCGAGCAAATTGCCGGAGACGCGCTGGGCAGGGACGTGGCGACCGGGTTCCTAGTCGGTGGTCCGGTGGATATCGTTAAGAGCCCAGACATCACTCTGACCGCTCAGCAACGGGCCGATGAAATCGATGACATGCTGGGCACCACCGGCACCTCCTTCATGGGGCTTACCTTGGGTTGTGCTCGCTGCCACACGCACAAGTTCGATCCCATTACCCATACCGAGTACTACTCGATGGCGGCCATTTTCTCTGGCGTCCAACACGGCGAACGCTCGCTGCCCTTGTCGCCCGAACGGGCACAGGGGGTAGCCCGTATCGAAGGGCGGATCCAAGACCTACAGAAGCGGCTCGAAGCCTTCATTCCGAGGGCGTTGACTGGGTCCCCGACGACCCCGGCCGACCGGCGGCCGGCGGTGGTCGCTCGGCAGAATGAAGATCGGTTCGCGGTCACCGACGCGCGGCGTGTGCGTTTTACCATTCTTGCCACGACGGGCGGCGAACCGTGCATCGACGAACTCGAAGTTTGGTCGGGCGATCACAATGTGGCCTTGGCCTCGGCAGGAACCAAAGCTACGGCCTCAGGGAGTTTGGCTGGGTACGAGATCCATAAGTTGGAGCATTTGAATGATGGTCGCCCTGGCAACACGCGTTCGTGGATTTCCAGCGAGGCGGGCAAGGGTTGGGTTCAATTAGAATTCCCCAAGGCCGAGCGCATTGGTCGCGTGGTCTGGGGGCGTGATCGGGAAGGGAACTTCAAAGATCGCCTGATCACCCAGTACCGCATCGAAGTGGCGACAGAATCTGGAGTCTGGAAGACCGTGGCGACTTCCGATGATCGGACTCCCTTCGCCGGAGAATCCACCCAGCCCGCTGGGCCGGTGTACCGCTTTGAAGGCCTCGCCGAATCCGAGGCGTCTCAGGGGAGACGCTGGCTGGCGGAACTGGAATTAGCCCGCAAAGAGCGCGAGGCCCTCTCGAAGGCGCCGTCCATTTACTCCGGAACTTTTTCTCAACCCGGAGCAACCCATCGTTTGCACCGCGGGGATCCGCTGCTGAAACGGGAAACCGTGTCGCCGGGAACATTGGCATTGTTCCAACCCCTGATTTTGTCCACCAACGCTCCCGAGCGCGAGCGTCGGCTTGCCTTGGCAGACTGGATCGCCCGTCCAGACAATCCCCTGACGGCCCGTGTGATCGTTAATCGCATCTGGCAGCATCAGTTCGGAGTGGGGCTGGTTAACACTCCCAACGATTTCGGCCGGAATGGTTCCAAGCCCACGCATCCGGAACTGTTGGATTGGCTGGCGAGTGACTTGATTGAGCACGGTTGGAGCCTCAAGCACCTTCAACGGCGCATCGTGTCCTCGGCCACCTGGCAGCAATCCGGTCTGCCCCGCAAAGAGGCTCTGGCGGTGGATGCGGGCAGCCGGTTGTTGTGGCGCTTTCCTCCGCGGCGCATCGAGGCTGAGGGAATTCGCGATAGTATTTTGGCCGTCAGTGGCAATCTAGACCGTGCCCGCGGAGGCCCCAGTTTCTACCTGCATGTGGTGGATCGGGAGAATGTCTATCACTACCATCCCAAGGAGGCGTTCGGGCCTGCCGACACACGCCGCATGGTGTACGCCTTCAAGGTGCGCATGGAGCAAGATGGCATCTTTGGAGCATTCGACTGTCCGGACGGCAGTTTGGTGGTGCCCAAGCGCAGCGTTTCCACCACGCCGTTGCAGGCACTGAACCTTTTCAATAGTCGATTTATTCTCGACCAGTCCCGGACCTTTGCTGACCGGCTTCGGCATGAGGCGGGCGAGCAACCGGAGTCTCAGGTCCGGGCGGCGTGGCAATTGGCCTTCAACCGAACTCCGCAGCGCGCCGAGGCGGAGGAGGCGATGGCCTTCGTTCGTTCCGAGGGATTGCCGGCTTTCTGCCGCGGGGTCCTCAATGCCAACGAGTTCCTCTTCATTCCATGAGTGCACCGATCCCCCCTGCTTTCCAAAGTCCGCTGCTGAATCGTCGTCGCTTCCTGGGCGACACCGGCCTCGGGCTCGGTTCCATAGCCTTGACCCATCTCCTGGGGCGCCAGGGATTGCTCGCTCAGAACGCAGACCGTCGGGAGCCGCTCCGGCCCCTAATCGACCCCGGACAACCTTACGGGGCGAGGCAATCCCACTTCCGCCCGCGCGCCAAGAATGTGCTGGTGATCTTTTGCAGCGGAGCTTGCAGCCAACTCGACACCTTCGACTACAAGCCAGAGTTAATCCGTCGGCACGGTCAGCCCATGCCGGGCACTGAGAAACTCATCACCTTCCAAGGCGAGCAAGGTGCGCTCAACAAGAGTCCGTGGGAGTTTCGTCCGCGCGGTCAGAGCGGCAAGATGACCTCCGACCTACTGCCGCACCTGGGCGATTTGGTTGATGAGATGTGCTTCATCCACTCGATGCAGGGGAAGACCAACACACACGGCCCCGGCGAGAACTACATGTCCACCGGCAACGCGCTCGATGGCTTTCCCAGCATGGGGGCGTGGATGACCTACGCGCTGGGCAGCGATGACCAGAGCCTGCCCGCCTATGTTGCCATTCCTGATCCGCGCGGGAAGCCCCAGAACAGCGTGAACAACTGGGCTCCCGGATTCTTGCCAGCGGCCTTTCAGGGTACGGAGTTCAATGCCACAAACCCGATTCGCAATCTGGCACGACCCGGCGGTGTGGCGGCTTCCAGCGACAGCGCCACGCGGAGTTTCCTCCAACGCCTGAATGAACGGCACGCTGAGCGATTTCCGGGTGACACTGAGCTGGCCGCGCGAATTGCCAGTTATGAATTGGCTGCCCGCATGCAGCTCACCGTCCCGGAGGTTGCTAACTTATCCAGCGAGCCCGAACACATCCTGCGCCTTTACGGAGCAGATGAAGGCGGCACCAAGATCAAGGACACGCGGGCGGCCTACGCACGCAACTGCATCCTCGCCCGCCGGCTCGTCGAAAAAGGGGTGCGATTCGTGCAGCTCTTCAATGGTGCCTACCAGACTGGCGGCGAAGGCGTGAGCAACTGGGATGGCCACAAGGATATTGCCAGTCAGTACAGCATGCACGGGCCGGTCCTCGACAAGCCGACGGCTGGCTTGCTCATTGACTTGCGTCAGCGCGGCCTGTTGGAAGACACACTGGTGGTCTGGTGCACCGAATTTGGTCGCATGCCGACGTTCCAAAAGGGTTCTCAGGGACGCGACCACAATCCTGCCGGGTTTACCTGCTGGATGGCTGGAGCCGGTGTCAAAAAAGGCTTCAGCCACGGCGCCACCGATGAGTTCGGATACAAATCCATCGAGAACGTGGTCACCGTCCATGACTTCCACGCCACAATCCTGCACCTACTCGGACTCGATCACCAGCGCCTCACTTACTACCACAACGGCCTCGAGCGTCGTTTGACGGACGTCCACGGCGAGGTGGTTCAGGCCGTGTTGGCTTGAGTGATCGGGAGCTCGGTGCCCGGGGCTTCGGAAGCGCGGGCAAAGCCTCGTAGCCCTCTCAGGCCAGCAGCAGAGCGCGGCAGGCCTTCTCGAGCTTCTTGAGCTGGGCGGCCGACTTGGCCTCGATGTAGCAGCGGATTAATGGCTCGGTGCCGCTGGCGCGGAAGGCGACCCACTCGCGGTTCGGGAGTAAGAATTTAAAGCCGTCGGTGGTAATGAATTGCTCCACCTTGGCTGTGCCGACCTGGCCGATACCCGCGGCCAGTCGCTGGAGCAGTGCCTCTTTTTTATCAGGCGGGATAGCCACGTTAATGCGGGTGGTGTGGAACTCGCCGGTCTTCTTCTCCAGATCGGCCAGGATCTTCATCAGGGGCTTCTTCTCGGTGGCCACCAACTCGGCCATGAGCAGGCAGGCCAGGATGCCGTCCTTCTCGGGCACGTGACCCTTCACGCTGAGACCTCCGGACTCTTCGCCACCCACGATGATGGGTTCCGATTCCATCAGGGCCCCGATGAATTTGAAGCCCACGGGGGTCTCGTGGACGGGCACTCCCAACAGCTCGGCCACCGCATCGACTTGGTGGCTGGTCGGCACCGTGCGCACCACCGCACCGGTCCAGCCACGGTTCTTCTTCAGGTGATACAATGCCAGGGCCAGTACTTGGTTCGGGGTGATCCACGTGCCGTCGCGATCCACGATGCCAAAGCGGTCGGCGTCTCCGTCGAGGCCTAAGCCCAGCGTCGCCTTGCCCGCCAGAATCGCCTCGCGAGCCGGCGCCATGCCCTCGGCATTGGGTTCCGGATGATGCCCGCCGAAGCTGGGATTTAATGTGTCGTGGAATCGGAGGACCTTGGCCCCACCGTCTTCCTCGAGCAGCGTGTCGAGGTACCCGCGGCCGGTCCCGTACATCAATTCGACGGCGATCTTGAGCTTGGCCTTCTTGATGACAGCGAAGTTGATGTGTTTGCGGAGCTGCTTGAGGTAGGCCGGGGTCGGGTCGACCTCCTTGCAGCGGAACGAGCCGACCAATCCGGCCTGGAAGGTCCAGCCCGATTCCTGACGGTGGCGGATGTGGCCTTCGATGCGGCCGGTGACTTCGGGCGGAGCGGCCGCTCCGTTGGACCCGCTAAATTTGAGGCCCTGGTATTCGGCCGGGTTGTGGCTGGCGGTCATGTTGATGCCGCCCAAGGCCTTGCGCACTCGAATCGCGTGGGCGATGACCGGGGTCGGTGCGTCGCGCTGGCAGAGCACGGGAACCAGCCCGTTGGCGGCCAGCACTTCAGCCACGGCCAAGGAAAATTCGCGGCCCAGGAAACGGGTGTCGTGACCGATGATGACTTCCCGTTTTTGCGAAGAGCCACTGTCTCCAGCCAATTTAATTTCCTCGAGCAAGTAGTCGGCAATGCCTTGCGCGGCGAACCGCACGTTTTCGAAGGTAAAGTCCCGGGCGATGAGCCCACGCCAACCGGAGGTGCCGAACTTGATCGAAGTCACCGGGGAGTTGTCGACCGCCAGCCCGAAGATTTCAAGCCGGCCGAGGCCTTTTCTTGAACTCGGCCTGCTTGTGAGGAGGGGTCATGGGGCCGTCTCGGGAGGGTCAAAGAAGCAGTGGAATCAGAGCCCTTCCATCCCAAGGAGTTGGCGGGTAAACATTTCGATTAGAGAGATATTCGATGAACCTTCTTAAAGCCCCGCTGCGCCGTACTCTCAGACTTTTCTCGAAGAGGGGTTTTTCCCGAGGGTTTGCCGTCGTTCGTCATCTCTATCTGGTGATGGGGTTGTCCATGATCGGTTTGGCCGCAGTCACCGTTTTCTTCTATGTGAAGACACTGCGTGCCTCTGGAGCTTCGGTAGACCTCACCTTTCGTGCGGTTCCCATCGTTGTCGCTTTGGTGGTTTTTCTGTTGGGTATCGCTTTTGTCCGCTCGGCCCTGTCGCTCTTTCGGTTAAAGGGTTGGGAACAGGCGCTGGAGTCGGTAAACTGGCCAGACTCGGATTCTGATTCGGAGGCAAATGCCCAAACCGCTGCCTCGGAACGGGTCAACAACGAGAAGCCTGCCCGGGAGGCCTATCAATGCACGGCTTGTGGAGCGCGAATTCAGGATGCATCCGAGGTTTCGCCCAGGGGCGATACCCGATGCGCCTATTGCAACGTCTGGTTCAATATCCACCGGCAGTAAGGGGTGGATCACTTCACCGTGATGGAGCCCGTCGCGGAAAGACGATATCCGGCTCAGATCAAGTCGGGCTCGCCGGTCACGCGGACCTTGTCCTGGGCTTGGATCCCTCCGGACTTGAGGCTTTGGTTGGCGGCGGCGTAGCCAGGGATGATGCGGTTGAGTTGCTCTTGGCTGGCCCCGAGATGATCGCGGATCACCTTGCCCATCACTGAGCGGAAATCGGTGGCCCGTTGCAAGTAGCGGCCGGTGCTCTGGAACATCGAGCCATTCATGCCCGTCTGCCAGGCCACCGGATCCGACGGGCCGCAGTTGAAGACACCGCTGTGAGTAACCTTGCCGGTGGCGTCGGTGCGCAACCCCTTGATGCCGCCGCCGGCGACATACATGACGCTGGCCTCGGCGTGGTCGGTACCGTTGTCTGAATTCTCAATGGTGGTGCGACCGAATTCCGACAAGGTCACAATGACCAGGTCATCCCAGCGGCACTGGTCGGCGTACTGGCGGAAATACTGCCGGAGCGCGTAAATCGACCAACCGACCCGCTGCAACAAGTTCGCGTGGGCGCCGGTGGCTCCGCCTTGATTGCTGTGGGTATCCCAACCGTCGATTTGAGTGCCGGCCACCAAGGCGTCAGTTTTGTTGAGGACCAGTGCGGCCGACTTGAGTTGGTTGAAGTAGCCGTAGGCGGAGGTGGGGACCACGTAGCCTGGATTGGTTGCTCCGGAAGGTCCGGTACCATTCTTCGCGTTGGTGGTCGGGAACAGCGAATAAGGTTTGTTGCCGTCCGAGTTTTGGTTGTCGACGAAGGTGTTGCCGGCCTCGCTGAAATCGATGCCAGCGAAGATCTCCAGCGTGCGTCGCATGTTCTCGTATTGCTGTTGGAGCAGATCTCGGTTGGCTTTGTCGGGGAAGGTGGCTCCCGTGGCTGCCTGGAGTGCGCGGGCGGTCTTGAGATTGCCGTCGGCTGTATTGGGTACCCCCAGCAAATCGTAGCGGGTCGGGTCTGAAAGATTGGTCATCGCTGAGCGCGATCCCCGCAGGAGGAGTGGCAGCGAGTTTTGGAAGGAAACCCCAGTCAGCGAGTTCTTTCCCGGACGCCCTGATTCAACCATGGCTCGGTAGAGCAGGCCGTCTTTGACCATGTTGGTCCGGGGGGCACCGGTTTCCCAGTAGGATTGAGAATCGAAGTGGGAACGCGATTGTTGCGGATAGGCCACCCGGTGAATGAGTGCCAATTCGCCGGCATTGTAGACCGGGGTCAGGAATTTGAGAGCGGGATGCAGTCCGGCAAATCCATTGCCCAGCGGGAGCGAGTAGGGGTAGGCGAAGGTGGCTGCGTTTGTGCCCGCTTCCGGAAACAACGCTTTGCCCTGCACATTCCAGCTTTGCGCGGGATCGACTGGGATGGCGATGTTGTCCCGGATTTTGGGGCCGTAGGCGTCGTCGCCGTGGGGGATGACGTTGTTGAGTCCGTCATTGGCCCCGCGCAGAAAGATGAAGAGCAGTTTCTTGACGCGACCATTGGTGCCGGGCTGTCCGAGCCCGCCTTCTGCGAGCGCCTTTTGGACGAAAAGTGGAACGTCGGTCAGCGAGCTCAGGGCGGCCGTAGCTGCCAGGCCGGTGGCGGTGCTGAAGAAGTTTCGGCGGGTGAGGATTTGGGGCGTGTTCATGGCGCAGGAGTTGAAGCGATTTTCAGTGCCGGACCTCATTGTTCCTGAAAACGGGGTGAACTCAGCAGTAGGGCGGCGAGGCCACGCACACGGGTGTCGTAGTCCTTGGTTCCGGGAACCAAGTTCGCGAACTCGGAGGGCGTGGTGCCATTGTCGGTGGTGTTGAGAAACTGGATGCTCAGGGCCCGGTATTGGCTGAGGTTGGCGGATCCTTCTGAGGGAAATAGCAACCGGAGCAGGTAATCGGTGACCGCTTCGGCAGAACGGTTGGCTCCGTTGGTCAGGCGGAGCGCCAGCAGTGCTGAGGGATCTATCCGGCTTGAGCCCAGAGAATCGGGCGAGCTGCGGACGCCAGTGCCCGTCGCCAAGCCGGCGCCAGCCAGAGCCAACGACTGCACATAGCGCAAGCGCTCGCTGAGTGTGCCGGCACTAATCCAACCACCGGCGTCCTCCGCGTATCCGTCGGGTTCGGCCCGGTCGAAGAGGCGCATCCGGCCCGCCCGGTCGAGCAATCCACCGGAGGCCACGAGGCTGGGCGCGTCGGCGCTCGCAGTGCGGGATCCATCGGGTTTGGAGGCGCGGAAGGCTCGCAACGTGGAAGCCGCAAATTCCAAAGGAGTCTTCACCTTGGCGGCTGCCGTGTTGGGGTTGCGGAAGAGATCGCTCTTGAGGAGGACCCTCAGGACCTCACGCATCTGACCTTTGGGGCCCCCGTTTGTGGGGTTCTCCCAGGCCAGCATGCAGTCGTGGACCAGCGACTCTTCGGGCGAGGTCTCGGCATCGGTAAAGTCGTAGCCGTGGTGGAAATTGTCGTGCACCAGCAGGCGGCAAAGCTTCACCGAGAGGTATTCTTGGGTGAAGGGTTGATCGGCCATGTGCCGCACGATTTGATAACCGTCTTGGATGCCGTTGGTGGTGGAGCCGTTGCTGAGTTTCAGTCCGTACGGCCGCCCCGCCCACGGAGGACCAAACCGAGCAGGAACAGTTTTGGGCGAGTTGGTGAGGATGTTTCCTTTGGCATCCCGTTCGTAGAAGACCCACTTGATCCGGGGATCATGGCGATCGGTCCGGTAGCGGAAGGACCAAAGTCCCAACAGGTTGGTCACGCTGTTGCGCTCTGTGGCGTTGGTGAGCCCAGAGGTGATCATCGTGGTGGTCCGCGTTGCGAAGGGGTTCGCTGCCTGATTGGTGGCGAGGAGTTCGACCGTCCATCCGGTCCAAGCCCGGGAAATTTGTTCGATGTCGCCTTGCTCGTAGCCGTTGTCCACGCCGAAGGCGAAAAGTTCACACAATTCGCGCGCGTAATTTTCGTTGGCGATGCGGTTGGTCTTGGTGGTGGTGTCGTAGTCTCCCCGGGACAGGACGGTGTCGAGGTAGATGATCATGGCCGGACTTTCGACACTGATCTTCAGGAGGTCGTGGAAGGTGCATTGCGGATTCAGGAAGGCCTGCCGCCAGCGGAGGTTTTCTTTGAATTCCTGCCGGGTAGATTCGGGGCCCGACCAGGCATTGGGCAATCCGGCCCGGTCATCGAAGTAAATCAACCCCTTGGAGTATTCGGTGACAAAGTGGTTCTCCAGGAATTGCTGAAAGACCTCGGCCAGTTGGCGTTGAGATTGAACCGCGTGGTGGACGTGCCAGGCGCGCAAGTCACCGATGGAGGCCGAACCCTCTTGGAGTCGGGCATAGTAGGGGATGGGCGATTCGGCATCTCCCTGCAGCGGGACGGTCGCAACAATGCCGCTGCCGCTGAGCCGCACCGTCAGTTGTCGAGTCGAAGGTTGGGCGAGGTACCAGAAGCTCAGCGTGTAGGGCATCGAAGCGTTGAGTGTCGTGGGAATAGTCTGCACCACCGCGTCGGTTCCGGTGCTTCCAGCGGCATTGAGAACGAGATGGAAGGAAGCATTACCTCCATGCACGTAGTCGGTGGTGCGGGCCGAATTGAGGGTGTTGGTGGTGGTGGTCCAGTTGGCTCTCCCCAGCGGTTGCTCGAAGTCGCCGTTAATAAGCAGATTGGCAGTAGTGCCGTTGTCGGTGGTGCCAGCGACCAGGCGGAAGTCGTCGAGGTAAGCGTCACCAGCACCGTTCAGGTACACGTAGAGTTTGGAGGAAGAGCCCGTGCCCGTGATGGTAACTTTCCGCCAAACCGGCTCGGTTTCGGTGGATTCGTCCAGGTTCTCTGAAATTTTCTCCGGCGCCAGCTGCTCCTCGATGTAGGCGTCGGTGCCAAGGGTGGCGAGCCGATCCAGAGCGTCTGGGGTCGGACCGTAGGCGATGCGGTTGAGCAGCGTGCTGGCGCGGACTGTCTCGGCGGCCAGCGGTAGGGCTTCTAGGCGGTAGAAGCCGGAATCACCGGCTGCGGCCGCCTCGGCGGTCCAGAGGGCACCCAATTGTTTTCCAACTACGGTGCTACCCGGCATCCCGAGCGTGGCGCTGGCGCGGACTCGGTATTCTGAGACTGAGGGGACCAAGCGAAACTCCAAGGACGGCCGCCCGTTGGTCCAAGTGAGGGAGAAGATGTCGGGTGTCTCAGCGACACCACGGACCCACCCCAATGCCATCCCGAGTATCCACCCGATATAAAACAGTTTCATGGTATCCAAAGCGGAAAGTAACGAGTCGAGAGCTAGCAGGTACAGGGCCAACAGTTCCAGACCAAAACGCGGGGTCCAAAAGGCACCGGTAAGGCGGGATCAAGGCCTCGCATAGCTCGGGGCGGTCCACTGCCGATACCGGCCCGACCCATTGGTCACCGTACCCAGCCCTTGAAGCCGGAAGGTTTTGCCGCCGGCACTGGACTCCAGGCGGAGCCGCGTAGTCTCCGGTGGCAGTTCTTGGACTTGTGTCCACGCGGCGGAGTCGTTGGCGAGGGCCGAATCGATGCGGTAGCCGCCGGTGGTCTCGGGCGAGGCGTTCCAGGTGAGTTCAGTGACTCCGGCTTGGGTTTTGGCTTTGAACGCCGATGGGGCCTGGAGGGGGTGTTCTAGCAAGCAGGGGTCTCCCAGCAAGTAGGTGAGTCGAGCATTCACCGAGGCGTTGCGTGCGGCTGAATCGGTGAGCAGGGCGTGGACCGGTGCCCCGGCGTGCACCCGGTCGGTAATCCAAGGCGCGAAGGCGTAAGCCGTGCCGGCCAGCAGCACCGAGTTCTCGGAGGCCAGGCAGGTTCGCAAGAAGTCTTCGCCATAGCCGCTGTACCATTGGCCTAGAAAGGAGCCGAAGGCGAAGAGGAAGGCGACCCGTGGGATATCTCCCGGCCGTTTCCAGGCGACATTCTTGGCGAAGTGGCTGTGTCCGGGCTTGGCCGCCCCGGTCATCCCCAAGACCCCGAAATGCGAGTAGTCGGTCTGGAAGCCCCAGCGAATGCTCGGTCCTTCCTGAAAGAGGTCGGTATTCCAAGCCGCCGACGTCAGAGGTTCCATTTGGCCCAAGCGTGGCGCGATGTGCACCAGATTCCGATCTACCAGTGCACCCAAGACATTCGCGTATCCAATCGCCGAGTCTTGGAAGGGGAGTAGGCCGCGTCGATAACGCCCGACCTTGTCAAAGTATCGGTCCAGTAGGGCAACCTCGACTTCGAGGGCACTTTTTGGGTTTCCCTTAAGATCAGCAAATCGGCTGTCGAAGTGGGAGAGTCGGGCAAAGTCGATGCGCCCCAGCGGCACCTCGATGCGCCCGGCGCTGCCGTCGGGTTCTAGGGGGAGTTCGTTCTGGTCCCAGCGGCCATCGCCCGCCTCGTTGCCCAGGATGCAGTAGGCGCATTGGCTGCGCGGGCAATCCGGGCAGCCGGTCTTGAAGGATTGGGTGTCGGTCCAAATTCCGGTGAGGTCGCCGTAGAAAAGGTCGGCCGGCCAGGCTCCCAGGTGGATGCCCGCCGGATCTTGGCAATTCACATGGCCATCTTCGGCGGCCCAACCGCTTTGGGGAATGGTGGGGTGTCCGATGAGCACCGCGACCTGGGTGCGCCCCGGATGGGCCTCGTACTCGCGGCGGATGAGGGCCTTGATGGCCAGGAGATTGGCCTTGTTCCGCGGGAGCGCCTCAGCGTCGTAGCGTCGGCAGTCGAAGTCTTGCGGGTCGGCGTCCACGTGGCGCGGCACCCGGTGCTGGACGACTTCCCAACCGTCGGCGATGAGGTCGGCTCGGTAGCGGGCCAAACTTCCGGTGAGGCGGTCAGCGAGGGTTTCATCTACGAGTAACAGGGCCCGGCCCCGGTCTGCTGGGGGTGGGGTGTCATGGGCCACGCAGAGTTCGAGTGGCGGCCGGCCGTTGCGTAAGACTCGGTAACCGTAGGTCTGCCCGGATCGCACGGTCGTGTCAGTGAAGACCGAGGTGCGGGCGTCGCGATCGATGATTTCCCAAGCAGTGGGATTGGGCCCCCAGGACTTCCGTGCGATGGGATAGAGGCCATCCTGATCGCCGTCGCCTTCCCAGTCGCGTTGGAAGCTCAGTCGGATGCCTGAGGCCAAGGATTCGCCGGAAATTTGGTCGGTGTCGTCGGCCTCGAGTGGGCGATGATGGCCCCGAACGAGGCCGTCCGGCGGGCCGGGGTGACCCAGGGTCCCGGGCAGCAGGTGGTTGCGCAGGAGGACTCGGTCCAGTCGGCCGAGCGCGGGGGATTGACCGTCGAGGGCGTTGCCCAGGCTGAAGGTGTTGAGCTCATTACGAGGGCTGGGCGGACGTGAGTGGGATTCCCGAGGGAGCTGCTCGAAGGTGTCTGCGCTGAACGAGAGGCGCAGGGTCCAGTTGGTCCGTCCCGTGAAAGGACGGGACTGAGTGGCCGACCAGGGCAGCGGCGACCAGAGGGTTTGCTGGAAGTTCTCGGAGATCCGAGTGAGTCCCAGTCGGCGGCCGGAGGCATCGATGCTCACACGCAATCCCGGGGTCTCCAACAGGACGCAGTCGGCACCGGGAGCGTCGTTGGTGGCGCCGTGGAACCAATCGGGGGAGTAGTCGAGAGCGATCGATCCGTGGAGTGGCTGAAGATTGGTGCGGGTGACTCCGTCGCGGTTCCAGATCAGTGGGTAGAGCAGCACCTGCCCGGAACGGTGAAATCCCGCCGCGCTGCGGTCGAAGGAGGGTTCGCGCGAAGCGGAGGATCCAGGCAGGGGCATCGCGCCGTCCCCGGACTCGAAGCGGTCGGTATCGAATCCGAAGGAAGCGAGAACCCGGGGCTGGGCGCTGAAGCGGTTGTCCGGATCGGTCCCGTCGAGGAATTCGTCTAGGTCGCTGCGCCCGTCGCCGTCCCGATCACCGCGGCCGGGGACTGAGCGTTTTTTTGGAGCGGCCGTCGATTGCGGTACCTCTGTTTCGCGCCTCAGCGAGCCCGAACCGAGCCAGCGGAATCCC
>Ga0255126_1000305_pt1 | contig 21627 bp, 23 predicted proteins | sample Law_Miss_RepA_8d_FD_188556 | JGI IMG/M metagenome (GOLD analysis project Ga0255126, IMG submission 188556) | Freshwater microbial communities from St. Lawrence River, New York, United States - Law_Miss_RepA_8d | ecosystem: Environmental > Aquatic > Freshwater > River | place: USA: New York... | reverse complement strand
CTGGGGGCGTGGGTGGTGGTGTGTTCATAGGAAAGGAAAAGCCCTCCCGCGTAGGTGCGGGAGGGCGGAGGAAGAGGAAGGGTTAGGCGACCTGCTCCGCGTGGGCAATAACGGCGGCACCGTGGGGGCGTGCAAGGACAGTCTGACGGACTCCGCGGAACTCGCTATGCTCCTTGACGGTAGCCTTGAGGCGGACGGTGTCGCCGATCTCGCCGGGGAGATTGTTGGCGACTAGCACATTGCCTTCGGCGGTGCGGAGGATCACTTTCTCGGTGTAGCCGAACTGGGTAGAGTAGCCGAAACGGTTAGTGACCACCCCTTCAAACTCCTTCCGCTCCCCGACGGTCCCGACGTGGTTGCTAGCCGCAGCCTGCTTCGCCTTCACCGCCTGACTCCGCGCCCGGTTCACCGCAGCAATAACGGACACTCCCACCCCGAACGTCTTGCGGGTAACGTACCCGGAGCGGAGAACCGTTAGGAGGTTATGGAGGTATTCGCTGCCGTCGTCTGGCAGCGCTAGCGCTTCGGCGATGAGCGCTTCAGCCGTTTCCTCTTCCTCTTCAGTTAGGTGGGTGCCTTCGTGCAGAAGCTCCCACGCCCCATCCTTCGTGCTGCGAATGCCACGCTCCTCCGCCTTAGCCTTGGAGACGTACTGGCCGTTATCCGCTTTAAGCGCTAGGGCGACCGCGGTTGTCAGGCTGTACGCTGGCACCGCGCACCCCTCATGCGTCCGCTCCTCGCGGTCCCCGTAGTCCTTGAGAAATTCAGTTAGGGTGGCGAAGTGTTCAAACACTTTTGCCAGGTTCTCCGCCGTGTCGGCGGCGGTGAAGTGCCGGAGGCAGGACCGCCCCACCTGCTTCACCTGCCCCGCTTCGGAGCGGAGGAGGAAGGTGTCGGCGCGGCGTCGGTTGGTGGAGCAATGCTCACACTCGATTGCGCTAGTGCGGAAGCGGGCGGGCACCTCCTCCCCTGTCCCGAGGATTATGTTAGCGTCCCCCTGCGGGGTGATGCGGGCGAGGAAGCTCCACCCCTTCACCATCACCTTTTCCTCCGCCCCCGTGATTTCCAAGTCGTGGACTTCGGCGGTGACGGTGCGGGAGGTGGAGGGGTAGCCGTCCCCAGTGTAGGTGTGGACCTTCACCTGCTCCACGCGGGAGGCGGTGACGGTGAAGGCGGGGATGGCGACCCCCAGCCGCTTCGCCTTCCGCTGGAGGGCGGTGAAGGCGGCGGCGAAAGCGGGGAGGGAGCGGACGGTGATCTTCATTAGGTGCGGTTCGGTTCGGAGTTTTGTTAGTCAACCCATACGTTCCAAGCGGCTTGCGCTTCCTGCGCTGCCTCGATCCGGTCATTTGCTGCCTGGGCGTTTGCTGCCGCCGCGGCAGCGCTTGCGGCGTTCATCGCTTTCTTCTGGCGGGCCACCCACCTCTCTACCAGGTCGATGCGCTCGAACTCGGAGAGCGCCCCGTCTTGGTACATTTCTTCGATTTGTGGGAGGGTGAGTGGGGGGAGGTTCATAGTGTTTTCCTTTCGGGTTTGGGGTTGGACGCGTTCTGCGTCCCCCTATTTACACCCCCCGGAAATGATTCGCAACTGTTTTTTGCACATTCTGCAAATTATTTTCTGGGTACGCGAACGCGGGTGAAAAGATGTTAGCGGTACGCGGTCGCGTAAATTCAGTTAGCGGTGCCGCCTAACAAAAAGCCCGCCCCCAGGAACCACTCCAGGGGCGGGCACCAATCCGAAGTGTTAGGCAGGGTCTGGGCTCCCGTTAGGGTTAGCGATCCAGTTCCGCTTGCTGACAATCCGCTCCCAGGTATCGCGCACCTGTGGCCAGAAGTCAACCCCCAATTTGGACGCGGCGGAGTGGCTGACGGCTAGCGCCAGTTCGTAGGCTCGCGCCCACGGCTCGGCAAAGTCTACCTGATGAATCGTCCGCACTAGCAGAATCTTTGCCGCTCCCATCGCGAGCCTGCCTAGCATATCCTGAGTCGCGCCAGGGTAGTCTTCGTCAGGTGGCGCTCCGGTGTAGCGGGTCAGCGCTCCGGGATTCATCCGAATGCTAGGGTCCAGCTTCGTCTGGCGGAACCAGAGGTGAAGGAGGAAGATGCCCATGTCGCCTAACGCATCGCGGGCAGCGGCGTCGTGTTCCTCGGGAGTTCCGCGAATGCCTTGTTTCTTTTTGAGGATGGCGTGGGTGAGTTCCCCGATCTCTTCCAGGAATCCGAGGGCGGGGTCGCTGACGTTCTCCGGGGTGGTGGCTCCGAAGTTAGCTTCTCCCCACCCCCCGACAGCGTTGGAGAGTGCTAGGAAGGTGGGCTCGTCGATGGGTGTCTGTTTCATGGTCTTTATGTTAGGGGTAAATTGTCAGGCAGTTCTTGAAGGACGGGTTCAAGGTCGTCCGCGGGCTCAATGCGCCGATGGCAGGTAGGGCAGGTTGCGACACCCGTGCTGTCGTCGATCTCCATATACTCTCCGCAGCATTCTGGCGGTTCCTCGTCGTCCGGTGGATTGTTCCAGAAGTCCATGCGTTAGTGGGGGTGGATTCTTAGTCGCAGAGCCAGCCGTTGGAGCCTGTGGATGCGCCGAAGGTGTCGTTGTCGTCGGTGTCCGGCCCTTCCGGTTGCTGCCAGTGCAGTTCCCAGGTCTGCGGCTTTGCTGCCGTGAAGACCTGCTCCACTAGCGGAGCGCGAGACAGAGCGGCGTTCAGCCGCTTCAGGAAGAGGGCCGCTTGAGCGCGGCTGGCGGCGCGGTTGTCGTTGCCGTCGTCCAGGTCTGCCTCCAGGCAGTTCACGGCGTGGGAGAGGGCGTCGTCGCCTTCCCACCAGGGAGATTTCCGCGCCCATGCCAGGGCTTGCTGCCCCAGCGCTTCGCCTTTCGCGGCGAAGTCTGCGATCTCCGCCACCGCGGCGGAGGAGTCGGGCACCTGCCGCATCACGGCAGGGGTGGCGGGATTCGCCCGCACCTGAGGCTCTATGCCCGAGGCGCGGAGCTTAAGGCCGAAGGCCATAGCCTCCTGGGGATCGGTGAATTTTTGGCTGGCGTTCATGGGGTGTGGTTCGGTGAAGTGTTAGGAAGGTTGCCCTCCCCGCCGCGGTGGCAGGGAGGGCGAAGACTGTTAGCCGACGTACTCTACGAAGCGGAGGGTGTCGGTGTTGTCTAGGTAGTTACGCTCCACGACGGCGAACACGGGCTTCAATCCAACGGCTTGCAAGCGGCGGGCTAGGGTTGCCACTAGGAAGCCCGGTGCGTCAATTAGCACGGGTGTCCCCAGAGGAAGCTCCATGCGTTGCACCCACCCCTCCGCGACTGACGCCAGCCGCTTAGCCCGCTTGCGGATCTCGTCCGCGGTGGGAGTCTCCGGGAAATAGTTTAGGAGAATCCTGACGGTATCCCTTTCGTCTTGGTCAAGGTCGCCGACCCAGGCGTCAATCTGGGCGGAGGTGCTGAGTTTCCCGGTGAGGTTCACGGTAACGGTTGGGTGAGTGGCGGTGGCGTTCATGGGGGTGGTTCGGTTTGTGGTTTCGGTTCGTTGCTTCGTGCAACTCCTCCTTTATAGCCCATGGGAAAGGATTTGCAAACTGTTTTTTGCAAATTGTGCATTTTCCCGAAAACAGGTACGCATCCGCGTAAAATCAGTTAGGGGTACGCGTCCGCGTAAAAGGTGTTAGCGGGCGTACTTGCAGACCAGGTCTGACACTAGCTTGAAGTCCCGTTTCTCGACCGGCGCTAGCCGCTTCACTGCCGCCTCTGCTTTTAGCGCCTGACTCTTCGTCATGCGCGGGGAGTGCCAGACCACCCCTAACACCTTTACTCCCCGCAGACACTTTGCCCCCTTCCCTAGCGCATGCTGCTCGACCCGCTTGGCGATGTTGCGGGTGATGCCTGTGTAGATCATTCGCTGCCCGCCCGCCCTAGCACATTCCAGCAGGTACACACTCCATCCAGTGTTAGGGTCTTCGTTCATACCGGGCGCTTCAGTCTCGCCCTCTGCGCGGCTGACGTGTGGCCCTTCCACCGTGCCTCCGCAATCCGCAGCAGGTTCGTCCGCCTCAGCCACTCCCACGGACATTCGCCAGGGCGGGACCGTGCGACGATCTGGCGGAGCGGCAGCACCCGCATGACCTTGCACCGCTCCTCCGGGTTGTCGCTCCCTTCGGTGTCTGTGTCGATTGTTATTCGCAACAGTTCGCATACACTTGTCAGGGGGAGGAGGCAGTGCCCTTGCCCGCTAGGAGCTAGGGTGTCCTCCGCGTAGAACTTTGGGAACGGTCGCATGGTTAGGGTCAGGCAGGTACAGCCGTCTGTTATCACACCAGCAGAATTTCGCATCCTTTTTTTCATCCCAGTTTGACAGGCGTTCGATCCGTGCCTGGCCCGCTAGAAAGTCTGCCCGCTCGTTGCCCGACACCCCCGAGTGTCCGCGCACCCACACCAGGCTCACTTCCGTTCCCGCCTTGCGGTGGTAGTCCATCGCCGACTTCAGCCGGGTTAGGAGCGGCAGGTTGGCCACCTCCTTCCCGCTGGCAGTCCGCCACCCTGACGCCTTCCACTGGTGCCACCACTTCGTCATAGCCTTAACGGTCCACTCGGAATCCGTTATGACGATAAGGCGGCGACGGGGTGCGGGCCTAACGTACTCGAAAGCTCGGAGGATTGCCGTCACCTCCATCGTCATGTTAGTGGCTCCCTCCTCCTCGCTGCCGTACCGCTCGCGCACCAGGCTTCCCCACTTGGCGACGAACGCCCACCCTCCATCCCTCCGCTTCGCCGATGAGCTTCCGTCTGTGTGGATTTTAACCGCCTCCTCTGTGTAAGATGGGGCGGGGGTGGCGGTGTGAGCCCGTGCGGTTCTCATAGCGCGGAAAGGGTAGGCTGTAAATGGAACGCGCCGCCCACGGTTAGGCGAGCGGCGCGTTGTGTCAGGTTATGTCCTAGGCTTAGCCTTGCAGGTTGTACCACTCGGAGACGATGTGGTTGAAGCAGGCCCCCAGCGTGGTCGGGTCTTCGTTAGGGTCGGCAACGTCCAGCGCTTCCGCCGCGGTCTTCAGTGCCTCGCGGATCGTCTCCGCCTGGTCGTTGTGAACCGAGAAGGTGAAGGTGTCCATTTCGTGAGACGCGGTGGCGTTGCCGTGCAGTTCCTTCCCCTCGCTAACCATCCGGCGCTTGATCTCGTCGCGGAGTTCCGAGCCGGAGAGCTTGCGGGCCAATTCCAGCGCTTCGTTAGCGTCCGCGCCGGAGTTGAGGTAGACCACTAGGTCTTTCAGCTTGCTCCAGCCGATCCCCTTCAGCTTCGACTCGCTGATCCCTAGCTTAGTGATGGTTTCGTAGATGTTGATGAGGTATTGCGCCTTGCGATACTTCATCCCCAACCGGGCTTCCACATACTTGGCGAAGCCTTTCTGGCCCTCCGCATACGGGGACTGTCCGACCTCAGTGTTGCTAGGGTCGGCGTGAGCATCCGTGGACTGAATGACCGCCAGCACCCCGCCCAAGACGAGGTAGGTGAACTCCACTGTCCCGTGGAGGTTGTCAGCGGCGGTGACGGCATTGCCACCCGCACTAGCAATCGCCTCCTTCACCGAAGAGAGTTGCTTGACAGGCTGGGGTTTCGCGGCAGGTTCGGCGGGCTCAGCCTTCGCCGCTTTCTTCGCTCCCGCTTTCTTGCTAGGGGTGGCGGGCTCGTCGTCCACTACCACCATCGGCGCTTCCTCCTCTTCCTCCACTTCCACCGCCGCAGCCTTCGGCTTTTTCGCTGCCGCCTTTTTGCTAGGGGCGGTGTCCGTCACCACCTCGAACTCGTCGGTGGTGACGCTGTCCAGTGCCGTCTTGCTAGTGGCCTTCGCGGCTAGGTCATACAGGGCGTCGTCCTGCCAGTAGGCGTGGACGACGTACGTCTTCCCCGCTTCGAGCGCCCCTGGCTCCCCGCTGGCGTAGCCGAGGAATTTCACTGGGGTGCCGACCTCAAGGATTTCGACGGTAGGAGCGGCAGCAGCTTTGACTTTTTTGGAGTTAGTGGATTTCATGGGGTGTGGTTTGGTTGGTTGGTTTGGTTCTGCGGACTGCGCCGCGGTGGTTGCTTTCTACGGCAGGCAAAAAGATTTGCAACTGGAAAAAATGCAATTTGTGCAAATTTTTTTCAGCGGCGGCGGGCGGGACCTGGAGCCTTTAGTTCTCGGGCGTGCGCGCACTCCCACGCGGGTACGCGTAGGAATTTCTTGCTAGCGGCGGACTCCCGGGAGGTGCCTGCCTCCAGCCTAACACGTTCGCGGACGAGGAGCGCTAGGGCGCATGCGTCCACTTCGTTATCGTTAGTCTTTGCCGGCAACATGTTAGCGGGCCACCCTAGCTGCTGCATCCTTTTTCGGATAGCGACTGCCATCTGCGACTTGTCAGCGTGCCCGTGCCCTGCCGTCCAGGCTTTGAGTGTGGAGGGTGCAGCGGACAGCGTTCGCGCCCGATGCTCCAGAAGTGTTAGCCTGGCAACTCCACCCCATTCTGCCAGGGTGGTGATGCGGCCTTTGGCGTTCATCGCGTAGTCTTCGATCCCGACCCACAAGATGCTAGGGCTGGAGCCCACCCCTGACTTCGCTTGAAGGATAGCCTCGCGGAGTTGCATCTGAAGATGCGCTAGGCGTTCCGCGTATCTGAGTTTGGAACTGCCGAACGTAGCGCACGTCGCTAACATCTCGCCTTCGTGTTCTGCTACCGCGAAGAATCCGGTGCCTGTGACTGACAGGTCGAGTCCGATATAAATGTTAGTCGGGGTCATGGCAGTTGAAAGCAGAGTGTGCAAGCCTGGCAGTTTCGGGCGGTGGTGGTGTTAGGCGTCCCGCAGGCACCGATCCGCGGTGGCAGGGGTGCGGACGTATCCCCGCTCAGCAAAGCGTGCAAGGGTCTTCTCACTCCCTCCTCCATTTGCATCTCTGCCCACCTGACGTTCGCCGGGCGTGTCAAGTCTTTGTAGGGTAGCACGCCGGGCCGCGGGTAGTCCTTCGCGCCGTAGACGATGGTCACGTTAGGCGAGACTGGTAGCTCTACGACAAGCGGAAGCAGGGTAGTGTATATGCTAGCCTGGTTGACGTGGTCGGCTTCCGGCCCTTCCAGCGCTTGGAAGAGGTCTAGCTTTTTCGACTTGATTTCCAGCACCCGCAAGCCGTCCTCCACTAGCATAATCATATCTGGTGAGCCCCGCACCCGCAGCCGCTCCGACACTAGCAACAGTTCGCCGTACCGGGCTGCTAGCGTGTTGCAAGAATTGCAAATCGGCGGCGTGGAACTCCCTAGACCTGTGAAGGACTTGCGACCGCATAGGCAGGACCAGACTCCGAAGAACTGTTCCGGCCCATACGCTAGGATCAGGCTGTGCCGGATGTGGCTTTCTACCGCCCGACCGATTGCCCACATGATTCGATCCGAAGACCGCGGAGAGTTGACGGTTGTTAGGCTGTCCTCGTAGCGGTGGAAGATGGCGTGGCGGCGGGGGCACCAGTTCTTCACAAGGGAGCTTGCGTGGACGTAGTCAGACCCCACCCGCATATCGTCCGCGGCGCTGTCTACCGTGGAGATAGAGCGGGAGAGCATCCCGTCCGCCTCCAGCGTCGGGGCTTGAGGTGTGCTAGTGGTTGCGGCTTGCCTCTGCTGCCGCCTAGCAATAGGAGAGCAAAGAGGCTGCGGCAGACCCCGCTGGGATAGGAGACGACGAACGGCGCTCATGCTTCGGAAGATGTTATGATTGAATCGACGACGTAGTCAGGGCAGATGACCAGCCTAGCGCCGGGGTGTCCCTTGATAGGCAGGAACTCCACCTGAATAACTGGAAGCTCCCCTGACGTTTCGGCGGCTTCTGTTATTGCGTCCACCATAGCGCGAGTGACGGTGAAGGACTTTGCTTCGGTGCATTTGCACTCTAGCCGAATGACCGACCGCACCCTAACGTCTCCCTTCACTTCACGGTTCCCGCTGCCGGGGGTGACGGAACCTCCCACCCGCTTTGCTAGGTTCCGCTCCTGCTTAGGTGCGTGCTTGTATCCGGTGGACGTGGCTAGCCGCTTGGGGCGTGGCATGCTCATATCCGTGCTAGTAGGGCTTCCTCGCTGTCGTCCGGTTCGGCGGGTACTTCCTCCGCAGCCCGCACGCCATAGCGTTTCTCCATGCGCTCCACCCACTTGCGCCCCCGCTCCGCGACCGCTTTCCTAGCGTTCTCTGCTACCGTCAGGGGTTGAATGTTGCCCAGGGAGTAACCCTTGCTAGGGTCTATCCGATCCACCGACATACGCTCAGCCCGCTCCTCTGCCGCGTTGTCGAAGAATCCGACTTGCGCCTGCCACACCCGCCACTCTGCTAGTGTTAGCGAGCATTCGACGCCGCGCTCCTTCGCGTGGTGCTTCAGGTCCGCGTAGTATGCTGCGACCGGATCGTTAGCCCGCTGGCGGATAGCGCGGTGCCGGGTGCAGTATCGGGAGATCACGCGCCCCTTCTGGTACACCACGTTCCTGCACTCATGCGCGATGCACAAGCCCGGTATCCGCACTAGCTTATGCGGGAAGATGTCAGACTTCCTCATCTCCTTCGCCCTCCTCTTCATCGCTAGTGTTAGGGGCGGGCGCGGTTGGTACGTCCTGCGCGGTTGCTGCTATGCGCTGAACTAGCTGCATGTCAATCAGGGTGTGGACGTTCCTCAAACCTTCAAGGCTGTTGTCAGGAGGCAGGGGCTTCATCCCGTGCCGCACCCGCATTGCCGCGATCATGGTGGCACGAATAAGGCTCTGCTCGTAAGGGTTAGCGCGTAGCCAAGCAATGATGTTCTCTTTCTTGCGAAACACCTCTTCGGTGAATGCGGTTAGCTTGTACCGTCCGCCGCCTCCAGTCACTAGCCCGAACTTGATAGCGAAAACCACGACGGTCCCTGCGTCGTCTACGGAACCGGGCGGCAATCCGCTTTCGTGTCCACCTCCTAACACCATCGTGAACGCACCCGCGTTGATGCTCTTGCCGTGTTTGGTCTTGTCGAACTTGAAGAAAAGCTCCGTGGAGATCCTAACGGTATCCCCGTCGTCGTTCTTGTCCTCTTCCTCCTTTCCACGCATAGCAATTTTCGTTGTGGGAAGGTGGTTGATCTGCCTGCCGCCGGGGAGTGTGCGCGGGTCGCCTGTCACGAACCCCCCCACCTTCATCCGCCACTGATTGAGGTTGATAACGGTTACGCGGTGTCCGCGCCTGCGCTCCTTGCCCCATGCCACAATGATTTTCGAGCATAGGATACCTAGCAGAGCGGCTAGCGCTCCCATGGTCTTGTCCTCTGCGGAACGGTCCACCACCGCCTTAGGAACTAGCGAAGGCAGGGAGTCTAACACCACCATCCCTACCACATCCACATACATCATGCGGTGTATAGCGTCGATTGCCTGCTCTCCGGTGTCAGGGGTTATGACTCGCAACCGCGAAGTGTCCACCCCTAGCTTTGCGGCCCACGCCCCGTCGTATAGCTTCTCGGCATCCACGAACACTGCTATCTTGTCAGGGTGCTTTCGCAGATACCCGGCACAGGCTAGGAGGGCTAGCAGAGTTTTCCCTGACGACTCGAAACCGTAGAACATAGCGCCAAAGCCTTCCGCAAGTCCGCCGCACAATCCAAGGTCTACGGCAAAGACTCCGGTCGGGGAGTGATTAGCGTTAGGCATCTTGTCCCCGCGCACCACTAGCCCGTCGCCGTGGATTCCGTGGATGTCGTCCAAGGCGGCGTCTAGTTCTGCCGACGTAGTGGTCGGCGCTCCCGGAGCGTCTGCGGGTGCGGTGCGCTTGCGTGCTGGTCCTGCTTGTTTTTTTGCTGGCATGGTGTGGTTCAGTTAGTGTGAAATTCAGGAGCCCGCGATGAAGCGCTCGCGGTAGTCTGTTAGGAGTTGGTCGGCGCTAGTGTATGCGTCGTTGCCAGCCTCTACGATGTCAGACACGGTGCATGGGATTGAAACCCTAACGTGGACCTTCCCGAAGTTGAACTCTCCGAGATTCTCAGTGAAGCCTAGCTCTACTTCTACCTGCGTCCCGTCACTAGGGCGAGGAGGGTAGGAGGTGTGCTGCTGCGGTTTCGTGTCTAGCTTCCCTGTCCGCTTGTTCTCAATCACTCCTACCGCCTCCGCTTTTCCTGCGGCTTGCTTTGGGGCGTTTCTCTGTCTTGCTGGTGGCATGTGTTAGGTTGGTTGGGTGTTGCAGTTAGGTAGAAGTCAAGTAGTGCGGCCTTGGAGCTTGTTAAGCTGTGGGCAGTGACACGCTCGGAGGTGTCCGGTTGGTCCGCGAATAACGGAGATCACGGCTAGCATGACTTTGCGGGCGACAGGCACAGAGTAGGCGCGGAAGCTAGGGCCGCGGGTGCTGGAGACTACAAGGTCAGGCGGGAGGATGTAGCCTTTGCGGAGCCAGCCGTTGAACAGTTCCGCGCTACGCCCTAGCACGGCGCTCATCTCCAGCGTCGTCATGGTCTGCACCTTGCGACCTGTAGCATTGTTAACGCGAATCCTTCCGTGCCTGGCGAATAGCCCTGACGCGATGTAGTCCCGCATCTTTCTATTGTAGTCGCAGGTCGGTGTCCGGCCTTGTGCCGCGGCTTTGGCTAGGCGGTGCTTCTCCGCACGCGCCAGCATCATGGCTCGGTACTCCGGGTCGTTAGCGTATTTGTCCCGCCGTGAAGTGTTCATCTTAACCTCCGACTTCACGCGGTCGTACCGCTTCACCGGAGGCAAGGGTTTGATGGTTTTAGTCTTCATGTTAGTCGTCGTGTACGGTTATTCCTACACTTACCAAACCCCTAAGTCGCGCCTTTGCAAATGCAAAAAGCAGGGGAATGCGTCTATCAACTAACGTGAACCAGCACGGGATGGGTTTGCCTGGCAGGCGTCGGCGGATGCGCCCGACAACTTGAATAGCGTCAGAGCGAGGGGTTAGGTCCAGCCCTGCGTCTAGCCAAGGGATGTTCACACCCTCCCGCATCTGAGCGTAAGTGCCTAGCACAATGCGGATCGTCTTGCTTTCGCGGATCAACTGGTGCGCCTGCGTACTCACTAGCCGCTTGCGTACTTTCTTGCCGCGTTTTTTTAGGTCAGCGTCAGGGATCGTGAACCCAGTGTAGAATCCGAACTCTGCCTTCGGCACACCCTGCGCGACTAGCATGTTATGCAAGATTTGCAAATGTCGCACGCTGTCCGCCATCACTACGATCCTCCGGCCCTTCCGATACAAGTCCATCACCGTGTTTACGGCTAGGGTGTTTCTGCCGTAGGACTGCGCTAGGAACGGAAGTAGCGGGCTGAGTTGGTTAGCGTTAAGCAGGTGTGGCGGTGGAGGGAAGTCTGAGAAAATCTGATAGCAATGCGTCTCCATCTCGTCCCCTTCCGCTAGGGCAGAAACAGGTCCGAAGTAGTCTTCCACCAACTGCCAGCATCCGTCCTTGCGGTTAGGCGTAGCGGTTAGCGCTAGCTTGTATGCCGCGGGGAATAGGGAGAGCGACCGCGAGAACTCCCGCGCTCCCAGCCTGTGCGCCTCGTCCCAGATAACGGTGCCGAACTGCCTAGCCCACTCGTCTCTTAGTGTGCCGTCGATTAGGTTATGGATCACCGCCGCTACAAACTGCCTGCTCTTCGGGAACTCGCCTGACTGAACGATCCCCACTTCCGAAGCCTTTAGTCCGAGGTGCTTCCTAACCTCGCCGACCCACTGATGCGCTAGGGTAACTGACGGCACGATTGCAAGCGTTGCACGTCCTAACGTACCCGCTACAAAGCATCCGCACACTGTCTTTCCTGCCCCGGTCTGCGCTTGGGCACACACTGCTAGCTGAGTGCGTGTGGCGTGGAGTACCTTGTCGAAGAACGCAGCCTGCCCCGGTGGCGCGTTAGGATGATCCGCGGACGGGAGGCGGCTAGCGTTCATCTCTCCGCCTTGCGTGGTTGAGTCCACTAGCGTATGTCCTGCCCGCTCTGCCCACACCGCCCCGATTGTCAGGGGAAGGCCGACTAGCCCTTCGCGCCTGACAACCGGGTCGATCTCCGCGACTGGTTCGCCGTCAAAGCTACGCGGACGCACCACGCACAAGGATGCAAATTCCTCCCCTATGCGCTCGGGCATCCACAGCATTGAATCGGCTAGCAGTTTCATTTTGAGTAACGGCTAGCGCTTAGGCATCAAACGGGTCCGCCGCGGGTTGGCTAGCCGTGCGGCGTCTGGCGGGTCCAGCGGCAGGGGCGGGAATATGGTTTCCGTCCGCACGGCGGCGGGCTACCGCAGGGGTAGGACGTGCGGCGGGTGCTGCTCCCGCTCTCGCCGTAGGTGCTGCGGCGCGAGCGGGCGCTGCCGCAGGCGCGGCCTGACGCATAGGCACGCGAGCCCTAGCAGGTGCTGCGGGGGGCTCCGGGTCCGTGTCGTGTTCCATCGGAATCGGGTCTTCGTCGTCTTCCGCTAGCGCTTGCTCCTGCTCCTGCTTCGATCCCGGCAATGCGCGGGGGACTCCTCCCCGCGGGGCGGCAGACGACGTTTCAATCACTGGCACCGCGAACGCCTTCGCATAGTCCACAGGTGTCAGGTCTTCGTTAGCGGGCTTGACGATCTTGCCGGGTTGCGTGGTGGACATGAGCGGTTCGTTGCCGTAGTCCGCCTCGATCTGATCCCAGTCTAGCATCTCGAAAAGCTGGTTATTGTCTAGCATAACGGGCTCACCGATAGACGCGGACTTCTCGTCCGTCCCCCGCTCCATGTGCAGATACATGCCTCGCATGGTGTGCCCTCCCCGCTCCGCTGCCTGTTGAAGCTGGAGGAAGATAGAGCGCATTCCGACCGGAATCGCTAGCAGACGACGGGAGCCGGGATGCGTTACGCCTGTCCGTTGGTTAGTCCACTCGCCCACCTCGTAGACGGTTAGGATGAATCGGCGGGAGGCGCGTTCGCCTGCCTGACAGTAAGGGCAGGGTTGCCCGACAGATGCTAGGCAGATTTCCCGCAGAGTCCGCTTGTTCCCGTTCTGCGGATCAGGCAGGTCGTGTTCGGTAATGAGGACCGATCCGTTAGCGGCATCTTCGTCAGGGGCGATGAACCATTCGTCTAGCAGAATGATCCCGCGGCTTTCTCCCTTAGGGAGCCAGAAGCGGAAGGGCAGCCGTCCTTGCTCGCGCCTGGCTTGCTGCTTGCGCTCTTCCTCCTCTGCGGCGCGGAGGGCGGCGGAACCGCTTACGCCTGCGGATACAGTCTTTGCTGGGGCGCGGCTAGGGGCGCGTTTGATAGGTAGTGGCATCTTAGTGGGTGTGTTATGTGTTGTGTTAGTGAAGTCGAGACTTCGTGTTAATGCGCCGGGTGGCGCGGAGTGGAAATAGGTTGGAAATGCACGGCTTGCAAACGGTTATTCGGGGAACAGCATCTGGTACACCTCTTCGCCGGACAGGTTGTCAGGGTCGCCGTGTTCCGGCATTGCTGGGGCACTAACGTCCACCTCGCCGTCTAACAAGTGGAACGCCCCGCCCGGTTCGTACTTTTCAAGGTCAGGGTTCCAGCGCCCGTAGATGCCTTGATCTCCCGCCTCGTCGCCGTCGAATAGCAGGTGAACGGGGTCGCCCTTTTCAATCAGGTGGGAGGCTTGCGTGACTGACATCTTGCTTCCCATCACCGCCACTACGTCCGCAAACTCCCTAACGCCTTCCTCCATGAGCCTAACGTATGCGAACTGACCCTCTACCACAATCACCGGATAGCCTGCCCGCATGAGGTGCCCGCCTAGCAGGTGCTTCGATTTGTTGAGAGGAGGGTAGGTGAACTTCGGAACCTTTGCGTGGTCGGAGACAGACCGCCCCACGAACCCGTAGAGCGTGTCGCTAGCGGATTTCACCGGGAACATGATTCGGTGGAAGTCAGGGTCGAATCTCAACTCGGCTAGGGCTGCGGTAGCCTCTCCCACGCCGCGGCGCAAAAGGTACTCCCTAGCGGAACGAACGCCCCACGCTGCCGGGTACATGGCGAACGCAACGACAGGGTCCAGCCGCTGGCAGATTGATTCCTTGCGGATCATGTCCGCTTCAAACTCCTCGAAATCCACCTCGCACTCCCTAGCCTCTGCCCAGGCTGCTAGTGCAGGGTCGTGCTGCCCGTTAAGCGCCGAAACCTTAGACGCTAGGTCCGCCATGTTGCCATGCTCCTGGCAAGAGAAACAGTGATAGCCGCTCCTCCCGCTAGGGTCGGAGTGGATGCGGAAGGAGGGGCGGCGGTCGGTGCCGCGGGAGTGCGTGTGCTGAGCGAAGGGGCAGGATAGAACGAGCCAGCCGTCTTGCGCCTGCATGGGCTCATGCAAGCCTAGCCGCTTGCATAGTTCCCGGATGTTAGTCTCTGTCATGGCTAGGGTTTGAAAGGTGCTTCGCGCCGTGCGGTTTTCCGCACTCCTCCTAATTAGTTAGGGCCGCACGGCGCGTCGCAGATTGTTTTACTTGCGGACTTTGACGGTTACGTTAGTCGTCCCCTCGGAGACAACGGTGCAGGTGGTAACAACGGCGCTTCCCGCATGCTCGGTCACTGCGGTCTTTGTCGCGCTAACGATTTTCATAAACACGTCGTCCGTGACCTGCTTGCGAAGGAGCGCCACGTCGATCTCCTCCCGGTCTGGCGTAGCAATCACGGCTTGCAGCGGAATCATTGTGCCTGCCGTCCCTAGCATATCTATGTCCGCGGATGTTAGGCCCGCTTCCGTCATGGTCTTGAGGAGCGCTTTGCGGGCTTTGTCCGCTTTGGCTTTGAAAGCGTTGGCTTCCACGTTAGCCGAGAAGTATTCGGCGGCGAGCTTCTGAATTTCCGCAGGGACACCGGGCGCGGTCTGGGGTGCGACCGGAGCGCGGCGGCGGGCTGGCGTTGCGGGAGCGGCTACCGTTTGGGATATTGTGCGAGGAGGCATATTGCTAGGATTTAGTTGGTGGTTGGGTGACGCATCTTGCGTGCAGGTATAGCTAACCCCGGTATAAAGATTTGCAAGTGTTATCTGGAAATAATTTGCAGTTTTTTCGATTTGCAATTTGTGCAATTTTTCAGCCCACCATCACCCACGGCGGGCGGACAGGCTCGATGTCTTTCTGCTCCTCCATCTCGGCTAGGGAGGTGCCCATGGAAACGTCCGCCACAATCGGCACGGGGAGCGTCAGGTCAAACATCTCTTCTAGCGGCTGGTTCTGCATGCACCACTTGATGTAGCCCGCCGCCTCCCTAGCATATTCGGTGCGGACCAGTAGAACGGTGGCGTCGTGAATGAACCCTAGCACTCGCATGATGTTTGGGTCGCACCCGTCCGCGAACAGGGCGGCACCGATAAGCCCGAGGTCGGACGAGAAGCCTTGCACGGGCGAATTGATAGCCTGCCGCTCTGCTTCCTTGCGTGTGCCCTCCTCCACGCTGTCCACGTCAGGGAGCCGCCGCAGTGCGCCGTGGAGTGACCTAACGTATTTGTGTTCGGTGACAAACTTCCGCATGCTGTCATGGTATCTTGCTAGGCCGGGGAAGAGGTTGAAGAACACCTCCCGCGCACGTTCCGCCTCCCTATCCGTTACCGTCACCCCGTAGGATGTCTTCGCGTAAGCTACGAACTTCCTCCACCACATTCCGAAGCAGTTGCTAACTAAACACCCCTCGCAAGTAAAGCGGTGGCGCGGGCCTGCGTTCATTATGTCGTAGACTTCCACCTCCTCCCATTCCTCACATTCTCCTTCTGAGTTGTTAGTCGAAGGTTGCTCGGTTCGTAGTGTCCGTCGTTGTTTATCCGGTCGAATACCAGACCCTTGAAGTTGGTGTTCGGATAGGTTGCTAGTGCCCATAGCACAAAACTCTTCCGCGACTCGAACCGTACTTCGATCCCTCGGCCCTTGTAGTGCTTCGACGACATGTGCGTCCACCTTCGGCATTTCTGCACCATCGCATCGTACCTCTGCCCTAGCACATTCGCCCTCGCATCCGCGGGGTACTTCCTTCCCCTCTGGCATCGACAGTTGGATGTCGCTCCTTTGGCTAGGTTGCTGCAATCCAGCGTCATTCGGTTTTTGCACGCTTTGCAATCCGCGTCTACTACCCAATACTTCCCCTCCCTGCGGATCGTGCCAAGGTTCAGCGTAAGCGTCCCACATGATAGGCGTGCCAGCGTTCGTTGCCGTTCTAACAATGGCACGGCCCTCGGATGCTGCGACCCGGAGGGGAAGCACCCGCCCCTCCGTCCAGACTTTATGCTCTGGGGTGGCTGTGAGCCCGTCCCATCTGATAACTCTCTTTTTGCCTTTGTAGATAACGCCGTCATGCTGCACCCACTCTACTCCATCCCATAGCAAATGGCAATCCTTAACTTCCTCAATCGGCACTAGCCCTTCGTTGGTGAGAACTCGCTGTCCTTTGGCTATGCAGAAGCCGAAGTTGACCGCCTTTGCTAGCTGCCGGAAGTCCTTACGCTTTTTGTCTCCTGCCGCCTTCCATTGTGCATCGGTTAGGCCCGACACACGCTGTCCGGTCATGGCGTGAATATCGCCGCCTTTTCGGTAGATGTCAAGCATGTTAGTCTCTTTCGCCATGCACGCGATAACTCGTAGCTCGGCCTGGCTTTCGTCGCATTCGATGAACGTCCAGCCTGGGGGAGCCTTGAATATCTTTCGGAACGCCATAGCCTCCTCGCCTCGCTTTGGGATATTCTGTAAGTTAGGCTCCCGGCAGTTGCTGCGTCCTGTGACGGCTACGTCTAACCCGAACGAGGGGTGCAGTGCGTTAGGGTCAATGTTCTCCAGATACCACCAGAATCCTTTCGCCGCTTCCTCGTTAAGCTCTAGCACTCTTCCGCGGGACGTGCCGTAGGTAACGCCTTTGTGAATGAAGATAGTGTTAGGGTCTGGCTCCAGCGCTACTGGAGCGTCTGCGGTTCCAATCGTTCGCACGCGGCGCGGTCCCTGCGGTATCGCCTTCCCGCTCTCCTCAAAAGCGCTAACAACCCGCTTGCCGTACCCGCCGTGTTTTAGTTGCGGAACCACTAGCCACTGCTCGGAAGACTCCCGCCCCATGAAACTCTTGATGAGGGTGGCTAGGGTCGCATAGTCCATGTACTTCGCCACCCATGGGATGTGTGAGAAGTAGGGCAGGTGGTCTTTCTTGCTAGTAGATTCTAACTGCTCGTCGAGCGCTAGCTTCCGGGTTTTCTTCGTCGCCACTATGGACTCCAGGAACATGCCGTCAGGAGCAAAGAGCAGATCCCTAACGAAGTCGGGCCGCGAGAACTTCAAGCCCTTCGCCTCGTGCCGCCTCAGGACCGCGGGCCATTTTTCCGCTGCCTCCCGCAACAGTTCACGCTCCAGCACCTCGCACCGACTAGCAAGTGATTCGCCTAGCGACTTCAGTTCCACCTTGTCCACTGGCAATCCGTAGCGCTCGGCGTGGTTGAAAAAGACGTGGCGGATGGCTGGCATCTTCACCTTCTCATACACCGTGTAGTTCCGCATGTCTTTCTTCGCTTCCGTTAGCAGGACTTTAGTTAGGCGCATGCAGGCGTCTACGTCCCCGCAGCCGTACTGAATCATCTTGTCATGCGGGACAAGGTCCATGCGGGATTTGCCGACGTGGATAGGGTCCGCGTTGAAGGCATCCGCGTAACCTGCTAGGGCGGGCACCCATCGGCGGGTGGCTTCGTCCAGGTTCTTCTGCCGCATGTTTTCGTCTACGGTGAATGCTAGTTGCAGGGTGTCGTGTTTCCAGTTAGCGACTTCTATGCCGTACTGGCGGAAGTGGTGGGCGTCGAACTTGAAGTTATGCCCGCAGACCGCCACCGCCGGATTCCCTAGCAGTTGCTTGACCTGCTTCTGAAGTTTGGCTAGGCTTGCAGGCGTCAGCTTAGGGAGGTGCCGGGTAGTGTCTCCTCGGAGGGCGTCGTTGTTCCAGTAGTCCAGATTGAACGGCACGATCACCGCCTCGCCTTCCTTCCGGCAAAGCTGGACGGTTAGGATTGCCTTCCGGTTGAACCATATGTAGCCTAGCGTTTCCGTATCCACCACCAGCTTCGGCGGCGGATTTGCTAGCCACTCGGACAGGTCCAGCGACCACTTGTAGTCTAGCTTCTCTGCCATCCCGCCCTCGACGTACTCCCACGCATTCTCGGCTAGGGTCGTGACCTGCCGCAAGTCGGACTCCACGATGGGCGCAATCTGCGGGCGGATGAAAAGGTTAGCCATGCTCTGCACTGGCATGACGGGAACGTCTCCCGTCCGCTCGAATTTGTGGAAGGAGCCGCGGGCGGTGGTTATCTTTATAGCCTTGCCTGCCGCCTGACGTAGCGCGTTCTTGCCTAACGTGACGATGCACTTAATGCTAGGGAGGAAATACGCTATGGCTTCGATGAACTCAGGTGCCGACTTTTCAATGTGTTCAGCAGTCAGGCGTTCGTTCTCGGATATTGCCTCGGGGATAGGCAGACACGGTGAGAGGAAGGCAACGCCTTCGTCTGCTGCCGCCCCTAGCATAGAGAGGAGACGCGTGCGTTGCTTCGGGGTCATGCAGTCACCGCTTTCGTGCCCTAGCTGAGAAGGAGCATCGCAGATGACTAGCAACTTAGGGTCGTTGCTGCCTAGCTGAATGTTGAGACTGCCTAGTGTGAGGTTGGTTAGGTTCATAGTTTGCACAGTTTGCATTTTTAGTTGTTAGGGTCAGACCATCCATTCGTTAGAGTCTTCGCCGCCTTCCGGTGCCTCGTCCACTGGCACCTCATCGAATCGGACAGGGTTGAAGCTCCGGCCAATCCCGATGATAGGCTGGTCGCCCTCCCGGTTCTTCAGCACCTCCGCGATGATCTTGGATTCGGAGAAGGGTGGTGGTGCGGGCCGCAAGCCGATCACTACGCTAGCATCTTGCGGGATGGAGTCGGTGCCGCCGATATTGTCCATAGTCATTGCCTTGCCGCTGCCCTGGTTCCGGTTGAACTGCACGGTGGAAATGACAGGGATGTTTCTTGCTAGGGACATTCGCTTGATGTCCCGCACTACGTCTGATAGGGCTTCCCACTTTTTCACGAACTCCGCCCCGCTGCTCCGTAACAGATAGAGAGCGTCGATGCACACCACCTCCGGCCCTACGTCGTCGATGATGGACAGGATGCCGTCGGTGTCTTTGTTGAAGTCGCCGCTAACAAGGTGAATCGGTGCGTGGTTTCCTAGCGCTTCTGCCGTCTCCCGAAGCCGCCGCGTTTCGTGCATGTCGGTGGTGCCTGTCCGCATGTCGTTAGGGTTCACTCCGGTCATAAGTCCCAGCCACCGCCTGACAATCTGATCCAAGCCCATCTCCATCGAGACGAACAGCACCGACTTCCCTAGCAGATGGTTCGCGTGGGCTACGCTCAGCAGGGTCCACGATTTCCCGGTGCCGGGTCGTCCTACGATAAAGGCTAGCTCCCCGCCCCCTAGCCCGAACGTGGCAGCGTCCAAGGTAGGCCAGCAGAGGGAAGCGCCGAAGAGCCCTTCGTGGCTGCGGGCCGCTTCGATCTGCGCGAGTACGTTAGGCGCATGCTCCGCCATTGTGATCGAAGCGTTAGCGTTCTGTGCGTGGCTCACACCTGCTAACATCTCGCGGAGTAGCGCTTGAATGGTATTGATGTCCCGACCCTGCATCGCCTGCGTTAGCCCCGGCATCCGGTCCCTAACCGAATTGTAGGCGGAGCGTGTTGCCATCCGCCCTAGCAGCGCTTCCGGCGGTTGCTCCGTAACGTAGGCGTGGAGCGGCTTGCGGTTCTGGTCGAACGCCTGAAGGTTAGGAAACTCGGAGTAGCTAGTCAGGTAGCTCCTGGCAAAGTCGGCGTAAGGCAGTTCCTCCTCAATGAAGTGGTTGCGAGGTGCGCGGCGGAAGACAGCGCTAGCCTGACGCTGGGCACATGCGTGGAGAAAGAGAAGTCCGGCGCTCACTTGGGGGAAGGAATGGTTAGGGCTTGCAAGGTCGTGACGAGGGAGGCGGGCCACCACGGCGACCCGGCTAGGGGAGTGGAGCCTTGCGTGATGAGCCCTTTACCGGAGAGGAGCCACCGCCGCAAGAACCATTCCAGACGGTACGCGGCTTTCTCATCCACTGGCAACTTTGCCTGCTGCCCGGTGAAGCCGGGAATCACTAGCACTTGCCGATCCTCCACTAGCTCCTGCCAGTCTCCGCCCCTCCCGTCGCCGATCAGCATGCAGGCAGAAGGCAGCGTGACGACTGCGGTTGAGACTCCGTTAGTCACTAGCGCTCGCGCCGTGATGAACAGCCTGTCCATGTTAGGGAGTCCGTCGCCTGCCATGTGGATGAATCCGCCCTCCTTCAGTTTGGCCACACCTTCCGGCAACCACGTTGACCACTGCTCCGCGTTAGGGCACCCGCAGTCTTTCATGTTTACGCTAGGGGTGTGGTAACGTGCCGGGATGAAACTTTCGTGCAGTGCCCTGGACATCTCTTTTGTTATTGCTTTGCTCATTTGCTAGGTTGGTTGGGTGTGTTAGTCTGGGAGGGAATCGAAGTCGGGAAGGTCTACCGTGGAGGAGACGGTGCGAGCCGCGGCTACCTTATCCCACCGCTTGCGGGCTGGTCCTGCCTGCTGCTCCCGCGTCTGCACGGCTGAGAGGGCGGTGGCGGCTAGGGTGGCGGCTTTCGCGTCCTTGCGCTGCTGCCGTGCCTGCACCGTCTTAGCCTCCCTTGCGTCCACCTCCGCCTCTGCCGCTGCCTGCCCCATACCCTTGCGCTGCATGAGGGTCCGCACCTCCCGATCCCGTAGAGGAAGAGCCGCTAGGCGTTCGTACTCGTCCCGCCCGGCGAATGCCGTCTCGAACTTGTCAGAAAAGCGGACGGTCAAGCGAATGCTAGGGACTGCGGGCGGGCTATTCTGCATCCAGTGGAAAAGCTCTGCGCGGAGGAGAAGCCAGTGTTCGGATAGCCACCGGACGAAGTCCCGTGCCCGCGTTGCATCCTTGCCGAATGCCCTAGCAAGAAAGCGGCGGAGGATGGCAGAGTCTGCTTGCGTGAGGGAGAGGTGTGTTTCGGTAGGGTGGAACTCCTTGCATGCGTCCTGCCACATAGTCGCACAACCCAGAGGAGTCATCGCATCCTGCCTAACCTTGCGGCGGGAGGAAGTCTGTTTCATAGTCGCATCCGCTAGGGTTTGCAACTTGTGCATTTTCTCTTCCATCGAAGTCTCAGGCCCGTCCAGGGCCTGGGGTGTTTCTGGTACATTTACCTTTATGCTTTTGGTACAGTTAAGGGTAAAAGAATTTTGCCCCCTTTTCTTGTTAGGGGTAAAAGATTCTTTTACCTTCTGCGGCTCTGCTAGCCGCTTCGGAGTTGGCATTTTCATGGGGTTCTGAGGGTTAAATTCGTAGTTGAGAGCGTATGCGAAGCGATGCCGCACGGCACGCTTTCTGAGGAGCCCGAAGGCGACTAGGGTGGAGAGGGCGGCGGACACCGTCGGCTGGCTCAGGCCCAGCCCTGGAGCGTAGCAGGTGCCGTCCCTGCTCGTTACCCCGTCCACGAAATGCCGCACGGTTATCACTTCCCACTCCTTCCCCCAGGCTGCGGTGCGGTCGAAGACGAACGCTGCCACCATAAACTGAGAAGGCGTTAGGGCGGGTCGCCACACAC
>Ga0255126_1000292_pt1 | contig 21950 bp, 11 predicted proteins | sample Law_Miss_RepA_8d_FD_188556 | JGI IMG/M metagenome (GOLD analysis project Ga0255126, IMG submission 188556) | Freshwater microbial communities from St. Lawrence River, New York, United States - Law_Miss_RepA_8d | ecosystem: Environmental > Aquatic > Freshwater > River | place: USA: New York... | reverse complement strand
TCAACAACAGGAGAATCTCGAACAAGATTCCACCGGCAAAAAGATAGTAGCCGTAGGCTTGGTAGTTCGTCGTAAGAAACTCATGGGAGTACAGTCCATAAGACATTTCGCAAAACGCGACTAACCATACAAGTGCGATCAGTCCGGCCCATAAGAATTTTTCAATCTGGTGTGTGTTACGATTCGGAGAGTTGTTAGTGGTTTCGGTGTGATTCGCTGCGGTCTGGTTGGAGACGGCTGGATAGGTGGTGAAGCTTCGGAGGGTGCGAAGGTTCCAGGCGATGAAGCAAGTGTGTAGCACCGCGCAGGTAGCGCCGAGGAAAAGGTGATATTGCCCGATGGCTTCGAAGCGAGGAATCAGAGTACCCATCAGAATGATCGCAAGCATGTAACCGGCGCTGCCCGCAGCGCGAACGCTGTAGGCGTGCGGGCCCATGATCGAGACACCAAAGTGATTCAGGATAGTCATGCAGCTCGTCTGTGCGCAGCCGAGCAAAAGAATGCAGGCCGTCGTTCCGAGAAGTGGGGGAATCCAGGGGCGTTCGGAGGCTGCAAATTCGAGTTGAAGGCCCAATGCGGACTGCATCAGCGCGACAGCCGATGCGACACAAAGGAGTAGCAGGCCGGGGGATCGGGTCCATCCTCGTCGTTCAGCGTATCGAAAAAAGAAGTAAGTTAAAATCGCGGCGATCGGAAAGACGCTAGCGATCAGACTGCCAAGAGCGGGCGAGTGGACTTTTCGCAAGTGAGTTTGCAGCGGGAATGAAGCAAACCCGAGGGATGAGAAATGCAGGAAGTAGGCTCCGGCGATGCGAAGCCATTGGGGCCATGAGAAGCCGCTGGTGGTAGGTGAATCCATTCGAACAAGCAGTGGCTAGGAAGTAAATTCTAGGAAGTGAATTGCTGGGCTGTGATTCGCTGGGCGCGATTTAAAGAGAGAGGATGTTTACGGGAGCGAGTTCCATTGGTAGTGGTCCTTCCAAGTAACTTCCTTCCCAGTGGACGAGGCACCGGTATCCTTGAGGCCCCCTCGTCCGCCCCCATTAACTGCGGCATCGAGTTTTTTGGCAATGGCAGTTTGACTTAAATCAGCGAATTCCATTTCTTCAAGGGTTTTTAGGGAGTAGAAGGGCTCAAAGAAGTCGAGGCGGTCGGTGATGGAGTTGCGTCCGCTACGAGTTTTCTCATCGAGTCGATCGTAGTGTAGCTGAATGATTCGCTCGATTTCCTTGATTCGCTGAGTGAGGGTGTCGCGAATCTTTTGCTCGATTTCCTCGATGGTTGATTTAGCAAGGATGCTCCTCGACGTGCCTGAATTGCTCGGGGATGAGTTCTCGTCGGGAGTCCAGCGATGTTCGAATCGAAAAGGTGCTCCAAAGGACTCTTTGATCACGACGCGCAGTCGCGGGTCGGTGCTGCAACTGACATGGTCAAATTCATGTTGCACAAGGGGAGATTTCCAAGGTTCTTCGGGTTGGAAATCGGAAGGGAAGATGATTTCGTGGGTCATCTCGATATCGGTCCAGGAGACTTTTACCGAAACCAGCGTTGAAAACTCGTTGCTTTGCGGATCGAATTTCGGCGGAGTTGTCATATATCGGTAGCGATAATCCCCTCGAACGTGAAATCGTGTCAGTCCGATCTTTTTGGCGCGTGCGAGGGCTTTATCGTCAATTTGAAAGGTTACTTCTCCTAGTTCGATCAATCGACGCGGTCCAGCAGGGGCTTCGGCAATCCAAGTCGCGAAACGCGATTCAGCGCGTTGGCTTTCAGATGCTTCTGGTTTGGTCGGTTCGTCGGCTGATTGCGCAAGCGTTTGGTGGTTTTCGCTTAGACAAGCAAACAGTAGCAGCAGACCCATCAGAAAGGTTTTTTCAGTGGTTGCAGAAAACATTCAAGGAGCAGGGAATCTTGGGGGGAGATGGGACTTAGTGAAGATTAGAGCATAGGGGGAGTTTGGAGTACAAGCAAAGAGGTTGTGTGCTAGTCAGAAAAGCCAAACAATATTAAAACTGTGGGTTCCCGACGTAACTTCATGAGGAATTATTCAATGGCGAAACGATCTGAATCCGCGAATCGGCCGGCTAGCACCAAGAAGGCCAAGAAGTCCGAGGGGATGGAGGAGACAAAGGAAGTCCCGATCAAGGGGAAAGATGTCGATACGATGGCCAAGTTGCAGCGATTGGCTGCAGCGGTCTCTGAGGTTGCCAAAAAGAGGCGTGACCCATACTTGGATGTCCCTTCGCGCTCTTTGTCGAATTCGCAGTTCAACAAGAAAAAGCGTCTTATTGAGATGGGGGCGAAGACCAATCGCCGCGAGCTGTTCAATCTGAACCAAGCTCGCTCGTACATGCAGACGATTTTGGTAGGGAGTGGCTGTTCGAGGCTGATTCGTCAAGGCAAATCCACAAGTATTCGGGGCATGTATTACATGCTCAAAAAAACCATTGAGGGGACTAAGGAAAACACGTTCAACGAGCAGGCCGAGTCGGATGCGGTCATCGAAGATTTAGAAGTCATCACCGGAGCGATGCGCGAGGAATTGCATCTCTATGCCGAACCTCGAGGGGCTTTGGCGGGCCCGCTCGTCTTGATCGATGGTGAGAATGAGCTTGATGCAGGACGAATGGGAGCGGCGGGGTATCCGATCCCAAGCATTGTTGAACCGGATCGAGTGCAGATCAAACGATGCGATGCAAAATTCATCCTGCACGTCGAAAAGGGTACTGTTTGGCAAAGGTTTAATGAAGACAAGTTTTGGCAGAAGCACAAGTGCATCGTCTCGCACGGAGCCGGTCAGCCGTCGCGCGGCGTGCGACGAATGTTGCACCGTCTGCACAACGAATTCAAGCTGCCTGTCTTCTGTCTTCTAGATAATGACCCTTGGGGGTACTACATCTACTCCGTAATCAAGCAAGGTTCGATCAACTTGGCGTTTGAGAGTATGCGGATGGCTATTCCGGATGCGAAGTTTCTTGGGCTGCGAAGCATCGATTATGAGCGCTGTCAGTTGAAGGAAGATGTCACGATCAAGTTGGACGACAAGGACAAGAAGCGGGCTAAGCAGATAGCGTCTTATCCATGGTTTGCCGACAAGAAACCATGGCAAGGTGAGATCAAGCAGATGTTGGCGAACGACTTCAAGCTGGAAGTCGAAGCATTGATTTCTCGGGATATCAGTTATGTCACTGAGAAATATGTTCCGGACAGGTTGCGGGAGAACGACTGGCTCGATTGACGCAGCGTCAATGTAAGCTGATTTAGTGGATGTTAGGCACTTTGATCCGAGGTGGTTGGAAATGGAAACACAAGCGTCCCGAGATTCGCTATCGTTGCAGAGCGTGGTGAAGTTATTACCGGCGGATTACACCCAGAGAATCGATCAGAGCCTAGACGCGGGCCTCGATACTGTTGGGGTAGCCGCGAGCTGCGCGGGGAACACTGGCGCGGGGAATACTGGCGAGGGGGGTGTCAGCGATCAACGGCTGGTTGACGCTGCGTTGGGGTTAGCCAGAATCCTTCAGCAACGAGCTGCAGCTTTGCAAACCCCCCAAGAGCGTCGTCAACAAGCCGAGTTGGATCGGATGTTGCAACACCCCGAAGATAAGGCGACTTTGACTCAGATCACCGATCAGAGTTTCCGGAGCAATTCTCCCGGACGAGTTGTCGATCAGATGGTCCACATTCTTGATGTCCAAGGTGTTCCGCGTTTCTTTAGCGTGTTCGACCAAGCGTTGCTCAAGGGATTCCAATCCTTTGGCGAGTACTTGCCCGGTGTGGCGGTTCCGATGGTCAAGGAGAAGATGCGCAAGGAGACCGCAAATGTGATTTTGCCAGCGGAGGAAGATAAGCTCACTGGTCATTTGCGTGAGCGGACGGCTGAGGGAGTTCGGATGAACGTCAACTTTCTCGGTGAGGCTATTTTGGGTGAGGCGGAGAGCCGCCGTCGGCTTGATCGCTACCTAGCGGCCTTGCAGTTGCCTGAGATTGAATGCGTTTCGATCAAGATCTCAACGTTGTATTCGCAGATTTCGGCGTTGGCTCGAGAGCATACAACGCGGGTTGTCGCAGACCGACTTGAGTTGTTGTATCGGGCTGCTGCAAAAGAAAGTTTTCTCCGGCCTGATGGTAAGCGGGTATCGAAGTTCGTTTATTTGGACATGGAGGAATACCGCGATTTGAGTCTTACGGCGGATATCTTCATGAAGACGCTTGATCGACCCGGGCTTGAGGGTGTCCGGGCGGGTATTGCATTGCAAGCGTATGTTCCTGATTCTGCATTGGTTCAAGAGGAGATTACTCGTTGGGCTCGGCAGCGGGTTCAGCGGGGAGGTTCACCGGTTACCATTCGCATTGTCAAAGGTGCGAATATGGAGATGGAACGAGTCGAAGCATCGTTGAGGGGATGGCCGCAAGCTCCGTATCGTTCCAAATTAGAGACCGATGCGAATTACAAACGGATGCTTCGATTTGGAATGCAGCCGGAGAACATGCGAGCGGTTCAGTTGGGGGTCGCTTCGCACAATCTTTTCGATTTGTCGTATGCGATGGTTTTAGCTGCTGCTCTCCGGGCGCTCGATAGCGTTCAGTTTGAGATGCTCGAAGGGATGGCAAATCATCAGCGTCGCGCGATGCTTGAACTATCAGGTCGTGTGTTGCTTTACGCACCGGCTTGTTATCGCGAAGAGTTCATCAATGCGATCGGTTATTTGGTTAGGCGACTCGATGAGAACACTGGGCCTGATAACTTCCTTCGGCACGCATTTCGCATTCAAGTCGGCAGTTCGACTTGGCAAAGACTCGAAAATGGGTTTCTTGAATCCGTTCGGTTGATTCCGGAGGTTTCGTGTCAGCCGCGAAGAACTCAGAATCGTCAAGATTCTCCAGTGCAACCGGCAAGGCCATCGAATTGGCGACGATTCGTCAACGAGCCAGATACCGATTTCTCGTTGATTCAAAATACGCAGTGGGCGCAGCAAATCGTTCAACGATGGATTGGACGTTCGGATGCCAATGCGACAAGCGTTCCTTTATCGTTAGGTGGGGAAGAGGTTCAAGGGGAAGGGGCGGCGATGGAGTCGTTCGATCCATCGCGACCTGGGGTGGTATCGGTAAGGTACCGACAGGCGGATGCCGTTCAAATTGGTAAGGCGTTAGAGGTGTCAAAGTCGGATCGCTCGCAATGGGGTGAGCTTTCTCCTGAATCTCGCTATGGCATACTCAGGCAGGTCGCTCAAGAGTTGAGGCTAGCTCGGGGCGAATTGATCGGTGCGGCGATTCTCGATGGTGGCAAGACGATTATCGAGAGTGATCCGGAGGTCAGCGAAGCGATTGACTTTGTCGAGTTTTACGGACGATGTGCATTGGATTTGCAGAAGCGATTCGGTTCGCGGGTTGGGCCTGCGGGACCGGTCGTGGTGATCAGTCCTTGGAATTTTCCAATAGCGATACCTTGTGGTGGTATCGCAGCCGCGTTGGCAGCTGGGAATACGGTTATTCTCAAGCCTGCATCCGATACTGTCTTGCCGGCTTATTTGCTATGCGAATGTTTTTGGCGAGGCGGAGTTCCCAGAGAAGCATTGCAGTTCCTGCCCGCAAGTGGCTCTTCGATTAGCAAGTATCTCTTGAGTGACCCTTCGGTTGCAAAGGTGATTCTCACGGGAGGAACAGATACCGCGCTTCGGATTTTGGAAGCGAATCCTCGGACACAGTTGTTTGCTGAGACAGGCGGTAAGAATGGGACGATTATCAGCGGTTTGTCCGATCGTGACTTGGCGATGAAGAACTTGCTCCATAGTGCGTTCTCGCATTCGGGTCAAAAGTGTTCGGCGACCAGTTTGGCACTTCTGGAGCGAGAAGTATTTCAGAGCAAAGAGTTTCAAGAGCAGTTTGTCGACGCAGTGCAGTCGCTCAAGGTTGGTTCCGCTTGGGATTTGTCGACGAAGGTTGGGCCGTTGATTCGTCCCCCAAGCGGTGATCTATTGCGTGGCATCAAGGAGCTTGAACGGGGAGAGAAGTGGTTGGTCATGCCGACCCAGGTTGGGGATAACCCTGGACTCTACAGTCCGGGAGTCAAGTGGAATGTATCTCCGGGAAGTTTCACACATTGCACCGAGTTGTTCGGACCTGTACTTGGGGTGATGGGATACGATCGTTTGGAGCAAGCTATCGATATTGTCAATGCGACGGGTTACGGTTTGACCAGCGGGCTTGAATCGCTCGACGATCGCGAGCAGCAGATTTGGAAGAAGCGAATTCGGGCGGGGAACTTGTACATCAATCGGCCGACGACGGGAGCGATCGTCTTGCGGCAACCTTTTGGTGGCATGGGCAAGAGCGTGTTCGGACCTGGGGCGAAAGCAGGTGGACCGAATTATGTGACGATGCTTCAGAGATTGGAGCCTTCGCAGAGCATCGAGCCACCCGAGAGTGGCGCGAAACCGCAGTTGCCGATGTTGCTCAAGATGTGGGAGAAGCTTGAGGGCTCAAGCAGTTTGTTGTTGGGACTGCCCGGAGTGCATACCAATGATCTCTTGAAATTGCGGGTAGCCTTGTTGGCTTTCGACCGGTACGCGAGGGAAGAGATTGCGCTCGAGCACGATCATTTTCGGTTGGTGGGACAAGATAACTATCGACGTTATGTCGCGGTGACCCCGATGCATATAAGGTACTGCGAAGGAGACTCGTGCTGGGGGTTGCTCGCAAGGTGTGCAGCCAGCGTAGCAGTTGGAGGTGCGGCGGTTGTAAGTGTGTCAAGCGAGGTAGAGCATCGTTGGGTCGAAGCATTTGAAAAATTGACTTTGGGATGGGCCGGAAAAATCGAATTCATCGAGCAGAGCGAGGATGAATTGGAATTGGCGATCACCAGCGGTCAGGTCAAGAGGCTTCGATACGATGGTTCGCGAGGTGTTTCGGACCGGATTCGCAAGATTGCTCCGGAGCATTTCGTTTATATCGCCGATGAGCCGGTGGCGACGGATGATCACGAGTTGTTGTGGTACGTTTTAGAGCAGAGCGTTTCGCATGATTACCATCGCTATGGGAATCTTGGACCTCGTTCCGAGGAGCCACGCAGTGCTGTTCTGTAAATAGAGTGCTGTTCTGTAAGTAGACTGCCTGTATGTAACGCTTGGCATAAAACTCAAGAATACGGTTAGATCACGGTTAGATCATTGAATCTCATTGAAATCATGAACGCGTGGATCCATTAGGGACGTGCGGAGGAGCTATGCCGGAAAAGTTGCTACAGTCGCTACCTTCCGAGGTTTGAGCAAGGTCGACGCATCTTCTTGGAAACCCTGAGTGGAACTTTAACTCCTGCTTGAGGGGGCGCGGGAATAATCCGAGACACAGAGAGGTCATCCTTGGTTCTCGAGAGCTCGTCATGAAAAAGTCTACTTCCTCATCGCTCAGGAATCGTTTAACGGTCATCATCGCATTGGGCGGTTGGCCGTTGGGGGGAGGTCTGCCTGGGGGGATTGCACAGGAGTATTCGCTGCCGGGTATAGGTAATGGATCTCGGCCGGTAGTAGCGATTAACAACGACGCGGCAGGTGGGGTAACACCGAGGGTGCTCGGGGGATTGGAGCCGAACCTAACAGTTCCAGTTCGGACGCGTCAGCAAGAGTACGACCAGTTGGCGGAGGAAGTTGCGCAGTGGGAGAAGCAGACGTTGTTGCTGCGGAAAGCGGTACGCATTGTCTCCCCGACCGTTGTACATATTGAAGCGATCAAAGAGGAAAGTGTTCTTGAGCCAGTTGGAATGAGCTCCAAGGGGGAGCGATCGGTTCCAGAGACACGCAAGGTAGAAGAAGCAGGTTCGGGGGTTGTTGTCGAGATTAATCAGCGGAACTACGTGGTAACCAATCGCCATGTGATTCAATCTGCTAGTCCACAGAATATTCGAATAGAGACGTTCGATGGGGTGCCGTTGCAGATCGTTCGAATTTGGGAAGATCCGTCGACCGATTTAGCAGTTATCGATTTAGGCCGTGAGGATTTACCCGTGGGCAGGATCGGGGATAGCCGAGGATTAGAAGTCGGAGATCATGTATTTGCAGTTGGAAGTCCATTTGGGTTGAATCACTCCGTCAGTTATGGAATCGTCAGCGCGAAGGGGCGAAGGAATCTGGAGCTGGGGACCAAGGCTATCGTCTACCAGGACTTTATCCAGACCGATGCGGCGATTAATCCGGGTAACAGCGGTGGACCTCTGATGAATATGCGGGGAGAGGTGATCGGTATCAATACTGCGATAGCGAGCAATTCCGGTGGGAATGAGGGAATCGGTTTTTCGATCCCTATAAACATTGTGATGACAGTTGCGAAGCAGTTAGTTGAACAGGGTGAATTGAAGCGATCGTATTTAGGGGTCAGTGTTGAACGGGCATTTAACGTAGATTCTCAGATGGGCGTGCAAGCTTATCGAGCAAAGGGGGCATTCGTAAAGGTTGTCAAACCGAATAGCCCGGCGGAGTCAGCTGGTATCAAGTATGGGGATATCATTTTGGAATTCGATGGTACCCTTGTAGAGAACGACGAGCACTTGGTACAGTTGGTTGGTTTGACCAGTACCGTTCGTCCTGTCGAAGTAATCGTGTTGCGCGAACGATCTAAGCTTTGTATTCCGGTCTCGTTGGCACAATTGTCTAACCCATAAGTGGGAAATAGCATCCCAAGCGTATTGGATCCGGGATTCGAGAGACTAGTATTGACGGTTCTCGGGTTTGCCACTCTATATTTCTGTCGTGCATACTTCGGTTCGTGCTCATTGAAACAGTGCTCACGCTTGGAATCGAAAGCGTATGGGCCACTGTTTTGCGTCAATAGTTAGGTTTTCAAAGGGGATGGAAGTATGTTGATTGGAAGTGTTGCTGCTTGTGCTGCTGGGAGCAATCGGCATCAGAGTTCGATTATGAGCGCCCAATTCAACTTGATCCTTAATGCTCTCGTAGCTTTTTGTTTGGTTGGTCCGCTAGGCGAATTATGGAGTCAAGAAAAGCTTGATCCTGAGACCGCCAAGTCGTCCGTATTTGATCCCAATGATGGCGAGCAAGTTGCTGAATTATTGGAACCGTTTCGAGAGGTTTCGGAGAAATGGAAGGATGACGTATCGAAGCTTGCGAGTGAAAATGAAGGTGGAGGTGGTTCGGAGCATGTTTTGTTTCTGGGGAGTTCAAGCTTTCGCTTGTGGGATTCACTTCCTGAAGATCTTTCCCCATATTCCGTAATCAAGCGTGCGTATGGCGGAGCGAAGTATCGTGACTTGGCAATCTACACCCCCGACTTGATCCGGGGGCTTCGCTTTCGCAAAGCGGTGGTTTTTATCGCCAATGACATTACCGGTAAGGACGATGATACTGATCCGGTAGTAGTCGGTAAGTTAGCTCGGCTTGTGGTGGAGCAATTACGTCGGGAGCAACCCACCGCGGAGATATATTTGTTAGCTGTAACACCGACGCCATCTCGGTATGTGCATTGGCCGAGGATTCAGCAGACGAACAGAGAGCTTCGTTCGATTGCGCAAAACCTTAAGGGAGTGCATTACATTCCAACTTCGTATGCTTTCCTAGATGCAGATGGAGAGCCGAAAGCGGAGTACTTTGTGGAGGATAAGCTGCATTTGAATGCAGCTGGTTATCGAGTCTGGGCAGAGTTGATCAAACGCTCGTTGGAGATGTCTGAATTATCCGAGGAGAGATAGCCGTAACGCTTCGCGTAGTTGGCCCATTCTCGCAACACCATAGCTTCTTCGTCGGTTGAAAGTTCCAGCTTGTTGGTTTGATAACCTTTTTCTTCGGATTGTTTGCGTTCCCAGAGTGGTCGCATCGCAGATGCTTCACCCAATTCCAGGTGATCGTAAATGTCGGACATTGTATCGATAGGATTTGCGACGAAGGATTCGTAGGAGATATCGATGATATGACTGTTCGAAATCGTAGGCCGGTCTTGTTCGAAGGCGGCGTACATCGATTTCATGGACTCTAGTACGAATCGCTTTAGGCGGTCTTCATCTGAAGGGGCTTGGAGAGCTTGGTGCGCATCGAGTGATCGCCAAAGCTTCATCGTTGACGGGTAGATTTTGCGTGGGTCTCGTACTATATGGACGAATTTTGCTTCTGGGAGCATTTCGTGAAGAATTCCGACGCGTCCGGTATGTGGAGGGCTTTTCAGAAGCAACCTCTTTTTGTTGTGCAGGGTAAGGGCTTTCAGGAACCAAAGGAACTTTCGTTTCCAGTGGTCAAGGTTCCTCGGGGTGAACTCCGAGGAACTCAACGTATCGAGGAATGGGATTACTTCGTTGGGGAACATGACTCGAAGGTAGGGAGATGGAGCTCCGAGGTTCATCAAAGCAAATTCATCCTCTTGGGGAAGCTTCCAGCCGGCTTGCATATTGTCCATCGGGCGACGGTCAGGAATGAGGAATCCGCCGAAGCGAGTGACAAGTCGTTCTGTGAGAAGGAAGTGCCAGGGGGCGAAGCATTCGTAGGTGGTCGGGGTGGTAAATCTGGAGTCTAGGGAGAGGTATTCGTGAAGGAGAGTGGTTCCTGAACGCCAGTGACCGAGGATGAACAACGGAGGTGCGGTAAGGTCCGTGCGCTCGATTGCGGATCCCCAAGCAAGTTGCTGCGTGAGAGCTAGCATTGCGTTGAAAGGGGTAAAGAGAGTGACCCCCAGAGCGTGGTGAAGGCGGGATGGGCTGATGTTCAGCGGGTGGCGAGCGAGGGCACTGAACCAAATATGCGGGGGCATTCCGTGCCAGAATCGGGGCATCCAAGCGGAATACTTTAGTGGTTTATTGGTGTCAGATTTGACCATTTTGAGGTCCGCGAATCGGTCTGGACGCTGTTGTACTCGGGCGGTTAGTCTCTTGATGAGCGTTGTAGCAGGAACAAGGCGGCGCATGGAACCCCGTTTACGGCAAGAAGATCCCTAGGGTATGGAAAAACTCACAGAGCAATTTCTCAAGTATCGAAACTTGGTCATGCCAATCGGGATCTTGGGGTGCATTGTTGTTGTTTTGGCGCCGCTTCCTCCCGCTATACTTGATTTACTCTTGGTGAGTAATATTGCTTTATCCGTGCTCGTCTTGCTCACGACCATGGCCGTTGCTGCACCGATTGAGTTCAGTGTATTTCCCAGCGTTCTTTTAGCAACAACATTGATGCGATTGTCCCTTAATGTGGCGACCACGCGACTGATCCTAACACAGGATTCAAGTGGTCAGGGGGCGGTGGCCGGGCAGGTCGTCGAGGGTTTTGGAAATTTTGTTGCAGGGGATAAAGTTGAGGTTGGATTATTGTTATTCGTGATCATCTTCGTGATTAACTTCGTAGTCATCACCAAGGGGGCGACCCGCATTGGGGAAGTTGCCGCGAGGTTTGCGCTTGATGGCATGCCTGGCAAGCAGTTAGCGATCGACTCGGATTTGAACGCTGGATTAATCGATGCAACGGAAGCGCAGCGGCGTCGATTAGAGGTCACTCGCCATGCGGACTTCTATGGTGCGATGGATGGTGCGAGTAAATTTGTTCGGGGTGATGCCGTTGCTGGATTGATTATCACGGTTTTGAATCTCGTTGGCGGTTTCTACGTCGGGATGGCTTATTATGGATTGTCCATAACGCAAGCTGCGACCACGTATAGTAAGTTGACGATTGGAGACGGGTTGGCAACCCAATTGCCGGCTTTGTTGGTTTCCGTTGGCGCGGCGTTGTTGACAACACGATCGGCGCAGAAGAGTGAATTTTCCTCAGAATTCCTCCAGCAATTGTTTGCAAAGCCTTTGCCATTGCTGGTCGCGGGTGGCTTCTTGGGGTTATTGGTTTTCACCTCGTTGCCGACTGTTCCATTGCTGACTCTCGGAAGCGGCGCTGTGGGGTTAGCTTTTTTGGTGCGTCAGCATCTTCAGCGTGAATCGACCAGTGCGCAGCGCGACGCGGATCGAGCTCGCGAGAACGCTTCACGACCTTCGGAGAAGAAGACTGAGGATTATCTCAACGAAGATATCTTGCGACTTGAACTGGGAGCTGGATTGGTCTCACTGGTGGATCCCAAGCGTGGTAGCGACATCATGAAACGCATCACTGCGGTTCGAACGGAGCTTGCGAGTGACTTAGGGATCCTTCTACCGATGGTGCGAATCCGAGACAGGTTAAACCTTCCGAGCTTCACTTATGAAATTTCGCTGCAGGGGAACATAGTCGCTGATGGGACGTTGGTACCCGAAAGGCTGCTTGCTGTAGCAACGCGTGAGAGAGGGACAGTTCTTGATGGAGATCCGGCTAAGGATCCTGCGACAGGACGGACAGCCTATTGGATCGAACCGGAGCTTCGAACGGTTGCTGAGAGGCAAGGGTATCGTGTTCATGAGTGCTCACAAGTGATTGCGAATCATTTATCGCGGATTGCGGAAGAGCATGCGGCGGAGTTGCTCAGTCGCGAGGTGACCAAGCAGTTGATCGATCAGGTTCGCAAGACGCATGCGACGGTAGTCGATGAGTTGATTCCGCAGCAGTTGAAACTTTCGGAGGTTCAGCAAGTACTTCGTAATCTGCTTGATGAAGGGGTTCCGATCCGTCCATTGAGTGTGATTCTGGAAGCATTGGGGGACGTTGCGACGGACCGCAAAGATATCGGCTGGGTGACGGAGCGAGTCCGGGAGCGGCTTGGACGAACGCTGTGTCATCGGCATCGCGATCCGATGCAAAGACTTTTTGCGATCACTCTAGACCCCTCGATCGAGGACGCTTTTGCCGCAACGCTAGATGCACCTGCTAGGCATGGAGTTCATCATGTATCTCCGACCTTGAAGCGAGCGTTAGTCGAACAGTTGCGCGAGACCCTACCGGATCGAGTTTGGTTGAGCAAATCGGTAGTATTGATGGTCAATCCAGAGATACGCGCATTGATGCGTAGGACATTAAAAGAGTCGTTTCCGAGATTAACGGTCCTCTCGACTGCGGAGATAACCGCAGATACCCAGGTCGAATCGATCGCGATCCTCGAGTTTCCTCAGAGCGATTTAGTTGCAACAAGATCACTGCGAGCGGTGTGAACTGATTGAACTATAATGTGTTCCTGAGCTTGTGGCGTTGAATTTAGAGGAGAGGGCAGGAGCATGTGCGGAATCGCGGGTGGAGTCTGGTCGTATGAAGCGGAGGGTATCTCGCTCGACCAGTTGCGCGCGATGACTCAAAGCATCCGCCATCGCGGTCCAGATGACGAAGGACTGTGGTTAGCTCCAAGCCAACGCAATGAACTCTTTACCCAGCGGCCGGGTAGCCCGGGGGTAGCATTAGGGTTTCGGCGATTATCCATTATCGACTTGGAAACAGGCCGTCAGCCGATGTCCAACGAGGACAGCACCGTTCGCTTGGTTTTCAACGGCGAAGTTTACAACTATCGTGAGCTGCGACACCGGCTCGAAGGTGCTGGTCATCAGTTCGTCAGCCACAGCGATACCGAAACGATTGTTCACCTGTATGAAGATTTGGGGCTGGAGTGTTTCAGTCATTTCAACGGGATGTTTGCGATCGCGATATGGGATTCGAAGTCTGAGCAGTTGGTATTGGCAAGGGATCGCTTGGGTAAGAAGCCCCTTTATTACTGGCATGACTCCGAGCGACTTTTCTTTGCCAGCGAATTGAAAGCTCTGCGAGAGCTACCGAATTTCCCGTCAGAAGTCGATCCCGGCGCGATCGACGCGTACTTGACCTATTCCTACGTGCCTCATCCATGGACGATACATAAGGGGGTTAAGAAACTCCCTCCTGGGCATGTATTGGTGTTCAAAGATGGGAAGGTAGAGATTCGATCCTATTGGGATATCGATTGGTCGGCGCAGCGATCGATCGGAATCGACGAAGCCAAGTCTGAGCTTCGCGAGCGGCTGACCGAAGCGATTCGTTTGCGGCTCCGCAGCGATGTTCCGTTGGGTGCATTTCTCTCGGGGGGGATCGATTCATCGCTGGTGGTGGCTCTGGCACAGAAAGAGTTGCAACGTCCGCTCAAAACATTTTCGATCGGTTTCTCGGAAGCTGATTTTGACGAGACGCATTATGCGCAGCGAGTGGCTCAGGCGGTTGGTACTGAGCATTGTCGGTTCGAAGTGCAAGCCGATTCCGTGGCGATCCTCGATGACTTGGTTAGGCATTACGATGAACCATTCAGCGATTCGAGCGCTGTGCCGACTTGGTATCTTTGCGAATTAACGAAACAATCGGTCACCGTTGCATTGAGCGGCGATGGGGGTGATGAATTATTTGGCGGTTATGAGCGATACAGAGCATTGCAGTTGAGCGAGCGGTTGCAGCGATGGCTCCCGAGCAAATGGCTTGCTAACAATCCATTGATCAAGCGTTTACCGGATTCCTCTGCAAGGCGATCGCTGGGTAGAAGGGTTAGGCGTTTTTGCGAGGCGCTCGGGCTTGCTCCACCAAAGCGATACATGAATTGGATTCAGATCTTTGGAGAGTCGAGTCGAGGGCAAATGTATACCGATGCCTTTGTGCAGCAGTTGCCTGACCGCGATCCATTTGAGTTCTTAGAGCAAGCGTGGATGCGAGCGAATCCTAAACGCCGAGATCCGATGAGTTGTGCGATGGCTGCTGACTTACAAACCTATGTGCCGTGCGACTTGATGACGAAAGTTGATATGGCTTCAATGCGTCATTCGCTGGAGGCAAGGCAACCCTTTCTCGATTACAACTTGGTGCAGTGGGCGATGAGTCTACCGGTAGAGTTTAAGATGCGACGGGGGCGTGGGAAATGGTTGCTCTACGAAACATTCCGAGACGACTTGCCTCTTGAAGTATGGAACCGTCCGAAGATGGGGTTTGGCATTCCGATTGCCAAGTGGCTGAGAACTTCGCTGAAAGCGAAAGCCGAGAGGGTGTTGCTTGGAGGCGATGCGAGGTGTCATCAATACCTTCGTCGAGAAGTGATCGATGGATTACTTAAAGAGCATATGGAAGGCAAAGCAAACCAAGGGTATCGGTTGTGGAATCTCTTGATGCTTGAACTATGGCTTCGCGAGTACAGTTGATTGGCTGTAGCGACGGATTTGCCGAGAGTGATGAGGGTCGCGAGGGTTTAGAGATTTGCATTTCAATGAGAGTTCGATCGCTGCATCGCGATTTCCACGGACGAACTCAAGTTCGGCAAGAGTGTCGAGAAAGGTATCTGAAGGATCCCGGGCAGTGACTCGTTTCGACAACTCGTAGCCGCGTTCGACATCCAATTCGCATTTCGCGCATAGCCAAGCAGCGTTGTTTCCGATGAGCAAATCGTCTGGATAGGTTTCGAGGTGCTTGAGCATCGGATCGTAATAGATATGAAACCAACGTTCGAGTGTTTCGTTTCCGAACGATTTGCGGATCAATGGAATCGCATCAATCAAGGTGTTGATTTCTTCGGGAGACAACCGGTGGGAGGTACGTAGCAGTCGTTCCGCACGAGCTTCGTCTCCGTCGAGAACCGCTTGCCAAAAAGCTGTTCCGACAGTGTCCGCAAAAATCGAAGATAGCCGATTCCAATCTAGAATGAAATTCGCGGCAGCTTGTTGGTTTGTATTGGTGCTGATAAAAGCGCTTTGAAGGATCAAGGAGATTTCAAAGATGCAGCTTGCTCGATTCAAATCTGCGACGAGACCGATTTTCTCTGGATGTTTCGTCGCAGAATTGCGGTAGCATGTTTCTAACCCCGAAATCATCCAGGCTAAAAGGGATTCGTTGGGACTATTATCTGTCCAAATGAACGAGCAGGAGTTCCATTGATTGATGAGGAAATGTTCCAGTTCGGGCTCTAAGTCTGGCCGCAAGAGTGGTGGTGTATCTCGGAACCAGTCTGCGTAATTAGACCACGGTTTAGCTTGCGAGGCGTAGAGTTGCTGCGCAGCGAGCCAAGCCGTTTCTTCACCGCACTCACGAAGTAACTTGGATGCACGGATATGCAAATAAAAACTTAAGCGTGTGTTGAGACGAAGGACTTCGTTGGCAATTCCTAATGCTTCGTTGATCCGTCCTGATTTCTTCAGTAAGTGTGCTCTTTCGACAGAAGCATAAAGAGAATTAGGGAATGCATCCAAGAGATTCACGGCATGCTGGGTTTCTCCCATGGTATCTAGGGCATTGGCTAACTCGCATGCCATGCGACTGTTGACAGGATCGATGGTTCCATCGGCAGCAAACCGCGTTGAATTTGAGTTTGTCGCTTCCTCTGATGGTGCCGAAGCCAGAGCTTGGTGAAGGATGGGTAGTAGAGAATTAAATCTCTTTTCACTGAACGCGGGGGTTTGTGGCTTCCTCCCGGCATTGAGTGCATCGAGGATTTCGATTCGATCATCGAGACTCAGATCCGGGCGAGTGCGATGTAGGATGTAGTAAACTCGGTAGGCGGAGTTTTGTATGAACGGAAATGCTCTTGTAAAAACCTTGGACGGAGTTGCAGGGGGGGAAGAGATGCCTTGCGGAAATCCAGGAACCTGGGTCGATTCTTGGGGGGCAGGCTCCATTCCGGGGTTCCAGGTACGCAAGGCCCGAACCATAGATTCCTTGCGGCGTTCATCTAGTCCAAAGCGTTGGAGTTGTTGGAAGTAGTCAGTCCACAAGGCCCAGCGATGTTCATCTGGTGATGAATCGAACTTTTCAAGGAGTGCGTCGAAGATGGCTTTATCGGTAGAGTGATCTGCTATGCGGTGGAACAAGGCCATGAATCGAACACAGGATTCGACGGCATTTGTCGATTCAAGGTTTTTTTCTAGCCAATCAGAGATTGAATCAGGGGTGCGTTCTTTTAGACCTTCGAAATCAAGTAGTTCGTCGATGCGATTTTGGAGGAATAGCATGTCTCTCCAATTCTTCGGAGAGTTAGCCTTTAGTGCCGCATCGACCGTTTCTTGATCACCAACGATTTGAGCCAAGAGTGCTTTTGCGACCTGATGATCCGCTTGTTTTGATTTCGCGAGTGGCCCTCGGGCTTGATAGTAAGCGAGAGCTTCCTCGTGGCGGTCTAAGGATTCCAGAAGGATTCCTTTTGGAATGTCAGACCAGAACGCAGAGACGGTCTGAAGTTTTCTCGGGTCGATGGCCATCCACTGATCCCAACGGGCGAAGCGAATGCGCAGCAGTTCGGATAGAGACGAGGATTTGTCTTTATCAGCCAGTGCGATGGCTGCGTTGAAATTTCCGTCGAGAGCGAGTTGTAGGATACGGACGTCAGGTGGGTATTCACCATTGTTCATGGTGGGAGGAGTGAGTGTCCACTTTGGAGGTAACCCAAGAGATTTCCAATAGTGTGGTAGTCCAATACGAATCGGGCCGTCGGGGAGCAAAAGATCAGCGAGTTTGAGAGCCGGTTCGGGATTGCCTTCGCGCGTTGCAGCTTGAATCCATGGATCGCAGGTACTGAAAAGTTCCTCGAATGCTTTGATGGCGTCGCGTTGTTTTGGTGATAGTGCTTCGACGAGAGGCAGTATCACCCGAATGTCCCCATCGCTGCTATCCCGCATTAAGGGAAACGGTGATCCTTGGGCAAGTTCGAGGTAGATGTTCATGGCATCGAGACGGGTGGCGTTCGATGCGGAGATGGATCGCAGAACGCGAAGTCGATTGAGCGAATCGCGGATGGTAGGTGGCCCGGAGGCGAGTTGTTCGTCGAGTTCGGCCGAAATGTCCGTTGGGGTTTTAAGCAATGCCAGGAAGGCTTGTTGTCGTTCTGCAAAGGTGGGGGCTTCGAGTTGGTTGAGCCAACGAGTGATTGAATTTGGCGGGTCGAGAGATTTCGGAGGTTCTTGGGCGAAAGATTTACTATGACTAATACCTAGGATGCTGATTCCGAGCAGGATTAGCTTTGGTAGAGCAGATTTGTTTTGGCGTCTAAAGAGAAGATAAACCAAGATTCCGCTGGCAAAGGTTCCGAGGGTAAGCCAAAACTGTTCGCGTTTGATCCACCAAGCGGCGGAGATAAGGATCAGTGCACCTAAGATATAGAGGGCGAGGGCTAGGTGTTCCCACCATTGGATCGTGCGTCGTTGGTTCATTTCGCGGTAGGCGAACCAAAGCGTGGCGGTTGCGAGTGCACCGCAGAGGGTAAGGGTCAGGCCGAGGTAGCTGATGAGATCTAGCAAGTTTGCCATCCAGACAATCAGGATGCTTGTGGCTGCTTGGACTGCAATTGCGAGTTTTGGGGTGGGTTTTGAATCGAGGGCTTTCGGTAGCCAGCCGTCATGTGCCATGGTTGCTATGACGCGGGGGCCTGTTGCGAGCATCGCAAGGACACTGGTAGCGGACGAAAGTGCGATCGTTGCGCGCATAATCCATTGAAGAGGATAGCCTCCAACATTTTCGGCAACTTTCGATACGAAATAATCACCTCCTTGAGTGATTTCCGAAGAGCTTGCGCAAGCCAAAAACAGCGTGTTGAGGACAAGGTAAAGTACGGTGACGATGCAGCATGCGAGGATCATGGAGTTCGGGACGCGGTTGTCTTTGGCGGGCGATTCACCGAGATGTTCGGCGGGCAATTCACCGGCGATATAGATACTGGCGTTGAAGCCAGTGTAGGCAAGAGAGATGAAGAAGAGTTGGATCAAGAGAGTTTGAAGGAATGCGGAGTTTGCTAGAGTAGATAAGTAGTCTGTAGCGAAAATCGACTTATCCAGGGCGGGTGTCCAATCGGGTGATGGGTTCCCACGGGTGAGGAAGAGGGAGCAGGCGGCGATAAAGATAAAGAAGCCTAGGAATTTCAGTCCGACCACAGCATTGTTGAGGAGGGTGCCTGTTTTGAGGTTGATGGAGTGAAATATTGCAGCCAGGGCGATACCGAGGGTCGCGAGCACACGGGCTGGGGTTGTAGCGGCGGTGTGGCCCAGGGCGTATTCACCGAAGAGGAGAGCGGCGGTTGCGATCGGAGCGGTGAAACCGGCGACGATGGAGATCCATCCGGCCATGAACCCGATCGCTGGGTGAACGAAATGAGATAGGAACGTATATTCACCCCCGGAGAGTTGTGCTCGGCGTGCGAGTGCAGCGTAAGCCACAGCGCCGCAGATTGCATGCACTCCGCCGATCGCCCAAGCGAGCAGCACGATGCGTGCGTCTTGAAGAGCACCTAGAGCATAGGACGTCGAGATATAAACCCCTGCGCCAATCATGTTGCCGATGACTAAGCAGACCAAGGAAAACAGTCCGATTGCATTCGATGCGCTGGAAGGTTTTTGGCTCATGCATCGGTCCTTTTCGGCGACGTGTCATCGATGTATTTGCTCATCGAATCGAGCAATGGATGCGGCTGGTTAGAAATCTCGATTTTGAGTCCTGTTTGTTTTCGATAGCCTTGTGCAAAGTCTTTGGCTTGCATCGGAAATTTGCCGGCGAGTTGCACCAATCCCAAGGAGAGTATGCCGTCGATACCTGCGATGCCTACCCAGTGTTTGGGTTGTTCAAGAGTTATACCTAGCGATTCCGCAGCGTCGGAGAAAAGGATCGAGCCTGGAGGGAATTCATCGGCACGCGATTGAATGTGAGGAAGTTCGATAGGGGTTGCGCGGTGGATGATCAAGCGGCTGGATTTTCCGTTGGGAAGCAAGAGGTCACCGAAGGCACCAGGCCAGGGTTGCAGTCCACGAATTTGGCGGTCGACGAGGTGGATTGGGTATTGGAAATCAAGTCGTCCGTCGGATTTGCTCAAGCGTGGGGCTTTGGTGGCGAGTTCTTTGGGTTGAAGCGTGCCTTGAGGGGATTCGCCGGAAGGAAGTTCGGCGAGTTGCGAGATAGCTTTCAGGGTGGGCTCCACGCCGAGTTGACTCAGTCGTGTTTCGAGTTCTTCGGCATTTTCGTTTAATCCGACTGGTGTTGAACCGAGTTGCAGGACTGGGCCGGCGTCGAGTTTGGTGGTCATATGGATGACGCTTACACCGGCGATGGGATCCCCTGCGAGGATTGTCCATTGGACGGGGGCGGCGCCGCGGTGTTTTGGAAGTAGTGAGCCGTGGAGGTTGATACCTCCGAGTCGAGCGGTGTCGAGGGCATCGTTCGATAGGATTTGACCGTAATCGCAAACCACGAGCAGGTCGGGTTTCAAGCTGGCGAGCCAGGCGATCGATTCAGGGGAATTGATGGAGGCGGGAGTGTGGACAGGGAGGTTTGATTCTTTAGCCCACGACATTACCGGGCTTTCGGGGGGGGATTTATCGCGGCTGGGTTTCTCGATCGGGGGGCGAGAGACAACTGCGAGGATTTGATGTTTTTCGCGAAATATTTGGCGAAAGGAGGGGACGGCGAAGGGACCGGTCCCCATCAGGACGACGTTCAGAGATCTTGAAGACATAGTGTTGAGTTTGTGTGGAGAAAAAGTCTGGCTGCTTTTGGGGGGTATTGTAGCAAAGTGTTTCAGAGAATTGTTTTCTGCGTAGTTCTGGGAGAATGGGGGTTTCGGGGGAAGTTCATAACGGAGATCAAAAGTGAAACTTTGTTCAGATCGGTATTTACGCCATTTGCGTCATTCGTCAGAATGCCCGGCAATCGGGCTGGATTGGCCTGCAAGACTGGTAAGGTCTGGAAGAAAATACGTACGCAAGGAGTGCAAAACGTGCTGTTGAAGAGATACCTGCTTTCTACTATCCGTTCCGCCGGTCTTTCGATGGCGGCGCTGAGTTTGGCCACAAGCTCGGTTTCGTCCGTTGGATTTGCTCAGATTGGGAGTCAGAATCCGCAACCGCAATCGACCTCGATCGCGGTGGTGGACATGGAACATGTATTGGATAATCACCCAAGTTTCACCGCTCAAATGGAAGCGATGAAGGGTGAGTTTCAAAAGACGATGGAAGATTTTGAGAAGCGTCGCAAGGAGTTAGCTGCTGAGTTTCAGCAATTGAATTCGACGTTGTCGGCTGATTCACCTGAGTTCAAGCAGAAGGAAGAAGCGATTGTAAGCCGCGAGAGCAAGATGCGTCTTGAGGCTGTCAACAAGCAAAAAGAGTTCGACGAGCGACAAGCGAAGTTGATGCTTGAGACTTACAATCAGATCGTCGGTGGCGTTGCTGGAGCTGCTCAGTACTACAAGTACGACATGGTGGTCAGGTACAATCGCAAGCAAGCCAATCAGATGAGTCCTAAGAAGCCTCAAACGGTGATTTACGGTGCGGACCGAGAAGTGATTTACTTCAATCCTTCGCATGATTTGACAGACGTGGTCATTGCGATGCTCAAGCGAGATATCCCAGCGGCGACGCCAGCAGCAGGTGCAGCGAGCGCTCAGACTGCTAATGGGCCGACCGGAACCGTTCGCAAGTAGTCCGCAAGTAGTCGCGGTCGGATTTGTATCGCGTTTTAAGTACTGCCGGTTAAATACTAGGTAAGCAGCCACTCGGTAATGGAAATGGATTTCCTGTCGAAATGAATCAAGTTGTATCCCAAAAGACGATCGCCCATGTCACCCATGTAAGTGGGCGTGGGTATTGGTCAGGGCAGAAGGTCACCTTGACATTTCTGCCTGCATCGGCCGGTACAGGGATTCGTTTTCGCAGGGTTGATTTGCCGAGCAAGCCGGAGATTCCGGCGTTGGCCAGTTACCGAGTCGATGCGGTGCTCAGGACGCGGTTGGAAAACGATGGGGCAAGCGTCGAGATGGTCGAGCATGTCCTGGCGGCTTTGTATGGTATGGGTATAGATAATTGCGTCGTCGAGTGTGACGCCCAAGAAATGCCTGGCTTGGACGGAAGTGCTTACGCGATTGCGATTGCCTTGCACCAAGCCGGACGGATGGATCTTGAGGTGCCTTGCGTGGTACATCGGATCCGCAACGAGATGAAGCTTGGGGATGACCGGGCGCATGTGCATGTAAGTCCTGGTGAGCACGAGGGCCTGACCCTGATGTATCACTTGGACTACGGCAGGCACTCACCGATCCCTTCAACGTCTTCTACATATCAATTGAGTCCAGATGAATTT
>Ga0255126_1000288_pt1 | contig 22028 bp, 12 predicted proteins | sample Law_Miss_RepA_8d_FD_188556 | JGI IMG/M metagenome (GOLD analysis project Ga0255126, IMG submission 188556) | Freshwater microbial communities from St. Lawrence River, New York, United States - Law_Miss_RepA_8d | ecosystem: Environmental > Aquatic > Freshwater > River | place: USA: New York... | reverse complement strand
GCCCGGCGCTTACTCTCATTAGCACCGCGCAAATCGCGAACCTATCGACGATGAGTGTCGCACTCGGAGGAGAACCACATCCGATTTTCGATGGAAAATCGCTCGAAGGATGGGAAGGGGATACCAACCATTGGCGAGTCGAACAAGGCAGCATCGTCGGCGAAATACCCCAAGGCAAAACGCTCAATAAGAACACTTGGTTGGTATTCCGAGGTACCGACAAGCAATCTGCCGAACTCCAAGACTTCGAATTGCGTTTGCAGTTTCACATCTCCGGTTTGCCAGCAGCGAACTCCGGTATTCAGATACGATGCCAAGTCGATAACGTCGATCATGTTTCGGGATACCAAGCCGATCTCGATATGGGAAGTACATGGTTAGGCCGTATCTACGACGAACACGGCCGTGCGTTGCTCGTCGAACGTGGTGAACGCGTCCAACTACTGCCCGATGGAAAGAAGCGGTCCGAACGGTTCGCCCCTTTGCATCACTATCCGGTCTTGTTCCGCGAGAACGCTTGGAACGATTACCGAATTGTCGCCATCGGCGAGCAAATCGATGTCTACGTCAACGGCACCCTCTTCTCCTCACTTGTCGATCAGCAACTTTCTGATCGCGATCTCTCCGGAAGCCTCGCATTGCAATTGCACTCCGGGCCTGAAACGCGCATAGCCTTCCGCGATATCACACTTGAATCTCTGTCCGATGACGATCGTTCGAAACTGGCACCCTTCGAATTGGCTCAAACGAAACCAGAAGAGAATGGATCTGACGATCTAGCAGAGGGACTCTCACCCGTTGGCCCAGACAATAAAACTTTAAATCTTGGTTTTGAACTTGGCACCCTCGAAGGTTGGACAGCGAAAGGAAACGCATTCGATAAACAACCTGTCAATCAAGACGGGATCAGCAAGAGATGGCCAACCCAAAAAAGCAACAAGGTCGGAGACTACTTCATCGGCGGTTATGAGATCGTCCAAGACGCAGGCACTGGCACCCTCGAATCAACTCCCTTTCTCGTAACCCATCCCTACGCAGGTTTTCTCTTCGGAGGTGGAAAAGCCGACAGCACGCGCGTCGAAGTCCTGTTGATCGAACCCGATCAGCCCGATTCACCGCCGAACCCAGATTCACCAACCAACCCAGATTCGACAAATAAAACAGACCCGAACACACCGAAATCAAAGGTCGTCGCGAAAGCTACCGGTACCGATCAAGAACAGATGCGTCGCATCGCCGTCGATCTGCGCGAACATGTCGGGAAACGTATCGCCGTTCGCTTGGTGGACGAGAACGCCGGAGGATGGGGTCACATGAACTTCGACGATTTCCGTTTCTACGATAATCCTCCAGCCCCGACCGTTTCGATCGAGCAAGGGCCTCGCAGTACGTTTAACGCCATCCTAAACCATCTTGTTCCTAACCCCAAGACTTCCTCTACCGCGAACTCCACACCAAACGTTGCGGCAGCCGAAGCGTTGGAAAAGATGTTCGTCCCCAACGGCTTCTCGGTAGACTTGATCGCCGCAGAACCGCAAATCCACCAGCCTGTCGCCTTCGCTTTTGACCCCCAAGGCAGGCTTTGGGTTCTCGAAGCGCATTCGTACCCGCAAAAACGCCCGGATGGCGAAGGGCTCGACCGAATTGTGATCCTCGAAGATAGCGATGCGGACGGCTCGTTCGAAACCCGCAAGGTCTTCCATGAAGGACTCAATCTCGCCAGTGGCATCGAAGTCGGACACGGCGGTGTATGGGTCGGCGCTGCACCGGAATTGCTTTTTATCCCGGATCGAAATGGTGATGATCGCCCTGATGGCGAACCTGAAATCCTTCTCGATGGCTTTGGATTCGGCGATACGCACGAAACGCTCAACAGCTTCGTCTGGGGCCCCGACGGTTGGCTATACGGCACCCAAGGTGTCTTCAACTCATCGATGGTGGGCAAGCCTGGAGCGAGAGAAGATGACCGAACCTACCTCGCAGCCGGTGTCTGGCGCTACGATCCTGTTTCGCATCGCTTCGAAGTCTTCGCGCACGGAACAAGCAATCCGTGGGGGCTGGATTACGACGAACATGGTCAGTTCTTCATGACGCACTGCCGAAGCTTTTGGGGCAAAGGGGGTACAACGCATGTCATGCACGGAGGCCACTACTGGAACCAAGTTAACAGCGGCTACGCAAACTTCATCTCGAATACCGGAGTACCCACCGCACCCCACCTTCAGAATTTCTTGCTAGCCTCCGCCCGATACGATTCCGGTGAAGGTGGTGCGGGCAAGCCTGGGACAGGAGAAGTCTACGGAGGACATTCGCACGTAGGAACTGCGATCTACCTCGGAGATAACTGGCCGTCGGAATACCGAAACCGTTTGCTAACCCATAACCTGCACGGTCATCAACTCAACCAACAAATCCTCCGGCGCGAACAAGGTGGGTACAACACCATCCATGCTGGCCAAGATGTGTTTCTATGCAGTGACCCAGCATTCGTCGGAGTCGATCTTGCTGTCGGCCCCGATGGAGCGATGTATATGACCGATTGGGTCGATGTACGCCACTGCCACAATCCAGGTGTCGAAGTCTGGGACCGAGGCAACGGACGAGTTTACCGAATGAAGTACGATGCGACCTTTAAGCCGGCTCGCTGCAATTGGTCGACAGCAAGCGATTCAGAGCTAGTCGCCGCACTGAACCACCCCAACGACTGGCACGTCCGAACCGCACGAAATGTCCTCTCGACACGATATGCCGGTAAAGCCGTCCCAAAAGAATTGCTCGAAGCGATTCGCAATATCGGCCAAGCCAACAGCGATCCCGTCCGATCACGCTTAACCGCACTTTGGGCGTTGGTCTCCCTCCGCGCTGCAACCCCTGAAGACATCGCCGGATGGCTCAATGACTCGAACGAAATGGTTCGATCATGGGGAGTTCGCTCCCTTGCCGACGCTTCCGCTCTTCCGAACTTAGCCGCAAAAGAAACCTCCTTGCTCGTACGCCGCGAATTAGCTCTCGCAGCAGGACGCCTCCAAGGCCCAGAAGCTTGGGAAGCCATCGAGACACTGAGCTTGCAGTCCGAGAATCAAGCCGATCGCGACCTCCCAGTGCTGTTATGGCAAGCTATCGGTAAGCAGTGGGAAGGTAATCAATATCGCGCCTTGAGCCTCTCCACTTCGACTCCAATCACTTCGCTCCGCGATAATATCCTTTGGTACGCCGCACGATCGACCGACGCAGGTCGGGAAGCTATCGCAGCGGAGATGCACCAAGGTGGCATCAGCGCACTTCGAAAAAACCTCGAACTCTTTGAGCTCGCCATGCGTGGACAACGAGCCACTCGCCCTGTACTAGCTTGGAATACTATCTCTCAAAAACTCTACCAGTCTCCAGATGCGGACATCCGCAATCTTGCCGAAAAAGTCGGCGCTCAACTCGGTGACGCTTCGCTCTTCGCAAGACTTCGTGAACGGTTGAAGAAAAGTTCGCCGATCGCTGAGCGATCCCAAGCGATGGAGATACTTCAAAAAGACAACTCCGAACAGAACATACCATTACTCGTCGATGCTATCGACGAACCGAAGCTTGCGAATCGCGCCTTGAGTCTGCTTCGTCAATACGACAAACCGAACATCGCTAGCGAAGTCCTCAAACGCTATAGCAGCCTCAATCCAGACACACTCGGCTCAGCAATGGACTTGCTCACAAGCCGTGTGAACTGGGCGAATGCCCTGCTCGATGCCATGGCGAACAAACAGATTCCACGCGAAGCCCTGACGGCTTATTACGCCCGACAAATGGCCCTCCTCGGTGATGAAAAACTTCTCGAAAGGATCACCAGAGAATGGGGACAAGTCCGCAACGGCAGCGAAGCCATGAAGGAAGAGATACGCAAGAGCATTCAAGCCTATCGCGGAGCCCCGCTGTGGGCTTTCGATGCCGGTGCCGGTAAGAAACACTTCGATAAACTTTGCGCAGCGTGTCACGCGCCCGCCGAAAACAATGCGGCTAACGGTATCCGATCTGAGTACGCTCCGAAACTTCAAGGAACCGGCGCCAAAGGAATCGAGTACGTCATCGAAAATGTCATCGATCCAAACGCAGTCATCGGCCGGGACTATCAAGCTCGAGTGGTACGAACCAACGATGGCCAAATCATCACCGGTTTACTGCTGAGCGAAGGAGATAGCGGCTTGTCGATTCGTACCGCGACGGAATCGATCGAAGTCTCCAAATCCGATATCGAAGAATTCAAACTCTCGGAAAACTCGTTTATGCCTGTCGGATTGCTCGATACGCTCGACGAACGCCAACGCATCGAGCTATTCAAGTACTTGCTATCGTTGTAGTACTGAGAGTCTTTTTTTAACACAGAGACACAGAGACACGGAGACGCAGAGACACAGAGACACAGGGGGAAATCCAGTGCACATTCTTTTGAGGTTTTGGGAGAGATGCTGAGATCTTGAGAGAGAGGAATTGAGATAACCAACGTGGGGTTTTGATGATGACAGCAGGATCGAGATAACAACAAAGGGATCGAGATCATGAAAGTCGAATAGAGACCATGGAAGTCGAATCGAGATCATGACAGCCGGATCTAGGTCATTGCAGGCCGATCCAACTACTGCCTGGAAGACCATCGGACGGCTAACAGACTCGCTGACTACTATCTCTCCGCCGCCCTTTACCCTCACCCTTTCCCCCTCCCTTTTTCCTACTTCCATCTCTCCTACTTCCCTTGAATCCCTCCCCTCTGAATCTCCCTCCTCTCTGTGCCTCTGTGCCTCTGTGTTTCAAAAAGTTATTCGTGTTTCAAAACCCCACCACCAGCCGGAGCAAGCCTTGAGATCGTTAGCACAAGACGCACTGAACATCTGGCATGCCGGGGTAGATGCCGTGCGTGCCGAACGGGTGATGCAAGCCGCTTGCAAGTGGGATGGCCGTTTCTTGACGATCCGCGAGGACCGCTATGATCTTGGCGATGCCCGTCGGATCGTCATTATCGGTGCAGGCAAAGCATGTGCAGGGATGCTACAAGGCCTTGTCGATGTCTTGAAGATAAACACCCAAGCCGCCTCGGATCTTGATAAGCGAATCGGTGGTTGGATCAATGTACCCGAGGGTTCCATACCGCAGGGACTAGTGATTGACCGCTGCGTTCCTCGGACAGAGCTGACGGTATTCGAAGCTCGTCCGGCGGGGATCAACGCACCCACTGAACGCGCGGTGGCAGGTACTCAAGAGATCCTTAAGTGGGTTGAAAGCTGCGGAGCGGACGATGTCGTGTTGTTCTTGTTAAGCGGCGGTGGCTCAGCGTTGCTTTGCGCACCGATCGAAGGGATCGATTTAGAGACCAAAGCGAAAATCACCGCAGCGTTATCGTTGCGTGGAGCGACCATTCAAGAGCTCAATTCAGTCCGACGTTGTTTGAGCAAAGTCAAAGGAGGTGGAGTATCGCGGCGATGCAAAGCCAAGACATTGATAACGCTGATGATCTCCGACGTGCTCGGTGACCCTCTGGAATCGATAGGTTCAGGCCCGACAATCGAGACCCCACCCCCCGACCCGGTCTTGGCCTTAAGCGTACTAGATCGATTGCTACCAGGTGAATTTGGCGAGGTGCGCAAACTGCTTGAAGATCGAATCCGTGTCGAGGAAAAAGCAAAATCAAATGCATCAGGAATGGATAACGAAGGCTGTCACGCAGTCACATCCGAGGCGAAAGGAAGTCAGCGCAGTAGCCCAAGATTGCGACCAGTGTATGTGTTGGCTAACAATCAGACCGCCGTCACGGCTGCCGCACAGCGAGCGGCTGAATTAGGCTATCGCGTCGAAAGCGAATCGAATATCGCAGGGGATGGATTGGCTGATCGATTCGGGAACGATCTGTTAGGACGGTTAGCGATCAAGCCCGTTGGTTCCGGTATCGTATCCGGAGGAGAGCCTACCGTCATGTTGCCATTGAGCGAAGCGGCAAGCGATTCTTCTCGTCGCGGTGGGCGCAATTTGCATTTGATTCTTTCGGTAGGTTACAGCATCGTAAGAACGATGCTGAGTCAATCGGATCAAACCAACGAATCTTCAACAACAGCGACAAGCGAAGCTTTAGAGAGTTTTGTAGAACGGATCCTAAGCGGTGAGCTAGACTTTGCGATTGTCTCCGGAGGGACCGATGGTGAGGACGGCAACACACCTTGCGCAGGTGCTTGGATCGACCGCAATTGGTTGCTCTCCCACGAGTCAAATGTTTCAGAGGTGCGTGCAGCGTTGGATCAATTCGATTCCTATGGTATCTTTAAAGACTCCGGGCATCTTTTAGAGACTGGCCCGACCCATACCAATGTCTGTGATTTGCGCGTTGGTTTAATCAGAGGCTTGCTGTAACGACCCACAAGCTTGTTTCACAACCCTTTGGGATTTCCTTGTTTGACCTCACGCTCATGGAGCAAAACACAATGCGTTGGGAATACAAATCCGTTCAGATCGAGACCAAGGGGCTATGGGGTGGCAAGGTCGAGGGTAGCGAACTCGATCGCATCATGAACGAATTAGGAGAGATTGGCTGGGAACTGGTCTCCGCGTTTGATACGAATGAAGCTTACGGACGTTCTCGAAGCATCGTGTTATTGTTCAAACGTCCGAAATCGTAGTAGCTGCATTTATTCGCAGTGGAACATGTGCAGTTAGCCTTCAATGCAAAGGCACGAATCGTGTCGGTGAAAGAGCTTCCATTCGAAGAGCAGAATATCGCTGAGCGTCCAATCAAGCAGCGTAGGATTGAAGGTTTTGATGCATTGCGTGTATTCGCATTGCTGTTGGTTCTCACCAGCCACCTTCAATCGCTCTGGGGTTCTTCGGCTTGGACCAAGATCTACGGGCTCGATATCGGTCAAATAGGTGTGTCGATCTTTTTGGCCATCAGCGGCGCTTTGATCGGGGGAGATTCTCGAACACCTTCCGAATGGCTCTTCGCAAGACTCATGCGGATTTATCCGGCGTATTGGATCGTCACCGTGGTGGCCTTTGCAGCGACGGCTTTGACGGGTTACAAACAGATTGAACCTATGCAGTTTCTCTGGCAGATGACAGGCCAAGGGCTGTACTTTATGACCGACATGGTCAACGTTGCAACTTGGTTTATCGGCTTGCTGATCGCGTTGTATTTCAGCATCTATCTATTCAAACGCTTAGGCCGATTGACAGAAGGAGTAACCGTGTGCAGTTTGATATGTTTGGGGATCGTCATGATCAACGAGTACGAAAGCTACTTTGCACATGCACTTGCGTTTTACGTCTCCGTCGGTTTCAGCAAATCAAAACGCTGGGAGCAACTTCGCTGGCCCTTGATCGGACTGCTAATTGCACTGGCGATCCCAAATCGCATTCTGGGTTATCCTGCGATCGGACTTCTAGGGGTTTATGCGGCTCAGTTCGTGGATAAGGTCCCGAACCTTATCAAACTCTTCGCGCGATATTCGTACGAATTTTACCTTATGCATGGGATATTTCTGGTCGGAGCAAAGAAACTTCTCGGTGAGAACACTCGAAAGTCGCTTAGCGTTGCAATGATCGTATTGAGTATTGCGACGACATGGATTGCAGCCGCGGTACTCCATGAGATACTTCGTTGGTGCGAATCGAAGTGGTTTGTTCGTACCCGATCAAAGCATGTATCTTTTGAGAGTGAAAAACCATGATCAATCCAAGCCTTACAAGTGTTACGAGGATGCTTTTAGGTATCGCATCTATCAAGCGACTATGGATTCGCAACGCACTTCCTCTCGGCAGCGCACTGCTTCTAGGTAGCGAACTGATGCTTGGGAGTGCTACGTTACTCAGTAGCAATTGGGCTTTGGGACATGATGGAGAGGACCACGAGCACAAGCCACGGCAAGTCAAACCGGCTGAGATGTTTGCCCCATCGAATATTCCCGATCGAGTGATATTGACGTTTGCCGCCGATCCAACCACGAGCCAAGCGGTCACATGGCGCACGAGCACCGAAATTGAAAAAGGGTTCGCAGAGATTGCGGTAGCGACGCACGGGCCGGAGTTTGAGAAACAAGCCGTTCGGGTGGAAGCAACCACCGCTCCCCTTAAAACGGATTTGAACACAGCCCATTACCACAGCGTTGTTTTCAAAGATCTCAAGCCGGGGACCAAGTACGCGTACCGAGTTGGAGACTCAGTGAACTGGAGCGAATGGTTTCACTTTACGACGTCGACTCACAGCGATCAGCCTTTCTCATTCATCTATTTTGGGGATGCGCAAAACAACTTGCGAAGCCACTGGTCAAGAGTGATCCGGGAAGCTTACAGCGATGCCCCAAAAGCGCGTTTCATGTTGCATGCTGGAGATTTGATCAACACTGCGGAATCTGATGCGGAATGGGGCGAGTGGTTCGGCGCAGGTGCTTGGATCAATGCGACAATCCCCAACGTACCGGTAGTCGGCAATCACGAACAGCACAAGAGGGAAGACGGCGTGCGGGAGCTGACCCGGCATTGGAGGCCACAGTTTACGCTACCCGAACAAGCCCCTGCGGGTTTAGAGGAAACCGTCTACAGCTTCGATTATCAAAATGCCAAGTTCATCATTCTCAACAGCAATCTTCAACAAGCCGAACAAGCCGTATGGTTGGAAAAAGAGCTCAGCGAGAATACCAACCCCTGGGTAATCGTGTCGTTTCATCATCCGATTTTTTCGACCGCCAAAGATCGCGATAACGCAGCTTTGAGAAAAACATGGAAACCTATCTTGGACAAATACCGAGTCGACTTGGTACTACAAGGACACGACCATTCGTATGGACGCACAGGATTGAGCACCCCGGTGGATCTCGCCAAAGCAGAAGGCTTGCCGGCAGGTGAAGTCACCAACGAGGCACAGGGTTTGACGAAGTATGACGAACACTATGGGACAGTCTACGTCGTGAGTGTCAGTGGACCGAAGATGTACAACGTCGACCCCAAACCGTTTATGGTTCGGATGGGAGAAGATACACAGTTGTATCAGATCATCACGCTTGAGGGGACGAAGCTCACGTATGAAGCCAGGACAGCCGTCGGGGAGCTGTACGATACATTTGAGTTACACAAAGAGCCAGGCAGTGCGAATCGTTTGGTCGAGGGGGAGCCCAAGATGGCGCAGCGCCGGCGACCACCAACTCCCGCGACCCCCTAAAGCGTTGCTACAGCAACCTGTTGCTACGGCAAACAACTCAACTCTCTCTGCGCCTCTTCAAATCGTAGGGCGGGGCTCCCGGCCCGCCTTCACCCCGACTTACCAGCGCGATCTGGATAAAAATCACCGTCCTCTGAGTTCCCACCGTCTGGCGACGAGTGGCTACCCTTCTGACTTCTCTCTGTGCCTCTTCAAATCGTAGGGCGGGGCTCCCGGCCCGCCTTCACCCCACTTACCAGCGCGATCTGGATAAAAATCACCGTGCTCTGATATCCCACCGTCTGGCGACGAGTGGCTACCCTTCTCTCTGTGCCTCTGCGCCTCTGTGTTTCAAAAAACCCCACGAAATTCCCCTTGCCCGCCCCAAAACCCTGGCTTACAATCAAACAGTCAATCAACTAAGCAACTGTTCGAGCGTCGCACGGGAAATACTCAGAGAGCCATGAAACGAGCTACTGCAAAAAAAGCTGCCCCAACGCTCTGCGATGGACACGCACATCCTTCGACCCACGAACCCCTGATCGATATCGATTTATGCTCGCGGGCCGCATCGATCTTTCGCGCTCTGGGAGACCCAAGCCGATTGCAACTCCTTGCACTCCTCGCACGACGAGAAATGTGCGTAACAGAACTTACTGAAAGATTGGGCGATAACCTACCGGCAATCTCCCAACGCCTGAAACTCCTTCGAATCGAAAAGATTGTCCGAAGTCGTCGGCAGGGGAAACACATTTATTACTCGCTCTCAGATGAGCACATCAAAAACCTCATCTCCAACGGTTTAGCCCATGGAGAAGAATCGTGCTAACCCACAAACCCACACTTTCGCACCTTGCGCGATTAACCACTGCATAGATCACTACCGCCTCACGGGCACACAACCTTCCAAATACACAGTTAGAGATTTTTGTCGTTCCTTTCACAACGGAGAGCATCCAATATGTCTACAAACCACGATCATCATGACCACCACGACCATGTGCACGGCCAAGGCTGCGGCCATACCGCCATCGAGCACAACGGACATGTGGATTACTTGCACGATGGGCACCTTCACCATCCGACATCCGCTGGAAAGATCGAAGAGCACGCGATCGAAGTCACCGCAGCAAACCCTGCAGCTTGCACGGGCGGGCACGTTTGCAGTGGTCACGAAGCCGGGCACGTACACGGACCGGATTGCGGCCACCCTGCTGTCCCCCACGGGGATCACGTCGATTACCTCGTCGATGGTCATTTGCACCACCAACACAACGGTCACTGCGATGATCACGGCAAGGTAAATGTACTTGCACAGTAGTGCCTCAAGGCCCTCAATCTCGTGCTGAAGGCTCCAGACCTCGCACTCCCCCTAAGCCGATGCAACTAACGGCGGTTACCCATCTTTGGGAACCGCCCATCTTCTCGAAAATGTTTGGCTTACTTGTCTTAAATCCGTCTTGACCCGTCTTACGGAACTTGACTATCCTCCCCGATGTACAAGGCAAGCTTGGTAAGATCGGCGAGCCTGGTTGGAATTACAGGATAGACCCGTTGCGGCAACGCGTCGGCGGGTCATGAGCGTTCAACAAGGATGGTTGAGTCCCATGTCCACTACAAAAACAGTCTTTACCACTGGCGAGGCTGCCAAAATTTGCAAAGTCAGCCAGCAAACAATTATCCGTTGTTTCGACAACGGCACCCTCAAGGGATTTCGCGTACCAGGAAGTCGATTTCGTCGAATCCCTCGCGATCAGTTGTTCGTCTTCATGAAAGACAACGGCATCCCAACCGATGCACTTGAAAGCGGCAAAAAGAAATTGCTGATCGTCGATGACGATCAAGACCTGGTAGATCTGATGCGAGATACATTCGAACGAGATGGTCGATTCGACATCCGCACGGCAAACAATGGCTTCGATGCCGGTATGCAAGTCAAAGAATTCCGACCTGACTTGGTCGTCCTTGACGTGATGCTTCCCGATATCAATGGCCGCGAAGTATGCCAGCGAGTTCGATCGGATCGCACCATGGACACGGTGAAGATCTTGTGCATCTCGGGTATGGTCGAATCGGACAAGATCGCCGATTTGAGAATGGCCGGTGCCGACGACTTCATGCAAAAGCCATTCACAACCGATCGGCTCTTGGAACGCGTCTGCGACCAACTCGAAATCGATCGCCCCATTGCGATGGCTGGCTAAATGGAATCAATGAAGGCGGCGCAATCGCTCTACTGCTTCGACGATCCGCGCCGCTCCTTCGACCACTTCCTCTTCGCTCGTTTCGTGAGACAAGCTTATACGAATCGAGCCTCGAACCACTTCGGGGCTCAAACCCATGGCTTGTAATACGTGCGATGGTTGACTCGAACCGCTAGCACAAGCGGAACCGGTTCCACAAGCGACTCCGACTCGGTCGAGCGCTAACTGGAGAACCTGTCGGTCAACACCCGGAAACCCGATGCTGATGGTATGAGGAAGCCGCTGCACTTCCTGGCCGTTGATCACTCCAGATCTGTGCGCACTGAGCAACAGTCCCTCGAGCATCTTGCGTCGCTCTGCCATGCGACTGCTTCTTTCTGCCAATTCTCCACAAGCCAACTCGGTGGCGATGGCGAACCCGCGCGCTAACGCCGGATTCTCCGTTCCAGGCCTGACTCCTAACTGCTGGAAGCCTCCGTAGAGCAGCGGTTCGATCGCAACCCCATGTCGAACCAACAACGCTCCGATCCCAACCGGCCCATGAAGCTTGTGCGCCGTGACGCTCATCGCATCGATCCCAAGCTTCTCAAAAGACAAAGGTAGCTTGCCAAGCATCTGAACGGCATCGCAGTGAACAGGGATCCCGTGCGGTTTACAGATATCAACAACCGCTTCAATCGGCTGAACAACTCCGGTTTCATTGTTCGCTAACATCAGCGATACCAACGCTATCTGCTCCCCATCTTGCAACCATGTCTTTAACGGTTCAGGATCAATTCGACCGAAAGAATCGCAAGGCAAATAGCGAACGGATCGACCAAGCTGCCCAAGCCTTTCGGCTGCCGCCAATACGCTCGGATGCTCGATCGAGGAGACAACCAATGTCCCCGGCCTCATCGCTGCAATCCCAAAGACTGCTAAGTTGTTCGCTTCCGTTCCACCGCTGGTAAAAATTAAAGAGTCGCTGTGCATCCCAATGATGCGAGCCCCAAGTCCGCCGAGAATCCTCTCGCGCGCATCTTCAACCACCTTGCGAGCTTGCCTGCCCCCTGCATGCTGACTGCTCGGATTAACCCGTCGGCTCCGATATTCTTCGCACAGCTGATCAGCAACCCTTGGGTCGATTTGTGTTGTGGCGTTATTGTCGAAATAAATCACGGTTTGGCTGTTCTTCTCAAGGATCGATACAGAAAGTATCGGAACAGATCCCCGCCGGTGGGTCAACCCGTACGGCTGGCGGCCGACATCGCTTTCAGGGACCCGAGCCCACCGTCGATCTGCAGAACTTGGCCGGTGACCCAATCATTGCGGGGATCGGCAAGAAATAAAATCCCTCTGGCGATATCTTCTGGTTCCCCGAAACGACCCAAGGGATGCATTCCGAGAGAAACTTCAGCGCTGCGAGGATTGCTCCAAACTCGCTGTGTCAAAGCCGTTTGCACCAACCCTGGCGCGATGGCGTTGACCCGGATTCGCTTCGCAGCATAACTCATCGCCGCTGACCGCACCAAGCCTTCGATTCCACCCTTCGCTGCCGCAATCGCTTCATGGTTCGACAAACCGATCGAAGCTGCCGACGAACTCATCAGCACCACCGACCCTCCATCCTTGAACTTCGGCACAAAGGCCCTAAGAACCCCAGCAGCAGAAGTAAGGTTCGTGTTGATCACACTATCCCATTCGGCGCGGCTCGTTAAATGAATCGGTTTAAGCAGCACTGAACCTGCTAGATGTATCACGGAATGGTAACCACCTAAATGGGCATCGGCAGCAACCGCCGCTTGAACCATCCCCTCCCAATCACTCGCATCCCCAACAAAGTGACCCCAGCCATACTCCGTAGCCAAAGCTTGTAACCGCTCCGTATCTCGACCGATCAAAAAAGCTTCGCCACCCGCTTGCTTTATCGCCTTACAAGTCGCTTGACCTATCCCACCATAAGCCCCCACGACAACTGCTTTGAATCGCGATGCTTTATTCGCACCCGCCCCATCAACAACTTGCAAATCAGAACTTGGCAATTGTGGCTCATTCCCCATTCGAGATCTTATTCCTCAACTTTGAAGTTCTCTGACCGAAAGCGCTCGGCTTGTATTGTAGTAGTGCGTCAACCCCCAACAGCATTTATTAATAAACCTTCGACATTCATCTTGATTAAATATCGACTGCACCGCTTGACAACGTTCATACAGTCTCACGTCCCAAGCGAGACGCGATTCGATAGCCCAGGCTCGACTCGAAAACTCAGTGGGGCTTGACCCATACGGGTTTAAGTTTGCTGCCCGAGCCGTTCAGGTAGTATCCGTCAGTTTCCTTCCATAGGTTTGAGTGATTGCTATGAAGAAGTTATCGAAGATTATCGTGGGTGCTCTGTTGAGCGTTGCCTCGACCACTGCGTTTGGTTTTGAAAAGAACATTGTTGAAACAGCTGTAGAGGCTGGCAAATTCAAGACGCTTGCAACGGCTTTGACCGCAGCAGGTTTGATCGATGCAGTTAACGGTCCTGGACCGTTCACTGTATTCGCACCAACCGACGATGCGTTTGCTAAAGTTCCCAAGGAAACTCTTGAGATGTTGCTCAAGCCAGAGAACAAGGAAAAGCTCAAGGCTGTTTTGACATACCACGTCGTACCAGGCAAGGTCATGGCGAAGGATGTTGTCGGACTCAAGGGTGCGAAGTCGCTCAACGGTCAACGAATCGATGTTAAGGTTGATGGCGACAAGGTATCTGTTGACGGTGCAAACGTCGTCGCAACCGATATCGCTTGCACCAACGGTGTGATCCACGTGATCGACTCCGTCATCCTCCCAGCATCGGACAACATTCCAGCAGTTGCAACCAAAGCAGGCAAATTCTCGACTTTGCTCGCAGCAGCTAAAGCAGCAGGTCTCGTCGATGCACTCAGTGGCGATAAGGCTTTGACCGTCTTCGCTCCTACCGACGAAGCTTTCGGCAAGTTGCCAAAGGGAACCGTCGAGTCGTTGCTCAAGCCAGAGAACAAAGACAAGCTCAAAGCGATTCTTCTTTACCACGTAGTCGAAGGCCGCGTATACTCTGAAGACGCGCTCAAGGCCAAGTCTGCAGCTACCCTCCAAGGTGGCAAAGTAGAAATCACTGTCAAAGACGGTGCAGCTTACGTCAACGGTGCAAAGATTCTTGCAACCGACGTCGACGCTGGCAACGGCGTGATCCACATCATCGATTCGGTTATTCTTCCACCAGCGAAGTAATTTCCGCAATAGTTCAGCGACACAGTTGCAACGCAAGTCTCGCACTCGTTTCGCCGAACAATCTATAAACTACAAAAGGCCGGGGAATCTTTCCTCGGCCTTTTTTCATTCTCTGTGTGTCAAAGAAGAGTATCAGACCGCGCGCCAACCATTGCGCGGACTTTGGAAACACAGAGTCGCAGAGTTCACGGAGTCTCCAGCCCAGAACCCAAACCCTCTTCTCTGTGCCTCTGTGTCTCTGTGTTTCAAAACAACGCGCGAATCGTAGGGCGGGGCTCCGGCCCGCCTTCCCCCCACTTCCCAACGCGATCTAGATACGACTCACCGTGCTCTGATATCCCACCGTCTGGCGACGAGTGGCTACCGTCTCTCTGCGCCTCCGTGTCTCTGTGTTTCAAAACAACGCGCGAATCGTAGGGCGGGGCTCCGGCCCGCCTCCCCCCAACTCAGAATCTCCATTCAATACCAGCATCTGCACCATGAAACAAAATCGAGTCATCGGAGCTCGTAGCAATCGGGCGATCCTCCAACAAATCACGGTGGTCTTGATCATCGACCGTTGCAACACCGGTTAAGACCCACCATCGATAGCCACCGTAAAGCGTCCAGTTCGACCCAAGTTGATATCGCGATCTCAAATGCAGCGCGAACATCGAAGCGATCGAAATTTCGTCGTCGATAGCTTTCATATTTAATCCCGTACCGCTCGAAGCCGAGAAAGACGATTCAGCTGAGTTTAGATACAGACCAGCATCGGCAGCCCCACCGATCGAGAACTTCTCTCCCATTGGACGCCAATGCTCCAGTCCTCCCGACCAACCAAAAAGAGAGTTACCTGCCGAGGTACTGAAGGTTCCCACAGCGGGATTACCGCTCGGCGAATTGCCAGCCGAACCTTTGGAATCCAATGAGAGTGTCTCTGAGTATTCGATCACTTCACATCCGACACGGTAGTTGTTGATCTCGTCGGTAAGCCATCGTTTGTGCAATCCATAGGATCGATAACTCGCCGATTGGACTTGATGCTGCTGCGAGGCGTTCGTGAAGTTCGTCAACCACTCAGGAATTACCGAAACAAGGCTTGCGTTGACAGGCCCAGCGGAGCTTTGCGATCGATTCCAACGGAGCGAACCAAGGAACGAAAACTCATAAGAATCCATCGGGTTAGCCATGAAACCAACCGTGATGTCTGTCCCGAAGTCGGCCCCAAATGGGCTCAACGTGGTGCCTTGTGTGTAAGTTAAATTCTCATCTCCCGAGCGATGAATCCAGACTGGAGCATACCGCATCGTCCATCGCGGACCGTCAAAGCTTGCCGCTGTGGGCTCAGGCATCGCACCGACCGGTCGATGTTTCACGTTGTAATTTGCCGGGGCGTTATTGACTGCGTTCGGATTTACAACGTTTGGGTTTGAGAAACTGTAGTTCCCATTTGAATAGCTTTCGACACCCGCATAAGGTGCAGGCGATGCAAGATTGGGCACCGGTTGAATTGTGGTGCTAGGTACTGCCCTAAATGCATTGGATGTAGTCGGCGACGGAGGAATCGCAAGTTGATCACTACGCGGAGTTGCAGATGGAATTACCGGAAAGGTTCTGGTAGATACCGCAGGTGATGTAGGCTCAATGAACGGTTGATCTAAACTTCCTGCCGGTCGAGGTAGAGCACCTCGATAGTTTCCACCAGTTGCCGAGATCCCCGATCTCTCGTTGGCTTGCTCCATCATCCGCAGATAGTCTTTCGATGTCAGACCACCTGCGGGCGCTTGCGCACTTGGCTGCATCGTTACCGCCGAACCGACAACTGGCGATTGCCCTTGTACGGAACCCACGCCAGGAAACAACACCGACCCGACCAAACACACTCGGCTAGCCCAAAGGACTCTGCGTTTGGTAGCCCCTCGAAACAGTCGACATCGAGACAGTCGATCTTGCGACAGTCGATCTTGCGACAGTCTAGTTAGCAAAGATGCTATCGCGTTGAATATCGACTGGATATAGCTTGGCATTTCCTACTTCGTCCTTACTGGACTTCCAAAGCATCGACGACCGGAACAAGTACCATCTTGCGAATCGAACCGATGATCTTTCGAGCTTGGTCGTTCGATTCCACCATACCCTTAACGATCAGCGTACCGTCAGCTTGTGGCTTGACTTCGATTTCCGCATCTGGAACCAAGTGACTTATAACCCCTTGGATCTCTTCGACGCCAACACTCGACTTGCTGGCAACTTGCCAAGGCTTGACCACAGAAACCTTTACATAAGTCGGCTTGCTGCTTCTCTCCGAAGTAACCTCGATGATGGTCTCTCCAGGTTGATCACCGACAACAAACAGTCGGCTACCATTCGCAACGACGCGGCAGACCGAGCCATCGACGATGTGTATTTTCGAGATGCTGCCTCTGACGTGCAAAGCACGCATCGATTGGCTTTCCATCTGCATTCTCTCGCCGCGATCAACATCGTATTGTGAACTACCCGATGTCATCACCAGTGGCCCGGTAGTCATCGCGATTCCTGCGACGCTAGCTTGGGCACCTTGCGCCACTTGCGATTCCGCATCGTCCTTCGGTGCAGCCGATGGCAGCGAAGTCATGATCGGAGCAGCGATCACTGTATTGGTTGCAGCGTGAATCGCGTTTGTCGTAGGTTGAAGGGCTTTAGGTGCTGGTTGAACGGTTTTGACTGCCGCTACAGGAGCCTTGGCCGCCGATTCATTCGACTCTGATTCGCTCGGCGTTTGTTCACTCTGAGTTTGTTCACTCTGAGGTGGCAGGCTTGACGTTGGCTGGCTTGGCGTTGACGTGATCGATGAAATTGGAACATTGACCACAACGGCCGGTAAAGCCGGAGTTGGGATGCTTACCCCCTGCGGACCTTTTGCCACTTCCGTGGTTGAAGGTATGCTTGTCGCAGGTGCACTCGGTAAGGAAGCAGGAATGCTTGGAAGCGATTTCCATTGCGGTGGACTTGGCGGAACTACATTATCCGCACCATTCGCATCGTCACTTCCCGATTGAGCATCCTCTGTTTCTTCGACAGTGTTGCCGATAGAGCCATCGTTTGCTCCACCAGATGTTTCTTGTGAAGGCAAACTCGATGGGGGCACAGAAGCGACCGTATCGGTGCTTTGTGCGAGCTCTAGGCTTGGCAACGGCACGATCTTCGGTGCTGCTGTAGAACCGATAGCTTGTGCAAGATTATTCGCCATTGCATCGACTGTATCGTCGACCCGAACAGGGATCTCGATACCGGTTTGTGCATATGGACTATTAGGACTTGGAAACGCAGGAACCGCGACGACTTGATCGGAACTAAAGCTGAGCTTCACAGGGGTCTCGGCAGTGATATCCCCAGAACGAGTTACTTTCAGATTCGACGAATTGGTCTGCGATGGAAGGCTAGCGATGCCCGATGCAATCGAATCGCTGGAAACAAAGCTGCCTGCGCTCAAGCGGACTTTAGCGCCGATGCTGCGCGATGTTTCAAGGTCTTGCGGAGTCTGTTTCTGAGCAACAGGTGTTGCGACTTTCATCGCGGGTACTTTTACCAAGCTTGGTTGACGCTCGGCACTGGTAGCCACTGCATTGATGACCGGTGTTTGGCTTTCGTCGCCGGCGGAAGCCAATCGAATGGGCTCGAGAGGTGCTGCTGGAGTCGGGAAGGATTTCGGAGCAGGAAGCTCGACAATGTTGGGAATTGAAGCGTTGGTCTCAAGCGGTGCCGGTGCTGCCAGCGGTGCCGGTGCAGTCAGTGGTGCCGGGGCAGTCAGTGGTGCCGGGGCAGCCAGCGGTGCAGGTGCAGCCAGCGGTGCACGTGCAGCCAGCGGTGCCGGGGCAGGCAAGGCGATCGGTGCGGGTAACGATGCTGGAACCGATTTCGGCTGGATCCCGAGGGCTCGCATGGGAGCGTTTCGATTCCAATCGTGCGCCGAAGCGAGATCGAAGGACGAAGCGACCAGGGTGGTTCCCAGGGACAAGCTTGCCATCAAAAAGGCTCTATTTCGGGTTCTTGCGCGTTGGATTTTCGACGAGACCATAACCTAACCCCCAGCATCGAATACGGCTTGCAAATCGAAGGAACCACTCCGTTCCTTCGCTGTGACAATCGGATGTATGGGGTCTATCGGAAGTCCGGACGGGGGGAGTTGAGGGATTTTGAGGATTCTGCGGATTGCACCTGTTGCGCCGCCTGCAACGAAGTTAACGGGCGACGATTGGTTTACCAGCCGTTGAAATTGCCATAAATTATGAATTTATAAGAGGTTGCGCGTTTGAAGCCACTGGGACATGGATTCATAATTGCACTAGGCAAATTGCGCGACGGGGCTGACAATTCCTAGGTTTACAGACCTCCAAGAGTTTTTTCTCCTGCGATAACGGAAACACATCGAGTGGAACGTAACAATCGTTTTCTTGCTTGGCTCCTCCTGGGCTTAGCAATCTATTTCTTTATCTCGAGCATGCGCCATCAGCAGTCCCTGCAGGAGCTTGCCGAGCAGAAGAAGCAACAAGAGTTGCAAGTTCTGCAAACGAAGCGTCAGGAAGAGTCGAAGCAACTCGCTTTAAAGATCGCTGAAGAAAATCCCGGTTTGACCATCCCATCGGAACCGCCGCGTCAGCGATGGACCTTGGGCACGATGAATCCGACCGATGGATATCGCTTTCTCGTAACCCTCGATAACCGAGGGGCGATGATCGAACGAGTCGAACTCGTCGAGCAGAAGCAACCCGGTCACTTCAATTTCCGCTCGTTGCATACAAAGAACATCGGTGGGTATCTGGGGTACCTCGCTCCGGAGGAACGTTCCGGGGGCGGGGTGGTCATTCATAGTGTCCCAGGAGGATCGGCCGCCGCGACCGCGATCTGTCAGCAAGAGCAACTCACCGGTCTTCAACCTGGCGATGTGCTCGTCAACTGGGAAGGACTCGATGGCCCGGCGACTCTGTATCAATTAACCAAAACCCTCAACAGTTTGAAACCGGGCGACGAATTGCGTTTAGAAGTCGAACGAGCCGCTGCGCCGGGGGCGACGAAGACATTCATCGCGAAGCTGACCGAAGAACCCGCTGCAATCTTGCGAGCCGAAGATGACTTCACCAAAGAGCAAGTTGTCGGAAACACTCCGAAGGGATCGTGCGGTTTAACATTTGCCAAAATCGATGGCAAAGAGATCTTTGAGAGCGAGAGGGTGATCGCGGGTCTAGAAGGGACCCTTGATGCCAACTGGCAAGCGAGTCCTCTGGAAGTCGAAGGAGGTATGGGCGTAGAGTTCCGATTGCCTTTAACCGAACGACTCAAGCTTGCGGGCATCGATGCGAACCTTGAACTGGTCAAACAGTATCGGTTGAAGAAGGGCAAGGGATCCGATGCCAAGCCGGTTACCGCCGACGACTACCGATACCACATGGAGATGTCGACGATCGTTCGCAACCTCGATGAGAAACCTCACGAGATCGCATTGCGACAAGAAGGACTCAACGGCATCTCGCTAGAAGGTTGGTGGTATCCGACCAAGCTATCCCCGCACTTCTTCTCCGCGCCTGGTGCTCGGGATGTGATCGTTGGAGACAAGCAAAAGAACTACTCGATTTCGATGACTCGCGCTTTGGTCGATCATGCCAAGAAGAATCCGACCGATCCTGACCTCTCTTTGTTTGGCCCGCAAGATGTTCGCAGCAAACGAGACTTGGCCTACATCGGTCTAGACACCCAAGTCTTTACAGCCGCCATGTTGCCAACCGAAGACTCACTCGAGTCGATGCAAGATTTGCAAAAGGCCAAAGCAAAGGTTCTCAATGACAAGATTCAAGACGCCTCGGGATTCGACCGAAATCGCCAACAAGCTTACAACACCGAATTTTGGTTCGTTACGCAATCGAAGACATTGGCACCGAATGAAGAGTATTCCACCGACTACCGGATTTTCGCAGGTCCGAAATCACCGGAATTGTTAGCTGCATACGGCTTGGACGAAGCGATCGAATACGGTTGGGACATCTTCGGATTCTTCGCCGTGAAACTCGGCTTGATCCTTCACTTCTTCTATTACGTTGTCGGGAATTATGGATTAGCCATTATCTTGCTGACCGTTATGGTCCGATCGTTGATGTTCCCCGTCTCGCGACGAATGGCCGTCAACGCACAAAAGATGCAATCGATTCAACCGGAGATGAGCAAGCTTAAGGAGGCTTTGAAAGATGAGCCTACAAAGATGATGACAGCGCAACAACTGTTGCTCAAGAAAGCCGGCATCAATCAGCTCGCTGGCTGCTTGCCTGCGATGATTCAGTTGCCGATCGTCATCGGGCTATACCGTTGCGTCTCTGTTGACGTCGCACTGCGACAACAACCGCTGATACCTGGAATCGAATGGTGCTCGAATCTCGCTGGCCCAGACATGATGCTCGATTGGCATAGCTGGATGCCGGACTTTATTGCCGGCCGTGGATCGGGATGGTTCGGACCTTATTTAAACATCTTGCCACTGATCACCATCTCTCTGTTTATCATCCAGCAGAAGATCCTGATGCCCAAAGCGACCGATGATCAGACTCGCACCGCTCAGCAGATGATGATGATCATGACCATCTTCATGGGGGTCCTTTTCTTCCGAGTACCTGCCGGTTTGTGCATCTACTTCATCACCTCCTCCACTTGGTCCTTGATCGAACGATTCTTGATCAAGAGGTACACCCCCAAGGCAGAGTTCGAAGCCTTGCCAGAAGGAACGGTCAACGAAATTCTCTCAGCCGTTGCCAATACCAGCCCAGGCCAACGCCCCGCTTTGCCTTCGGTAAACAAATCCGACAAACCGAAGCTGAAGAACACCAAGCCACCTGAGACTTTTGCAGAACTGTTCGAACCGTTCTTCAGAAAGAAGCAAGGCTCAAGTGAAACTGGGGATACTCCCAAAGGAACGAAATCAGGAAACCGTCCACCGGAGAGAGCTCGTCCGCCTCGGCCCGACCAGCGAAAAGGAAAGAGATAACAACTAGCTTTCCTGCCAAGGCACAATCGGACTTCCATCAAACTTAACGGAGAACACGCAATGACGACACACACTTCGGCCCCCTCCAAGCGAGTCGATTCCATTTGGCAATCAGCCGGAGCACTGCCCCTTTCGTCACTGCTGCTTACGTCACTTTTCCTAGCGATGGGCACTAGTTTGATCGGCTGCTCGGGTTCGAAACCTCAAGGTGGTGGTACATCATCTTCAAGCGACACAGCATCTGAGAAGACGGCAACTCCGAAGGGAGAAGGAAAGCGAATTGGCATTTCGATCCTAACGAGTGCAAACCCTTTCTTTATCGAAATCTCCGATGCAGTGAAAGGTGCTGCGGCCAAGGCGGGATATGAAGTCATCAGCGTCAGCGGTGATAACGATCCGAACAAACAACAAAACCAAGTCAAAGACTTTATCGTTCAAA
>Ga0255126_1000287_pt1 | contig 22046 bp, 20 predicted proteins | sample Law_Miss_RepA_8d_FD_188556 | JGI IMG/M metagenome (GOLD analysis project Ga0255126, IMG submission 188556) | Freshwater microbial communities from St. Lawrence River, New York, United States - Law_Miss_RepA_8d | ecosystem: Environmental > Aquatic > Freshwater > River | place: USA: New York... | reverse complement strand
GCCTGCTGCAGGCGAGCGGTTTGACGGGTTTATTTGTGAAATTGGCCGAAATCTTCGGCCTCAACCGACTGCAAAACTCAGATCGACGCTGGGCGCTGGTTTGAAATGAATTTTGCAGGGCCGACTAATTGGGCGCACAGCGCATGATCACCGACACCACCGAGGTCAATCCATCGTGATGAATCCAACCGTTTGGCGCGAGGAAGATGCCCAATTGCTTCAAGAATTGCGGCAAAACGCCAAGATCGACAATTTGGTGTTTGCGCGCACCAATGCCATCTCCGTGGCTCAATTGCGAGAGCTCGAAGGCCATGGCGAGGGGCATTTTTACAACACCCCCATCAAGGTCAACACAGGCCTCAAGCTGCTGAGAAAACTGGGCCATGAGCCCGTTGTCGAGGTCTCGGCCCCGGCACCAGCATCCCTTTTGACCACTGCGCCAGCCTTCGAACCCAGCGGCCCCACAGCGTCGTTGTCGACGGCCGGTCATGGCATCGATCGTCCACAAGTGGCCAATGACCGAACGCCTGAACGCAGTCCGATCATCGTCACGCCCAAATGGGCCGGCGTCATGCTGTTGCTGGGTGGTTTGGCGTGGAGCGTTTCACGCATGCCATGGCCCCAATACCCACCTTCATTCGGACTCGGTGCGGCGACAGCACCTGCAGCAGCCTCTGGTGAGTTGCTGAGCGCAGCACCTGATCCCATCATGGTCTCTGCCGCGGCGGCAGCAGCTGATGCGCCGCCTGCAACGTCCCCCATCATCACCCCTGCCAGCGGCATCGCGCCTGCAGACGATCACGCGACTGCGGCATGCGACTGGCGACACCAGCAAGCCAGCGCCACCTACGAACCCACAGACCCAATCAAAGCGGGCAACTACATCCACTTTGTGGCGTCGCAAGACGTGAGCTTGTGCGTGAGAGACCACCAAAATCGGTTGACCGATCTGCGTCTGAAGGCGGGCTCTGCCCAAAGCGTTTACGGTGCACCCCCATTTTTGGTTCACAGCGCCAGTTGGCCCAGTCTGCAAATTTTTTACCAGGGTCGGCGTGTGATCGGCACACCAGACGGTGCTGCTTACTGGGTCTTCAAGAGCAAGGACATGTGACCTGTGCGGCCAGGCCTCAACAGCCTGCTCAGATCATCCGGTAGAAAGCCACCCCCGCATCGTCCAGCTCACGTTGCACCTGACCCCGGTGCAGCAGATAGTTCAAACAAGCCAAGCTCTCGCCTGTGGCCAGATTCAAAAGGCCCGCATCGGTTTCATCGATGCGGCGACCAAACAAGGTCGTGAACACATCCACCACACGCCGGGGCTCTTTCAGGGTTTTGAGCAATCGCTCCAGCGAGCGCTGTTGCGAAATGGCCAGATAGTCCAGTCTGGCGTGCAGACCCCGAAAGCAGTCGTTGTGTGAGGGCAAGACCAGCACATCGTCGGGCACCTCACGGCGCAGCTTGGCCAAAGAAGTCAACCAATCGTGCATGGGGTTGGCATCTGGCTCGGTCGGGTGAACAGACACATTGGATGAAATCCGAGGCAGCACCTGGTCACCTGAAATCAACAGCTTGAGCTCGGGGCAATACAGGCAAGCATGCTCGGGCGAATGGCCCGTGCCCACCACCACGCGCCAGGTGTGCTTGCCGATGCGGATGTCTTCCCCGTCCTGCATGCGGCGGTAGCTGTCCGGCAGGGCATGGATGTATTTGCCGAAGTTGCCAAAGCGGGCCCGGTAATTTTCGATGGCCGCATCGCTCCAGCCCGCCCGACGGCAAAAAGCGATGGCATCGTCGGGGGCTTCGCGGCCCGTGTCTGCTGCCAGCACACGGCAATGGAGGTATTCCTGCCGAGTCATCCACAAGCGGCAATTGAATTTGCGTGTCAGCCACCCGGCCATGCCGACATGGTCAGGGTGCATGTGCGTGACCAAAACACGGGTCAAAGGCCGCTTTTCTGCGGTGCTGTGAAACAGTCCACGCCAGGCCACCAGGGTGTCTTCGTTGCGCATGCCAGTGTCCACCACCGCCCAACCATCCTGGTCTTCCAGCCCCCACACGTTGATGTGGTTGAGCGACATGGGCAAGGACAAGCGCATCCAGACCACCCCCGGTGCCACCTCCAGGGTCTTGCCTGCCTCCGGTGGCGCCTCGAAAGGGTAAATCAAAACGGGTTTTTCGAGCCGATCCGGCACGGACGTGGCATCGCTGGCGGCTGAAGTGATTGGAGACATCTCAAGACCTTTTAGGGCGGTTTTTCATGGTGGTGCGGGCAAGGTCCGCATCGGCAAGAGGGGTGAAGGCATCGTCATCATTCACCCGTAAAATACACATGTGTGCCACCGTAGTTCAATGGATAGAACTCTCCCCTCCTAAGGGAGTGATACAGGTTCGATTCCTGTCGGGGGCACCAAATTGGGGCCCCAGCCTGAGTGATGGACTCATCCCCGGATGGGACCCACAGCCACCAGCCGCTGGATAGCCTGGCGCAGGGGACCTGTACGGGGCACTTGCCCTGCAGACCTCAGACTGTAGCGATGGCCTGCAGGCAACAAATGCAACTGAACACCCAGCATTTCGATTTGCTCCAGGGTTTCCAGCTCGTTCACATTCGATTGCATCTGCGAAGGGTCCACCAATGTCACCGTGCCTTTCCCGATGACCTCGATGGCCTCGCCACGCTCGATCACCAAAGCGGTGTCTTCATCGATCCCGACCCCCAGCAAATCCGGGCGCATCGCCAAAGTCGACAGCAAACGGGCCAGCCGTCTGCGCTCGGAGAAATGTTGGTCGACCACGGCTTGAGACAACAAACCCAAGCCGATGTCGGTGTCCACCGCCTCCTTGCTGGGACGCAGCACCGCAGGCCCCTGAGCGATCATGTGGCGCGACATCACGGCGGCCCCCGCACTGGTGCCGCCAATGCAGCAACGGTTCAGATGGAAGGCCTGGTGCAAGGCTTGGTAAGCCGGCGTGTCCCAGAGGGTGTCCATGAGTTTGGACTGGTCGCCACCGCTCATGAAAATGCCGTCTGCTTGCAGGATCTCTGCCTGTAATTGCGGCTGGTGCGCACTGGCACGGTCATCCAGCGCCAACCGTTGCACATCCTGCACCCCCAGTGACATGAAGACATCGCGGTAACTTTGCCAGACGCTCTCAGGGTCACCGCTGGCTGCGGTGATGACACGGATTCTTCCCTGACTGCCACCGCAGTAATCGACGTACTTGCGCAAGATGATGCGGTCCTGCAACCGGTCCTCGGCCCCTCCGACAATCACCAAGCGGGACATTCTGGGGTTCTGGGCCAAGACAGGCAGTCCTGTCATGGTGGCCACACCCAGCCCCACGGCAACGCTCATCCCCTCCAAAAAATCTCTGCGATTCATGCTCGAACTCTACCCCATGAGGCAACCCATGGTCTGTGTGCCTGCGCCTGGATGCAATTGTCTTGAGCCATTTTGAGAGCGTGCTGTCAGCCCTCCACAAAAACGCGTGCCTTGCGTGGCGTCAACACCAGGACTTCGCCTTCCATGAAGTCCTCTTGGCGGAACTGCGCCGCCGACAACTGCGCTTCAATGACCGCATCCTTGCCAAACATGCCTGCTTCTACTGGTTCGAGCTCCAGCCGAGCCACCGGACCCACCACGATGGCGCGGGTGAGCTTGGCCACAATGCCGGTGTGGGCGCTGCCCGGGGCATAGCGGGTCACATCCAGATCGTGCGGACGCACATAGGCAAAAGCCTTGGCGTCCTGCACCTGGCCATGCTCCGGGCTTTCCAGACGGATCGCGTGCTGGTCGGCGCCGATCAGCATTTCGCCTTCGTGCGCACGGCCATGGAACAGGTTCACATCGCCCAAAAAACCGTACACAAAGGGGCTGGCCGGGTGGTCCCACACTTGCTGAGGCGAGCCGATTTGCTCAATGTTGCCCTTGTTCATCAGCACCACGCGGTCGGCCACTTCCAGGGCTTCTTCCTGGTCGTGCGTCACAAAAATACTGGTGACATTGAGCTCGTCGTGCAGCCGGCGCAGCCAGCGGCGCAGCTCCTTGCGCACCTTGGCGTCCAAGGCGCCAAAAGGCTCGTCGAGCAACAACACCTTGGGCTCGACCGCCAGTGCGCGGGCCAGCGCAATGCGTTGGCGCTGACCGCCCGACAGCTGCGAGGGGTAGCGGTCGGCCAGCCAGTCGAGCTGCACCAGGCCCAGCAGCTCGTGGACTTTGCGCTGGATTTCAGACTCGCTGGGGCGCTCTTTGCGGGGCTTGACGCGCAGGCCAAAGGCCACGTTTTCAAACACCGTCATGTGGCGGAACAAGGCGTAGTGCTGGAACACAAAACCCACTTGGCGTTCACGCACGTGCACATGGGTGGTGTCTTCGCCGCTGAAGGCGATGGTGCCCTGGTCAGCGGTCTCCAGGCCCGCGATGATGCGCAGCAGCGTGGTTTTGCCGCAGCCCGAGGGACCGAGCAGCGCGACGAGTTCACCCGATTCGATGTCGAGGCTGACGTTGTTCAGTGCGGTGAAGTCGCCGAACTGCTTGTGGACGTTGCGGATTTCGATGCTCATGCTTTGTCTTGTTTGGGATTTATCCTGAGGGCTGTATTTGTGGGAGCTTGCCTGCAAGCGATGATCGGTTTCGCTGATCCTCTGTTGATCGCTTGCAGGCAAGCTCCTACACAGTCACTCGTTCATGTTGAGGCCATCTGGTGGGGAGGCCGCTCTGGCGACATATCAGCGGAAGCTTTGATCTCTTGCGCATGGCGCCATTCGATGACCGACTTGATGGCCAAAGTCACCAGCGCCAGCAAGGCCAGCAGCGAGGCCACGGCAAACGCCGCCACCGACTGGTATTCGTTGTACAAAATTTCCACATGCAGCGGCATGGTGTTGGTCTGACCCCGGATGTGACCGGACACCACCGACACCGCGCCGAACTCGCCCATGGCGCGGGCGTTGCACAAGATCACGCCATACAGCAGCCCCCATTTGATGTTGGGCAAGGTCACGCGCCAGAAGGTCTGCCAGCCGGTAGCGCCTAGCACAATGGCCGCCTGCTCTTCGTCGCTGCCCTGTGCTTGCATGAGCGGGATCAGCTCTCGGGCGATGAACGGGAATGTGACAAACACCGTCGCCAAGATGATGCCCGGCACCGCAAACACGATCTTGATGTCATGCGCCTGCAGCCAGGGGCCAAACCAGCCTTGTGCGCCGAACATCAGCACGTAAATCAAACCCGCCACCACGGGCGACACCGAAAACGGCAAATCGACCAGTGTGGTCAAAAGCGACTTGCCCTTGAATTCGTATTTGGCAATCGCCCAGGCTGCGGCCACGCCAAACACCAGATTGAGCGGCACGGCCACCGCGGCGGTGATCAGCGTCAGGCGAATCGCCGACCAGGCGTCTGGCTCCTTGAGCGCTTCCAGGTAGGCGTCCAACCCTTTGCGCAAGGCTTCGGTGAACACCGCCGCCAAAGGCAAGACCAGGAAAAGGAACATGAAAACCAGCGCAGTGCCGATCAGGCTGTAACGGATCCAGCGGGCCTCGGTGGTGCCAGCCTGCACCTTGTTGGAAGTGAGCGTCTGGCTCATGAGGACACTCCCGAGCGGCGGCGCTGCCAGGTCTGCAAGGCGTTGATCACCAGCAGCAAGACAAACGAAAAGACCAGCATGACCAAGGCCACGGCAGTGGCACCAGCGTAGTCGTATTGTTCGAGCTTGCCGATGATGATCAGCGGCGTGATCTCGGACACCATGGGCATGTTGCCCGCGATGAAAATGACCGAGCCGTATTCGCCGATGGCGCGGGCAAACGCCATGGCAAAACCCGTGAGCAATGCAGGCGCAATCGACGGAAAAATCACCCGCGAGAAAGTCTGCCAGCGGGTTGCGCCCAGGCAGGTCGCGGCTTCTTCGAGTTCTTTTTCGGTGTCTTCCAGCACCGGCTGCACCGTGCGCACCACAAAGGGCAAGCCGATGAAGATCAGTGCGATCACCACGCCATTGGGGTTGAAGGCGAGATCAATGCCCAGCGGCTCCAGGTATTGGCCGATCCAGCCATTGCCCGCCAGCAGCGCCGTGAGCGAGATGCCCGCCACCGCCGTGGGCAAAGCAAAGGGCAAATCGACCAGCGCGTCGACCACTTTTTTGCCAAAAAAGTCATAGCGCACCAGCACCCAGGCCACCAACAAGCCAAACACCACATTGACCAAGGCCGCGATCAACGAAGCCCCAAAGGTCAGCCGGTAAGACGCCATGACGCGGGGGCCTGTGACAGCCGCCCAGAACTGGTCCCAGGTCAAGGTGAAGGTTTTGAACACCAGCGCCGACAAAGGAATCAGCACGATCAGGCAGAGGTAAAAGAGGGTGAAGCCCAGGGTCAGGTTGAACCCGGGCAACACCTTGGCTGGCGCCCGCCGTGGGGCGGGTGCCGCGATGGACAAAGCGCTCATGGGGGAAACTTATTTGACGGTGTAGATTTTGTCGAACTGACCGCCGTCGTTGAAGTGCACTTTCTGGGCATCGGCCAGCGAGCCAAACACTTCGTTCACGGTGAACAACTGCAAAGGCTTGAACGTCTTGCTGTATTTTTTGAGCACGGTTGGCGAACGCGGGCGCAGTGCGTGCTTGGCCGCGATCTCTTGCGCTTCTTCGGAATACAGGTAGTCCAGGTACTCCTTGGCCAGGGTGCCTGTGCCCTTCTTGGCCACGGTGCGCTCGACCACGGCGACCGGGTTCTCGGCCACGATGCTGATGGACGGGTGGATTGCATCCACTTTGCCCACACCAAATTCGCGGTCCACCGACACGACTTCGGACTCGAACGTCACCAGCACATCGCCGATGTTGCGCTGCAGGAAGATGGTGGTCGCATCGCGCCCGCCCTTGGCCAGCACCGGCACGTTTTTGTAAAGCTTGCTCACAAAGTCAGCCGCCTCGGCGTCCGAGCCGCCCTTCTTCTTCACATAGCCCCAGGCGGCCAGATAGGCCATGCGGCCATTGCCACCGGTTTTGGGGTTGACCACGATCACCTTGATGCCGGGCTTGACCAGATCGTCCCAGTCCTTGATGCCTTTGGGGTTGCCGTTGCGTGTGAGGAACAGCATGGTGGAGGTGGTGGGCGACGCGCTGTGGGGAAAGCGCTTGGTCCAGTCCTTGGCCACCACACCGGTGCTGGCCAGAAAGTCCACATCGGTGGTGGTGTTCATGGTCACCACATCGGCGTCCAGGCCGTCGTTGACGGCACGCGCCTGGGCGCTGGAGCCACCGTGGGCCTGGTCGATTTTCACGTCCTTGCCGGTGGTCTTTTTGTAATGCGCCGCAAAAGCGGCGTTGTAGTCCTTGTAGAACTCGCGGGCCACGTCGTAGGAAGCGTTGAGCAAGGTCTGGGCACTGGCCGACAGACCGGACAAAGCCAGCGTGGCGGCCAAAGCGATGAGGGTGTGTTTTTTCATGGGGATTCGATTTGGGAAACAGAGGGGCTGTTGAACGCGCCCATCCCAACGATCGGCACGTATCCAGTCATGGCCGCGATTGTGGGCGCAGCCACTGCTTTCTCAAACGAATCATTTGTTGTTTGCTTATATCTGCAAACAGATAAAGGCAAACACCTGTAGCTCAGGCTCAGGCCTGTGCAGGCGCAAATGCATCCCAGGCCGCCCAGGCCTCGGACGCGTACATCAGCGCAGGGCCACCGCCCATGTAGACGCACACCGCCAGCATTTCTTCCAGCTCCTGGCGTGTGCAGCCCAGGCGGCGCAAAGCCTTGACATGGAAGCCGATGCAGCCCGAGCAATGCTGGGTGATGCCGATCGCCAGGGCCATCAGTTCCTTGTGTTTTTCGCTGATGGCGCCTTCGGCCATGGCCGACTTGGCCAGCTGGCCAAAGCCCTGCATGGCCTCGGGCTGGGCCTTGCGCAAGCCGCTCATGGCCTGGCTGATGTTCTGGATCAATGCGGGGTGATCAAAGGTGCTCATGTGTGTTGCTCTCCAAATGACAGCGCTCATTTTCAGGGCTGCAGGGCCGCGTTGACCGCCTGCAGCTGCGGCACATCGAGTTGCCCGGCCATGGCATGCAGGCGCAGCTGCGCCATCAAGGTGTCGATCTGCCCTTGCAGCCAGGCCAGCTCGGCGGCGCTGGCGTCATTTTGTGCGTTGAGCAAATCCAGCGTGGTGCGGTCACCCACCTGACGGCCCAGCCGGGTCGCATCCAGCCGCGCCTGGCTGGCCGTGCGGGCTGCATCGAGCGCAGCCAGGCGCGCCTGACCGCTTTGCACCGCTTGCCAGGCGACGCGGGTCATCTGGGCCACCTGTTGGCGGCTGCGCTCGAGCTCGGCACGGGCTTTGTCGTGCAGGTGCACGGCCTCTTGCAGCTTGGCGCTGCGCCAGCCACCGGTGTAGAGCGGCACATTGAGCATCAAACCCACCATCTGCTGACTTTGTATGTTGCTGGCTGCGCCGAAGTCGCCCGAACCACCGAGCCGCTCGCGCGAGGCTTGTGCCACCAGGTCCAGCGTGGGCGAGGCCGATGCGCGGTATTTGTCAATGTCCTGCTGCGCCGATTGAACCTGGGCTTGCTGCAGCTTGAGCACCGGGCTGTGCTGCTCGGCACGCTGCAGCCAGGTGGCCAAGGGCTCGATGGCCTGCCCCTTGACCACGCGAACCGGGGCTTGCAATTGCAAGTTCTCGGCAGGCCAACCGGTCACATCGGCCAGCACCTGCCGCGCCATGTCCAGCGCATTGCGGGCGGCAATGGCCTCGGCCGCCAAAGCCTGCGCACGCGCCTGGGCTTCGTGGGTGTCGGTGATCGGTGCATCACCCAAGGCAAAGCGGTCTTTCGCCTCGGTCAGGGCTTGGTTCACCGCCTGCTGTTGTTGCAGCACCAGCGCGAGGCGGCGTTCGGCCTGCACCACATCCATGTAACGCTGTGTGGTCTGCAGCATCCAGTCCTGTTGGTTCAGCTGCCACTCGTGCTCGCTGGCCTGTGCGGCCACTTGCAACTGGGCCGCTTGGGCACTGCGCTCAGGGTTGTACAGCGCTTGTCTGGCGTTCAGGGCCCAGCGGGTGGCGGTTCCGCGGTTGATCGAGGTGCTGAAATTGGCTTGGTCAGACAGGCCTGAATTGAGCGCAGAAAACTGCGCCCCGTTCATCTGGCTCTGTCCGTTGGCCCAGCCCGCGCTGGCGCTCAGACCCAGATTGGGCCGCCACAAAGCAGCCGCCTGTTCGCGCCGGGTTGCGCCGGCCGCACGAACCGCTTCACTGACCGCGCCTTGCGGGTCATGCTGGCGGGCAGCCTGCCAGACTTGCAACAGGTCGGTGGCCGGGGTGGCTGTGGCGCACAGCGCCAGCACAGCCCCCGCCAGCAGCGTGCGTGGGTTCATGTGATTCTCCGCTTGGGCTGAAGGCGGATCAGCAGCCGGGTTGTACGCCGAATTTGCGCAAGATGGATTCCATCAGGCACCACTTCGTCAGCGCGCTTTGCAACAGGTTGGCCCCCACAAAGGCGGTGAATGCCAGCCACCAGGGGCTCACAAAGATGGGGCTGCCTTCGATGCCCAAGGCCAGCGACAAGAGGATGAAGGTGCCTGCGACGAGGCGGACGATTTGCCAGGATTTCATGGAAGTTCTCCTAAGGGTTGACGAAACTCAAGGGGTGCTCTCGTACTGACGGCGGTAGGCCGCGTAGTAGAGCGTGGGGATCACGACCAGCGTGAGGACGGTCGAGACAAAGATGCCGAAGATCAGCGAGATGGCCAGACCGTTGAAGATCGGGTCGTCCAGGATGAAGAAAGCGCCCAGCATGGCCGCGCCGCCCGTGAGCATGATGGGCTGGGCACGGGTGATGGCCGACTGCACGATGGCCTGCTTGAAAGGCACGCCCTCTTTGACCTGCAGGTGGATGAAGTCCACCAGCAAGATGGAGTTGCGCACGATGATGCCGGCCAGCGCGATCATGCCGATCATGCTGGTGGCGGTGTACTGCGACTGCAGCAGCGCGTGCCCGGGCATGACACCGATGATGGTCAGCGGAATCGGCGCCATGATGATCAGCGGCGTGAGGTAAGAGCCAAACTGAGCCACCACCAGCAGATAGATCAGCACCAGGCCCACCGCATAGGCCGCGCCCATGTCGCGGAAAGTCTCGTAGGTGATCTGCCACTCGCCGTCCCACTTGAGGGCGTAGCCGCGCCAGGCGTCGGACGGCTGGTGGATGAAGTACTCGGTCAGCGCCTGGCCATCGGGCGTCTGAATTTTTTGAATGGCGCTGCGCATCTGGAACATGCCGTACAGCGGGCTGTCCAGTTTTCCGGCCATGTCGGCGGTGACAAAGTTCACGGGCAGCAGGTCTTTGTGGATCACGGGTTGCTCGCGCTCGCTGTCGGTCACTGTGACCAGCTCGCGGATCGGCACCAGCTTGCCCGAGGCGCCGCGCACCGTCAGTTGCAGCAGGGCCGATAAATCACCATGCCGCTCGGCGGGCAATTGGATCAAAGCCGCAGCCGGGTATTTGCTGCCGTCGTGCAGGTAGGTCGCAGCCTCTCCGGCCAGGCCCGCACGCAAGGTGGTCACGATGGCCTGCTGGGGAATGCCCAAGGCCGCGGCCTTGCGGCGGTCCACCAGCAGCAGTTGGCGCGGTGCGGCGGCAATGCTGCTGTCGTCCACGTCCACCACGTTGTCGGTTTTTTCAAAAATGGCACGGACCGCTTTGGCCACATTGCGGCGGCCTTCGGCGTCTGGCCCGTAAACCTCGGCCACGATGGGGGCCAGCACGGGCGGGCCGGGCGGCATCTCGACCACTTTCACGTTCGCGCCCAGGCGCTGGCCGATGGCCTGCAAGGCCGGGCGCAGGCGCGTGGCGATCGCGTGGCTCTGGTCCTTGCGCTGACTCTTGTCCACCAGCTTGACCTGCATGTCGCCCACCTCGCCGCCAGAGCGCAGGTAGTACTGGCGCACCAGGCCATTGAAGTTGATCGGCGACGAGGTGCCCGCATAAGCCTGGTAATCGGTGACCTCGGGTTGCTGCGCCAAGTAGGCACCCAGCTCGCGCATGACGGCGGCGGTTTCTTCCACCGGCGTGCCCACAGGCATGTCCACCACCACCTGAAACTCCGACTTGTTGTCGAAGGGCAGCATCTTGAGCAGCACCAGCCCCGTGGCCGGCAGCACCAGCGACATCGCAATCAGCGCGGCAATGCCCAGGCCCAGCAGCTTGCGGTTGCGCCCACCTTGCTCGTTGTTCAGCAAGGGCGCGAACACGCGCTCGAACAAGGGACCAAGCTTGGCTGCCAAACCGGTCGGTGCTGCGTGCGCAGCGTCGGCATGCGAAGCCTTCATCCAGATGCGGGCCAGCCAGGGCGTGACGACAAAGGCAATGACCAAGGACAGCAGCATGCCCATGCTGGCGTTGATCGGGATCGGGCTCATGTACGGGCCCATCAAACCGCTCACAAAGGCCATGGGCAAGAGCGCGGCGATCACAGTGAGCGTGGCCAAAATTGTGGGGCCGCCCACTTCATCGACCGCACCGGGAATGATCTCGGCCAGCGTCTTGCCCGGGTACAACTGCTGGTGGCGGTGGATGTTTTCCACCACCACGATGGCATCGTCCACCAGAATGCCGATCGAAAAAATCAGCGCAAACAGGGACACGCGGTTGAGCGTGAAGCCCCAGGCCCAGGAGGCGAACAGCGTCACCGTGAGCGTCAGAATGACGGCCGTGCCCACAATCGCTGCCTCGCGCTTGCCCAGCGCAATGAACACCAGCGCCACCACCGAAGCCGTGGCAAACAGCAGCTTCTGGATCAGCTTTTGCGCCTTGTCGTTGGCCGTGGCGCCGTAATTGCGCGTCTCGGCCACCTCCACATCCGCCGGGATCACCGTGCCGCGCAGCGCTGCCACACGGTCCATCACCGCATTGGCCACGTCGATGGCGTTTTCACCCGGTTTTTTGGTGATGGCCAAAGTCACAGCGGGGTATTCTCCGCCGCCAGCGGCTTGGCCCAGGCCGTGCGTCACATAGCGTGTGGCGGGCAAGGGACCTTCTTCCACTTTGGCCACATCTTTCAGAAACACGGGGCGGCCGCCTTGCACACCCACCACCAGATCGGCCACATCGGCCGCTTGCGACAGGAATGGCCCGGCCTCGATGCTCACACTTTTGTTGCCCGCGATCAGCTCGCCCACGGGCAGCCCCGAGTTGGCCGACTGCAAGGCCATGCGCAGATCACTCACCGTGACGCCAAAACCGGCCATGCGCTCGGGCTCGATCTGCACCAGCACGGCACGCTCGGGGCCGCCGAGGGTCTGCACGTCCTGCGTGCCTTTGACGCGTTTGAGGTCGGCCTCCATGCTGTGCGCCACGCGCTCCAGGCTGTAGGCTCCGGTCTCGGTGTTCTTGCTGAACAAGGTCAGCGTGACGATGGGCACATCGTCCACGCCTTTGGGTTTGATCAAGGGCTCCATCACACCCAGGCCCTTGGGCAGCCAGTCGGCGTTGTCGCGGATCGTGTCGTGCAAACGCACCAGGGCTTCGGAGCGCGGCACGCCCACCTTGAACTGCACCGTGAGCACCGCCACACCCGGACGCGACACCGACATGACGTGCTCGACGCCCACGATGCGCGAGAGCACCTGCTCGGCCGGCACCGCCACCATCTGCTCCACATCTCGCACGGCCGCACCCGGGAAAGGCACCAGCACATTGGCCATGGTCACATTGATCTGGGGTTCCTCTTCACGCGGCGTGACCATCACCGCAAAAATGCCCAGCAGCAAAGCCACCAGGGCCAAGAGCGGCGTGATCTGCGCGCTCTGGAACAGGGCCGCGATGCGGCCGGAAATGCTCAATGAGGTGTTAATGTTGTGGGGCCCGTTCATGTCCTGGCCCTTTCAGCGCACCGCGCCCGCCAGTTGCGGCTCGGCAGCCACTTTGTCGTCGGCACGCAAGCCGCTGAGCACCTCCACCCGCTCGCCCACCGTCTGCCCCAGTCGCACCTGACGCAGGCTGGGCTGGCCCTGGGCGTTGATCACGTAGACCCCCGTCATCTCCGCCCGGCGCACGATGGCGCTGGCGGGCAAATACAGGCGCGGCGCCACAGCTTTGCCGTTGACGGCACCTGGCAACCAAACCCGCGCGAACATGCCCGGGGCCAGCCCCTCGATGCCAGCGGGCAAACCCAGACGGACCTGACCGGTGTGCGTGACCGGGTCCACGGAGGGCAGTACCTGCACCTGCTGCGGCACTTGCGGCGTGCTGTGGCCCGCCACACCGGGCAGTTCATAACGGACCGCCTTGGGCTGGGCCCCCACCGAAGCCAGCATGGCCTGAGGCACCGCCGCCGTGACGCGCAAAGCCGACGGATCGTGCAGGGTGATCAAGGCCCGGCCCGGCATGGCCATGTCACCCAAAGTGACTTGCACATCGCTCACCACACCGGCATAGGGCGCGTTGACGATGAAAAACCCCGACTGCGTTTGTGCGGCCTGGGTCTGGGCCTGCATGGCTTTCACCTGCGCCTTGGCCGCGTCCCACTGGGCTTGTGCACGCTCAAACGCGGCCTGGCTGATGTACTGTTTTTGCAGCAGCTGTTTTTGCCGCGCCAGTTCCTGGCTGGCCACAGCCAGTTGGGCCTGAGCCGCCTCAACCTGTGCCGTGGACCCCACCACGCCTTGCTGGGCGGCACGCGCATCGATGCGCAGCAACTCCTGCCCGGCCTTGACCTGATCGCCCGCCTTGACGCGCAAGGCCACCACCGCACCGGCCACCTGGGTGGACAAGGTGGTCTGGCGGACCGCCTCGACCACGGCATCCAGGCTGCTGTCGGCCTGACCCGCCGCGCTGCTTTGCACCGTGATCACCTTCAAAGACGCCGCATCGGCGGCCATGGCCGTGCTTTGCGCCCAGAAGGATGTGACAAGGGATACACCCATGGCCAAGGTCAGCAGGGAGGAGCGTTGCATGGATTGGTCCTTTATCAATTGTTATTTGCTTATTTAACTGATTGCTTGATTATGCAATGATACAATAAAAAACAACACGGTTCATCCACCCATGAAACAATCCCCCCAACCTCAGGAGTGCACCCCCATGGAACAGTTGCCAGAAGGCGCGTTGGTGGAAGTTGCGGCCTACTTCCAGGTGCTGGCCGAGCCCACACGGCTGCAAATTCTCAACATCCTGCGCTCGGGTGAGCGCAATGTGGGCGAGCTGGCCCAGATGTGTGGCTTCACCGCCGCCAACGTTTCACGCCACCTGGCCTTGATGACCCAACAAGGCCTGGTCGAGCGCGAAAGCCGGGGCACCAGCGCCTACTACCGCATCGCCGATCCCTCAATTTTTGCGCTGTGCGACCTGGTCTGCGGCAACATCGCCCGCCAAATGGAAAAGTCAGCCGGACGCCGCGCAGCCTTCACTTCGCTGTCCTGACGCAGGCCAGAATAAGTCCGCTCGGTGAACAAGTCCGTGCGCTGAATCACCCGACCCACACGGGTGAGCCGACACCGGTGATTCGGGCACCTCATGAAACACACAAATGCATTTCATGACGCGGTCCCGTGCACCCCATGGGCATCTTTTATGATGCTGCCTTCGAGCATGGGCAGAGATAAAAGGTTCAAGGCATGGTGCAAATGGAAACAAGTGAAACCCAGGCACTGCCGCAGTGTGTGGCCCTGGTGGACGATGAGGTGCAGATCACACAGGCTCTGCAAATGCTGCTCTCCTTTCAAGGCGTGCCCACCAGCGTGCACCACAGCGCCGAATCCTTGCTCCAGGCGCTGCAGACCCACAAGGGTCAACTGCTCTTGCAGCTCCCGGACGGAACGCAGGCGCAGCTGCAGGCGGTGGTCCTGGACCTGAACCTGCCGGGCATGAACGGCATTGACCTGGTGGTGGCCTTGCGCCGCCTGCAGCCCCAGCTGCGCCTGGTGATGATCACTGCGGCGCTCGAAGAGACATTGCATACACGGTCCACGGATCTGCAAGGGGTGACCTTGTTGGCCAAACCCTTCGGCCTGGAGTCCCTGGAAACTGCCCTGTTCGGACACTGAGCATGTTCGACAGCCAGACCACCCTGCTGCTGGCCACCGCGCTGTTCCTGGTGTTGCCCATGATGAAGTGGCTGATTCTGCCCAGGCAGGGCAGCTGGGCCGCAGACATGTGGTGCCTGGGTGGCCTGATGGCCGGCGCGGGGCATTGTGCTGCTGGGCCTGCGCCCCAAGGTGCCGACAGTGGTGAGTTTTCATCTGGCCAACACGCTCATCATCGGCTGTTTTGTGTGCAGCGCCCAATCGCTGCGCATGAGTCTGGGGCAAGCCTGGAGCGCCGCAGGTTGGACGGTTCGCATGCTGCTGGCCTTGTTGTTTTACAGCGCCTTGTTCGAGTGGGCATCCGATGCCTGGCGCGGCGTGTTGTTCCGGTTCACGCTGGGCGTTCTGGGCGTGTACACGGCTTTTTGGGCCTGGCGCCTGTCACGGCACATCCACAGCGCCAATGCCGCATTGATCGCCGGCGCACACCTGGTGGTCGGTTTGTCGCTGATGGCCCACAGCGCGTGGACCGCCGGGCACATCGTGGACCCCAGCCCTTTCAGCAACACCTGGGACGCCAGCGTGATTTCGCTGGTGGTCCTGCTCATGACCGTGGTGACCCATGTGTGTTACGCGGGCATGGTCCTGGACACGGCGGCCAGCGACAAGCTGCAGGCTCAGCAAGCCCAGCAGGCGGCCCTGCAAACCCAACTGCTGAACACACAACTGACGCACCTGGACCGGCACGGGCGCATGGCGATCGTGTCGGGCTCGCTCGCCCATGAGTTGAACCAGCCTCTGACGGCGGCCACGATGAACGCGCAAATGGCCGAGCGCCAATGGGCCATCGCCCCGGCAGCCAGCCCCATGCTGTTGAGCTTGCTCGATCAAATCGAAATCGGCGTCGAGCGCACCGTGCGGATCCTGCAGCGCATCCGTGGCGAAAACGAGCTGGTGGTGCAGCACCACGAACGGGTCGACCTGCAAGCCGTGCTGGACCGCGCGCTGGAGCAGATGGCGCCTGACTGTCTGCGCCTGTCGGTCCAGCTGATGCACAAGCGGTCGCCACGCCCCTTGTGGTGTGTGGGCGATGAGTTGGGCTTTTCGCAGGTGGTGATCAACTTGCTGCGCAATGCGCTGCAGGCGATGGCAGAGTGCCCCAACCGACGCCTGTGGCTGCGCTGCGAGGCGCAAAATGACCGGGTCTTGCTGGTGATCCGTGATGCAGGGCCAGGCATGCCAGATGAGCTGATCGAGCGCTGGGGTCAGCCTTTCCAAAGTTCACGCCATGAAGGCATGGGGCTGGGGCTGGCCATCTCGCGCGAGATCGTGACCCGCCACCAGGGGCAATTGCAACTGCACAACCACCCGCAAGGCGGGCTGGAAGTCGTGTTGTCCATGCCTGCGGCCACGGGAGATGCGGCATGAACAACCCACTCGACATCATCACGGTGTTCAGGGTCAGTGCTTTGCTGTTCCTGCTGTTGTCGGTGATGACCTGGATGATGCTGGGACGGCCACGGCGAGGCGCGAGCTTGTGGTGGTGCTGGGGTGGGACACTGGTGGGCGTGAGTGTGTGGCTGATCAGTCTGCGCGGCCAGATGCCCGATGTCTGGAGTTACAGCGTGGCTCAGGCCCTGTTTCTGGGCTCATTTCTGGTGCTGTCCCAGTCTTTGCGGATGGACTTGAAGCGCACCTGGGGCTGGCCATGGCTGGTGGCCGTGGTGCTGGCTTATGGGGCGGTCATTGAACTGGGCTTCGCCGACAAAGGCGCGCAGGAGCTGGCGGTGCTGGTGCGCCTGGTCAACTGCGTGGGCCTGTCGATCCTCACGGCATCGGCATGGCTGCTGGCGCGCCAGGAGCGCAGCCGCAACGCCTGGTTCATGACCCTGGGCTATGGCCTGATGACCGCCAGCATGGTGCTCGCTGCCGTGGCGACGGTGCGGGGCCAGGCCAATTTGCAGACCTTGCAAAACAGTCTGGTCAGTCACCTCCTGGGCGGTGTTGCGTTCTTCACGCTGCTGTTGTCCTACTTGGGGTATTGGGGCCTGGCGCTGGAACGCTCGCTGCGCCACAACATGGCGCTGCGCCAGGCGCAGTGGCAGTCCCAGCAATGGCATGAACGCAGCCAGGCCCTGACCCTGCTGGACCGGCAGCACACTCTAGGCGCGCTGGCCAATTCTCTGGGGCATGCCATCTTGCAGCCACTCACGGCCACATTGCTGCAGGTTCAAATCGCGCGCCGCATGCTGCAGACGACATCGCCAGATGTGCAGCAGATGAAAACATCGTTGGCACAAGTGGTGCAAGGCTTGCGCCGCAGCGCAGACATGGTGGAGCACATTCGCAACTTCCTGCGCCCCAAGCCAGGTGCAGCGCCAGCGGCAACGGAGCCACTGCAAGCGGTCGTGCAAGATGCCCACGACCTGTTGCGTCAGGAGTTGATGTACCAGGGCGTCACCTTGCATGTCTCAGTGCCATCGACCCCCTTGTGTGTGCACGCCGAGCGGCTGCCGCTGACCCAGGCCCTGGTTCAGGTGTTGCGCAACGCCATGCAGGCGGTACAGGGTCAGCCTCGCCGCAGTGTGAGCCTGGTGCTGGCTGCGTCCGGCTCCCTGGCCTGGATAGAAGTCAGCGACTCGGGCCCCGGTTTTTCGCCGGACTGGTTGGCGCCCATCCAGGCCAACAAGCTGCCCACCACTGACGCACTGGCGGGCATGGGCTTGACCATGACGCGGGGCATCCTGGCCCAGTTTCAGGGGCACCTGTCCCTGGAAAACATGGCGGGCGCAGGAGCCCGCGTGCGCATGACGCTGCCCTTGCAGGCAGACCCACGCACGGACTGATCGGTTGAACCGTCGAACGCCGCACGACAGCCCACGGCTGGAGGGCTTTGCAGTGGGTGAGCGTCATTTCCGGCTGTAAATCTGATCGAAACTCCCGCCATCGACAAAGTGGGCCTTGTCGGCTTTTTCCCAGCCGCCAAAAGCCTGGTCGATGGTGAACAGCTTGAGCTGGGGGAACTGCTTGGCGTATTTGGCCTGGGCCTTGGGCGAGATCGGGCGGTAGAAGTTTTTGCCCGCGATGTCCTGGCCTTCGTCGGTGTAGAGGTATTCCAGATAAGCCTGCGCCACCGCGCGGGTGCCTTTGCGGTCCACGTTTTTGTCGACCACGGTCACCGCGGGTTCGGCCAGGATGCTGATGGACGGGTAGACCACATCGATCTTGCTGCCGAATTCTTTTTCCAGCAGGTGGGCTTCGTTTTCCCAGCTGATGAACACATCGCCCTGCGCGCGCTGCACAAAGGTGATGGACGAGCCTCGCGCTCCGGTGTCGAGCACCGGCACGTTTTTGTAGAGTGCGGTCACGAAGTCTTTGGCCTTGGCATCGCTGCCGTATTGGCGCTTGGCAAACTCCCAGGCGGCCAGGTAGTTCCAGCGGGCGCCGCCCGATGTTTTGGGGTTGGGCGTGATCACGCTGATGCCCGGCTTGACCAGGTCGTCCCAGTCGCGGATGCCTTTGGGGTTGCCCGCACGCACCACCAGCACGATGGTCGAGGTGTAGGGCGAGCTGTTGTGCGGCAAGCGCTTTTGCCAGTCTTTGGGGATCAGGTGGCCGTTTTTGTGCAGGGCGTCGGTGTCACCGGCCAGCGCCAGTGTGGCCACATCGGCGTCCAAGCCGTCGATGACCGAACGCGCCTGCTTGCCCGAGCCGCCGTGCGACTGCTTGAAGCTCACATCCTGGCCAGTTTTGGCCCTCCAGTGTTTGGCAAAGGCCTGGTTGAATTCGGCGTACAGCTCGCGGGTCGGGTCATACGACACATTGAGCAAGGACAGAGGCGCTCGTGCCTGGGCCGAGAAGCCCGAAAAAAACAAGGCTGCGATGGCAGCCAGTGGAAAGAAGCGGCGAGAGGTTTTCATGAACAGACTCCAGAACATGCACATCCAAAATGGATGGCAGCGATTCTGGGAGTGGCCTGTTCAAACTCAAACGACTGTTTTTTTATTTTCTAATGAAGCAAAGATCTATCGCGTTCTTGCCATGCTTGCGTTGCCAATTTCACAGCAGCCTGTCGGGGTTCACGAGCTTGGCGGCAGGTCCAGAAATCACCGGCGCCCGGGCCTCGGCTTCATGCCTGTAGCAGCAGCGCTTCGTTCAGGACTTCGTAGCGGCGGCCTTGTTTGTCGCAGGCTTTCAGGGCACCGTCTCGCACCCATCGGCTGATTTCCCGGCTCACGGTTTCGAGTTGGATGTCGAGCATCGCACCCATGTCATCTCGCGCAAAGAACGAGGTGATGTGGGGCTGATCGGGGTCGCGCATTTTGAGTGCCAGGGCCGCCACGCGTTGCCGTGCAGAGCCAAAATTCAAGTCAGCCAGCCAGTCGTCTGCATCCTTGAGGGCTTGTTGCCACTTTTGCATCAGCCGTTTGTGCAAACGCGGCGACGTGGACAGCAGGTGCTGCATCACCGACAAGGGAATGCGGCACACGCTGACATCCACCAGGGCGATGGCTTCGGTGTCGTAGCGCGCAGTGGCCAGCGCCTCGAGCCCCACCACATCGCCAGGTCGCAGGACACGGACAATGCGCGCACGGCCATCGGCGGTGGTTCGCACCAGCTTGACCATGCCTTTGCGCAAAGTGAACACCCCGAGCGCAACCTGCCCCTCGGTGAAGAGCACCGCGTTGGCTGCAAAACCCATGTCGTCGATGGGTGCGTGGATGTCATCCAGATCGCGCTCGTTCAAGTCGGCAAACAACGCCATGTCCCGGATGCCACAACTGCGGCAATCCGACGTGCCCTGCCAAGCCGAATCAATCTGGATGGGAATCATGTTTTGAATTTAGCATGCCCATGCCAGCGTTCGACTGACGAGAGCGTCACACCAGCAGCTGGTCGTCCGAACGCAGTGCGCCTTTGTTGTCGCGCCAGACAACGGTGAGCTTGTCGCCCGCCTTGGCTTTTTTGAGGGTGAATTGCAAATAGGGGTTGCGCGAAACACCCGGGCCCCAGTCGGCCGTGAGGACCGGTTTGCCGTTGAGCTGCACGGTCACCTGGTCGATGTGCCAGGCAGGCACCAGTTTGCCCGCCGCGTTCTTGCGTTGGCCGGACTCCATCTCGTGGGCCATGCGCATGCGCACAAGCGCTGACTCGCCCTGAATTTGCGCGCGGATGCGCGTGGGCTCGGTGGCGCGTTTGGCATCCACGTTGTCCGGGGTGTCGGACACCGCGCCACAGCTGCCCAGCACCACCTTGACGTCTTTTTTGGCAAACAGGGCCCGACCATCGGCCAGGATCACCAGGGCGAACACCGCCGAGGTCTGGGCCATCTTGGTGTGCACGGTCAAGGCGGTGTCGACCGATTCGCCAGGCTGGAAAACTGCGATCAGCGGCGTGGGGTTCTTTTCGACAAACAGGGCGATGCGCTCGACCCCGGACAAAGAAGTGCCGATGTCCACCGGAACCGTCGCCCCGTTTTCGGCGTAGTCCAGGGTATTCAGGCGCACATCGGCGCTGGCCGTGACCGATTTCGCCCCCAGGGCCTTGGCCACCTGGGCCAAGGTTTTGGCCTCGAAAGCGGGCGATGCCGCCACGGCCAAAGTGGGCCATGATCCCAGCGACGCGCACACGCCCGCTGCTGCAGTGCCTTGCAGCAGTTGACGGCGGGTGTGACCGGGCGTGTGGTGGATCGGCATGCAGGTCAGGCCAGGGTGTCGGCCCAAATGTTGCGCGCCCAGGCCAGTGCGTAGTGACCTTCGACGGCATTGGCCGCGCTCGACAAACCGCCCGAGCCAGGCACCGTGAGCATGGTTTTTTGCGCGGCGTCGTAACGGTGGACGCTGGCCACATGCACCACTTCTTCGGCACTGACGAAGCTGTAGCAGGTGTTGTTGTAGATCGGCAAGGTGTTCACCGGCTGGTCGGTGAGCAAGGCCACCACGGCCGCCGCACAGGTCTTGCCGTGCTGGTTGGCCATGTGACCCGACTTGGGCATGCCCGGTGCAATCTGGATCGAGTCGCCCAGCACGTGCACGTTTTTGGCGACCTTGGATTCGAAGGTCAAAAAGTCCACCTCGCACCAGCGCTTGTTGGCCGTGGCCAAACCCGCGTTGACCGCGATGTCACCGGCACGCATGCCCGGGATGACGTTGAGCACATTGGCCTTGACGTCGTCGTTGAACTCGAACTTCAAGGTGTTGGCTGCCACATCGACGTCGGTCAGCTGGTGTTTGCTGCGGTAGTCGATGATGCCTTTGTAGCGCTCGGCCCAGGCCTTCTTGAACAAAGCCCCTTTGGAGGTCACGTCGTCGTTGGCGTCCAGAATCAGCACCTTGCTCTTGGGCTTGGCTTTGCTGAAGTAGTCGGCCACCTGGCAGGCCCGCTCGTAAGGGCCAGGCGGGCAGCGGTAAGGCGCCAGCGGGATCGCCATGGCGAACACGCCACCATCGGGCATGGCTTCGAGTTGCTTGCGCAGCGTGAGGGTCTGAGCGCCCGCTTTCCAGGCGTGCATGACCTTGTCTTTGGCGCCAGGCTTGTTCATGCCGGGCAGCGCTTCCCACATGAAGTCCACGCCGGGCGAGACGATCAGGCGGTCATAGGGCAACTCGGCACCACCGGCCAGCTTGACGATGCGCTTGTCGGCATCGATGCTGTTGACCCGGTCCTTGACGATCTGCACGCCGTGGCGCTTGGTCAGGTTGTCGTAGGGGGTGGTGATGTCGGCCATGGTCTTGCTGCCGCCGATCACCAGGTTGGAGATGGGGCAGGACACAAAGACCTCATTGGGCTCGACCAGGGTGACCTGGATTTTCTGGCCAGACCACATGCGGATGTACTTGGCGGCCGTGGCCCCCGCGTAACCGCCCCCGATCACCACCACCTTGGGGCCGCTGCCACCACCCACAGTGGCACAACCCGACACCAGGCCCATGGCCCCCAGCGCAGAACCGGTCTGCAAAAATTGACGACGTTGCATGGCGATGTGTCCTTATTTCTTTTGCGCGGCAAAGTAAGACGCGATG
>Ga0255126_1000283_pt1 | contig 22198 bp, 19 predicted proteins | sample Law_Miss_RepA_8d_FD_188556 | JGI IMG/M metagenome (GOLD analysis project Ga0255126, IMG submission 188556) | Freshwater microbial communities from St. Lawrence River, New York, United States - Law_Miss_RepA_8d | ecosystem: Environmental > Aquatic > Freshwater > River | place: USA: New York... | reverse complement strand
CTTCAGCGAAGCCATCCGCGTTTGGTGTTTGATTGTGGCCAAGCGAAGTGAACGATTGGCCGCGAACCAAGGCATTTGAGAATCAGGAAGAGCGTATCTCGGCAACCAAGGTTTTGCTGGATCAAGTCGGCGGCATCACAGTATTCTATACCATTGCCACTGGTCAGATCGATTTCGCAGGCCTGCCGTCGGAACTCGCTCGCAAGCTGCCCCGCCGAGCGTTGCCTGTGGCTATCCTGGCATGGCTGGGTGTGAGTAAAGTTGCCCACAATAAGATCACGGTGCTCCTGTACACAAGGATGGCAGGAGGCTGATTCGTGTGGTAGGCTTTCGAAAGTCTGTTGCGACGTAGTCGCACTTCATTTTTGCCCCGAGGAGTCCTTCATTAATACCATTAACGGGAGAGTTTATGGCCTCTGGGCTTCTGGCATTGTTGGACGATGTGGCAGCATTTGCCAAGTTCGCATCAGCCTCACTCGACGATGTTGTCAAGATGTCGGCAAAGGCAGCAGGCAAGTCAGCCGGCATTGTGATTGATGACGCTGCCGTAACTCCGCGTTACGTGGTCGGCTTTACAGCGGACCGCGAGCTTCCCATCATTGGCAAGATAGCATGGGGCTCCGCACTGAACAAACTGTTTTTCTTGCTGCCTGGCGCGCTTTTGCTATCGACGATTGCTCCTTGGTCGATCCTACCCCTGCTCATTTTAGGCGGTGCATATTTGTGCTATGAAGGTTACGGCAAGGTGCTCGAGCTATTTGTGGATGATTCGTCCAAAAAAACGGCTAAGCCACTACAAGCAATCGACTCAGAAGTGCTTGAACGGCAGAAGATCGCAAGCGCGATCCGCACCGACTTTATCTTGTCGGCGGAGATCATGGCGATCGCGCTCTCGACTGTCGGTGAAGCGTCCTTGGCCATGAAAGCGATCGTTTTGGCGGTGGTAGGAATGGGCATAACGATCGCTGTCTACGGTACTGTGGCATTGATCGTGAAAGCCGATGACTTCGGAGTCGCACTGGCTAGTCGCAATCGTCCTTGGTCGGCGATCGGTCGCGGTATCGTGCATACGATGCCATTGGTATTGTCGTCCCTAAGTCTGATAGGTACTTTGGCAATGTTGTGGGTCGGTGGCGGCATCATCCTGCACAGTCTGGCCGAATATGGGCTCAGCGGTCCGGAGTATTGGATCAAGGGCGTGGGTGCATCGGCAGGATCGATGATGCCGATAGGTGGCGGGTTGGTTGCCTGGGTCGTTGGCGCTGCGTTGGCGGGAATGGCAGGTCTAGCGATTGGCGCGGCAGTAGCTCCCTTGAGCAAGCATGTGATTCGTCCTCTGTGGCGGCGGCTACCCTCGTTCGGGCGCGCGAACTGAAACGAAGCCATCCTGCGCTGCAAGGCATTCCAGAAAAATGCGTTCGAGAACTCGGCGCTGTCTCTGGCCCAGACTCATCCAAGAGGATCAAATCGAAGTATTGATCGACCTGGCGGGCGATACGATGGGGAATCGCATGGACCTCTTTGGGCTCAAAGCTACCCCGATCCAGGCAAGCGGACTTGGGTATCCTGAGACGACAGGATTGCCGACGGTGGATTACAAGATAGCCGACCGGATCGTCTTTCGTGAGCGCTAAGGCGGTCAGTATTCCAGCGAGCGGATTTTGCGGCTGCCTGAAAACCAAGAAAAAACTGGAAAAAGCCAATACTACGTGCAAAAAAACAGAAGGTGGCGTTACATCATTCCTGCAGTGGCTGATTCGGATAGGTAAAATCAGTTTTCAGAATTCATCGAACACTTTCAAGGCAGCTCGACTTCATGGTCTTGCCCGCGCGATAGCTTGCCGATGCGATAGACAGAAGCAAGGAACCAGAAGATAACGTCATGTTACCTAGTCCATCCGATACTCGCGCAAGCCTTATTGTTCGTCTACGCGACCAAGAGGACAGGGACGCATGGGATGAGGTGATGGCAATCTACGGTCCACTGGTTTTTCGAATGGCGCTGCGCCAGGGTTTGCAGCGGGCTGATGCACAAGACGTTGTGCAACAAGTCTTTACTGCAATCTTTCAGTCTGTGGAGAAATGGCTGGAACAATCGGAACGAGGCCGATTTCGCAATTGGCTTATTGGTATTGGCCGAAACGTTGCTCTCAATATGCTCAACCGAAAACCCAAGGGTGGGATCGGCGCCGGCGGAACAATCGGACACGAGTTGCTTGATCAATTGAAGGCAAAAGAAGACGAACTCGCTTCCGAGTTTGATATCGAATATCAACGCGAAGTCTACCGATGGGCAGCGCAAAGAGTTCAGGCGGACGTTGATCCCAAGACTTGGGAGGCATTCCGAATGACACACGTTGATGGCGTGGCTATCAGCGACGCCGCCAAGCTACTCGGCGTTGGTGTCGGACAAGTCTACGTCGCACGTAGCCGAGTGATGAAACGGTTGCAGAACTTGGTCAGCCAGTATAGCGTGGTAACCGATGACTAGTGTCGGTCCCTTTATGAAGCGTTATCAAATTTGAGCAGATAGCAACAATATGACCGCGATCAAAGGATACGCAGTGATTACAGAACAACCTATTGATGTCGACAACCTCTTCAATTTGCGACCCGAGTTGTTTCCTCATCCGATACGGTCGTTGGAAATGCGGCGGACTGTTTTCGTAGGGGAGAAAGTCAAGATCTTGACGGGCATACGAGAGCGAGAACAACTGGTCGTCGGACGATGGCTCGTCGTGGAATCGATATCACACACGGAATCAGGATTGCAATGCTTCGGACGAAGCGATTGGCACGTTGATAAAAGTGACTTGTCCTTCACCTTTGGCCCTGAGAATATCTATCGCATGGAACCCAGGAGATTTTTCGTTTGGGGGGGGCGTGGAGTTCCAGTCGCTATGCGTAGTGGTGATGGACCGGATGGTCGAACCCCTGCGCGACCGCTGGATGCTCAAGAGGAATTTGTAGATGGATGCGAAAACGTGATCCTGGAGTTTACAGCTTTGGGAAACGTTGCCGCAGAAGCACACTATCGAGAAGTGGCATCATCGAATGCCATTTGGCCCCCATTTGACGAACTGAAATGAAAGATCCAATTAACAACGGTCCTATAGCTCTCCGAGCCGTCGCAGCAAAACCGGAAAAAGGCGATTGCCAGGTGCAAGAAAGGCGTTGTCGATGGTACTACTGAATCGGGAAGCACGAAACACACCGCGGAGGATCAAAATTCATGGCTTCTGATTTTTCTCTATTCAATACGGTTCTCATTTGGGTCTATGGGGGACTCTTGATTTGTATACCTTTATTCGTGTTGCTCGGGGTCGCACAACTTCTGTTTGCGGTTGTCCAGTGGCGTTCCGAGAAACGCACTGGTCGACTCAAACGCGCTGGCGTACTTTTTGTGCTTGCGGCTTTGATGCCAGTTGCACTTCTCGGGTTGTGGAGAGGCATCTTGGGCCCGTCCATGGCGGCAAACTTGATGGCGCAAAGTCAAAAAAGAATCGCGGAAGCTTCCGTTCTTCAGGTTGGAAGCAAAGTGAACGACTTCCAATCTAAGCTTGCTGGTTTGGGGCTTCCTGTGGATAGTCCGAAGATCACAGTACTCAATTTCTTCGCCACTTGGTGCGGTCCTTGCTTGACTGAGTTGCCACATCTTCAGCAAGTCGCCGACAGATTCGCAGACCAAAAGGATGTTGTTTTCGTGGTAGTAGGTCGAGAAGAATCGCAGGAAATTCTCGATGCATTTGCTTCAAAGAACGGGTATCGCTTGCCATTTGTTGCGGACTCGGAAGGAAGCCTGTATTCCACATTCGCGAAAACGATCATTCCTAGAACCTATGTGATCGATCATACTGGAACGATCCATTTCGAAATCGTCGGATTTGACCAAGAGAAGCTGACGGAACTTGGCTCTAAAATCAGTGAACTTATCGATGAGTAGAGACAAAAATCACAGGTCGAAATACGGATTAAAGTTATGGTGAAATCGCTCTTACGTTTTAGGCTCGCAACTCTCCTGATGATTGTCGGTCTCGTCGCGGTATGCTTCGCATGGTACGCCAATCAGGTCTCGGGGCAACCTACCCAGAAGATCATGCATGTTGGAGGATCACTTGCAATGGCTCCGACAATCACCCGCGAATACTTGGTTGTCGACCTCAATGTTTATCGAAATTCAAAGCCGCAGCGATGGCATGTTGTCGTTATGAATCCCAGGGAACGACCTGACGGGTCGACTGTCGCTGAAGTGCTTCGAGTGGTCGGTTTGCCGGGTGAGACAGTTACGTTCTCGGATGGTAACTTGATCATTAATGGTCAAGCAATAGAACCTCCTCAGCGATTACAGAACATAAGATTCCATGGCAACTCGCCGGATGCTGAATCCGCTCAGCCTCCATACACCATCCCGGATGGACACTATTATCTGCTTGGGGACAACCCAGATGAGGCTAAGGATAGCCGAATTTTGGGTGGATACCCAATAGCGGATATCCTTGGGCGAGTTTCAAGCAGATGATGGCTTACGTTTGGCTACGCCATTTTTAAATGATGTTTCGCGTGCAAGATACTATCGAGGGTAGGTGCAATGGAGATTTGTGTATTCGAGGTAGATTGGAAAGCGTTTGAGGCAACTTTTCCAAAGCCTGGCGAATGGATGGAAGTGTGCGATTCTCAAGTCGATTTTGATGCATTCGGTTTCAACATGGAGTGCTCGAGTATCTATGGAAGAGTACGCAGCAAATTGGACGAAGACATTGTCTTTGCGCTCGATCAGCTTTTCTCGGCGGTATGTATCAATGGAGTCCCCAAGAAATGGAATCAATCGAGTCTTTACAAGCCAGTCGTGAAGTATGACAAGGATCAGTTTCAATTCGGGTGCGATGGACCGTTGATACCGCGATCAAGCCCAGAGCAAGTATCCCAAATTCTGGATGCGTTCGCTGCGATTCCGAAAGGCAGTCTGGACGAAAGCATTAAGGTAAACTGGGCGAAGGCCAAGGCGGAGATGTTCGAAAGCCCGAAAGAGTTTGTTTCCTACGTCAAGAATTGGATCAAGGTCCTCAAAGCAATCAAGAAGGCACGTAAAGGGCTTGCGATTGATATCTTCACATAGTCCATGCGTTCGCTGGCGCTGATCTTGGAACAGTTGCCAGTATCGTAAGACGTTTCCTGGATGCGCTTTGCAATGTTCGGTTGTCGTACTACATCCGCATTGTGTGTTCACGAATGCGATAGGTGTTCACAATCGGAAAACCTTCCTTCACTGGGTTTGGTGACGACAAGCCAAGATTAACCCACAATGCCGTGAACTGCTTGATTGCGTAGCTCAACGCGGTTTGCCTGGTGGATTCGAGCCTGCGGCGATCAGCGTCACCTGCTCACCGGGCAAACGCACCATGCAACTAGCACAACACAAACTTTGTCTTGTAGGTTCACGTCAAACCCGGTAGATGTGTTCGGGCATGAATGATTTTGACAATATCGATAGCTAGGCTGTTAGATCCGCCGAATCTTGTCGTCGATGCCGGCCAGAGAAGAGAATCATTGCGGACGCGGCGGAAAAGAATACTCCAACCACTGCGGTGCTCCAAATAGTCCCATGGGGAACAGGAATGTCTTTTGGAAAGTCCGCAGGAAGAGGCATTAAGCTAAAGTAGCCATGAATCACTCCAATCGCACCAATCAGCATCGGTAATCCGATTGACCAGGCCAGCTTCGATTCGCCTTGACTTGAACTTGACGAAGACTTCTTCAAAGCTGTGAGCACGGCGAATAGACCGGTTGTAAACAATAGTGTCCCATAGAGCATGCCTAAACTATTGAAAGATTGGGCGATGAATGAGGATGGCAATTGATTTGCGAGCACTTGGAAAACGAAGAAAGCCACGGATCCACCGACAGCAGCCAACAAAAGCATATTTGATTTTTTCATAATCACTCCCATGAAGCTTGAAAAGTCGATCAATTGCCAAGGCGTTGCTACAGGGGCAATCGAAAGATCATTTTACGGTAAAAATCGATCACATCATTGAGGTGTCACACCATTGTAACGCGACCACGTTCGATCTTTCATGCTGAGGCAAACTTTCACAAGATTCCTTGCTTCGCTATCTCAACGCCATGTACAGAACCAGCGCACTTAGGATTCCGAATGACGTCAAAGCGATCTGGCCTGCTCTCGGTTGGAGAGTCGGGGCAGAGGCGATTAAGGAAGGCACGAAGGCAATTACTGCGTAGATTGCCAGTACCTTCGAGAGATCAATATAGTAAGAAAAGATAGCGATCGGCCAAGGATTCGAGAGAAGCCAGGTAACGATGGCTGCAACAAAAATGGAGAACAATGCGCAATGTCCGTGCCGAAGTCCTGTGAATCGCTCAAAAAGCTTTGATAAGAATGCACAAGCAGCCAAGCCCGAAGATGCTGCCAAACTGATTAGGTGCGCTTGGTCGTTCATTGCGAAGAGCGAAAGCGTTCCATGCCAGGCTAGGGACCCAAATAAGGTAAGCGAAAGGAGGGAGATTCCGAGCGTTGCCAATGCAAGTTTACTGGCGTCGAGAAACGTCGACGAATTGAGTATGTCACCAGCCGTTCTTGCCATCGGTTCCGGCGATTTATGAAAGATCGGGGGTATCATGTGCAATCTCTCCCTCGTTGGATGCGAGAACTTGTCTGGTGTCCTAAGTTGGTCGCTTTGCAACTTAGCGCTTCCTGCTAGTAACAGCCGATTCGCAATTCTTTCTCAAGTCGGAGGGTGAATTAAAGCGAATTTGTTCGATTTTGGCGTTATTGGTTGATCCACCGCCTTGGGTTTGGACCTTTTTGGCTTGATTTCGAAAAAATGGTTTGGTCGGTGCAAGGTCTTGAGGCGGCAAGTTACTTTACATCACAAGACAAACAACACCATTCGGGAGATCGAAACATCCGGTAGCCCAGACTTAGGTGTTTGCCGTTTCGAAATGCCGTTTCCTCTTTCAAAGACTCAGGGTACTTACCATGCGACGACTTGCTGCTTTGACTGCTGTTGCATTATGTCTAGGAACGAGTTTTCGTGCCGAGGCTCAAGAGGCCCCGATCGCTGAGCGTACGGCATCACAGAACTTGGACGCCGTCGTTTCGCAGATCGAGATGCAAGTGCAACTGTCGAAACTGAAGAAGCTCTTTGAGAAAATTGCCGAATGTGAGTTGGAAGTTGCGACCGTAGTTTTTGCTGATCCAGAGGATGAAAAGCGATCTGGTCCATTGCTGTTTCAAAAGCAGAAAATGTTGGACAATTTGAAGGCTGAAGCCAAGGCAACACGCGAGCAATTGGACAAACTGGTTGCGAAGCTCCCACAGGGATCTACAGTCCAGCCAAGTATCAGCTTTAACCAGCCGCTCAATCCTGCGGCGACTCAAAAACATTTACTCCCACGTCCATCGCTACACAGCTATGAGGATATGCCAGAGACGGCAAGAGTGTCGGTCGTTGTTAAGACCGAGTCCAAAGATGCCCACATGATCCTTGGACTGATCTGGGGGGTACTTCGGGAAGAAGACCGACAGTCCGTGTCATTCGATGAAAGCAATCAAGTGATCGTACTCAGTGGCCGGAAGCATTGGGTCGAAAGTGCCCGCAAGTTGATCGAAGCTCTTGCTAAGTCTGGCTCACCAACCTTAAAGGCTACTGAGTCGCGATGAGATACACGGACAGTCCGTCGATTGGCAAGTAAATGTGGGCATGAAAATGATGTCCCGAACAAAACATTCTTGCCCCGTGCTCATGCACAAGACCATTCCGAACCGGTCGACTGATTATCGTTTTGAAACTCCATCTTCCAAGTCACTTACTTAGGGTACTCACCATGTTAAGATTTGCTGCTTTGACTGCTGTTTTATTGTGCCTAGGAGCATGTTCCCGCGCCGAGGCTCAAGAGGACTTGTTGGGGGTACATACGCCAAGCCAAAACCTCGATGCGTATATCTCCCAAATGGAGCTTCATGTGCAGCTAACGAAGTTGAAGAAGCTCTTCGAGAAAAAGGCAGAGGCCGAAATGGAACTTGCGACTGTGGCTGGTGAAGCAGATCAAGAGAAAGCACCCTTCGTCGAAAAAAAGCAGAAGGTGATCGAAAGTCTAAGAGTTGAATCCGACAAAACTCGAGATCAGATCTCCCAATTAGCAAAAGGGCTCCCTCAAGGCTATCCGCTGCAACTCACCAGCAATTTTGATCAGGCCGTTATCCCCGTCCAGGCTGCACAAAAGCTACATTCCTACTCGCTAAAGAATTCCGCATCGGCGCAAGAGACCGCACCGGAAGTGTTGGCCGTAAAAGTCGAGTTCACCAAAGCCAAATTGATCACTGAGCTTCTCTGGGGTGTTCTTAAAACAGAAGGCAACCGCTCCGTGGGAGCCGATGAGCGCGCAAACCTAATTATTCTTCGCGGCGATAAGCAGTGGATTGAGAATGCTCGCAAGTTGATCGAAGCGCTCGATAGGCGTGACTCGCCAAACCAGTAATCGTCAGTGTCGCGGCAATGCCGCGAGTTGAATGTCAAACAGTCCAGTTCATCCAGTTCGGCAACACGGACATGCCGCGTCGGCGTGTCTCACGTTAGGACCATTCGAAAGTTGAACAGAGGTTCAAAATGATTGCGAGTAAAGGACTTGGCCGTAAGGCGATGAAAGCCAGTTGGTTGGCGACCTGCATGGTTTCTGCATTAACTTCGTGCTGCTCGATCGCTTACTGTCAGGCCGATCCAAATGGTGTTCCAATCACAAAGGAACAGCTAGCGAAAAACGAGGCTGAGTCAAAGCTATGGCATGAGACGATGGAGAAATTCAACGGCTTGATCAAAGAGAAGAAATGGCGAGAGGCGGAGGCGCTAGCGAACGAGATGGCAACCAAATTCGGCTTCGAAGATGCGCTCGTTCAAGGAATGCTATGGGTCTCTGTCAACGGGGAGCGTCAAATACAGGGGCTCGCGCCGTTGATTAGGGAGACGGATGCTCCCGATCGAAAGACTCCGTTCATCAAATTGTATAGTCTCAAGGAAGTGTTACCGAAGGCTGACGATGAGGTTCCTGTATTCGTGGATGTCTTGACCGAATGTATCTCCGCGGCCATCGAGCCAGTTGGGACGGATAAATCGGAATCAAAACTTGTTTATGATGAAGAGAATAAAAGGCTGGCGGTGGTGGCTTCCAAGCCCCAACATCAGCTTGTGGCATCGATACTAAAACGCCTCAACAAAACGACGAACGCGGTAGGCGGAAAACTAGGGGAACGTCCGAAAGCGGAGATACAGCTTCAATCCCTGCTTAAGCTCTATCCCACTGCGGATGTCGACAAGGATGGTTGGCTTACCCAGCAAGAAGTACGAGAACTCTTTCCTGATGCTGATGCCGATGGTGATGGAAAAGTCACGCCTGTCGAAGCCCGCAATTATCTTGCCAAACAGAAGAACTAGCACCCGTAGCAAGAAGAAAGATGATGTCATGAAAATGAACACATATTCTTGCCCCCATTTTCTTGCCTAATCAAAATGCGAAGTGCGGGATGTCGCAATCAAAAGGATCGAATATGATTCCAAATATCGAATGCTCAGACGAACTGCTTCTTGGAATCCTGAACCAGGATTCTGGGGGATTAACCGAGCTAGGTTTGCAGCATCTCGACAACTGCGAACATTGCCAAGCGAGGATCGAAGAGCTCGCAGCTAATGAGCAACAATGGACGCTCGCGCGGGAGGGGCTTTGCTCGCGCGTTGAGGGTGGACGGGATGTTGGAAATGATTTCCAGAATCCGACGCGGTTTCATCCCACAGCCGAGCACTCCTCCGATTGGACGGACACAATGGCAAAGCAGCTTCTTCAGCCACCGTCGCATCCGGAAATGTTGGGACGACTGGGACGCTATGAAATCGAAAGGCTTGTTGGCTCAGGGGGCATGGGAGTCGTCTTCAAAGCCTACGATTCTGAGTTGCATCGATCGGTCGCTATCAAGATGCTGGCGCCCCATTTATCGGGCAGTCGGTCTGCTCGCGAACGATTCGCCCGCGAAGCTCGTGCTGCGGCGGCTATCGTGAATGATCACGTGGTACCGATTCACAACGTCGAAACGGAACACGCAACGCCATACTTGGTGATGCAGTACATTGCTGGCGATTCGCTGCAAGCGAGGGTGGATCGAGATGGGTCACTAGATGTTTGTGAGATCCTGCGCATCGGGATGCAGGTCGCCATCGGCTTGGCGGCAGCGCATGCGCAAGGGCTGATTCATCGCGATGTCAAACCGTCGAACATCATGCTCGATGAGAACGTTGCTCGAGCGTTGCTCACCGATTTCGGGCTAGCCCGCACACAAGACGAAGCGTGTTTAACACGTAGTGGTTTTCATCCCGGAACACCTCATTACATGTCACCCGAACAAGTTCGGGGCGAAGAGCTCGATGGCCGCAGCGATCTGTTCAGTTTAGGATGCGTGCTCTACGCCTTGTGCACGGGGCATCCTCCGTACCGGGCGGACTCGGGATATGCAGTGATGCGACGCATTACCGACGAACAGCCGCGTTCGATTCGCGAACAGAACCCTCTGATTCCAGAGTGGCTTGAGCGAGTTGTAATGCGACTGTTGGAGAAAGATCGAGAAGCGAGATTTCAGTCAGCGGAAGAACTCTCGCAAATTCTCGAGCAGTGTTTAGCTCACGTGCAAAAGCCGGCGACGGAGCCACTCCCGCAAGCTGTCGTACCTAAGGCATCCTTCTTCGATCGCGGGCGAATCCGAAATTGGATTTTGGGCGGCATGGCGAGTGCGTTTTTGTTCTTTGCAGGTGTTTTTATTGTCCTGGAAACGAATAAGGGAACCATCACGATCAAGAGTGAAGCGGACAACGTTCCGATTCGAATCAAGAGATCCGATAAAGTTGTTGATGAAATGGTGGTGAGTCGCACTGGAAAGTCGGTTCGGCTAGCGGCAGGTGAATATGTGATTGAGTTCGACGGCGATTCAGAGGATCTTGTGGTCGAAGGCGGAAGCGTCGCATTGGTCCGAGGCGAGACAAAAACACTTCAGATTGTTTACAAGAAATCGGATGGCCCTGAATCGCGATTGAGTAAAGGGACTCCGACCAGGGAGAACTACGAAAAAGCCATCGAAGAAAACGAACGACTCGTTGCCATCAATAATACTGAATACGTCCGAAAACTGGCAGTCGAGCATAGCAAAATGGGTGACTGGTTCCTTTCGGAGGGCAATGGCGCAGAGTCCCGCAAGTACTACGAGAAATCACTTGAGGTCACTGAGCGTCTTTTGGCCAGCGCACCTGAGAATTCAGAGTACTCCCAAAACTTGGCCACCGCCTATGACAAACTGGCCGGCCTATTTCTTTCGCAAGGCAATGGTGCTAAGGGCGACGAGTACGCCAACAAAGCGCGTGAAATTCGTAAGCGGCTCGCGTCCATAGCCAAGAGTGCTATGTCGGAATCAACTTCGACAGAGAAGGACAAGCGAGTACTGTCAGCGATATCAAGGCTGGATGCCCCGGCTAAGATCACTGTTGATGAAGAACTTGGCGTCGTAACGTTAAAGGGCTCGCGGGATGATGTCGCAAGAACAAATCGAATCCTAGAAATGATTCGCAAACTGGCCAACAAGCAGTCTCTGTCGATGTTCGACGAAACGCCTGCTTCGGAATCAACGACGCCGGTGAAGGACAACAGAGTATTGTCTGCCATATCACACCTGGATGCTCCAGCAACGATCGCGGTGGATGAAGAGCATGGAATTGCAACAGTGAAGGGTTCGAAAGCTGACGTCGAAAAAACCATTAGAACGATAGAGATGATTTGTAGAGTAGCCGACGAGAACCCTTCCACACCGATCGATTGGTCAAAACTGAATACCGAAGTACCTGTTGTCACGTCGGAACTAGCCGCAACTGTAAATGAGTTTAACTTCAATCAGAAAAATTGGTGGGCGGCAGCCAATTACCCTTTGTTGACTGAAGACGAAGTGTGTGCTGCGTTATGGTGGCAGGCGAACCACACAAATATTTCTCCTGAGCTAAGAAAAGAATTTCTGGCAATCGTGCTCAATCGCAAATTGCCGACTGGATGGTCGATTCGATTAAGCAAAATTCAGGGGGAGATGCGGGAACGTGTTCTCCAAGGGACAACTCTCCTGCAATCGAACTCCATTGAAATCAACTTGATGCGGGGAGACCAAGTTGCCTCGACCATTCGCAGTAAATTTGTTGGGACGAACCACCCTTCACGCGATCAATCCACTTCTCCGCTTGCCGATGCGATCGCCAATTTCAACAAGGAGCGAGCAGGCGTTGAACCCCCGCTAACTTTAGCGGAAACCCTCGCGGCACTTGCGACTCTTTGGGCCAAAGAGCCCGATCGACGGCAGGAGTTGTCTGGACTCAGTGAGGAGGCTGTCTCGAAGCTAAAGACACTCGCGGACCATCTCACCATGGACGGAATCACCATTGATTCATCACTTCGGGATCACAAGGTTGGAGAGAGCAAGTTTCTAACTTGGAAGATAGACCTCGCTGTGATGTCCGATTCAGGTATTGGGTGGGCAGAAACGTTCCCGATACGGAAACGATTCATTCAGGTCGAATCGGACCGGATTTCAGCGAGAATGAAGGAGCCAACTGCTCTCCACACTTACAAAACGCCCTCGCCGGAAGTCGACTTTTCGAAGCCTAAGGCGACCATGTCTACAGTTGCGTCTGACTTGGCCTCGGTGGTAAACGACTTCAATCGTGTTCATACAGAGTTGTTGCGATCGTCGAACTCTCCTTCGCTTACAGAAGACGAGTTGGTAGCAAGTCTCTGGTGGCAGTCCAGGCAATCAGATCTCACAGAAGAATTGAAGGAATTTGCTCGAGAAATCGCGTTGACTCGAACGCTTCCTAAGGGTTGGTCTCTCGGATTGCGGTTGACTAAATGGGGCAATGACAAGTTTTGGGAAACGCCAGAGCAAACAAAATCTATCGAGATTGAGCTGAAACGTGGAGACGGGAACTTGATTAGTATACGGAGTCAGTACGTGGCGTCACGACTGATCACTTCGTTGACTTACCGCCCCGACACCCCTTTGCGATCGGCCATAGCCAAGTTTAATTCGCAGTACACCACTTCAGAGCCTTCAGTCACATACGATGAAGTTGTGGCGGCTATTTCGACTCTCATGGAAAATTCCCCGAGTGAGTTGGCGAGTTCCCATGGTCTGACTGAGAAGTCCATCCAAGCACTTCGGCAGGTCGCCATGACGCACGAAATGGCGGATTTTACATTTGAGCGACTTCAATCGTTGGAACTACCAGACGGAGACAAGTTTGCAACTTGGACAGTGCGATTGACATCGCCCGAGCGCGATCACGATGGGAAAACTCAATCCTTTGAGATTCGGAAACGGTTCATCAAAGTCGAATCGGACCGGATTTTAGCGGGAATGAATGCGCGAACTGCTCTGCAAACGGATAAGAAGCCTGTGCCGCTGCTCGACTTTTCGAAGGTCAAAATTTCTACGTTCGAGTCTGACTTGACTGCGGCAGTCGAGGAGTTCAATCAACTCCACTCTGAAAAGTTGCGTGCCTCGAACTCACCGCCACTTACCGTAGACGAGTTGGTCGCAAGTCTCTGGTGGCAATACAGCCAATCTGAGCTCCGTGATGAAATCAGCGAGACAGTAAAAGAGATCGTAATCACTCGCAAATTGCCACCCGGCTGGTTTATTAAGCTGAATAGTCGCGGATGGGAACTGCCACAACTATGGTGGCAAGAAAAGGACTTTAGCTCGAGCGCAATTCAGATCAACTTGATTGGGAAAAAAGGACTCGCTGCGACTATTCGGAATCAATTTGTTTCATCCGATGCTACCTCAATCCAGCCTCCCGAATCGCAATTGAAGACGGCCATCGAGGTGTTCAACAAGTCGCATTCGGAAGAACCACGCTTGACACTTGATGAAATCTTGGCTGCGCTATCGACGCTTTGGGGGAAACAGAGTTGGTATTCGTCCGATGAACTGAAGCCTTCCACGATGGCTGCGTTGATAGCTGTTATGGATAGGCAAGTGATGAATGGAGTCAAGATCGAGCTATTGCGATCCTACGAAACTGGAGACGACCGCTTTTCTGTTTGGTCGATTCGACTCGTGGTTCAGGATGAGCAAGATGGCAGTACTCAGGCGTTTACAATTCGCGAGCGATTTCAGAAGGTCAACTCATTCTCAGATGAAATGATTCATTGGGGAAAGCCAAGTGACGCTGGACTGCAGGCAGGATTCCGATTCAAGCCTGCGCAAACGAGGTACTTGGCTGGCCAAGTCGTCGATGTCGAGTTCTTCTACCGTACCATTCACGGAAAGGGTTTAGAGGCAACGCTTCCCAACGCATTTCACTTCAACAAAATCGAAATCGACTTGAATCGAGCCGATGGAAAGCAGAGGCTTTCAGTTGAGCATGATCGAGAGAAGATAATCGGAGGTTGGCGAGTCGAGGGGATCGGCGAGCAACCTACATTGTTCAAGAATCGAAAGATTCGTTTTGTAGACTCACCTGAAGAAGTGACCATTGCGAGGGAGGTCTCCGACGATTGGACCACCAACGTCATGTTGCCGATCAATACGAAATGCGACATCGCATTTGATGTTCCCGATTTCGCCGAACCATCGAAGAAATCAGCTTCGCTACTGACCGGTGGTACTCAAATTTCCATCTTGAATGCAGGCGATGAGAAGAGACCACCAGCGAACCCGCTGGATTCGAAGACAATTCCGACACTCAGTTATGAATCCTTTCTTCAGACGGAATTGGATTCGGTGAAGCTTAAGTATAATCAAGGGCTAGCCTCTAGAGATGAAGTGCTGAAGGCGGAGATGAAGTTCGTCGAAGCAAAAATCAGGACTGCCGAAGCAGAGAGTGTTGCCTCGTTGCCAGCACTTCTGAAGGAACGTGAAGGCATACTGCTGAAAGCATTTCTCGCGGCAAAAACCAATTATGAGTCTGGACTAATTGGAATCGATGAATTCTCTCAGGTGGTGACAGAGCTTGTCGACGCGAAATTTGCATCACGGATTGCGACTGAGGGAATTGCAGGGTCGCTTGACTCTGTTTCGCCAAACGACGTGTCGATTATGCTCATCGAAGAATTCTTCGTTAAGCAAAAAGCGCTGGGAGGTGACCACCCAGAACTGTTGCAATTGCGAGACAATGTCTTGAAGTTGAGATTTGATCATACGTTTGACGAAGTCGGCATCCAAAAGCGATTGTTCGAACTGAATCGTGAACGACAACAGCTATTGAAAACTCGAAGTGAAGGCCATCCGTCGCTGGGAGAGAATTTGCTTCGCCAGCAAGCAGTGACAAGCCTTCGCTCTGGGTCCTTCCCGAAGATGTTGAAGATGTTGGTTGAAACAGATCCTCGAAGGGCGAACCTATTGCCGCAGGAATGGAAAGGAAAGTGGCTTGTAGAAAGTGCCACAAATGGCGATGGAAGCCTGCTCGATGTCGCGAAGGGCAGCAAGCTTTCCATTTCCAATTCCACTCTTGATTGGCAATGGGGAGAGATTGCATGTGAATACTACCTAGTGAACGGCGTGACTGTGAATGGACAGCAGTCGCTTGTAAACCTACACTGGCGTTCAGAGTCCCCGAGCATGCAAGGCGGAGCGGCAATCGGAGATATACAATGGGTGGTCGAGTTTCGCGACAACAAGCTTTGGATCGTTCGGCTGGATCAACCTGAGTCACCAGTTTCCGATTCTGTGGGCATTATCCGCCCCGGGCATTCTCGATTTGTTCTGAAGAGAGAAGAACCTGATTCCCTTTCTGACGATACTGTTCAAGCGAAGCAGAAGATTGAACTCGGGAATCAGACCGAACAAGAACAGGTCACCAATGTTCGGCGAATTCCATTCCCTAAAGAGATGCAAGGGGTTTGGAGAATCAAGGAAGCGTTTTATTCAATGGGGAAACCGAACGAACGCCTTACCTTAGAAAAGCGTGAGAACCAGATCGTCACTTTTTCCGAGTCGACCATGTCGAAAATGAGTGATAGCCACTGGTACCTGTCGTATCTTGATCAGAGTAAACTGCCGATGGAAGTCGATCTAAGTGCTTGGCCTGCGGATGGTTCAGCTTACAGGAGTAGCAAGACCTACGCATGCGTGATGGAGATTCAGGACGGCAGGCTTTATCTCGTACGAGCGGAAAGTCCAGGCTTCCCAAGGCCTAAGTCTATTCAAGAACTAAGACGGGGAGAGATTTGTTTTGTCATGACTCGCATTGGAGAGATTCCGATGACGCCTGAGGAAGTGATCCAAGTTGCCAAGGAAACGGTTTTCGAGAAAGTAGATCAAACGGTACGATTCCAAGTTGCATCGATTCATGCTCCGTTTGTATCAGGAGAGCCAAGTGATGGTCATCGCGAAGGAGAACTGCACCTCGACTGCCAGCCTGATCCGCATGACTTTTCGCGCGATCAGTTCATGGTAGTTCTTACTGCGGAATGTCAGAATAAATTGAACAGTGAAGGAGTCAAGGACATTACTAAGTACTTCCTCGGACAGACGATAATGGCTACAGGACCGGTTCGTGGCGTCGAGTACAATGATCGGGAAATGCGAGGCGAGCATTTCCATTTGATCGTTGATGATCCAAGTAAACTCATCTTCGACAAGAGCGAATAGGACGCATGGCTGTTGACCATGAACTTGCAGACGCAAGTTCATGAGTTCGAATCTCAACCAACCTAAACCGAGTCATTTGTCCAGCTTACGGATCAAAGCACAAGTAGTTTAAGCATGTTTGATCGACGATCATTATTGGTTTGCTTATACAGCCTGGTCGGCTCGCTAGCGATTACATACGTCTTCAGCGTGCCCTTTCAAAAGCGTCGCGCCAAGCAGCATCAACTCAAATCTCTGGGCGCATTCTCAGTTGCGTTTGATGCAAATGGCTCCGTTTCGTCCGCTCGCTTCCGTCATTTGATTGATCCGGGGTTTTCGGAAGCGTGCGGTCAGCTTCAAGTCGTCGACCTCAAAGGGGCGATCGGAATTCGTCAGAGTCTTCAGGTGCTTACCCGTTTAGAATCATTGCGCATGATTGTTCTAAGTATCAGCGATGTAAGAGATGAAGACATAAAGTTCCTTGCACAAATCCCTGGGTTAAAGCATATTTGGATGACGAATACCAAGTTGACGGATCAGTGTGTGGACGATCTAGCCCGAATTGAACGGCTTGAAATTATCAAGCTCGACGGAACCGAGATTAGCGCTGAAGGGATTGAGCGTTTGAAGCTCTTGAAGCCAAAGGTGAAGATCGAAGGAGTGACTCGTGCGGAATAGTTTTTTCAACGATAGGAAATGGAGCATAGGGTCGGTTTTTACAAGTCAAAGAGTCTTGTGGGACCTGTTCTTGGTGTTGGGTGTCTTTACAGCGACATGCTGCCTGACTTTGCATCGAGCGGGGCTAAACGAATTCAACACTCCCATCAGTATTGAGTATGCGGAAGGTAATCGGCTTGCGCTCCTTTTCTTTTGTTCGTCGCTAGGTTTGACAATTGTGACTGGATTGTTGTACCGATGTTTCGGGCAATGGATAGCAGCCTTTTTATCGCTCTTGGTACTGCTTTTTCTTGTTACGGTTGTAGCATCATTGCCACATTCTATCATTCACTTTTATGCGTTCTATGGAACACTATTCGGCGCATTTCTTGCGCCGCTGTGCGCTTTATGGAAACAGAAGTCGTGGGTACGCCTTCTGGGCCTCAATACGGTTTTGTTCTCCGCCATCATGTTTTTCTATTGGGCTGGTACGAAGAACTTGGATATCGCAGGCTTCGGAATTGTACAGCGTGCTGGGTTCATGATTGCTTGGTTTTTTAACTTGTACGTGCTCAACGACTGTCGGAATATGTTGAAGGCTTGAAGGGTAAAGTGCAGAGGGCGATTCATGTCGGTTCCTTTGTGCGGCCTATTGGTAGTCTTTTTTGATCTTGGTAAGCATGAGTGTTCTTGATGGCTTGCATAAGTGCTCAAGCGTGCTTTACACGCTTTGAGCATTGGTAATTCACATGGCCGCTACATGTGTGCGATTAGAGGTCAAACACAATTAGATCTTATGCCTGAATCTCAACATCACTTTCAGGCTTCGCTTGGCACGTTAGGATGTAGCCATCGGCCCGTTCATCATCGTTGAGGACGTGAGCATTACCCATGGAGACTTTGCCCCGTAAGACTTTTGCAGCGCAGGTACCGCAATTACCGGTTCGGCAGTCGTTTAGAATCTCAACTCCGCAATTGTCTGCCGCGTCAAGAATCGTGCTCTCAGCGGAGACAATGGTCGACTTGCTGGATTGAGAAAATGAAACAGTGTATTGCTTCGTATCGGCACCCTTTTTTGGCAAAACTGGATTTCGACTGTCTGTACCGAATGCTTCCAAGTGAATCTTCTCCCTTGCTGCTCCAAGCTCGAGTACCATCGCTTCAACTGCGCTCATCATGGATTCTGGTCCACAAATATGGATGCGGCGAGTATGGATCGAAGGAACGTGATTGCGAATGAATTCTGGGCTAATACGCCCCGTGAAGCCATTCCAGTTTTCATCGGCGGGTGCGCTGACGGCAATATGAACACGCAGATTGGGGTTGGCAGCTTGAAGTCGCTCTAGCTCGGCTCGGTAGATCAACTCGGAAGGCTTTTTGCTTCCAATCAACAGGTAGATTTCACCGTTCCATTCAATGTCGCAGAGATACCGTACGACACTTATCATGGGTGTGATTCCTACTCCACCTGAAATCAGTACAACGCTTGAGTCTTCTTGTCCAGTAAATGTGAAATTGCCAAACGGCGCATTCAGCTTCAAATAATCACCTACTTTGACTCGATCATGAAGATGTTGAGAGACTAGGCCTCGCTCCTCCCGTTTTACCGAAATCTCAATGCAATCGGTGCGAGAGGGCGTTGATGAAATCGTGTAAGATCTCTTAACGCGTTTGGCTCCAATGGTCAGAGCAAGGGTCAAGTATTGACCTGGCAAGTATTCGAAGGGAACGGCTGCGCCGGAAGGATTCACCAATCGAAACGTCTTTACCAATGGCGTCTCTTGAACGATTTCCGTGACCATCAAAGTACCATTCCATCTTGGCAGAATACTACTGATGCGACCGGACACTGCGTCGTTCCTAAAGAAAACCGGGCGCCGACTCTCGGACAATGTCGTTTCCCGCCGCTGTGATGCCTTGCCGTGTTTAACACCGGCTGATGGAAAACACTTGCCGAACTTCACGAGTAGTAGCGGCGATCCCTGCATCTTGAGCTTTCTCGTGAGGATCGCCCAAGGCAGGTTTCGCTCTTTCGCGACGAACCCAAGCCAGAACGCCGTGTCGGCAGATACCTTGAGATTCGCTTTTCCATGGTGTCCTTCACGCACTTCAATCTGCCGGTCGGCAATAACGACTGTAGCGATGCGAGACTCACTCCCGGTGAATGTGAAATGGTAGGTTGCGTTCAGATCGCCAGCCTGTCCTGGCTGGAACATGAATTCGAGCGAGCTCAAGAACTGATCGATTGATCTCGGATGCAGACCATTTCCAACATACTTGATTCGCTTATGATCAAATCGTTTTCGAACGTGAACCTCGGCATCTGAGCCCTTAACCACGTATACTTCTTCCTCTTTCTCTTGCAGCGGCTTAACGACATCGGTCAGATGCTGTTTGCGGTTCGCCAAGAACGGAGCAATGACATCTTCACCTGCTGGGCATACTGCCAAGCAATATGCTGATTTATAGTTTGGTCCAAACGCTAGGCTTTGCCAGAACGACGAAGTCTCGGCCTCACTGAGTCGACCGCGATATTCCAAAGCGGACTTGCTGTCTGCGATCTGCTCAACCCAATCATTAAACCCCCCCATGAAATCGCGATAATTGTGGGTGAAGCAAGCGTTGAAGTCGAATTCCCCGCTTGTCTTGACAGCACCTACAGGGCAAACCGCAACGCATAAATTGCATTCTAGGCAAGGGTTGTAATCAATCGGGCTTGCGTAAGCTGTGGCATGTCTCTCGATTAACACAGTTCCCAACATGATGAAGTTGCCGAACTTTGGGTGAATCACATTGCGGTGAATTCCCATGTGTCCCAATCCTGCTTCGACCGCGACAAGTTTGTGGCTTACAACCCAGATGCGGCCTGGATATCGACTCATTTCCATGGGGAAGCCGCCGGAGGGATTAGCTGCCCGGATCCCATTTTGCTCCAGTTCCTTTACGATCCGCGAACCGATGTGATTAACATCTTCAATCTTGCCGTGCATTTCAGCATTGGAAATCGACCGAGCGGGGCTGCGAATTGGCTCGCGATTCACTTTCACAACATAAGAAAGCAATGTTTGAGTCCATGGATGTCGGCTGAGAATTTCTGTTTTTTCGTTTGCTAGACCAGGCCGGGCGAGGTCAACAACGCCAGCATCATCGGCTCCGCACTCAAGTGCAATTTTCTTCAGCCAATTCGAATCCAGCAGTTGTTGTTTCGGGGCTTTATTCTGTTCTCTAGCCAGGACAAGTTTAGCGGTTGGATGATCTTCTATTCTCAACTTGGCCATGGCATTTTCCTTGGTGCACTTTGTGACTTGCAAATTGCAAGTGACTGAGTCTAGTGACTTGCATTTAGCAAGTCAACCTGGACAATGATTCACCAGGAGAGCGGAACGAATGAAAAAAGCCAGTTCAAAGAACTCATGCGACCATGAAAGATCGAGTTGTCCCGTAGCTTGCGCGCTCGACCTTTTGGGGGACAAATGGACGCTATTGCTTGTACGCGATATGTTCCTCGGTAAGTCTCGGTATGGAGAGTTCTTGAAATCCCCAGAATCTATTCCGACTAACATTCTCGTCGATCGCCTGAATCGCCTACTTGAGGCGAGCGTAATTGAGAGAGAACCCTACCAAGAAAATCCGGTTCGATACTCTTATAAGCTTACTGAAAAGGGCCGAGACCTGGGACCCATCGTGATCAACTATGTGCGTTGGGGAGAGAAGTACATCGCCGGAACCAAAGCTTCGAAAAATGCTCCGCGTGACATTTAGCACGAACTCAGCTCTCAAGTGATTCTAATGCGTCCGCGCAGCGGTTCGGAACTGGGATTCGGTTCGATTTCTTCCCGTGGCTTCAAAAGCAGCCCCTTTCTATAGGGTCGAAGGACGACCTCTCGTACGCAATCAAAGCTTGATATATTGGCGATCTTCCGAAAACTCATTCCGCTGCTCCTAGGAATTGGAACGCACGTTGGAAGCCTATGGCTTGTCCAGCAAATTGGAAGTCGAGTTTTAGAAGGGGCCGGTTGATGTCCGTTGAAACAGCAGGGGGAGATTGCGTCAAATGAGCGAATATCAAATCGTCATGTTCCGAGCCATCGATCGGCCATTAACTGATAATCAGCTTGCTTTCATGGACCGTCAATCATCGAGAGCTGCATTCAGCAAGTTGGAATTCAATGTTGAGTATCGTTACAGTTCGTTTCGTGGCGACATCGATGGAATGCTGAGAAACGGCTATGACATCTTTTTGAATTACACCAGCTATCGCTACCGCGAGATTCGAATACGGTTGCCTAGCGGGTTGCCTTTTCCCAAGAGCGTCTGGTCTAAGTACATAGGTACCGAAGGCCTAACGTGGAGCGCCGATAAGAGAGGGAAGGGTGGTATACTTCGCTTAGTGCCATGTCTCGAAGATTCGTGCGATCCAATCTGGGCGTTCGATGACTACTTGGATGCAACCGCAAAAATTAGACAAATGCTGATCGATGGTGATCTTCGCGTTCTCTATCTTCTTTGGTTATGCAGCGCGATGCTTCCCCGTCATGACAACGGGGAAGAAATGGAGCCACCTGTACCTCACGGTCTCGGAGATCTTCCAAGTGGAGTCGCTGACATATTGGCCTACTTTGAAACTGATCGATTGCTGGTTGATGCTACTGCCATTGGTATCCCAAAGTATAGTGCTCAAAGTTCACGAGGTGATTCGGTAAAAGCTTGGTTAGCGGGAGTTTCTGATTCGCGACGGGATGAGATCCTTGAGCGGTTAGCATCCGAGGACCCCGTCGACTTGAAAGCTGAGTTGCTATCTGAAATTCGAGATAGCCAACAAACACAGAGTTGGCCAGTCGAACCGCCGACTCGCACCGTGGCACAACTGATTCA
>Ga0255126_1000281_pt1 | contig 22236 bp, 12 predicted proteins | sample Law_Miss_RepA_8d_FD_188556 | JGI IMG/M metagenome (GOLD analysis project Ga0255126, IMG submission 188556) | Freshwater microbial communities from St. Lawrence River, New York, United States - Law_Miss_RepA_8d | ecosystem: Environmental > Aquatic > Freshwater > River | place: USA: New York... | reverse complement strand
ACAGATCCGGCAGTGGGCACGGTTCGCAAATTCCACTTGAACAATGCCGTTCAAGACGAGACGTACTTTCACGAGTGGCTAGGGACCGAGGTATTTCGGATGGCAGGATATCCTGCACCGAGTGTTTCCCATGCGGTTTTGCAATTCAACGACTTTGACAGACGTTTGGTTGTGGTCAGGGAAGGGTATGACGAAGGTTTTATCAAGAAGCATGTAGGAGAAGTGGCGGGGAATCTCTACGACGGTGGTTTCTGCCAAGACATCGAGCAAGCTTTGGAAAAGGATGCCGGGGATGGGCCGGAGGATCACAGCGACTTGCGCGCAATCGTCGAAGCGGTGGAGGAACCAGAATTTGCCCTAAGGCTTGAACGTGTTGCCAAGTTAGTAGATCTCGATCGGTTCCTCACGTTCATGGCGATTGAGCGGTTGATCTGTCATTGGGATGGTTATAGCAATTCAGCGAACAACTATCGGCTCTTTGTGCCGAAAGATGATTCCGGTGATTCGACATCGGGTGCCGTCTTCTTGCCGCACGGCATGGATCAACTCTTTGGTGATTTAGGGATGGACATGTTCGATCCTCATGGATCGATGTTAGCGCGTCATGTTATGAGTTCGAATGAACTACGCTCTCGATATCGAGAGCGGGTGCGAGAAGTTATTCGCTCGATCGATCCGCCGGAGCGATTGCTTGAAAAGCTACAAAGTCGATTCGAAGTAGTGGTAGCGGGTTGCGGGACGCTTGGAGAGGAGTTCGGGAATAGTTTGAGGGATCGCCAAGCAGATTTGGTTGCGCGGATTCGAGAGCGGATCGCTCAGGTCATCGAACAAATCGATGCGCCGGAGCCTTTGCCGCTTGAAATTGCTGCAGGAGAAAGCCGTCGCCTGGAAGGCTGGTATCCGGTTTGCGACATCGAAGAGATTCGCGCAGAAGTCCGCTCGATGGATAGTGTAACTGATGCTTTGCACGTATCGGTGTCTAAGGGTAGCGAAGGCTTTGGCAGTTGGCGGGCGGGTTTTCTGTTAGCCCAAGGTCACTACAAGATTCGGGGTCGTTACAAAGTTAATCGGCTGCGATCCATTTCCTCGGAGGCACAAGAGACGTTGCTTATCGCAACAACGTTTCAAGAAGAATGGTCCAAGTCGAGGGGGCAGGGGGAGTGGCAGGAGATCGAATTAGAATTCCAGGTGATTGAAGATCAAAGGCCGGCTGAAGTTCTCATCGGGATCCGTTCGAAGGGTGGTGGGGAGTTGTGGGTGGATCAAGAGAGTTTTCGGATTGAGCGAATCGCCGAATGAAAGCGGAATGGCGCAAGTCATCCGGTGACTCAAGCGGAATGGCGCAAGACATCCGGTGTGTCGCGAGAGCTCACCGTCACCGGGCTGCTTGCGCAGCTCCGCTTAGATTGGAAGCGGTGCAAGTCATCCGGTGATTCAAGCGAAATGGCGCGAACCATCCAGTGACTCAAGCGGAATGGCGCGAGCCATCCGGTGTGTCGCGAGAGCTCACCGTCACCGGGCCGCTTGCGCAGCTCCGCTTAGATTGGAAGCGGTGCGAGTCATCCGGTGACTCAAGCGAAATGGCGCGAGCCATCCGGTGTGTCGCGTGAGCTCACCGTCACCGGGCCGCTTGCGCGGCTCCGCTACAGTTACCGAGCCGCTTGCTTTGGGCGGTGCGTTTTAATGCATATCCGAGAGAAGTTTCGGTGGCCAAGCGGCCCGCAAAGCATTGAGAACGGCGAGCACATCGACGACTTCTTGAAAGATCGCTCCGGAGACCGGGTTCAGTAGGCCGAAGCAAGCTGCGAGCATTGCGAGGATGCTCAGCGCCATTCCCCCTAATGCACTCTGCAAAACGATCGTGCGCATACGTCGTCCGATGTGCATGAATTCATCGACTTTGGCGAGTTTGTTATCCATAACAACCACATCGGCGGCTTGTGCCGTCACGTCGCTGCCTTGTCCGATCGCAACTCCAACACTAGCTGCCATCATTGCAGGTGCGTCGTTGATTCCATCTCCGACGTAAAGCGTTTTAGCTTGTTTGGTTTCCGCTCGAACGATTTCGAGTTTTTGTTCAGGGGACTGTTGTGATAGAACCGTCCCGATCCCGACTTGTTCGGCCAAGTATTTGACTTCGGATTCGCGATCCCCGGAGACGATCATCGTTTTGGTAATACGGTGGTTACCGGCGAGATGATTGACGAAAGCTTTAGAGTCAGCTCGCGGAGCATCGTGCATTTGATAGGTTGCAACGTAAGTTCCATCGAGGAGGATAACGCATTCGAGTCCGGACGAGGTCTGAGGCATGTTGTTTAAACCGGAAGCTTGGTTTTCCAATGCCTTTTTACGGCTGGTGACCGTAATGCGGTGCCCATCGACGAATCCGGTCAATCCTTTGCCAGGCTCTTCGCTCACACTGTTCGCCGGTAGGGTAGGCAAGTGTTCGAGTTCTGCGGCTTTGAGGATCGCGTTTGCCAAAGGGTGTTTCGAGTAACGTTCGATGCTTGCGACGAGCGACAAGATTCTATTCGCTTGATAGTTCGGCGCAACGACTTGTTTCGTCAGTGTCGGTTCGCCATAAGTCAGTGTCCCGGTCTTGTCAAAGATCGCTGTGCGCACGGAAGGGACTTGTTCAAGCGCGACGGGATTCTTTACGATGATCGATCGCGAAGCGCAAAGAGAAATCGATCCGAGGATAGCGATAGGAATTGCCAGCAGCAGTGGGCAGGGGGTTGCGACGACGAGGACGCTGAGGAAACGAGAAGGGTCATTGGAGAGGGCCCAAGCGATGGTGGCGACTAAGAGAGCAACGGGGGTAAACCACGCCCCGAGTTGATCCCCAAGTCGTCTCATTTGCGGGCGTGTTTGCTGGGACTCTTGCATAACCTCCATGATTCGCGCGTAGCGGGAATCCGAAGCGACATGCGTCGCTTCGATGACCAGCACACCGTCTCCGTTGACAGCACCGGAGATCACATTCGACCCTTTGGTTTTCGTGATCTTAAAGGGTTCTCCTGTGAGATAAGACTCGTCCATCACGCTATGACCTTCGATGACCAAACCATCGATAGGTGCGACGTCGTGAGGATAGACAACCACAGCATCTCCTACTCGAAGTTCGGCAAGCGGTACCGTTTCGATATCGGTCGAATCAGGTTTGTCGGCGCGTCGTCGGTGAGCCACAGCGGGAAGCCGTTTCGCGAGGGCCGAAAGGACACTTGAAGCATTCGACAGAGCGTAGCTCTCCAGGGCTTCGCCACCCGAGAGCATCAGCACGATGATCGCTCCGGCGAGGTACTCACCCAACAGGATCGATACGATGATGGAGATTCCGCCGAGCAGATCGGCTCCAAATTTGAATTTCAGAGCACCTAGAAATAGTTCCGAGACAAGCGGAATGCCACCGACGAGTAAAGCGATCCAAAGGGGCCAGTTGGGATTTAGTCCCCAGTTCGCAAGCTGAAAGTATTGGATCGCTAGGTAAGCCAGGATGCACAAGAGTGCCAAGATTGCGATGAGTGTCGTTCGCCATCGCGACCAGGCTTGGGTGATTTGCCCGATCGAAGAGATTTGTCCGTCAGTGGTTACTTTAGAGCTTGGCTCAGACATGCATCAATCGTTTCATCTCTCGCACGGCTTCTACCATTCCAACGAGAACGGCGCGGGAGACGATACTATGACCGATATTGAGTTCCCGCATACCTGGAATCGCAGCTACGGGCTTTACATTTTGGTAGGTTAGACCATGTCCAGCGTGGAGTTTTAGTCCAAGGTCGAGGGTGCGTTGTGCAGCGTGTTCGAGCCGTTGCAGTTCGCGAAGTTGTTCTGCACCGCGAGTTTCGGCGTAACTTCCCGTATGAAGTTCAACGGCATGGACGCCGAGTTCTTTCGCAATGTCGACTTGTTCGAGATCCGGGTCGATAAAAAGGCTGACGCTGATATTTTTTTGGTGTAGGGCGTCGATCGCTCTGCGCAACACGTCGGATCTTGGGCGTAAATCAAGCCCACCTTCGGTGGTAACTTCTTCGCGTTTCTCCGGAACCAAAGTGGCTTGAGCGGGGAAGATATCGCAAGCGATCGAGACGATTTGCGGAGCGCAGGACAGCTCGAAATTCATTTTCGTACGGATCGTCTGTGCCAGGAGCATCACATCGCGGTCTTGGATGTGCCGGCGATCTTCGCGCAAGTGCACGGTGATGGAGTCAGCTCCGCCGAGTTCGGCCAGCACGGCGGCGGCGACCGGGTCGGGTTCTACCGTCCGACGGGCTTGGCGGACTGTGGCCACGTGGTCGATATTAACGCCGAGTTCTACCATGGGAGAGTTTCGTTAGAGATCGATGGTTGGTCGCTCGATGGTGAGCGGCTGAACTCTAGTTTTACTCAAGGGAGTCGGGAACTCGCAAGGGGCGCGATGAAAGCGACACGCTCTGAGGGCGTTTATTCGCACCCAGAGCGTGTCCTTTCCGCCGTGAAAGATGGGCCTTACCTGATGGGGAGGTCTGTCGGTTTCGTCGGTTTGCCGTCAAAGACGGGTACGACTTGCGACGCCACTAAGATCACGGTTTCTCGTTGAGACTCAAGCAAATGCATTTGGCGTGCCAAACACTTCGGAGATCGAAAAAAGCCTGAGAAAGGCTTAAAACAGGGCGATTAGGGGGTTTAGAGCGGGGACAAAGCCAAGGGATCTGGCTGGGATTGTAAAAATTACCAATCCCCGGCGTGTAGAGATGCTTGGGATGTTATTTTTACAATGGAGTTTTTGGGAAAGATTTGAAACACGGGGTGGGTTTTGAAACACAGAGACATCTGAGGCACGGAGAAAGACCGGAGAGAGAACCGAGAAAGACCGGAAAAAAGAGTAGGGGAGAGGAAGAGTAGGGGAGTGGAAGGGAGAGGGAGTAAAAAAGAAGGGGTAAAGAAGGGGATAACCAAATGGGATAAGGTGGGGGCACGGGGATTAGTGACCAATTCGGGCCGTGAACACTTTTTGGTCTGCCGGCTTCCTCCGTGTCTGTGTGACTCTGTGTTTCCAATGTCCTCTTTTCCTGCTTTGCATTCTCGCAAGCACCCAGAAAATCAACTCTATCCAAAATCGGGATGGGTAATCATACTAACGGGCCCCGGAGGAGGCCCAAAATTCTATCCCCCGTCTTTAAGATAAATCTTTCCGATGCATTCTAGTTCTCGAACGAGCCCCACCCGTATTTGTTGTATTGGCGCTGGTTATGTTGGTGGCCCAACGATGGCGATGATCGCCAAACAGTGTCCGGATATCCCTGTAGCTGTGGTGGATTTGAACCAAGCTCGGATCGACCAATGGAATTCGGATGAACTTCCGGTCTATGAGCCGGGCCTTCAAGAAATTGTTGCCGAAGCTCGCGGTAGGAACTTGACGTTCTCGACCGATGTAGAAGGGGCTATTCGCAGCTCGAACATGATTTTCATCTCGGTTAATACACCGACGAAGATGCATGGTATTGGAGCAGGCCGAGCCGCGAACCTAGAATTCGTCGAGAAATGTGCTCGCAAGATTGCTGAATGTTCCCAAGGGCACAAAATCGTTGTCGAGAAGTCGACGTTGCCTGTGCGGACGGCAGAAGCGGTCAAGCGAATCCTAAGCAGCGCGTCCTCAGGTGCTACGTTCGACGTCTTGAGCAACCCTGAGTTCCTCGCGGAAGGAACTGCGGTAAGCGATCTGCTCGCACCCGATCGAGTTTTGATCGGCGGTGAATCCTCGCAAGCGATCGAGCAGTTGGCAAGCGTCTACGAGAGGTGGATCCCTCGCGAGAAAATTCTCACGACGAACTTGTGGAGCAGTGAGCTTTCGAAACTGACGGCCAACGCATTCTTGGCTCAACGCGTCTCATCGATCAATGCGATTTCAGCATTGTGTGAAGTCACAGGGGCGAACGTTGACGAAGTTGCCAGAGCGATTGGGACCGACTCTCGCATCGGTCCGAAATTTCTGAAGGCATCCGTCGGATTCGGCGGCTCCTGCTTTCAAAAAGACATCTTGAACTTGGTCTATCTGTGCGAACACTTTGGATTGAGCGAAGTCGCCAAGTATTGGGAGCAAGTCGTTGTAATGAACGACTACCAAAAGAAACGGTTTTCGACCCGAATGGTTCGAACGATGTTTCATACGGTATCGGACAAGCAGATTGCGGTCTGGGGTTTTGCTTTCAAGAAGGACACGAATGACACGCGGGAATCAGCGGCGATTTATGTCTGCCGAGATTTGCTCGAAGAAGGGGCGAGATTGATGGTTTACGACCCTCGCGTCAACGAGAAACAAATCCGACAAGACTTGATGAACGTCTTCAAAGCTTCCAGCGGTGAAGTCTCGGAGCGTCATCGACTGTTGATCGAGAAAAACGTGACTGTCGTCAAAGACGCTTATACTGCCGCTAATCAATCCCACGCGATCGTGGTTCTTACCGAATGGGATGAGTTCAAGAAACTCGACATGCAGCGTGTGTATGATCAAATGCATCGACCTGCATTCGTCTTCGATGGACGCAATGTACTCGACGCCCAGGCGATGGAAAAAATCGGTTTTGAAGTACACGGTATTGGCCGCTCGTAATCACGGTATTGGCCGCTCGTAATGTTGATCGTTCGTAGAGCATCGCAATCTCCCGGGAGCTTTTCATGATCGCTTGGCAACTTGTCGGTAGCACTTCAAACGAAAACGGCTCTCTTGCTGGTGGCCATAGTTCGACGCCGAGTTCATCTTCAGGTTCGACGCAGACTTCGAAGCTAAACACCGTACCCATCTCTCAAGAGCCTTGGAGTACTGAGGTAGCAACAAGCGAAGGGGTGTTTCGCATTCGCTGGGAAGCGTCGAATAACGGCAAAGCACTTGGGATGAAATGCTTGACCGTCGAGACCGACAAGCTTCGCACCGTGATTCTTCCCTTCCGAGGGATGGGAATATGGAAATCATGGGCAAGATCTTGCGAACGAAGTGCCAATCAGGCAAACGGGAGCAATTCAACGGATAACGACTGGGTGGAGTTTGGTTGGAGCAGTCCAGTCCAAGGCCCAGTACACCCAAGCCTAGTGCCGATTGGAGACCCATCGGGAATCGGTTGGCTAGAAGGCTTCGATGAACTGCTGGTGCGATGTGGATTGCTCAGCAATGGCGCACCGGAATTCGATGCGGCGGGTAAGGTCGTTTATCCCGTGCATGGCCGAATCGCAAATCTGCCCGTTGATTCGATGCGGATCGAAGCTCATCCGGAGGCGGGTTATCTCGATGTAATCGGCGTAGTTAGCGAATCCCGATTTCTTGTTTACAGTCTGTCACTTGAGTCTCGCATCCGGTTCCACATCGGTTCGAGCGCGATAGAGATTCATGATACGGTTACGAACGTGCGATCAACTCCAGGATCGATGCAATTGCTTTACCATATCAATCTTGGACAACCCGTCTTGCAATCTGGTTCGAAAATCGTCGCTCCCCTAAATCGGCTTGCTCCTCGCGACCCGAGAGCCGCAGAAGGGATCGGTCACTGGGATCGCTGCAACGGCCCTCAAAGTGGGTATAGCGAACAAGTCTACTTTGGCGATCCAGCTTGCGATTCAAATCATTGGACCCAAGCGATGCTTTGCAATCACGACGAAACACTCGGGTACGCGGTTCACTTCGAGAAAACGACTTTGCCCGTCGTGAATTTCTGGAAGAACACAGCGAGTGTTGAGGATGGCTACGTCGTGGGAATTGAACCCGCGACTGGCTTTCCCAACAACCGAAGCTTTGAAGAACGCAACAACCGCGTCGTTCAATTGCAAGGTGGTGAGTCCCGAACATTTCGATTGAAACTCGATCCGAGAATCGGAGCTCAAGCCGTCCTGGAGAGCAAGCAAGCGATTGAGAAGCTGCAAAGCAAGCCTTGTTGCGTCGAGAATTTGCCTGTGTCTGGCTGGTCCACCTCTGCCGAGTCGAACGCATAATGTCCTCATCGGACGCGAGTACACACGGCACTGCGCGTGCAGGATCGCACGACAATACGCGTGCCGAGAAGCACGACAATGCGGGTGCAGGAACGCACGACACTGGCAACGAAATTCTCCTGGATGCACCTCGGGAGAAAAGTGTTTCGATAGGATTTAGCCTTTCTCTGCTGATCATCGCCTTTATCGTTCGTCTTGCGATTGGATGGTCGATGAGCGGTTCGCTCGACTCCGACCCTGATGCTTATGCAACCCTGGCAAAAACTTGGGCGCAAACCGGTACCTATGGTTTGATCGACCAAGCTGGTGTAGCGCTTCCCACGGCTTATCGACCAGCGATGTATCCTTGGATTCTAAGCTGGTTCATTCTTGCGACGACTTGGAAGACATGGATCATTCTCTTGCATGCGTGCCTGGGTGCGATGACGGCTTATTGGACTTTTGCTGTCGGCCATAGATTGCGGCTGGGTAAGTTCATCAGCCTTCTCGCGATGGGCCTTGTCCTTTTCGATCCGATCTTGTTACGTCAATCGACGTTGGTCATGACCGAAACACTCGCAACTTGGTTCGCGATGGGGATTTGGTGGACGTATCTGCTTGGGGTAAACACAAGTCGTACGCGGGGAGGGGCTTGGTTCGTAGCCTTTTGGTCGGTGTTAGGAGTGCTATTGGGGTTTGCATGTTTGTCACGGCCGACAAGTTTGATGTGGGCTGTGTTGTGGAGCGGTGTGGAGCTCAAGCGGAATGTTCGCGGTGGGGCACTCTTGATGCTCGGATGTGTGCTGGTGCTCACCCCGTGGTGGTATCGCAACGCCCAAGTATTCCACGAAGGCGTTTGGACCACTACGCACGGAGGATATACGTTGCTACTGGCAAACAACCCGGTGCTGCTCAATCACTGGCAACACTCAGCATCGCGTGAATGGGACGAAGAAGCTTTTCACACTTGGTGGCAAGAGCGTAGTGAAGGGGTACAAGGTGAATTGCAGCGGGATCGATTAGCGAATTTGTTAGCGATGAAATCCATCGAAGCGAACCCGCGTGGTTTCATCTATGGTATTGGAATTCGGCAGCTTTGGTTCTGGGCTTGGTGGCCCTCGGAGCGCCAAGCGGGACTGGGCCTTCGATGGCTGATCGGCTTGTGGTACAGCGCAGTGACTTGTGCGGTTATTTATGGATGTTGGAGTCTTGGCAAGCGATGGGATCGCAGAGTGTTCGGCAGTGCATTGTGGAATTGGATGCCGGCATTGAGTATGGCGATCAGTCTCTGTGCGATCCATTCCGTGTACTGGAGCAACATGCGGATGCGGTCGCCACTTATTCCGCTCGTGAGCTTACTGGCAGCTTACGGTATACAAATGATTTGCGAACGATATGCACCGTCTACTTTGAAGACAATGTTTCAGTCTCTCTCAAAGATGCATACAACGCCCCGTTGAAATGGGCGCAAGCTTTTAAATGCGTTTGAACATTTTATCGAGTTGATCTCGGGAGAAGAACAACGCGGTCGGTCGTCCGTGTGGGCAGTGGTGGGTATCGTGATAATAGTCTCGCTGTTCGAGCAACGCCGATATCTCGGTTGAGTTGAGTCGGTCGCCTGCTTTGACTGCGGCTTTACAAGCCATCATGTTCATGATGTCATCGAGAACATCGCGCGGCTCAACCCGCTTGCTTCCAACCATCAGCGATTCGATGACTTGCCTTAGCATCTCGGCGGGAGAAGCTTGTCGAAGAATAGACGGATAGGAGTGCAGAGCGATTGTGTCACCACCGAAGGAATCGATTTCGAAACCGATTTCAGCAAGCATATCGCGATGCTCGAGAGCGATGGCAATCTCCGCTGCGGGCATTTGCACGGTAGCGGGAACCAGCAATCGCTGTCGCTCAATCGACTTGGAAAGAACTTTCGCTTTGATCTGTTCGTACATGATGCGTTCGTGCAACGCATGTTGATCGATAATTACCATACCCGCTTCGTCTTCCGTAATCAGGTAGCGATTATGGATTTGGAATCCGACAGGCTTGGAACTTCCTAAAAACGGATCCGAGATCGGGGAATCGAATCGGCCATGTTCAACGGGAAGGTTTGAAATCGCTTCGGTGGAACCTGCACCTGGTTCAACTGCGCCAGTTGCCATGTTGCCTCTGGGCATGTTGCTATTGGGCATGGAATCAGGATGCGTTAAGTGCGAAGCGCCCGTGAATGCGGGAGTAGAACCTGTGTTACTGCCGAGCGTGCTGTTGCCAAAATTGTTGTCGGCATTGCCGAGCGTGTTACCGAAGGTGTTGTCGCTCGGGCCGATGCTTGGGTTTGGAATATTGCGAAACGTTGTCGCTTGGAAGCCTTGATCGGGATAGGGTTGAAATTGAGGCACGCTGCGAGCTCGCGCCCAGTCGATCAAGGTCGAGTTGCCGGATGACGTCGCAGGTGATGTTACAGAGGAGCCGGATGGTGAATTCGATGATGAATTCGATGGCGAAATCGTTGGTGAGATCGAAGATGAATTGGAAGAAGCATTCGCCCCTGGCGCTAGTGGGTCGTGTCCTTTAGCGACAAGGTTCGACGTAAGGAATTTGTGGCGCAAGGTATGCAGCAGTCGACTGTAGAGGGCTCCGGAGTCTTCAAAGCGGACTTCGACTTTCGTTGGGTGGACGTTGACATCGACGGTTTTCGGGTCGATTTGCATATGAAGGAAACAGACGGGCAAGCGACCGACCATCAAGAGCCCACGGTAAGCTTCTCCGAGAGCGTGTTGCAGTGCGCGATCTCGGATGTATCGGCCGTTGAGGAAAAGATACTGCATTCGGTTGTTGCTGCGCGAGACAGATGGATCTGTTACGTATCCTCGCACTTTGACTTTGTCGTCTTCATGTTCTACAGCGATCAGAGCATCTGCGATTTCATCCCCGAAGAAAGCTCGGATTCGCTCCGACCAACGGGTTGTTGGTGGAAGGTCATGCAGGGTTCGCTCGTTGCTTGTGAGGACCATATGGACATTTGGAAAAGCCAGCGCGATTCGCGTAAAGGCTTCCACGACATGTCCCATTTCCGTCGACGGTGTCTTGAGGAACTTTCGGCGAACGGGAGTGTTGAAGAACAGATGGCGTACTTCGAGTGTTGTACCGATATTCATCGCACAAGGTTTGATCGGTTCACGATCAGAGCCTTGAGCGCGAAGTTCGTAGCCGCTGTCGGAGGTAGCAACTCGGCTGCGCAGAGTCAGGTGGCTGATCTCAGCGATCGATGCGAGAGCTTCACCACGAAACCCTAACGTTCGGACATCGAATAAGTCATCTGCATCTTTCAGCTTGCTCGTTGCGTGCGGAGCGAGAGCTAAGTGAAGTTGTTCTTCATCGATCCCGCAACCGTTGTCACTGATCCGAATCAAATCGATCCCGCCACCTTCAACGGAGACTTCGATGTAAGTCGCTCCTGCATCGACGCTGTTCTCCAACGTCTCTTTGATGACACTCGCTGGGCGTTCGATCACTTCACCGGCGGCGATCTTGTTGACCAAACTAACGGGTAATTGGCGGATCAGTGGCATCGAGCGATTAAGGTTTCTCAGAAGGTTGCTTATTGTGAAACGAGTCTTGCTTGAACCTTTAAAGGTATCGGAAAAGGAGAGCTTAGAGAAGCGATTTCGGGGAGTGCCCTGAGGCAGAATGTCCTTGGTAACCCGCTAGGAATCTTGAGAACCAATTCGTGATCCCAGAGGTATTTGCTATAATATCGATGTGGGGATTTGTGCTTCGAGCCCCCCGCATCCCACCTTTACAGCCTTCCCTCCCAGAGATTCTTATGTTGCCAATTCCAAGGCTTGCATTCTCTTTTCGATCTGCTCAGAGCACCGACGACGGCTTGGTAAGGCGCATGCGTGGCGAATTTACGGCCAAGACCAGAAGTATAAAGGTGAGAGAAATGTCCCGTTGGGTGATTGCAAGCATTGTTGGATTGATGAGTGTTTCTGCGATCGCAGGCGTTTCGGGGAAGGTCATGGCGCAAGCGGGGCCGGCGGTTGAGCCGAGTGCAGATCCTGCGAAGGCTTTCGAGCCACGGGAGTTTGTGGGTACGAATGGCAAGGCGCTAAAATATCGGTTGATCAAGCCGATGGGTTATAAATTCGGCAAGAAGTATCCGCTTGTGCTTTTCTTGCACGGTGCGGGAGAGCGTGGGGATGACAACGCTTCGACGCTCAAGCATGCGGCGAAGGACTTTGCCGATTTAGAGCGACGGGCGAAGTATCCGGCGTATGTCGTTATTCCGCAGTGTCCAACAGATCGGCGTTGGTCGGAAGTCGATTGGTCCAAGGACGCGAGTGCGTTGCCTGAGGAGCCAAGCGATCCGATGCGGAACATCAAAGAGTTGCTCGACGAGATGGTAGAGAATGCGGGTGTGGATCCGAACCGGATCTACATCACTGGACTCTCGATGGGTGGCTACGGGACTTGGGATGCCATCGCACGTTACCCGGACTACTTCGCGGCTGCGGCTCCGATTTGCGGTGGAGGTGATCCGAAGACAGTAAGCAAATTCAAATCGTTGCCTGTTTGGTGTTTTCATGGAGCGAAAGATTCCGTGGTCAAGGTCGGGCGCTCGCGTGAGATGGTCGATGCATTGAAAGCAGTCGGATCGCCGGTGAAGTATACGGAGTATCCAGAAGCCCAGCATGATAGCTGGACTGTGACTTATGCGAATCCCGAGCTGTACGCTTGGTTATTCTCCCAACGTCGCGAGAGCAAATAGTTGCCCTCAAGAGTTTCATACCGGTTCGCACAGAGCGAACCGGTGAACCTTCGCTGTTTCCTCGACTCGTAGATTCTTGAACAACATGTTGCACCTGAGTCCTCGATGGCTAACCGCCACATTGATTTGTTTTCATTTATTGACGCTAGAGAATTTCGGGGCGAGGGCTAACCGTGTACACGGACAAGAGCCCGAAGCACCCGCTTTGCCGCCGGCCCTGTCAACTTCACCGGCCCAGTCAACATCACCGGCCCAGTCAACATCACCGGGGCAGGCACCGGCACCGGATCAAACTCCAGCAACGGTTACAGCTTCCAAGCCGTACGTGGACTTTGTGAAAGACATCGTTCCGTTGCTTGAAGAGCATTGCTTGTCATGTCATCAAGGAGATGAGCCAAAGGGTGGGTTTGTTGTTACGGACCGTGAAGCGGTGTTAGGATACATAACTCCTGGTTCGCTTAGCGACAGTTCCCTTTGGACGGATTACTTGACAGCACCATCGAAAGCGACACAAGTCGATAGCTTGGTAATGCCGCCTGATGGTCCAATGCCGATGGCACAGTTGGCGTTGATGAAGTTATGGATAGAAGAAGGTGCGCCATGGCCGGCGGATTTGAAGTTTGGAGACCAAGCGAAAACAATACAACGAGGGGGATCGTTACCGGTACGGATTTATCGTGCGATCGGTTACTTCCACCCTGCGATTGTTCACTTCCCCATTGCCTTGCTTTCGTTAGCAGGGATGTCGGTCGCCCTATCGTTCTTCTTAGGACAACGATTGATTCCCTTTGCGTATGCTTGTCTTGTCATTGGGGCCATCGGTGCTGTTGTTTCGGCGGTGATGGGATGGTCCTTTGCCGACATTCGTGGACTTGCGGAATGGTCGACGATGATCACCAACAAAGCGACGGAAAAAGAGTCCAACGAGTTCTTTCACCGTTGGTTAGGGACCGCGACGGCGGTCGGCGCAGTTGTGGTGACTTGGATGGCTTACCGAGCACGCAATGTCGAAGGGAAGCGGCCTGGTTGGGGGTGGAAACTCGGCACGCTGGTGCTTGCGATGTTAGTAGGGATTGTTGGTCACCAAGGTGGAGAGTTGGTGTACGGCGATATCTTCGCCAAGGCAATCGAATTGTTTTCCAAGTAAGCCGTGCGTGAGAATGCAATAGCTCTCGCAAAAAAAGCACCATCCCCGCGCGGTCGATCGATGCCCAAAACGTGGCATGGGCATATCTTGCCCGTGCGTCACGGGACAACGGCTCACGCAACGAAAATACCGTCCACGCGCGGTCGATCGATGCCCAAAACGTGGCATAGGCATATCTTGCCCGTGCGTCACGGGACAACGGCTCACGCAAAGAAAATACCGTCCACGCGCGGTCGATCGATGCCCAAAACGTGGCATGGGCAAATCTTGCCCGTGCGTCACGGGACAACGGCTCATGCAAAGAAAGCACCGTCCAAGCGAGGTCGATCGATGCCCAAAACGTGGCATGGGCATATCTTGCCCGTGCGTCACGGGACAACGGCTCACGCAAAGAAATTACCATCCCCGCGCGGTCGATCGATGCGCGGACCGGTGGGTTCCGCGGTCGATGATCGCATCGTGGCGGAGTCAATGAGCGTGCTTGGGCCGTCGACGTGGTTTAAAATTTAAACGGCCGACCGCTTCACCACACCCTACACCCGAAGTGAACCGGTTTAAGCGGCACGAAGGCACGGTTGCGTCTTGCGGTTGCTCAATTGCTTCCATGTCGCAACGGTCTGTTCGCAGACGTAAGCGACATCGTCACGGGTAAGATTGCCATGGGTAGGAAGATTAATACCGCGAGCTGAACACTGCTCAGCAACAGGGAATTGGCTCGAGTGCTTACCTTGCGATGCTTGCGGTCTATACATCGGCATCGTGTGAATAGGATAAAAGACGGGTCTGCTTTCAATCCCCTTCGAGCTCAAGGCTTGCATCCACTCGTCCCGGGGGACTTGTGCATCGGGTCGCATCAAGATGGTGAACATCCAATAAGAAGGGGTTGCCCAACTTGCGGGATGAGGCAGTTGAAAAATGTGTTCGTAGTCACGGAGTTCTTCGAAGTACCACTGCGCGATTTGTTGACGTCGGCGAACATGCACATCCAGGCGTTCGGCTTGCGCGGTTCCGATGGCAGCAGCTACGTTGGTCATCCGATAGTTGTAGCCAACTTCGGGATGCCAATAATTTTTCGCCGGATCGACCGCTTGTCCTCGAAGAAATCGCATGCGAGACGCGTATTGCTCATCCGAGGTGGTAATCGCGCCACCTTCCCCCGTGGTAATGGTTTTGTTGCCAAAGAAACTGAACGAGGATCCATGAGCTAACGATCCTACTTTGCGCCCTTTGTATAGCGCACCGATCGCTTCGGCTGCATCTTCGATGACCAACAATCCATGTCGATCAGCGATCTCTCGAATTGGATCCATATCCACCGGATGTCCATACAACGGAACGGTCATGATCACACGAGTCCGTGGTGTGATAGCCGCTTCGATCTTCTCCGGATCCATCGATAAATACACGGGTTCGCAATCGACGAACACCGGTGTGGCTTGGCAGTAATGAGCAGCGTTGGCAGTAGCGATATAAGAGAGCGTCGGCATGATGACTTCATCACCGGCACTTACACCAGCGGCCGCGAGCGCCAAATGCAAAGAAGTCGTTCCGTTATTCGTCACCACCGCGTGTGGAACGTCGCAGTAATCAGCTAACAGCTTTTCAAATCGGTCGATGTAGGACCCTCTCGAGGAGATCCAAGTCGTTTGCAGGCAGTCCATCACGTAAGCGATTTCATTGCCATCGAGCACCGGTTCCGCGACTCGGATGATGCGATCTGTCATGCTGGAGAATCCTTCCTCTAAAATAAGCAGGGCCAAAATGTAGTTATTTCGACAGCTTGGTGACAACCCCAGATTCCTCGTTTCTCCTTCCTTCGCCTTCTAAGCACTCACCCCAAACCCCGCATCTTGCCGCTCCGCGGGCCAAAACCTTCCTCTACAAGCATTTCACAAACAAAAAACCCAAGTAGTATTGTATCTTATGAAGCGGATAGGCAGGGTGGGCTTACGTTGACCTGGGAGTCGGCGGCAACCTACAATGCCTTGCTCATTCTTGGAGATTTAGAAGATGCATCAGAAACCGGAGGCGGCAGTGGTCCGCATAAGCGAATTCCATTGGTCCGGCATATTGAGCCGACGGCTGTGGGTGGTACAGGGGTTGATCCTCTGGGCCTCTCTAGCAGCGATTCTCGGCGTGGAGATTTCGGGGTACGGGCAGCACGGGCAGATCCTTTGCGCTGCACAACCGACAGTAGCACAACCCGCTACGCCACAACCCGTGCAGCCTCCTGATGGGTTCCCAGGACTCGATTTCGGGCTCGGAGATGCTGATGGTGGCCAAGGTGGATTGTTTGACAATCCATGCGAGTTCTCGGGTTCGTACCAAGTCGATCCGAAGTCCCTCAAGGGGAAGGTGTCGATAACAGCGAAGCTTGCGGGCAAGTACCATATTTTCTCCACCACGCAGGGCCCTGGAGGTCCGAGTCCAACAGTTATCAAAGCGCTGGGTAAGGAGTTCAAGGTAACGGGTCCATTCGTGCCGGATCACGCGCCGGAAGTGGAGAACAACTCCGAGTTCTGGCCGGGCTTAGCAGTCGAAGAGTTTCATGACACGGTCACTTGGACCGCTCCAATTCAGTTTTCTGCACCGGTGGGAGAAAAGCCTAGTTCGATCGAATTGAGCCTCGACGGGCAGGTGTGCGAGAAGAACTGCATACCAATTCGCGGCGAGAAGATCGAAGCAAGTTTTGCGGGGTGGATTGAAGAAGCGCAGAAACCTGCGGCAAGCGGTCTATATCGTGAAGCGGACAGCCCGATCGAATGGAAAGCACACTTAAGTCGCTCGGTGGTCAAACCGGGTGATAAGCTTGAACTAATTCTGGAAGCGACCCCTGACAAGGACTTTCACATCTACAAGCTTGATCCGAAAGAAGACGTTACCGAGAGTCGTACGTTACTTGTGTTAACGCAAAAAGCTGGCGTCAAAGCGCTCGCGCCACAAGTTGACAAGCGGACGATCAGCAAAGACCTAGGTGTTGGTGGAGTGGTCAGTTACTACGATGGCAAGGTTACAATCCGCGTACCGTTAGAGATTCCTCAGACAGCCATTGAAGGAGAGACGCCACTGGAAGGACTTCTTGGTTATCAAGGCTGCACGAATGGTGCTTGCGACCGTCCGCGGGGGATCGCATTCAAGGGGACGTATGAGGTCTCGCTGACGAAATCGGACAATGCTCCATTGCCCTTGGAGATGGATTCCATCAAGTTCAACAAGGTGGTGGATCATCCGTCTCGAATGAACTGGTTTGAAGCCGACAAGGTTGCTTTGACTCTGCAACCGAAGGAAGTGTTTGGCAAGTTCGTGCTGGCCCTTCTCGGTGGTTTCATCTTGAATTTCATGCCTTGTGTTCTTCCCGTCATCGGCTTGAAGATTTTGGGGTTTGTCAACGAAGCTCACGGAGATCGGCGCACCGCATCGATGCTGACGCTTGTCTACTCACTGGGCATGATCGCTGTACTCTTGGGGTTTGGAAGCGCAAGTCTTGGTTTGCGTTGGCTTACGGGTCACGCTCTGGAATGGGGAGCGTTGTTCGGCAACACCTGGACCCAAGTCTTGTTCACCGGCTTTATGTTTACACTTGCATTGAGTTTCCTAGGTGTATGGGAGTTCCCCATTCCGGGTTTTGCCACGGGTGCGAAGAGTACCGAGTTATCCTCTCGCCAAGGTTTCTTGGGAGCTTTCTTCAAAGGGGTGATTACAACTCTTTTGGCGACTCCTTGCAGTGGACCGTTTCTCGGTAGTGCTTTGGCAGTATCGTTGACGCAACCCGCTTGGGTTGTCTTGCTGATTTTCCTTGGGGTAGGAATTGGGATGGCGTTCCCTTACCTGCTCGTCGCGATGTTTCCTGGAAGCATGCGATGGATTCCAAAACCCGGACCTTGGATGGAAACGTTTAAAGAGTTCCTTGCGTTTCCGCTGTTGCTCAGCGTCGTCGCGTTCGTCGCAGGATTTCCTGAAAAAGAACGGATCCCGATGCTAGCCGCTTTGATTTTCATTTGGTTCGCATGTTGGCTTATCGGTCGTGTTCCGCAATGGGAAGCAAAGCAAAAGCATTTCCGCGCTTGGGGAATCGGCAGTTTGGCGGCCATCGGGGGAACATTGGGATCGTTCTATTTCTTGAAGCCCTCCGAATTTGAGCTTGAGTGGGTCCCTTTCACAGAGCAACGCTTGCAAGCGACCGTCGCCGAAGGAAAACCGGTCTTGGTTGACTTTACAGCCGAGTGGTGCCAGAACTGCAAACTGAATCTTGCGGTCGCGATTCATACTCGCAAAGTTCACGATGTGGTCAAGAAGAATGGCGTTGTACCGATGATCGCCGACTTGACCCGCTATCCACCTGAGTTGATGGCCAAACTGCGGGAACTCAATAAGATCGCCATTCCTGTTTTAGCGATTTACAAGCCGGGGGATGGGAAGAACCCGATTGTTTTGGAAGACCTGTTGACCGAATCGCAAGTTCTCGAAGCATTGGACCAAGTCGGTCCAAGCAGTACGGAAGTCCAATCCGCCAATGTTGCCCCTCCACAAATCCGTTAACGATGATGGATCGTCGGTTCGAACTTCATTCGCGTGATCGATCATGTGCTTCCATCAACAACTTGCCAGCTACTATCCCAAACCCTTGCTGTCGCTTCTAACAGTGTGCTTGGGTATCCTGACGATTCTTAGCTCGCATCAAGGGAGAGTTGTTGGCCAGGAGGCAGAAAAGCTAAGTCCTTTAGACATAGGGACGCGGCGTGAACTGTTCGTCGATCGGTATCTAATCGATACGCTGGAAGGGGTAACGCACATGCTACATGAACCGCGCGCGACCGAACCGATGCAGGAACCTGCCGACCCGATGGAGTATGGTACAATTCTGTGGGATGGTTCGCTTTATCGGATGTATACCCGCCAAGGTCGCGGCGCGAAGTTCGACGGTGACATCACCGAAGTGACGCGTTACGGCGAAAGCATCGATGGAATTCACTGGAAGCGCCCTTCACTCGGACTCGTGGAGATCGATGGCACGAAAGACAACAATGTCATTCTTCACGAGGCACCCTACTGCCATAACTTTGCACCTTTCCTCGATGAGAATCCGCAGTGCGATCCCAAGCACAAGTTCAAAGCGCTTGCGGGAACGGTCAAGTCTGGATTGGTTGCGTTTGTATCTGCGGATGGGATTCACTGGGACAAGCTTCGCGATACACCGGTGATTTCATATACCAAGGAATACGCTTTCGATTCACAGAACGTCGCTTATTGGTCGTCGCTTGAATCTCAATATGTCTGTTACTTTCGTCACTTCCTCGATGGCAAGCTTCGTTCGATTTGCAGGACGACATCCAAGGACTTTGTGAACTGGACTGAGCCTCGAGCGATGAAGCCGAATTTGCCTGGAGAGCATCTTTACACTTCGTTAGCGCATCCCTATTTTCGAGCGCCTCATCTTACCATTGCCACTCCCACCCGCTTTTTCCCGGAGCGAGGCGAATCAACCGATATTTTGTTCATGACCGCTCGTGGAGATCAGCCTTTCGACCGTACCTTTCGACATGCTTTTCTTCGCCCTGGGCTTGATCCCGATCGCTGGGGAAACCGCTCAAATTATGCCGCTTGGCACATCGTTCCATCGGGTTTTACAGATCAAGGCCCCACGGAATTGTCTCTGTACGTTACGCCATTTCGTCGATTTACACTTCGGCTCGATGGGTTCGCTTCGATCCATGCAGATGCAGATATCGGAATAGCGACAACGAAGCTCTTCGTGATGGGTGGTGATCGTCTGGAGATCAACGCTTCCACGAGTGGTGGAGGAAGAGTTCGTGTGGAACTGGTCGATTCGAGCGGCAACCCGATCGATGGATTTCGATTCGAGGATTGCGAACCTTTTGTCGGTGACTCTATCGGCCACACAGTTCGATGGAAAAAGAAAGCTTCGCTGGCAAGCTTGAAAGGTACACCGATTCGAGCTCGGTTCGAATTGCTTGAAGCGGATCTTTATGCCCTGCAATTCACGACAACAACACCGACCGAGGATGGTACACCGAATCTCCCTTAGCTGCCTTGCTTGAATTGCAAAGCATGAAGCAGCGATTCTAGAACATACGCTTCAGAAGAACTTTCAAGGTTGCCAGTCGAAGTTTCCATTTTGGAATTTGGACTGTGTTCGCTTCGTATCCGAATGCTTGAAGTTGTGTTTTGGCGTACTTATCGAAGACCGCCACAGCAGATTTGTCCATGCTTGTCTTCCATGCGTATGTGCGGGAAGCCATTGGCGGGGCATCAGCGTTGTAGTGCTGCGAGCTTCGTTCTGCGGGGATAAGCGATTCGCTGTTTTTGTAATAATTGAGCATCTCGACAGCGTAAGGCAGGCCCAAGAAATCGCAAATGCGACGCAAGTTATTCTCGGTGTCGAGAACAAGGTCTTCGTAGCGGATTTCCATGTAACGATCAGGGGGTAGCATTTTCCCCATGCATCGGCCTAATCGAACGTGATCGCGCCACCATTCGGCGGCTTCGATGATATCACCTGGGCCCCACTCCATTTTCAGCACCGATTGAGCAACGTCTCGCCCGTCACGGATGATGTGAATGAATTTCGTGTTGGGAAACAGAGAATTAATGTCGTGCATCCGATCAAGGTAGTCGGATTTATCGCCCCAGAATTTCTTGCCGTGGGCTTGCGCGTAGCAACTGTAAATCGCATCGATGACATCCGACAAAGTCGGATTGCTGCCAAGCTTCTGTTTTACTTCTTGCGCCGTAGGAACTTTATCCCACTTCGAAAGCAGATCTTCTTTTAGCAGGTCAGCGATTAGTCGATCGAGATTCGCCGACACAGACAATGGACCATATTTGTCCATTTCGCGGATGTAATTCGTGATGAAGTGTGTTTCGTAGGGGATTGCGACGTCTGGATGGCTATTGAGCATCAGACGAATCAGAGTTGTTCCCGAACGACCTACACCAACGATAAAGAAAAGATTGCTGTGCATTCTGGTGATTCACCTTGTGTGAATCCGCTAAGGATTTGTGTCATTTGCGTCCCTTGAGGGGACCGACGCCGCTGGTTCGTCGTGCGGCGGAGATTCTTTACGTGGGCGTAAGATTGTTCCGTCAGTGTACTAATGGACTTTTTATTGTCAAATGACAACAAATTCCAAGCTGCGGCTTACCTGCGCGCGGCCCGGATCGACTCGTCGTTGGTGACTTCCGGCCCATCGATTGCGACCTCCGGCTCATCGGACAGAATGTCGCTTGCTTGGTGCGCATAGAAAGCAGCTTCGTCGACTCCGTCTCCGTCGAAATCCCCTGCGATGACTTCGAGTCCATCACCTTGGATTTCGAAGACCTTATCTGTCACATCGAGTTGACCATTTCCGTTGCTATCGACTAGGACTCGATTCCCCCTGACCACTGCGATTTGATCGGTTCCGTCTCCGTTGAAATCTCCCACAAGCGGCTTATCACCTGTTTGGCCGAATTGAATCATACGATCTTTGGAGCGATCGATTTGGCCGTCGCCGTTGGTATCGAGAACCCATAGCCCATTATGGAATATCCCGAGAGTGGAAACGCCACCGCCGTTGAAGTCACCGGCGATAGGCTGATCTCCGCGTGTGCCGAATCCAAAGACGTGGTCGATCACATCGCTGCGAGCTTCACCTCGTTCGCTGCGTTGCAGCAATCTAACGGCGCTCTGTTCAAGTTCTTGAGGGGGAAGGTTTTTCGGAGTCGTGCTGCGCATGTTCTCTGGATCGGGTAGTCCCGGCTCACGTTCGATCGCTGCGCCATCCCCTCGCCAAGCTACGCCCCATACACCGATATCGTCCTTGCCATCGCCGTCCCAGTCACCGATGACTGGCAGATCGCCAACGGCTCCGAGTTTGGCCCAAAGATCAGATCGATCCCATTCGCCATTTCCGTTGATGTCGATCAACCATTCTCCATCTTTGAACAGAGCAAGTTCATCGATTCCGTCACCGTTGAAGTCACCAGCGAGCTGCATCGCTCCTTCAACGCTGAAGGCATTTCTCGAAGCCAACTTCGCAGGCCGTTTGAGCGTTGAGACGATCCTCCATCTTCCGCGATCCATTGTCTCGACGGTCCAAGTCTCCACGTCGAGCATCTTGGCGAGCTGTGCGACTTTCTCTTGGTCGACCCGTTTTTGATCTTGATAGCCACGCGGCTCACCTGCGTTGATGACACTTAAGTGCCATGTGTATTCAACCGAGAACCCGGCGATGCTCTCAGGTAATCGGATCGGATCAAACGGTGCAAAGACGGCGTACGATGGCTTAGGGAAGACGAATACATCATCTCGCTGTAAACCAGGAATCACGACCGTTTTATCCAACAGCGGTGCCGGTGGAATAGTTGGTAGAACCGGTGGCTC
>Ga0255126_1000279_pt1 | contig 22344 bp, 18 predicted proteins | sample Law_Miss_RepA_8d_FD_188556 | JGI IMG/M metagenome (GOLD analysis project Ga0255126, IMG submission 188556) | Freshwater microbial communities from St. Lawrence River, New York, United States - Law_Miss_RepA_8d | ecosystem: Environmental > Aquatic > Freshwater > River | place: USA: New York... | reverse complement strand
GACTGTCCGTGATCGCGCCGAGGATGACCGGTGAGGCCATGCCCGACCCGGTGCCGGTGCCGATCACCGGGGAGCTGGACCTGCACATGTTCCGGCCCTCTGACCTCGGGGAATTGTTGCCAGCCTACTTCACGGAGTGCCGCGCGCGTGGCATTCACCGTGTCCGGGTGGTCCACGGCAAGGGCACTGGTACGCTCCGCACGACCGTCCACACCCTCCTCCGCCGCTGCCAACAGGTTCGGGGATTCAGCGCCTGCGACGAGATGAATGGTTCGTGGGGAGCCACCTGGGTGGAGCTGCTCCCATGAAAACGCTCACGACCCTCGGATTGGTCGTACTGCTGGCGGCGATCGCCGGCGAGAACCGCGGAGCGGGCGCCGATTCGCCGCTGATCCTGGTGTCGCTCGACGGTTTCCGCCACGATTACTGCGATCTTTACCCGGCCGAGAGCCCGACGCTGCGCGACATGCGCGCGGCGGGTTCATCCGCCCGCGGTCTTATACCGGTCTTCCCGTCCAACACTTTCCCGGGGCATTACTCGCTGGTGACCGGCCTGCATCCCGGCCGGCACGGGATCATCAACAACGACTTCTTCGACGCGGAACGCGGCACGTTCTTCCACTACTTCCAGCCGTCCTCCTTCCGCGATGGATCCTGGTGGGGCGGCGAACCGATCTGGGCGACCGCCGAGCGCCAGGGGCGGAGGGCCGCTGCCCATTTCTGGGTGGGGTCGGAGGCCGTCATCGGCGGCCGGCGGCCGACTTTCTGGAAACCCTTCGATTACTCGGTGCCCTTCGCGCGCCGCTTGGACGAGGTGAGCGAATGGCTGCGGAAACCCGCCGCGGAAAGACCTTCCTTGGTCGCCTTCTATCTCGAGGAGGTGAACGGCGCGGGCCACCGGTTCGGTCCCGACTCACCCGAGGTCGCCGCCGCCGTTCGCCAGGTCGATCATCATCTCGCCGAGCTTCGGCGGAGATTCCGCGAGCTCGGCCTCACGCCGAACTTCGTCGTGGTTTCCGACCACGGCATGACCGCCACCGCCTTGGAACGGGTGGTCGTGCTCGACGACATCCTCGATCCCCGCACCGTGCAGATCGACTCTGACGGCAGCCTGCTGGCACTGCGCCCTCTGTCCGGAACCGCGGAGCAACTGGTGGAGAAGTTCCGGGACGTGCGTCACGTGCGCGCCTTCCAGTCGGCCGACTTGCCCGCGCACTTCGCGCTGAAACCGGGGCCACGGGTGGCGCCCGTCTGGGTGCTGCCCGAAGAAGGCTGGCACATCGCTCCGCGTTCCACGGTCGAGCGACTGCGCCGCAAGTACGCCGAGAAAGGCTATCTCGCGGGCGACCACGGCTATGACCCGCTGATCAGCTCGATGCACGGGATCCTCATCGCCGAGGGCCCGGCGTTCCAGCGCGGGCGGGTCGCGGACGCGGCCTCCGCCGTCCATGTCTATCCGCTGCTGTGCATGGTGCTGGGACTGCAGCCCGCGCCGAACGATGGCGACGACCGGCTCGCGCGCGCGCTCCTCCGCTGAACCGGGCAAGGAGCGACTTTTCGCCCTGCCGCGGGGTTATAGGGATAGGAACCAACCCGCACCACTGATGAAAACCCTGATCGTTCTGGCAATCGCGAGCCTCTCCGGACTCGCCGCACTGGTGGCCGGCCTAGCCCTCGGGCTGGGCGTCGGACCGCTCTTCGCCCTGACGCTCGCGGCACTTTTGCTGTTGTTGTGGGCGGGAGACTACCGGACGTACCGACACTTGGGCGCCCACTTCATTCCGCGTCGGCCCTGACCGGGGAGACCGGGCTTTGTCGTGCTGATCTTTCCCGTTGGCTCCCAGTACAGCCCGCGGTCACGCTCCATTCGGAAACTGGCTTCCGGACCTTATTCATGATGAACCAACCGCCCCCGCTGGCGCCGCGCATGCACGCGATCCAGCATACCCTTCACGGCAGCGAGATGCAGTTCGTCGAGATCGAGCTTGACCCGGGGGAGTCCGTCGTGGCCGAGGCCGGAGGGATGATGTACATGGAGGATGGCATCGGCATGGAGACCATCTTCGGAGACGGGTCCGCCGTCGAAGGAGGCCTCGTGGGCAAGCTGCTGGGGGCGGGCAAGCGCCTGCTCACCGGCGAATCGCTCTTCATGACCCTCTTCGAGAACCGCTCGGCCGCCAAGCGGCGCGTCGCGTTCGGGGCGCCCTATCCCGGCCGGATTTTGCCCGTGAATCTCGCGGACCTCGGCGGTGAATTGCTGGCCCAGAAGGACTCATTTCTTTGCTCGGCCCGGGGCGTGACGATCGGCATTGCCTTCCAGAAGCGGATCGGCGCGGGACTCTTCGGCGGCGAGGGCTTCATCATGCAGCGCCTGCAAGGCGACGGCTGGGCGTTTGTGCACGCCGGCGGCACGCTCCACGAACGCACGCTCGCCGCGGGAGAGACGCTGCGGGTGGACACGGGCTGCATCGTGGCCTACCAGCCCACGGTAGATTTCGACGTCCAGTACGTTGGCGGGATCAAGACCGCGCTCTTTGGCGGTGAGGGCCTCTTCTTCGCCACCCTGCGGGGCCCGGGCCGGATCTGGCTGCAATCGCTGCCGTTCTCGCGCCTCGCCGGTCGGATCATCGCCGCGGCGCCAGGCGTCGGGAAAGGCGGCCGGGAGGAAGGATCGGTGCTGGGCGGCCTTGGCCGGAGGCTCGACGGGGACAACTCCTAGCGGGACCGACCCGCACCGAACCTTACGTGAGGACACCACTCGTCTACGGTGCAGGCATCGCGATCGCGAACGCGTTGGTCAATCTGGGTTTCTTCTTCGCCGGGGTGCATTCCAACTCCGAGCGCCTCGCGGCCATGCAATGGCTCGGTACCACGCTGGTCATAGCGACCTTCAGCGTGGGACTGACTCTCGCGGTTCGCGAAAGACGGCAAACACTGCCGCCGGAGCAAGAGTGGGGGTTTGCGCGGGCCTTCGGCGCCGGCGTCCTCACGGGACTTTTCGCGACGCTGCTCGGGATCGTGCCGAGCTACCTGTATTTCGCGGTCATCAATCCCGGCTTCAGCGACGTACTGGCCGAGATGCAGCGCAACGCACTCCTAGACCGCGGGCTTTCCTCGGTCGAAGTGAACCGCTTGATGCCGATAATGGCCAAGTTTACCGGACCCGCGGTCCTCACGGCCTCCGGGACCTTCATCGGCTTCATCTGGGCCAGCCTGACCGCGCTGGTCGTGGCCTTCTTCCTGCGGGGCCGCGCAGCCGCGGCCAAGGCGTGAACCTAGGGGTCAGCGCCTTCAGCGCGAGGCCTCAAAGTGATTTTGGCTGAACCGGCTGGCCCGGATTTTCGGGCCGCGGGTAGTCGGGAGCCACGCTCCCTTCAGGCGCGGGCTCGACCGGACCCGGCTGGGAACGTGGCCCGCCGGGACCGCCACGCGGAAAGGCGCGCGGAGGCATCGGTGCGGGCATGCCCCCAAGGGGATACTTGGGCATATCCTGAGCGATCAACTTCACCTTGGCCGCGGCCTTGGTCCCGCCGCGCAGGTAAGTCAGCATCACCTCGTCACCCTCTTTGCGGTTGCGGACAAGCACCATGAGTTGCCGCACGTCGATCAGGATCTGGTCGTCGAGATGGGTCAGGACGTCGTGCTCCTTGAGCACGCCCGCGACCGGACCGCGGGGCGCCAACCGTTCGACCACGAGACCGGTCCCCCTTGGTAATCCCAATTGGGCGCCCAAGGCGGGCTGTACCAACGTGACGTCGACGCCGAGAAAGGTGGTGCGCTCAACCTCAGACCAGTCCCGGCGCGGTCCCGGCTGCATCCTTCGTTCCATGCCAAGCCCGGCGTCGGGCCCACCTCGGCGGGAGCCCGGAGCTGGATTGGGGCCCCGCGGAGGGACATCCGTAGCCACGGTTTCCGCGGCCGGCAGCACGGAGAACAACAAACCGGAGCTGGCGAGCAGTGCCAGACGGCGGACGGGAGCGGGTAATTTCATGGCGTGAATTCCTCTCTTGTTAAGACGACTGGAGCGGGCAGGACATCCGACGGGACGCGCCCTCGCGAAAAAAAGAACGCCCTTTCACGGAAAAGAAAAGGGGCCCGGATTTCTCCGGGCCCCGTTTTAGGCGTCGTGGAAACGATGAGCGGCCGCGATCAGGCGCGGGTGCTCGACCGACGCGTGACGACGCGATAGTCGAGCATGGCCACGGCGAGCAAGGCGCCCACGCAGGTCCAGCCGATGACCGACTCGACCGTCACCTTGGAGTAGAAAGAAAGCACAGAAGCGGCGACGGCGGAAAAGCCGAAGGGGACCGCGATGAGGACGTTATTTTTCATGTTCTTGTTAGTTTGCCGGAGGCGACATCGCCTCAGCGGGGACAGACTACTCCATTCTTTACGATAGGTGAAATCGATCTTATCTATTCTTCTCATCGCTTTTAACTATGGAACTAACCCAACTTCGCTACTTTGTAGCCGTGGTTGAAGCCCAGAACTTCACCCGCGCCGCAGAGAAGAGCAACGTCACTCAACCATCTTTAAGTCAGCAGATTATAAATCTCGAGCGAGAGCTTGGACAGCGCCTGTTTCACCGGCTTGGCCGCAAAGCTGTACCGACCGAGGCCGGGAATGCCTTTCTCCAACGCGCCAGGGGTATTCTTCGCGATGTCGAGGATGCCGCACGGGAAATGGGCGACCATTCCGGGCAAGGTCGTCGCATCGCGATCGGGGCAGTTCAGACCGTGATGCCCTACCTCATCAGCGACCTCGTCATCCAATGCCGAACGTCGCACCCCCACCTGATGATCGACGCTCATGAGGGCTTCCGGGCCGACTTGGTTCGCGGGGTGCTCGAGGGCACCCTCGATTTGGCGGTGGTTCCCCTTCCGGTGAAGGATCGTCAGCTCGCGATCGAGCCGCTCCTTTCCGAGCCGCTGCTTCTCACCGTCGGGCGCGATCACCCTTTCGCCAGCCAGCCAGAAATCGACATCCGCGCGATCGCCGGGGAAACCTTCGTCGGATTGGGCGACTCCAGCGCGTTGGCGGCGCAAGTGCGCGCCTTCTTCGGCGATCAGAAGCTGGAGCCGCGCATCGGCATCCGCTGCACGCAGGTCGCGACCCTGAAGCGCTTCGTCGCCGCGGGGCTCGGTATCTCGCTTCTGCCCCAACTCGCCCGACACGAGGAGGACCGCGAGTCGCTCGTCTACCTTCGCCTCACCGGCGACGAACCGCGCCGCGAACTGGTCGTAATCCGGCATCCGCAGCGCTACCAGACGCGAGGCGCCGAAGAGTTCCTCAAGCTGATGCGTCAGCACGTCCGTTCCCGATTCCCGGCTCCAGCCGGGCATGCCTGACGACGGTTGCGCTCGGGCGCGGGAGCGCCACCGTCCCCACGATGTCCACCTCACCCGCCTCCCTGCCCGCGACGAAGTCCGCCGCGTCAGGCGAGGAGCAGCCGGCCGCCAGCGCGCGCCCGGAACTGTTGGCGCCGGCGGGGGATTGGGAATGCGCGCGAGCGGCCGTGGAGAACGGCGCCGACGCCATCTACTTCGGCCTTGATCGTTTCAACGCCCGCATGCGGGCGCGGAATTTCACGCAGTCCGATCTGCCGCCCTTGATGGACTACCTGCATCGCCGCGGGGTGCGGGGGTACGTGACGTTCAACACGCTGGTGTTCACCAACGAGCTGGACGAGGCGGCGGACTACCTGCGCACGCTCATCGCCGCCGGCGTGGATGCCGCCATCGTGCAGGACGTGGGGATCTGCCGACTGATCCGCGAGCTTTCACCGGATTTCCCGATCCATTGCTCCACGCAGATGACGATCACGAGCGCGGCCGGCGTCGAGTTCGCCCGCGATCTCGGGGCGCAGCTGGTGGTTCTGGCCCGGGAGAACTCGATCGCCGAGATCGGCCGTATCCGCGACGAGCTAGGCTCGACAGCCCTGCCCCTGGAGGTGTTCGTCCACGGCGCCCTCTGCGTGGCGTATTCCGGACAATGCCTGACAAGCGAGTCGCTGGGCGGACGTTCGGCCAATCGCGGGGAATGCGCCCAGGCCTGCCGACTGCCTTACGACCTCATCGCGGACGGTCGTCAGATCGATCTGGGAGACCGTCGCTACCTGCTCAGCCCGCAAGACCTCGCCGGCATCGATGTGCTGCCGCAGTTGGTCAAGGCCGGGGTATCTTCCCTCAAGATCGAAGGCCGCCTGAAGTCCCCGGAATACGTCGCAAGCATCACGCGGGTCTACCGCGCGGCGCTGGACCGGCTGGCGCACGCCGCGGAATCGACCACCCGGCCGGTGCCGGAACCGGAGCGTTACGAGCTGCAGATGGCCTTTTCCCGCGGACTGCACACGGGGTGGTTTGGCGGCATCAACAACCAGGAACTGGTTCATGCCCGCTTCGGCACCAAACGAGGCGTATTCGCCGGTGAAGTGATCCAGGTCGGCGGCGAGTCCGCGATCGTACGGGTGGCGTCGCCGGTCAAGCCCGGCGACGGCCTGGTGTTCGACGCCGGCCGCCCGGAGGAGAAGGAGGAAGGCGGCAGGGTTTATCAGGTCGAGCCGGCCGGTCCGGGCGAGTGCACCCTGCGTTTCGGCCGCGGCGACATCGACTGGCGGCGGGTCAGGACCGGCGACCGCGTGTGGAAAACCAACGACCCCGCTCTCGACCGCGCGCTGCGGGCCACATTCGGGGGTGAAACCGTGCGTTTTCAACGGCCGCTCTCAATGGAAGTGCACGGTCGCGCGGGGGGACCATTGACGCTGATCGCCAACGATGGGGACGGGCATGTGGTGCGCGTCGAATCGGTCGTGCCACTAGCACCCGCCGAGCGCCAGCCGCTGAACCGAGGCCGCCTCACCGACCAGATCGGCCGGCTGGGCGGCACGCCGTTCCGGCTCGGAGACCTGTCGAGCCACCTTGAGGGCGACGTGATCCTGCCCGTGAGCGAGCTCAACCGTTTGCGGCGCGACGCCGTGACGCAACTTGACGCGCTGCGGGCCCGGCCGCGCCGGTGGACGACCCGGACAGGCCCGGACGCGAGGGCGAATCGCTTCCGGGCGGATGCGGCGCCCGCTTCCGCGGGCCCCGAATTGATCGCGGTGATCCGGCTGCCCGAGCAGTTGGAGGCGGCCTGGGCCTCGGGCGTGCGGACAATCTACTGCGAATTCGAGACCCCCAAGCGCTACCGCGACGCCGTGCAGCGCTTCCGCGAACTGCGGTCCACCTCGCCCGACGGCGCCGGAGCCTCGATCTGGGTGGCGCCCCCGCGCGTCTTCAAGCCGGGCGAGGAGTGGATCCTGCGCCAAGTACAGTCGAGCGAGGCAGACGGTTATCTCGTGCGCAATGCCGACCATCTGCGGTTTTTCGCGGCGGACCGCCGGCGCGGTGATTTCCCGCTGAACGTGGCCAATCCCTGGACGGCCCAACACTTCATCGCCCGCCACGGCTTGGAACGTGTCACGGCCAGCTACGACCTGAACATCACCCAGCTGGAAGCGCTCCTGTCGGCCGCCCCGCCCGCCTGGTTCGAGATCACGATCCACCAGCACATGCCCATGTTTCACATGGAGCACTGCGTCTTCTGCGCGTTTCTTTCGAAGGGCCGCGACTACCGCGATTGCGGCCGCCCCTGCGACACGCACCGCGTGGCGCTGCGCGATCGCGTGGGCGCCGAACTGCCGCTCCGGGCCGACGCCGGCTGCCGAAATACCGTCTACAACAACCGAGCACAGACCGGAGCCGAGTACGCGGGCCGCCTTCGCGAGCTCGGGGCCGCGCACTTCCGGGTGGAGTTCATCAATGAGCCGGCAGACGAGGTTCGGAACACCCTTCATCGTTACGCGCAGCTGCTCCGCGGGGAGGTGACCGGAGCGGAGCTGTGGCGGGAATTGCGGCTGATCAACCAGCTGGGCGTCACCCGCGGCCAGATGGACTCTCCGACCCGCGTGCTACCCCGCAAAGCCTGACCCGCCGGCCGGCGCCCGGATTCGCGCACGGGCGTTTTCCTTGTCTAATTCCAATCCGCTTCTCCCAATCTCCCAGACGCCGCCATGCCCGCCGAGTCCAAGATCCACGCCTTGTCCCCCGCGGGCACGCCCAAGCTCACCGATCTGGAGATCAAAGACGCGCAGCTGATCTTCACCGCCCTGTGGCGGGACCTGGAGGCGGAAGTCGGCCGGCAAAACCTGCGTTTCCCAAAGGAAATCATCCTTCTGGGCGGCGCTCCGGGCGCCGGCAAGGGCACCAACACCGATTTCATCGCGAAGGCGCGCGGCCTGACCTGCCCGCCCATCGTGATGAGCGCGCTGCTCGACTCCCCGGAGGCACGCAAACTGAAGAACGCCGGCAACATGGTCGGCGACCGCGAAGCCGTCGGCCTGCTGCTGCGCGAGCTGCTTAAGCCGGACTACCGCGACGGGGTGATCATCGACGGCTTTCCCCGAACCAAGGTCCAGGTCGAGTGCCTGAAGCTGCTCGTCGACCGCATGCAGGCGCTGCGGAAGGAATTCTACCAGACCCCGCTCAGCATCCACTTCCGTCAGCCGACGATCCACATCATGGTGCTCTTCGTCGACGAGAAGGAGTCGATCGTCCGCCAGCTGAAGCGCGGGCGCGAAACCCGCGCCCACAACGAGGAGGTCGCGCGGACGGGCATCGGGGAGCCGATGGAGGACCGGCCCACCGATCACGACGAGGCGCTCGCGTCACGCCGCTACCGGGTCTTCAAGGAGCAGACTTGGGAGGCGCTGCAGTCCCTCAAGGAGATCTTCCACTACCATTTCATCAGCGCGCAGGGCCCGGTGCACGAGGTGGAGCGCAACATCCTCCATGAGCTGGAGTACCAGAGCACGCTGGAACTCGACCCGCGCACAGTGGACCGCTTGCGCGGCGTGCCGGTGGCGAGCGAGATCATCATCCACGCCCGGCAGGACCTGGTGAAACGCCTCGACGGCTACGAGCTGGAGCACCCCGAGCGCTTCGCGCGCGTCGTCAGCTTCATCGAGAAGAAGATCGTGCCGATCGTGTTGCGCCACGCGATTTCCGGAGTGGCGCACATCAACGCCGAGGACCCGGTGCTGGAAGACCCCCTCGCGCTAACCATGCTGATCGATGTTTTCTCAGAGCGCGGCTACCATGCGGTCGTAGACATCCACAAGATAGAGATCCCCGAGCACGTCGACCTCGCCACCGGTCAGATCCGCTGCCGCACGAAAAAGGTCTACCGGATCCAGATCCGTTTTCAGGGCTCCGAAATCCGGCGCGGCTGAGTCCGCGCCCACGGGCCGTCACTCGTAACGGAGTGACTCGATCGGATCGAGGCGAGCGGCCTTCATGGCGGGGTAAAGGCCCGCCGACACCCCGATGACGGTGCAGGTGAGCAGGCCGATCACGGCCCAGTCCCACGGGAAAACAACGGCGGCGTTGAGCCAGACGGCCAGGAGGTTGCCCGTGACGACCCCGATGGCGATCCCGACGACCCCGCCGGACACGGAGAGCACGACGGCCTCGATGAGAAACTGCAGCAGGATGCTGCGGGACCGGGCGCCGATTGATTTCCGGATGCCGATCTCCTTGGTGCGCTCGGTGACGCTGACGAGCATGATGTTGGTGATGCCCACGCTGGCGGCCAGCAGCGCGATGGCGGAGATCACCAGGGCTCCGGCGCGCACGATGTCGGCCACCTGGGCGAAGACGGCGATCAGCGAATCGTTGGAGTAGAGTTCGAAATCGTTCTCCTGCTCGGCCTGGAGGCTGCGTACCATGCGCATCGCGGTGATCGCGCGGTCGACCGTCTCGTTGTAAACCTCCTGCGAGGGCGCCTGGGTGGCGATGTTGACCGAGAAACGCGCCGCGCCGTAGTCCGAGAGGAAACGCGTGATGGGTGTGATCACGATGTCATCCTGGCTCTGCCCGAAGTTGCTGCCCTTGGCGGCGAAGGTGCCGATGACGGTGTAGGTGCGCGAGCCGACCTTGATCATCTTCCCGAGCGGCGACTCGGCAGGGAAGAGCCGCCGCAGCACGTCCTGGCCGATGATCGCGAAGGGGCGGGCCAGATCGATGTCCTCCGGCGTGAAATTACGCCCCGCTTCGATGGAATACTGGTTGGCGACCAGGAAGTGCTCGTTGGTTCCACCGAAATTGACGCCCGGTTCGGTCTTGCGGTTGGCGTAGGTGACCTGGACGGGGCCGTCGCGGCCGAAGACCTTGAGGCACACGACATCGGTCCAGCCCTCCATGAGCTGGCGGTAGCGCTGGGCCTGCTCGAGGGTAATGTTGCGCCGCTGCTCGACCCGCCGCCGGTTCTCGCCGCTGAGCTGGATGCCGGTCGGGTTCTTGCCGATCTGGAACATGTTCACGCCGAGTATACTCAGCCCCGTCTCGATGGAGCGATCACCGAGAACACCCCGATGGTGATGCCGGACATGGTGAGGAACGACCGCAGCTTGTTCACGCCCAGGGAGCCGAACGCCATGCGAAGGATCTCGGAGAAGAGCATGGCGCGGCTACTCGTAACGGAGAGCGTCGACCGGATCGAGGCGGGAGGCTCCGAGCGCCGGGGCGAAACCGGAGATGATACCGGTGAGGATCGAGACCACCATGCTCACCAGCATGAGGCTGCTGGAGAACTCGACCGGAAGCTCCGGGAGGGCGCCGCTGATGCCGAGGCAGGTCACATAGGTGATGGCCAGACCGACGGCACCGCCGATCAGGCAGATGGAGACGGCCTCGATCAGAAACTGCAGCAGGATGGTGCGACGCCGCGCCCCGAGCGCCTTGCGCGTGCCGATCTCCTTCGTGCGTTCCTTCACGCTCACGAAGGTGATGTTCATGATCCCGATCGCGCCCACGAAGAGCGATAAACCGGTGATGAAGAGCCCCGCCACAGCGATGCCGGTCTTGACCGGGTCGAGCTGCTCCTTGAAAGCCTGCTGCTGGTTGATCGAGAAATTGTCTCGCTCGGCGGGGAGCTGCCCCCGCACGCGGCGCATGGCGCCGGTCAGCTCCTCCTCCGCCTCCATCAGTCGCGTCTTGTCGGTGACCTTCACCCGCAGCTGCAGGTCCATGCGGTTGCCCCAGAGCTTCCGCATGGCGTTCAGCGGAAGGATGATCTGGTTGTCGAAGCTGAACAGGCCGAGAAACTCGCCCTGCTTCGCCAGCACCCCCACCACGGAGAACTGCTGGCCGCGGATGTCGACCGACTGCCCCAGGGAGGGCCGCCCGGGGAACAGGTTCTCGGCCACGGCGGAGCCTAGGACGCACACCGGACGCCCGGCGTTGGCCTCGAAATCGGTGAACAAACGTCCGTCCGCCACCTCGGCCGTGACGATCCGCGAGTAGTCGGCGTTCGTGCCGAAGAGCATGATGCCGCCGAGCTTCACGTCGCCGGCCTTGACGCTGGAGCCCCGGGCGCCGACGGGCACCGCCACCTCGAGGAGGGAATTGGGCGTCGCCTCGAAGATGCGGTTCAGCCGCTCCGCGTGCTCCACCTGGATGGCGGGCCGGTTCACGTAATTCCACCAGTCGGGCACGCGGCGCCACGGCCACCGCTGCACGTAGAGCACGTCGTCACCCAAAAGGGCGAGGCTACGGTTGAAGCCGATGTCGATCCCGTTGATCGCGGTCCCCATGAGGGTCACGGCGACGATGCCGATGATGACGCCCAGCGCGGTCAGCACCGACCGCATCGCGTTGGCCCGGATCTGGCTGAAGGCGATGCGGAAGGACTCGGTGAACTCGTAGATCGCGCGGGTCACGCTCAGGAGCGCTCGTCCCTCTCGATCAAACCGTCGCGCAGCCGCACGATGCGACGGGCGTGGCGGGCGATGTCCTCCTCGTGGGTGACGACGATGATGGTGTTGCCCTGGTCGTAGAGCTGCTCGAAGAGCGCCATGATCTCCTCGCCGGTGCGCGAGTCGAGGTTGCCGGTCGGCTCGTCGGCCAGCAGAATGGAGGGACGGTTGACGAGGGCCCGCGCGATGGCGACGCGCTGACGCTGTCCGCCGGAGAGCTCGTTGGGCCGATGGTGGACGCGGTCGCCGAGCCCCACATTGCGGAGCGCCTCGAAGGCGCGTTCACGCCGCTCGGCCGGTCCCACGCCAGCGTAAACCAAGGGCAACTCGACGTTGTGGAGCGCGTCGGAACGCGGCAGCAGGTTGAAGGTCTGGAAGACGAATCCGATCTCCCGGTTGCGGATCTCGGCCAGCTCGTCGTCCACCATATGCGCGACGTTCTTGCCGTTGAAATCGTACCGGCCGGCCGTCGGGGTATCGAGGCAGCCGAGCATGTTCATCAGCGTCGACTTGCCGGAACCCGAGGGCCCCATAATGGCCAGGTACTCGTTGCGCCGGATCTCTACGTTAACGCCGCGAAGCGCATGCACGGTCTCCGCGCCCATGCGGTAGAGCTTGGTGACACCCTCGATGCGGATGACGAGGTTGCCGGGCGTGCGGTAGGAACGGGCGGCGGCGGCCGGAGGAAGAGGGGCGATCATGGGCGGAAGGGGTAGGTTTCCGGAAAGAGACGCCGGCCAGGAAGGGCCGGCTTCAGCGCTTTTCGCCCTCCTTGGCCGGCTTGGCGATCGTGACGGCCATGCCTTCTTTCAGCTGCCGGCTGATCGCCGCGTAGCTGCCGGCGACCACCACATCGCCGGGCTTAACCCCGGACTTCACCTCGATGTGGGTGGTGTCGGCGATGCCGACCTCGACGCTCTGCTGGCGCACCTTGTCGCCCGTCTTGATGAAAACGACCTTGGAGAGAACCTCTCGCGTGCGGCGCGCCTCTCGCTTCTCCGCCGCGGCGTCCAGGCTGCCGCCAGATTTGTTCTCGGCATCCTTGGCGGCCTTCTTCTGCAGCTCCTCGGTCGTGAGGCCGCCGGTCGCCCGCACGGTCACGCTCTGGATCGGCACGGCGACCACATTCTCGACCGTCTGCGTCTCGATGTCGGCCGTGGCGCTCATGCCGGGCCGCAGCTGCACTCCGGGGTCGTTGACGCGGATCTTGACGAGGAAATTGGTCACGTCGTCGGACATCGCCGCGAGCTGGGAGGCCGCGCCGCCGCCCTGGGCCGAAGAGCTGATTTCAGAAACGGTGCCGCTGAATTTGCGCGTGGGATAGGCGTCGATCGAGATGACGGTGCGATCCCCCACCTTCACGTTCACGATATCGTTCTCGTTGACGCGCACGCGGAGCTCCATCGCGACGAGGTTGGCCACGCGCATGATCTCCGTGCCGGCGAAGGAACCCGTGCCCACCACCCGTTCACCGACCTCGCTGTTCTGGGAGCTGATCGTGCCGTCCATCGGCGAGTAGATGACGGTCTTGGAGAGTTGATCGCGCGCCTGGCTGAGCGAGCCCTCGGTGCGCTTGATCTGCGCCAGAGCGTTCTCGTAGGTGGCCTGGGCGACCTCGAGCGCGGTGCGGGAGGCCGTGAAATCGGAGTCGGAGATCAACCTCTTGCCGAAGAGATCCTCGGCGCGCTTAAAATCCTCCTGAGCCTTGGCCATCTGCGCGCGGGCCTGGACGGAGGACGCCTTGGCGGCGACCAGATTGGCGTCCTGCTGATCGACCTGGGCCTGGTAGATGTCCGGCTTAATGCGGACGAGCAGATCGCCCTTGCGGACCTTGGACCCCTCGGGAAACGGCATCTCGATGATTTCACCGGCAGCCTCCGTGGAGATCTTCACCGCGACCGGCTTGGTGGAGCCCTTGGAACGATAGTAGGCGGCTGTCCCCCCGCCGCCCAAGAGGAGTAACCCTGCCAGAAAGTACCACGCGACGCGCGACTTACGAGGGGCGGGATCGGAGGGAGCGGAAGTGCCCGCATGTGCCCCGGGGGGCGGACTGGAAGTGGCTTTGGAGTGCAAGGTCAGCGAGGCGTGCATCAGACGGAGGCGGACTTGGGAGGGGCGGAAGGAGCGAAGTTTGCCCGAAAGGGCAAACCTGCCGCCTAAAACCCTTACGGTGGCGAAAAGTCGCAGCTACTCGCCGCAGCCGGGTACGGCCACCGGAGACGGGAGCTTAACCCGCCTGATCGGCGAACCGGGCGATTTTCACCACCGAGTATTCTTCCTCAGCCGCGCCGGTCTTCACCCGCACCGCGTCGCCCGCCTTCCGGCCGAGCAGGGCGGCGCCCAGCGCGGTCTTGTACGAGATGATGTGGCGATCGGGATCACCGTCCCAAGCCCCGAGGATGGTGTAGGTGGTGGAGGTTCCAGAGGTCGCGTTGCGCACGTCGACGACGGTACCGACGCCGACCTGATCGGTGGATGCGTCCTTGAAGTCGGTCACACGGGCCCGGGCGAGATCGCGCTCCAGCTGGGCCTTCTGCGCCATGAGCACGCTCTGGTCCTGCTTGGCCATCTTGAACTCCGAGTTCTCGCGCAGGTCGCCGTGCTCGCGCGCGGCGGCGATCGCCTTGGAGTTCTCCGGAATCTTCTTGGAGACGATCGTCTCGTACTCCTCACGCTTGCGGTCGTAGCTGCCGCGCGAAACAAGCAGCTGCTCTTCGCGACCCTCGGCCTCCGCCGCCACCAGCGACTGGATGGTGGGGAAGATCTTGATGAAGCGCGCGAGCAGCGACTTCTTGGTCAGCTCCTCGAAGCCCTGATTGAGCATCAGCGCGTTCGCGAGGTCGCGCGCGGTCTCCGGGTCGGCCGTCGACAACAGGTCGGAAATGAGGTCGGTGTCCTCGCTCAGGATATCCGCCAGCGGGATGCGGCGCGCGCTGGAGGTCTGCAACGCCTCGTAATCGATGGCGAAGAAGATGGCCCCCAACAGACGGGGCGAGATGAGGTCGTTGAGCAGCTTGGCAAACTTCTTCGAGTGGCGGTTCTTGACGATCCAGAGCAGCACCGGCGCGCGCAGGTTTTGCTCGGTCTGCCAGCGGCGCAGGGTCTTGGCGAGTTCCTCGGCGTGGCCCTGCTCGATGAGGAAGTTGATGCACTCGGTGGTGAACTTGCCCTGCGACACCTTCAAGAGGGAGAACAGGATGTCGCTGCTTTCGACCGGGTGGGTCGCGTGGATGAGTTCGAGGAACCGCGACTGGAACTGGACCGGGATCTTCTCCGCGATGCCCGGGAGATCACGGATGTTAGCGATGATCGCTCCCTGCGCGGGCTCAAAGGCGGCTTCCTGCCCGAGCGCGCGGGCGAGATCGTCGCGAACCGCGGCTCCGTAGAGGCGCTCGGCCGCGTCCAGCTGGTTGGAGTCCCGGACCACCTCGGCCAAGCCCTGGAGGACCTGCGAGAGATCAGCCTTGGCCTCCTTGTGGACACCGGCGGCCATGAGGTCCTCGGCGAGCTTGATCCGACGGCGCGCCGAACGCGTGGAAAGGAACTGCTCGAGGATCTCATCCTCGGCGGACACCGGGGTCTCGCGCAGGATATAACACTCGGTCTTTTTGGCTGGAACGGAGATACGGGGATCCTTCGCCACCGCCTTCTTCGCGCCGGACCACCATTTCTTGAAACGCTCCTCACCGAGAACCTCAGCGAGCATCAGCTCGATCTCGATCGCGGTCGCGGCGTTGTTCGGGTAGGCCTGCAGCGCGTCCACCACCAGCTGGGCGGGGTTGTCGGCGATCAGGGCCTCGATGGCCTTGGTATCGGTCTCTTTGCGGACCCGCAGATCCTTGGGGGACAGGACGTCCATCGTGCCGATGCAGAAGGCCGGGTCCATCGGATGGCTCTTCTTGCCCTTGAAATCTATGATCAGCTTCTGGGCGGCCTCGTCGTACTTCTTGATCTGCCCGAAGCCCCAGCTCCGATGCACCACATACGCACCCGGTTCCATGGCCTCGAGCTTGGCCTTGGAGGCCTTGAGCGAGGGCGACTTGGCAATGAGCGCGGAAAGGGCTTCGGAATTCATGGTTGCGTGATCGAGATCCTGAACGGGACAGTTGAGCGGACATTCCTTTCCGTTGTCAAACTGAGGTTCGGGGAGTGCTCCCGCGGACCTGTCCGCCTCCTTTTTCATGCCATCCCCCGTAACCGCCGCCCTTCAGACTCCTCCCACGCCATGGCTCGTCGCCGCGCGTCTCGTGGCCCGCTGGCTGGAGCGGAGGGAACGGCTGGATGTGCTGCTCGACGAATTGCCCGGCACCCTCGCCGGCACTGAGCGCGCCCGCTGCCAGCATCTGGTGATCGGCGTTGTCAGGCACTTCGGCCGCATCGACGCCGCACTGGGCCGGCTGGTGGCGCACCCGCCGCGCTTCGCGACGCGCGCGGTGCTCTTCATCGCGGGTTTCGAGCTGATTGAGGCCGCGGCGGACAACGACAGCGGAAGAGTCCCTCGCATCGTCCATCACGCGGTGGAGCAAACCAAGGCGCTGACCAGTCCGGCCGAGGCGCGGCTGGTGAACGCCGTGGTGCGCCGGCTGGCGGAGCCGATGGGGCGGCCGGCACCGGTTTTGAACGCGGACCCCGCGGAGCTTGGCGAGTATTTCTCGCATCCCGCCTGGCTGGTGCGCTCGTGGCTGGCGCAGTTCGGGCCCGCCGGCACCCGGGCGCTGCTGGAATGGAACCAGCAACCTGCGCCGGTTTACGCCCGCTGGCGCCCGGGAACGGGAGCGGAGCCGCCCCCCGCCCCGCTCAAACCGTCGAAGTGGCCCGGTTTCCTTGAGGTCCCCGCGGGCAGTTGGTCGGTTGTGGAGCCACTCCTCCGCGCGGGTAAACTCTACCTGCAGGATCCGGCGACCCGCCTGCCGGTGGAGGTGCTGGCGCCCACCGCTGGTGAGTCCGTGCTCGACCTTTGCGCGGCACCGGGCGGCAAGAGCCTTCTCATCGCCGACGCGATGACCGCCGGCGCCGCTCCCGGGACAAAGCCGACCGGCAACCTGGTGGCGGTTGATCAACCCGGCCCGCGCGTCGACCGGCTGAAGGAAAACCTCTCCCGGGCCGGGGGCCTGGAGGTGGCGCTGGTCCAGGCCGACGTTCTCGCGCCGGGCTTCGCGACCGTGCTGCGCGAGCACCGCCTGCCGGTCGTTTACGACGCCGTGCTCCTAGATGTCCCCTGCTCCAATACGGGAGTGATGCGCCACCGCGTGGACGTGAAGTGGCGCCTCCAGGCAGGCGACTTCCGCAAACACCCGGAGCAGCAGCTCTCCCTTCTGCACGCCGCCGCGCGGCTAGTCGCACCGGGCGGGCGTCTCGTCTACTCCACCTGCAGCATCGACGCCGAGGAGAATGAGCAGGTGGTGCGCGCGTTCAAGGCCGGCAAAGCAGGCGGCCCTTTCACCCTCGAGCGTTCCGTGCTCAGCCAGCCGTGGGTCGCGGGACACGACGGCGGCGGGGCCTTCCTGCTCCGCCGCTCGGCCTGAGGCGCGCGGGCAAGGGACGCGCAGTCAACCGCAAGCGCCGCGTGGCGGCGGGTGGCGGAACGGGGTATTTTCCCCGCATGAAAACAATCCTCGCCCCGGTTGATTTCTCCAGCGCCACCGAGGCGGTGGTCGAGGAAGCGGCGAACCTGGCCCGCGCGATGGAGGGCAAGGTCGTGCTCCTGACGGTTCTCCAGCCCCCCGCGATCACCAACGAGTACTCGGCGCTGGTGGACAACCTCGCCGAGATCATGGCCGCCGGCGAAAAGAACGCCGCTCGCCGCCTCGCCGAGCTGGAGTCGACGCTCAAGGCCGCGCAGGTGCCCGCGGAAACGATGCAGCTCAACGGCCCCCCGATCCGGCTCATCGTCGAGCAGGCGAAGGACCTTGGCGCGCATTACATCGTGATGGGCTCGCACGGCCACACCGCCCTCTACGATCTCCTCGTCGGCAGCACGACGCACGGCGTCCTGATGCGCGCCGGCTGCCCGGTCGTCATCACGCCCGGCCCCAAGGCCGTCGTGAAGGGCGCCGGAAAATAACTTGTTGGGTATGTGGGAACACGGGCGCGGGCGTGGGGCCCGCGCCCTTTTCCGCGTCCGCCGGCTCAGAAGCGGCCGTTCAAGCCGAAGGTGAGGGCCGGGGCGTTGATGATCCGACGCTGGATGCGGTCGGGCGTTGCGAAGTAGGTCTCCTGCGGGGCGTTGGTGAGGTTGCTCGCGTCGCAGAAGATCGAAACCGTCGGCCGCCATTGCCAGGCGACGCCCGCGTTGAGCAAGGTGCGCGACCCACGGTAGATGTTGCGGTGCGCGAGCGCGCTGGGAGTGACGAGATAGTCCCCGGTGTAATTGAGGAGCACGTTGGCGCGGAAGCGGCCCGCGGTGTACGTGAGCCCGGCGTTGCCCGTCCGCGGGATAAAGTTCTGCACCTCTTTGTTGGAACGCTGCGCCGCGCCACCGAAGTTGCCCTCGGTTTCGAGCACGGTGAGGTTGGCCGAGGCGCTGAGCCCGCGGAAGATCGCGGGCAGGAACGTGAGTTGCTGGCGGTAATCCAGCTCCCAGCCCCGCACCTCCGCGGTGCCGGCATTGGCGGAACTGAGAAGCATGAAGCCGGCGTAGCTGCCATCGAAACCGTTGTCGGGCCCCGCGCCCACCGTGCCGATGTTGGTCGTCACGATGTAGTCGCGGATGTCCTTGCGGAAGTACCCGAAGGAGAGCACGCCCGCCGCCGGAAAGTAGTACTGGAGGGAAAGATCCACGTTGCGCGCGTACTGCGGCCCGAGCGCGGGATTGGGAATCGTCACGGTCTGAGTGGTCGCGTTGTCCGTGATCGAGGCCGAGGGCACCAGGTTCGTCACCGGCGGGCGACCGAACGAGGTGGACCAGCTGCCTTGAGCTCGAAGGTTGGGCGTGAAGTTCCAGGTAAGGTGGATGCTGGGGAACGGGCGGGTGTAAGAGCCCGCATTCCTCACCGGGTGATCCCAGTCATGACGCGCCCGGGCGACCGGATCGGGGATCTGCGCCGCGGTGGCGGGGCGCACCCGCACATAGCCGAAACCGGAGACCTCGGTCCTCTCGGCGCGCACCCCGCCCAGCACGCCGAGGGGCCCCGCGCGGAACTGGCCCTGCGCGTAACCGGCAGCGACCTTCTCGGTCGCATCCCGCGTGGTGCTGAAGGCATCTGCCGTGCGGAAGTAGAGGTCCTCGCTCCAGAGCGCGGGGTTGCCGGTGTTCTCATAAGCCGCGTGGGGATCGACGAACGGCAGGCGGCGTCCGTCCCCCGAGCGGAAGGCGTAAACATCCGGGAAAGTGGCGGCCATGGCCGGCGCCGAGGCCAGATACGACCACTGCCGCCGGCGACCGGTCTCCGCCATCTTCTGGTGGCGGAAATACACGCCCGTCTTGAGCGTCGCCGGCGTGACAACGGGCAGCCGCCACGCCGCGTTCAACCGCGCGTTGAGGACGTCGACGTCGCGGCCGTCGTTCCGGGTGGTGAGGGAGACGGCCGAACGGTAGCTGGCGATGTCAAAGAGGCTCGGCCCGGCCGTCTGCGTGAAAACCGGATTGGCGCGATCGGAGACGTCGACGGTCCAGCCGACGTTGACCGCCCGCATCACGAGATTGCCGCCAGGCTCGTGGGCGAGGTTGTTGTGCGTGCGGCTGTAGCTCGCGTCGTAGTCGATGGTCCAGCGGTCAAACGTGTGCTCCGCGGCGAGACTCACGAGGCGGGTGCGGTTCAGGAAGCGACGCAGGAAGGTGTTGAGCTCGAAACTGGAACCGGCGACCGGGCGCACCTCGGTGCGGGTGTCGGTGTACCCGGGCACGACGGCCCCGGTTCCGCCCGGGACTCCGTTCACCAAGGCGGCCACCGTCTGGTTGGAAAACGCCCGCGTGGTGTAGAGCTGGTCGGTCTTCTCGAAGGCGTCGTTGTAGATGGTGTTGAGGGTGACGCGGGTGCGCTCCGACAACCGGTACTCCGCCTTCACGTTCACGCTTTTCTGGGTCCGGTTGTTGTACTGGTTCTGGGTGCGGAAATCCCAGAGATAGAGCGGCCCGGTGGCGCTGTTCTGGTAATCGAACTGCCGTGAGCCGGGACCGTTCACATTCTCACTGTAGAAGAGGTTCACGGCGACGCCGAGATTGCGCGAGCCGCCCGCCACGTCGAAGACCTCCTGGTAGGCGAAGTTGTTCAGCGGATGGAGCGGGTGATTCAGGCGCGGCTGGATCTGGTCGAAGAAGGAAGGCGCCCAGCGGGCTCCGAGGCTGTACGCGAAGCGGCGGCGCTCCTTCATGCCCAGGGTGGAACGGGTCTTGAGGTTGACCGTGCCGCCCAGCGAATCCGCCGTCTGATCCGGGGTGTGGCCCTTGATCACCTCGAGTTGCTCGAACATCGCGCCGGTGAGGCTGTGCGTCTGGAACTGGCGGTTGAACCCGCCGACGTTCGACATCAGCTGCCCGTCGACATTCACGCGGTTGAGGGTCGAGGCCGCGCCGCGGATGAAAACGCCGGTGACGTTGCCCTCGTCGTCGAACTGCGAGGCGACACCGGGCAGGCGCACCGCCAGTTCCCCCGCGCTCATGTTGGGCAGGTTGCCGTAGGCGTCCAAAGCGGCGACGTTCTTCAGGTTGTCCGCATTGCGCTGCGCCGTGAGGGCGAGCGCGTTGCCCTCCCGCTCCCCGGTGACCCGGAATTCGCCGAGCCGGTAAACCTGAGCGGAGAGATCAAAGTCCTGGGTCACGCGGCCTCCCGCGGCGACCGTCACGCTTCGCCGCTGTTCATCCAGACCGAGGTAGGTCACCACCAGCTCGACCGGTCCCGGCGGCAGGCGGTCGATGACATACCGGCCGGTGGCATCGGTCAGCGCAGCGCGTCCCGCGCCGCGGGCCTCGACCCGCGCGCCCTCGAGCAGGTTGCGGGTGGCGGCGTTGCTGACGGTTCCGGCGACCGTGCCGCCGGACTCCGCGCCGAAGGCGGTGAGGGCCGACAGCAAGGCCGGCAAGAGAACCAGGAGGTAACGACGCAGGATGAGGCTCATGTGCTTCAGGGGGTAAACGGGGTTGAGACCGACGCGCGTTTTTCTGCGGGCGGGCTCCGGCGCCCGCCAGCGAAAACCCGCCGCCCGACCTCAGGCGCCCGGCCGGCGGAAGGCCGTCCGCATGCCCGCCGAAACGATCGCGAGCGAGAGCAGGGAATTGACCGGCATCAGGATCGCCGCGAGCAGCGGGTTCATCCGGCCCGCAACCGCGAGGCCGACCGCCAGCAGGTTGTAGCCGATCGAGAAACAAAGGATGATGCCATGCGTCCGACGCCGGATGTCATCCGTCTCAAACAACGCCCGGATCCCGCCGATGCCGCGGCCGAGGTAGTAGAAATCAGCCTTCCGCTCCAGCACGCCGCGGTGGATCACGGGCGTGCCCCGGCAAAGCGCGCGGTCGAATGCGAGACTGTCGTTGGCGCCGTCGCCCAGCATCAGGCTCGACTCCGGCCCGAGGGCGTCGAGGCACGCGGCCTTTGCGGCGGGCGAGAGCTCACCGTGCGCGCAGCCGGAAACAATCCCGAGGTCATCCGCGAGGGCCGCGACTTTCCCGGCCAGATCCCCGCTCAGCACGTGCACCGCCAGCCCGCGGCCCCGGAGGGCAGCGATCTCCGCGCGCGCGTCCCCGCGCGCCGAATCGGAGAAGTGAAATCCCGCGACCACCGCACCGCGGTGGCAAAGCTCGGCGCCGGCGTTCGCACCTCCCCGCGAGCGCCAACCCGCCCGGCCGAGGGACCAGTCGCCGATCTCAACGCCGGAGCCGACCATCTCAACGACCTCGCCGGCGATCACGCCGGCCGGTCCCCCGGCGAGCAGGTGTTCGAGCACGGCCTGGCTCACGGGGTGGGCGGAACCACGGACCAAGGTGTGCAGAGCATCCCGCGCCTCCGCCGGCAGCGTGGCGATGACCTCGGGATTGAGCAGAACCGGCGTCTCGACCGTCAGGGTTCCGGTCTTGTCGAACACCACGTTGCGCACCCGTCCCAGCCGCGGCCAAAGGTCCGCCTCACGCACGAACACGCCTCGGCGCCGGAGCGCGACGGTCGCCATCTCGTCGGCCAGCGGAAAGGCCAGCGCGATGGCGCATGGGCAGGAGACGACGAGCACCGCGGTGACGACCGCCCACGACCGCGCCGCGTCGCCCGACGACCACCACCCGGCGCCGGAGAGCGCCGCCACCAGCAGGATGCCGACAACGTAGCCGCGAACCGCGCGCTCCAGCAACGGCTGGCCGGCTTCGGTCCGGAAACCGGGTTCCAGCAGGCGCGCGAGCAGGGAGTCGGCCCAGCCCTGCAGGGCCTCGACCTCCACGACTCCGCGACCGACATTCACCGCGCCGGCCGGCACGCGCTGGCCGCGGCGGAAAACCCGCGGTTCGGCCTCGCCGTTGATCGAAGCGAGCGAGAAGACCGCTTCCGGCGCCTCCACCCGGCCCTCGACGGGCAGGGTCTGGCCCGCGACGAGGAGCATCCGCTGCCCGGGACGAAGCTCGGAAG
>Ga0255126_1000275_pt1 | contig 22664 bp, 17 predicted proteins | sample Law_Miss_RepA_8d_FD_188556 | JGI IMG/M metagenome (GOLD analysis project Ga0255126, IMG submission 188556) | Freshwater microbial communities from St. Lawrence River, New York, United States - Law_Miss_RepA_8d | ecosystem: Environmental > Aquatic > Freshwater > River | place: USA: New York... | reverse complement strand
GGTCAACCGCTTGCCGCTCGTCACATACACGCCGTCGAGGAACAGCATATGGAAATGGATGTTTAAGTTCAGCGCGCTACCGAAGCGCTGGATCAACGTCACCGCGCCAGTCTGCGCTGTATCGTGGTGATAGCCGGCGGCGCTGATCAAATGACTCGCAATCGCCCGAGTGACGATGCCCAGCACCTGGCCCATCACGGCGGGATTGACGGCGAACAGATAGCGCAATGCGAACGGAACACTCAGTACCCACTGCCGTAGAGGTTCTCGGGGCAGCACTTCGTCGACCAGCAATGCCGCGCCTTCCGCCATTCGGCGTGCGCCGCAGCTCGGGCAGAAGCCGCGTCGCTTGCAGCTGAACGCCACCAGTCGCTCGGCGCGACAGTCCATGCAGCGAACGCGCAGAAAGCCGTGTTCCAGCCGACCGCACTTCAGATAGTCTTCGAATTCACGTTGCACATGGGCTGGCAACGAGCGCTCATGTGCCGCCAAGTGTTCCACGAACGGTGGGTAATATTGTTCAACGAGTTGATACAGGAGCGTCCGCTCAGGCTGGTGCCGAACATACTCGCCCCCACGCGCAGCCCCAGCCGTGGCGTCCTTGCCGGCCAATAACGGCGTCATGCATCGCGTCCTTGCGATACCTTACGAGCCGATAGTCTAGCGGGTGTTGTTCGTAGTCCGGTGGGTCGCCGAGCAGGAACATGTGGTCGAACTCGCGCGCCAGGCGCCCCAGAACAATGGTGGGATCGGGATCGGCCGACTCCGCCAGAATGCGCGCCCGCATCTCTGGGCGCTTCAGTGCCCGTATCTTTTCGTCGAAGGGCAATCGCGCGATGTCGACGTAGGACGGGCGCTTAATTTTCTTCACGCGAGGGCGATGATACTAAATTCGCTCAACTCAGCTTCGCGCCGGTGCGAAAGCCGCGAAGGGAAACCCGGCCTCCGTTTACGGGCCTATCGGGTCATCGATTATCATGAAAATCCACCCTGCCGGTTTCCACGTCGTACATTCCGCCGATGATGGCGATTTCGCCGTTCTCGACCATTTCCTTAAGGCTCGGGCTTTTATGCAGTATTTGCCGGATAGTGTGCCGCACATTCAGCAGGGCGACTTTCTCCACGAATGCGGCATTGCTCGAGTTGCGGTTCGTAGTCGTCGCGGTTTCGGCGTTGACGGCCGGCTTCAGCTTTTCCAGCAGCGCGGTCAGGTTGCCCATCTTCACGTCGTCGCATGCCCCCTTTACGGCGCCGCATTTGCTGTGCCCGAGCACGGCGATCGCTTTCGCCCCGGCAACCTTGCAGGCGAACTCCATGCTGCCGAGAATGTCCTCATTGAGGATGTTCCCTGCGACGCGGATGCTGAAAATGTCGCCCAGACCCTGATCGAATATCAGTTCGGCCGATGCTCGGGAATCGATGCAGCTGAGAATCGCCGCGAACGGATGCTGTCCATCGGAGGTTTCGTTGACTTGCTGGAGCAGATTGCGATTCGCCCTCAGATTGCTGACAAAGCGCTCATTGCCCTTTTTAAGGATTTCGATCGCTTTCACATGCGTTATGGCCTTCTGCATTTCTTTGGTCAATGTTTGCATGATGTTCCTCGTTGATTAGGGAGAGTCAGCTTGTATGGAGGTCGCCTTGGTGGAGGAAGCGCTTGTCCAACAGCGCCTCAAGCACGCCGAGGCCGGCGCCGAAGTGCTTGACGGCCAGAAGCGGCGCGCGCGTCTCGATGATCATCTCCTCGGTGGCGCTGCCCAAGAGTATGGCCGCGGAGCGGCTGCGGCCGCGGGTAGCCATGACGATGAGGTCCGCGCCGACGCTCTGCACGACTCGCCCGATCGCATGCGAGACGTTCGCCCCTTCTTCAAACAGCGGCTTCACCTCGATGCCCCGGCAGTCGATGGGAGCGATGAAGCGCCGGTACTCGGCCTGCTCTTCGCCGCGCAGAACTTGGTCGTAGCCCTCGTAGGTCGCGGCCGCCTCGTTGAAGTAGACGTGGAGCGGCAGGCACTGAGCGCCTCCGGCCAGCTTGGCCAGGGATAAAGCCGTGCGCAGCGCGTCGGCCGAGTGCTCGGAGAAGTCGATGGGCACGAGAATCCGGCGCAGCGCGGCCGGAGCGCCGTCGGGCGCCATCCAGACCGAGCAGGGCGCCTTCATGGCCAGCCGGCGCGCCAGAGCGCTCCGGCCCGGCGTCTGCCGGCTGTGACCCACCAGCAGAACCTCCGCCTTCTTCTGCGCCGCGAAGGCCAGGAGTTGGTCCGTCATGGGGCCCGATAGGACCTCGTAGGACACGTCGACGGAGGCGGGAAGGCCGGCCGTATGAGGCTTGGCCTGCGCCTCGAGCTCGGCTCGGGCCCGCTCTCCTGCGGCCGCCGCGTTGGGGAGCACATGGACGAAGGCGACCTTGGCTATCCCATGCCACTTGGCCGCCATGACTGCGTAAGCGCATAGCCCGGCGTCCGCCTTGGTCCCGGCCAGGGCGACGATCATATTCTTATCGCGATGCATGGGTGGTCTCCTTTTCCGTCTTGGCCGGCGTCCCCTGGTGAGAAGTTGTCGCCGGGTCCTTTTCCGTCTTGCCGGGCGTCCCCTGGGGAGAAGGCGTCGTCGAGTCCTCGAAGTAGCGGTAGAAGACTCCGTAGATGGCCATGGCCGAAAGTACGCCGACCAGGAAGTCGGTGGCGACCACCATGACGGCCGTGTAGCTCATGAGCGCGAAATGGGCCCGGTTATGGGCCCACACCTGCTTGATCTCGGTCGGCTTGACCATATTGAACGCGACCCACATCAGGATGCCGGCGATGCAGGCCATGGGCACCTTCTCCAGGTGGTCGGCCAGGAAATACGCCAACAGCAGTTTGAAGGTGAACTTCATGATGCCGGCCAACGGCGTCGCCGCGCCCAGCTTGATGTTGGTCGCGGTGCGCGCCAGGGCGCCGGAGAGGGGCATCCCGTTGAGCATGGGCACGAAGGTCTGGATCAGGCCCTGCCCCCAGAATTCCTTGTCCGGGTTGTACGGCGTTCCCTTGTTGTCGGCCAAGCGGTCGGCCATGCGCGCCGCAAGTATGCTCTCGAAGCCGCAGACGAAGGCGAAGGCCAGCGAGTAGAAGGCGAGATCGCCCAGCACGGCAAGGTCCCAGGAAGGAAGGCTCGGTGGAGTGACCTTGAGGAAATCCGTCGGGATGTCCCCGTACTTGGTCTTGACCAAGGTCAAGCCGTCCTTGGCGAAGATGGTCGCCGACATGACCGTGCCCGCGCCGAGCGCCAACAGCGGCGCCGGTATGTAGAGGGAAATGTTCAGCAGCACTCGGACGATTAGGAAAGTCGAGAGGCCCAGGAACATGGCCGAGCCTTTGGCTTGGTCCAGGTTCTCCCAAATGATCCGAGCCTTATTGAGGAAGCTCCCGGTAACGGCGGCCTTCAGCCCCAAAACCTCCCCGAATTGAGTAAGCGCAATGGTGACGGCTATGCCGACGCTAAATCCCACCACCACCGAATGGGGAACGAGGTTCCCAACTTTCCCCCAGCCGAATAGCCCGATAAGCATGAGCACGGGGCCGGAGGCAAGGCAGATCAGCACCAGAAAGGCATGCCCCGCGTAGGGGTCGGCCGGGGTCGAGTATTTCGCCATGATGGTGGCGATGACAGGGATCAGCGCCGCCACCGGCCCGTAGACGTTGTACTTGGAGCCGCCGAAGAGCGCCCCGACCAGACCGGCGACGGCGCCGGCTAATATGCCGTGCTCCGGCCGCAGGCCGGAGGCGATGGCAAATCCCATGGCCATCGGGATAGCCATCATGGCCACGACCAGGCCGGCGCTGGAGTCGCGCAGGGCGACCAGCGGCCAGTTGGCCTTCGTCATGTCCTCGTAGCGGCGGTCGAAGGGATTTAAGAACAGCTTTAGTCTTTCGGATATCGTGCTCATCATCTTCGTTTCTCCAATGGTTAAATGGCCGGATGCCTGGGAAAGCGCGCGTCTCCGTCTTCGAGACGGCGCAAGGCGAAGCGCGCGGGGTGATTAGGCTTTAAGGCCATGTGAGTCCTCAAAAAATACGGCGTCGTTTGAAAGGCTCGCGCGCGGGCGTCCGGCGGCGAACCGTAGGTGCTAGGCGGGGGGTCGGCTTAGGCTTGGGGCGGGCGTTCCGGCAGAGAGGAAACTCCGGCCGGAAGATGCGCGTCGTAATCGTCGCGCAATTCGTGGGAACGGCGGCAGCCCGTCAGCGGCTGCTTTTTGACTAAAAATCGGTGATCTTCGTTCTCCGTCTCGGTCTCGGCTTCGCCGCCGGCGGAGGGATTGTCTTCCCCGCTTTCCTGGCGTTTTTCTTCGGGCTGGGCCGGAAAGTCGCCCGACCACGATGACTCAGAATCCGCGGCGGAAGTAAGCGAAGGCAAGCCGATGGACGGCAAGGCCAAACTAACGACGAGGAGCAGCATCAAGCGGCGCTTCAACATACCGAAGAAAACATAGCAGACAGGCTGTTAAATTTCAATTTCAAGACGGGCCGGCCGCGGCAAAAAATGCATACAAAATGCTTACCCCCCTTTCAAGGCGGAACTTACGCTCCTCTCCTACAATGGCTCTAGGAAAAAAATGGAATCCGAAAACGGAGAGAAAATGAACGAAGCCCTGAACGAAACTCCCTCGCGCCGCTGGAGCATCGTGCTGTCCGGCGGAGAAGGAACGCGCATGCGCGACTGGATAGCGCGGCGCACCGGACGGCCCACCCCCAAGCAGTACCACGCTTTCACCGGCGGACGCACGATGCTCGAACACACGCTCGACCGCGCCGTGGCTCTATCGCGCGAAAACCGCGTCGTTACCGTCATCGCCGAGCATCATTGGGATCACATTCGCAACATAGCGCTTCCTGGGAGCATAGTCGCTCAGCCCAAAAACCGCGGCACGGCCGCGGGAGTTCTCCTGGCCTTGACTCAAATTTTGGCGCGAGATCCCGGAGCGACGGTGGCCTTGCTCCCCTCGGATCATTTCATCGCTCCCAACAGGCGCTTCCAGGAAGTCTGACCTTGCCTCGGTTCCACGTACATCAGGATGTTGATAATTTTCTGATGAACGGAGGAATGTATGAGCAAGAAGACGCCGGTCCCGAATCGGCAGTACACGCGGGAGTTCAAGGTGGAGGCGGTACGACTGGCCGAGTCGGTGGGTCTGAAGCATGTCCGGGTGCACGACTTGAAGCACACGTTTGGTCGACGGCTGCGCGCTGCAGGCGTGCCGCTGGAGACAAGGAAAGTGCTGCTGGGTCACCGGAACGGCGACATCACTTCGCACTACTCGGCGCCGGAGTTGGCGGAGCTGCTGGAAGCGGCGAATCGGGTGTGCGAAGGAAAGTCCGGCAAAACTCCGGCACTGGTGGTGCTGAAACAAAAAACGGCTATCGATTCCTCGATAACCGTTTGATATTAGCCAGTGATCTGGCGCGCCCGGAAGGATGGATTCGCAAACGCTGGTGCGTTTGCTCACCCCTGCGGGGCGCACTGCGTGCGTCCAGATTCGCGCTGCGAATCTGTCGAACCTTGGGAGGCTCGACTCGGCCTCCGAACGTTCAAGACATAAAAAAACCGGCATTGAGCCGGTTGTTTTATGTCTGGCGCGCCCGGAAGGATTCGAACCTCCGACCCCCTAGTTCGTAGGCCGGGAGGCGCGTCAGGGGCTATTTATTATCAACGACTTGCGACACCTGCCAGTGTGCTAATGAGCGTCAATGACATGAAAACGAATCTGGATCGGGGAGTGCGTTAGCACACTTTCGGGCACACCCGATTTGCTTCGTCGTGACGCCAGAGTGCGGAACTTCCGTGAGGCCACCTATACTTTGGCCAACCCAGTCATGCGCGGATGAATCCGATGAGCAACCGTATCACCAGCGACCCCGGGATTTGTCATGGCAAGCCGTGCATCCGTGGTCTGCGCTATCCGGTCGAGTCAGTCCTGGAATGGCTGGCTGCTGGCATGACCATCGAAGAAATCCTCGGCGATTATGCCGACCTTGAGCGCGACGATATTCTCGCCGCGCTGGCCTATCCCGCCCGCCTCGCGCATGTAAACCGGGCGGAACCTCTCCCGGCGTGGAATTCCTGGTCGATGCGCAATTACGCGGTGACCGGTGCCGGCCATGCGCCCGAATGAGGCGCTACTGTTCCCATCAGCGAGAGCGGTGTCTCGGATCACGACGACGCACATCTTCAATGAGGGCGCTCTGCTGCCCGAGAAGAATCCCGCTCCATGTCACGGTCGAACCCAACTCATATAGCGCCTCCACGGCAATGGCTGTGAGCAGTAGCTTCCGATGACCACCAACACCCACCAATTCAGACCTGGATGCAGGTTCTGGCGACTTTCGTCGAGAGAATTGCATCGGCTACACTCCTCGGCATGCTAAACCGCCTCCGCCAGACAGCCCCGGTTGTCGCTTTGCTGATCTGTGCAGCCCTGCTGGCTACATGGCTCACGGGCGCGCACGCGCATTGGCATGTTGGCACACAGGACGACGAACACACGCTGCACGCTTGGACCGGCTTGGACTCAGACCGCGAGCACGGTCACAGCCACGAATCGAATGTCGACCGTGCCATCGAAGCTGAATTCCCAAGCATCGAACATGCTGATGGTGATCATTTCGCTCCTCACCCCTTGTCGCTGATCCATCAGGACGGACACGAGAATATCGAGCTACAGGCGGTGCAAGCACCCGGTAGCAAATTACTGTTGGATTTGCCATTGCTGGTGTGCGCCGCTGTCCTGGTTCTGACGCGGACTCAAATCCCCGCTATTGCCCTCCTCACCGATCCGCCAGATCCCAAACGAACGGACTGGTTTCTACGCCCGCCACTGCGCGGGCCACCGTCGTACTCCGTCGCTTGAGCTAACACGCCCGGCCAAGCCGGGTCTCGCTTCCACGCGCAAGGCGCTGCCGGAGCCGTCTGCCGGAGATTCACCATGTCGCTTTTCACCACGAGCAGGCTTGTTGCCTGTGCGTTCCTGCTAACCCCGATCCTTGCCCGGGCGATCGAAACCCTCCCCGGCAACGGTGCGCCACTCACCCTGCAGGATGCCGTCGCGCGGACGCTTCAATTCAACCCCGATCTCCAAGTCTTCGGGTATGAGCTGACCGCTCAGGACGGACGCACGCGCCAGGCGGGAGCAGCGCCCAACCCCGAACTCGTCATTGATGTCGAGGACGCCTTGGGCACCGGCTCCAGGAGTGGGTTTTCGGGAGCGCAGACGACCATCAGCCTGCGTCAGGTGTTGGAACGCGGTGCGCTCATGCGGCGCGTTGCCGTTGCCAGCGAGGGCCGCAATCTGCTGGAGGCCGAACTCGCCGAGAAGCGGCTCGACGCCGCGAGCGAGGCCGCGCGCCGCTTCATCCAGGTACTTTCTGATCAGGCCCGTTTGCAGCTCACGCACGAAGCAACGGTGCTGGCCGAGAAGACCTTGGAAGCCGCCAGCTTGCGCGTGCAAGCCGCCAAGGTACCGGAGGCCGAACGTGCCCGTGCAGAAGCCGCCCTCGCGCGGACCCGGCTGGAGCACGAGGACGTGGTGCACGAGCTGCTCACAAGCCGTCGCCAGCTCGCAGTCCTCTGGGGTGATACCGACGCGGCGTTCGGCGAGGCACAAGGGCAGCTTTCGCAACTGCCTGCGCTCTCGCCCTACGAGAGCCTTAGTGCCCGCATCCGCAGCAATCCCAGCCTGCTCAAGTTCAGCTCCGAGGCCCGCTTGCGCGAGGCGGAAGTGAAGTTGGCCGAGCAGCGCCGCAAACCCGCATGGACAGTCACCGCGGGCTTGCGCCGCTTTGAGGACGGGGACGACTTTGCCGCCGTGGTCGGCCTCTCGATCCCGTTGCCCTTCCACGACCGCGGCGAAGGCGACATTGCCACTGCACTCGCCATGCTCGAACAAGTGGATGCCAGCCGCAGCGCCACCGAAATGCGGGTGCTGACCCAGTTGTTCGAGCTGTTTCAAGAGCTACAGCACGCCCGCCACGCCGCAGACACGCTCGATTCCGAAGTATTGCCCCGTGTGCAAAGCGCGCTCAAGCAAACCGAATATGCCTATGAGCGCGGTCGGTACAGCTATCTGGAACTGGTCGCCGCCCAGCGCGAGCTATTGGAGGTCAAGCGCGCGCGTATCCAGGCCGCCGTCGATGCCTTCGGCTATGCCACCGAAATTGATCGTCTGACCGGCACAGTGCCCGGCACCACTCCCAACGAATGAGATCAGCCATGAAAAAACTTCTCCCGTTGTGCCTGCTGTTGGGCCTCGCCGCCTGTGGCGGCTCTGAATCGCCTGCCGATGCCACCCCACAAGCCGCTGCCGGCCATGAAGCACCGGCTGCCGCGCCGGTCAAAGGCCCGCATCGTGGGCTGATGCTCACCGATGGGCCATTCGCCATCGAATTGGCCGTATACGAAACCAATGTACCGCCCGAGTACCGTGCGTGGCCGACACTGGCCGACAACCCGCTGCCGCTGGGGGAGGTGACCCTGACGGTCGAAGTTACGCGGCTTGGCAACAAGGTCAATACTTTCCAGTTCAAGCCGGACGGCGACTTCCTGCGCGGCGACGGCGTGCTGATCGAGCCGCATTCCTTCTCGCTGCGAGTCACCGCAATCCATGCCGGAAAGACCTATAACTGGGCGTACGACAGCTTCGAGGGTCGCACCACCATCGCGGAAAAAGTGGCGGAAGAAGCGGGCATCAAGACCGAACTCGCAGGTCCGGCGACGCTAACCGAAACACTCACGCTCTACGGTCAGATGGCGGCCAATCCCGAACGCCAGCGCGAGGTGAGTGCGAGGTTCCCCGGCCTGATTCGCAGCGTTGGTAAAAAGCTCGGGGATGCGGTGAAGGCAGGCGAAACCCTCGCCACCATTGAAAGCAACGACAGCCTGCAAACCTATTCCTTGAAAGCCCCGCTAGCCGGTGTGGTGACGCAGCGCGACGCCAATCCGGGAGAGGAATCCGGGGATCGTGTGCTGTTCACCATTACCGATACCAGTGCGGTGATGGCCGAACTATCGGTATTCCCCAAGGACCGTGCGCGAGTGCGCCCGGGCGCAGCGGTGACGCTACGACTCGCCGATGACGATGCGAGCGTCAGCGGCAAGGTTGCGCGGGTCGACGTGAAGGCATCCAGCAACCAGTCGGTCCAGGTGCGCGTCATGATCGAGAAGAACGATGGCAACTTCATGCCAGGCACGTTCGTTACCGGCGAGGTAGCCGTCGCAGTCCGTCAGGTGCCCCTGGCGGTGAAGACGGCAGGCCTGCAAGCGTTCCGCGATTTCACGGTGGTCTATGCGCAGGTAGGCGAAACCTACGAGGTGCGGATGCTCGAACTCGGCACCCCGCAGGGTGACATGGTGGAAGTGTTGGGAGGTTTGGAACCGGGCACGCGCTATGTGACCGAGAACAGCTATGTCATCAAAGCCGATATCGAAAAATCCGGCGCGTCACACGACCACTAAGAGGGCGCCACCATGATTGAAAAGCTATTGCAATTCGCCATTGCCCGCCGAGGGCTGGTGATGGTCCTGGCCCTCGTAATGGCCGCCCTGGGTGTCCACAACTACACCCGCCTGCCGATTGATGCGGTGCCCGACATCACCAACGTGCAGGTGATCGTCAACGTGCCCGCTCCCGGCTACACGCCGCTGGAGGCCGAGCAGCGCGTGAGTTTTCCGATGGAAACTGCGATGTCGGGACTGCCCAAGCTCAGCTACACGCGTTCGCTGGCGCGCTATGGGCTGGCGCAGGTGACGGTGGTCTTCGAGGACGGCACCGATATCTACTTCGCCCGCCAGCAAGTCGCTGAGCGTATGAATGCCGCGCGTAGCCAGTTACCGGAGGGCCTAGAACCGACGATGGGGCCAATTGCCACGGGCCTCGGCGAAATTTTCATGTTCACCGTGGATGCCGAGCCGGGTGCGAAGAACCAGGACGGCTCGATGATGACACCCACCGACCTGCGTTCGGTGCATGACTGGATCATCCGCCCGCAGTTACTGCGCGTGCCGGGGGTGGTCGAGGTCAATCCGATCGGTGGCTACAAGAAGGAGATCCTGGTCGCTCCAGACCCTGCGAAGCTGCTGGCCTACAGCTTGAGTTACGAGGATGTGCTGAACGCGCTGAAGGCCAACAATGGCAATCGCGGTGCGGGCTTCATTGAGCGCAACGGCGCGCAGTGGCTGATGCGCATACCCGGTCAGGCCGCGGGCATGGATGATCTCGGCAACGTGGTGGTGAAGACGCAGGACGGCGTGCCGTTGCGGGTGCGCGATGTCGCCACGGTGTCGCTAGGTCAGGAACTGCGCAGCGGTGCCGCCACCCAGAGTGGTCGCGAGGTGGTGATGAGTACGGTTTTCATGCTCATTGGTGCCAACAGCCGGACCGTGGCGCAGGGCGTGGCCGACAAGCTCGAAGCGATCAAGGCCAGCCTTCCCGACGGCGTGATCGTCACGCCCGCCTATAACCGCACTGTGCTGGTCAACATGACATTGGCCACGGTGCAGAAAAACCTGATCGAAGGTGCGTTGCTGGTGGTTGTCGTATTGTTCCTGCTGCTGGGCAATGCGCGCGCGGCGCTACTGACGGCGGCGGTGATCCCGCTCGCCATGCTGGCCACGGTCACCGGCATGGTCGCGAACCGGGTCAGTGCGAATCTCATGAGCCTTGGCGCGCTGGACTTCGGCCTGATCGTCGACGGCGCGATCATCATCGTCGAGAACTGCCTGCGGCGCCTCTCGCACGAGGCGCGCGAACGCGGCTCAGTGATGCCGCTCAACGAGCGTCTGCAACTGGTGTTTGAGGCGACCCGGGAAGTGATCCGCCCGGCGCTGTTCGGCGTCTTCATCATTACGGCGGTGTACCTGCCCATCTTCAGCCTCACGGGCGTGGAGGGGAAGATGTTCCACCCGATGGCCTTCACCGTGGTGCTGGCCCTGGTGAGCGCCATGCTGCTCTCGCTCACCTTCGTGCCAGCGGGCGTGGCGCTGCTGTTCCGCAAGCCGGTGGTGGAGAAGGAGAACCTGGTGATGCGCGGGGCGATTCGTGTTTATCGCCCAGTGTTGGCGTCCGCGCTGCGTCTGCGGTGGATCTTGCTGACCGGGGCAGGTGTTCTTGTCGTGGTGTCCGGCTTTCTGGTGACACGCATGGGCAGCGAGTTTCTACCCAACCTCGATGAGGGCGACATCGCCATGCACGCGCTGCGTATCCCTGGCACGTCGCTGGGGCAGGCCATCTCGCAGCAGAAGCAGCTCGAGGATGCCATCAAGCAGCTGCCGGAAGTTGAGCGCGTGTTTGCCAAGATTGGCACCGCCGAAGTGGCAACCGAGGCCGCACCGCCGAGCGTGGCCGACAATTTCATCATCCTGAAAGACCGCAAGGATTGGCCTGATCCCGACAAGTCCAAGAATCAGGTGGTGGCCGACCTGGAAGCAGTAGTCACGCCCATCCCTGGCAACCGATACGAATTCCTGCAGCCAATCCAGATGCGTTTCAACGAGCTGATTGCGGGCGTGCGTGCGGAATTGGCAGTGAAGGTGTTCGGCGATGACCACGACGCGCTGGTGGCCCTTGGCGCAGAGATCGGTAAGGTCCTGAACACCGTGCCGGGTGCTGCCGACGTGGCTGTCGAGCAGGCCACTGGCCTGCCGGTGTACACCATCAAGCCGAAGCGCGAAACGCTTGCGCGGCTGGGCCTGAACGTCGCTGACGTACAGGATCTGGTGGCGGCAGCACTTGGGGGCGAAGTGGCGGGCCAACTCTATGAAGGGGACCGCCGCAGCGAAATCATCGTACGTCTGCCAGAGCAGCTGCGTAGCAAGCCGGAGGCGCTTTCAAGTCTGCCGGTGCCACTGCCCGGAGGAGGCTATGTGCCGCTGGGTGAGGTGGTAGAAGCCGAACTCGTCTCCGGCCTCAATCAAGTCAACCGCGAAAACGGCAAGCGCCGCGTGGTAGTGACCGCCAACGTGCGCGGCCGCGACCTCGGCAGTTTCGTCAAAGACGTGCAGTCGGCAGTGGCGGAGCGAGTCGAACTGCCGTCCGGGTACTGGTTGGACTATGGCGGTACCTTCGAGCAGTTGCAGTCAGCGAGCAAACGCCTCGCCATTGTGGTGCCGGTGACGCTGCTGCTGATCGGGGGCCTGCTCTATATGGCGCTCGGCTCCGTGCGCGATGCTGCCGTGATCTTCAGCGGTGTGCCGCTGGCGCTCACCGGAGGCGTGCTGGCGCTGTGGCTGCGTGGCATTCCGCTGTCAATTTCGGCGGGCGTCGGCTTTATCGCGCTATCCGGTATCGCGGTGCTCAATGGTCTGGTGATGGTCAGCTTCATCCGCGATCTGCGGAAATCCGGCATGGGCCTTGATGAATCCATCATCGAAGGCGCGATGACGCGCCTTCGTCCCGTGCTGATGACGGCCTTGGTCGCGGGCCTCGGATTCGTGCCGATGGCCTTCAACAGCGGCATCGGCAGCGAGGTGCAAAGGCCGCTCGCCACGGTGGTGATCGGCGGCATCTTGTCTTCCACCTTGCTCACGCTGCTCGTACTGCCGGGGCTGTATCGCCTGCTCGCACGCAAAGCCACATCCGTTGTGTCTTCCTGAGTCGTCCATCCCAAGGAAATTTAAATGAAACTTAAACAAATCGCCCCGCTGGTGCTCTCCGTGCTCGCTGGTTCTGCGTTCGCGCACAGCTGACCTGAGGATGACGTCATGGGAGCGCAGGCTGCGCAACCCACCTTGATGGCCAAACACTCCCGCGTGTACTCATCCATCACGCGCTGCAGCTTCAGCGCCCGGCCATGGACCAGCTCGTCATGCAAGAAGTCGTAGCTCCAGACGGCGTTCGGCTTCGCAGCGCCGGGGGAGATTGAGCCCGAGCGTCCGCCATATCCGAACCGACTTCGGCACGCCATGCGTCGGTAACATCTTGGGGATGGAACGACTCGCCGTACGTTAGCTCCGGTTTAGCGTGCCCCAATTCTGGGGACTTTGAGGTCATGGCGTATCCACCCGTCAGATGATGACTAGACGCCAGGAGTGAACTGCTAGGGGGCAAGTTTGAGGAACGGATTGGCGCAGTGGTTAGCCTGAGCCTCCGACCCTCCGGTTCGCAGCTGGCCAAGGGATGCTCAAGAAATTCTCATGATTCGTTGTTTGTCGGGGCGTTCATTGCACGATTGCTTGGCGGTGGATCAGCGTGCAGGGTCAATCCCCACAGTAATCCCGCAGTCGGGGTTGGCGCAGACCTCATTGCTTACCCGAATAAGCCCGCTCAATGTCCATGCTGGTGATGGATGTCCGGATAGTGTGCGTGGCGATGTTTCAAAGGCTCGTGGCGATGCGCGTGCGTGTGCGGCTCATCGCCACTCCAGTCGAAATCATGTGCGTGCTGGTGGTGGCTGTCGTGACGATGGTCGTGAACGTGCTCCAGCGGCGCATGCTGGTGGGCGTGTTCATGGTGTTCGGTCAAGTGCAGCCACACGCCGGCCGCCATCAGCACCGACGCCATCCAGAAGGCGGGGGAGGCCGGTTCGTGGAACACGGTCATTGCGACGACTGCACCCATGAACGGCGCGGTCGAAAAATAGGCCCCGGTGCGCGCGGTCCCAAGGCCCCGCAGCGCGAGTACGAAGAGCACTAGGCTGATGCCGTAGCCGAAAAATCCGACGGTCATGGCGCCCGCCATGTTGCCAGGAGACGGCAGCCCGGCGCCGAGGAGCAGGGCAAGGGCGAGGTTGCTGAGTCCTGCCACCAGGCCTTTCGTGCCGGCAATGAAGGCAGCATCCGCAGCGGACACTTTGCGGGTGAGGTTGTTGTCCACCGCCCAGCACAGGCACGCACTGGCAACCCCCAACACTCCAAGCCAATGACCGGGCGCCGCGCTGGTCCGGGGCCACGCCAATACCACGCCGCCGGCGACGATCAGTGCCATGCCGAGCACGATCCGGCGATCCGCATTCTCCCGGAACACCACCCACGCGAGCACGGCGGTCAGCACAGCTTCCAGGTTCAGCATCAGCGACGCCTCGGTGGCGGCGGTGCGGGTGAGTCCAGCCATCAGCAGGACCGGTGCCAGGATCCCGCCTGCCGCAATCGCCGCGAGGAACCAGCGCCACTCCCCGGCGGGTAAGCGGGCCGCCGCGAGGCCGCGGTCACGAATAAGTAGCACTACCCACAAGCCGATACCGCTGCCGAGATACAGCAAGCCTGCGAGCAGGAGGGGGAGCACTTCACCCGTCAGACTTTTCGCGAACGGCGTGCTGCCCCCGAACAACAGGGCGGCACCCAAGGCTGCGAACACAGCGGAGCGGTTGGACATCTTGGAACCTCGGGCAGCGGAGGACGACAACCCTACTGAATCCTTGCGGGCAGGCAAGCCTGTCGGCGCCTGATTCATGCGCGCCGAAAGTCATCTGAACCAACTATGGCATGCTTGTCTCGATTGCGACGATTGGTGTCACGATTACCTGCCGGCTGAAACCAATCCACACGCTGCCCACGGAAAGCAGGACTGTTCGCCCCCGGGTTTGTTTGGCGGACATCGAAAGCGGGGGGGGGCGCCTCGAACAGAATAGCCATGGCACCGCGCAGATTTCGAATAGATCAACGCGTTCGTCGGGTTCAAGCGCCGCCCTGTGCATGACGCTTCAGCTATTCATCGCCATACTTGAACATTCAGCATGTGGAGACCTCGCATGACCGACACCGCCCGCCGGCACTTCCTCCAGACATTGACTCTCGCAACCGCCGGCGTTGCCATGCACACGGTAGCGGGTGCAACGGGCGACGCGGAGGCGCTTTCGGCATTGATCGACCAAAGCTCGGCGTTTGCCTCGATGCACCAGCCGAGGCCTCTCACCTTGGACCCGGCCAGACTGACCGGCCTTTCGGCCAGGTTGATCCAGTCACACTGGGAGAACAACTACGGAGGCTCGGTAACCACGCTCAATGCGGTAAAGCAGAAGCTCGCCCATGCGCTGGCAGACAAGGACACGCCGCCCTTCGTCTACAACGACCTGAAGCGCGAGCACCTCATGCGCACCGGATCGGTGGTCTACCACGAACTCTATTTCGACAACCTGGGCGGCGACGGCATGCCGGGAGAGGACTCGCGCAAAGCGCTTGCAAGTGCGTTTGGGACATTCGATATCTGGGAAACGGAGTTCCGGAAAATCGGAGTGGGGCTGTCAGGAGGTTCCGGTTGGGTCGTGCTGGGTTACAACCTGCACACCAACCAACTCGAAAACTACTGGCTGGGGGACCATTTGCATGGCCCGGCCATGACGGTCCCGTTGCTCGTGATGGACATGTACGAGCACTCCTACCACATGGACTACGGCGCTGCGGCGGCAAAGTACATTGATGCCTTCTTTACGAACATCAGATGGGACGTGGTTTCCGAGAGGTTGGAGAAGGCCGCGAAGGTCGGTACTCGCCTGACCTGATCTGTGCTTGTGCCTCTGATATGCGTTAGGCGCGACACCCGCCTGGCACGCGGGGCAGTGGCGTGCCCGGTGGCCAGCATTTTCCGCCATAGAGCAGTCCAATTTGGTCTGTACCCTAGTGGGTACGCCCGCAATCTTCTGGATGGTCTTCATCCGAATTTTGCTGGCGCTATACAGAAAATCTTTGGCTGGCGCAGTCAGAGGTTTCGACGTGTAACGCATATCTGATATCCCGCCCAGCCGTGGTTCTTCGCCATCCGACAGAGCGTCCTCGTCCCTACCTTCCATAGTAGGGACGAGGACGACTGCGCCAATCAGTCCTTACGTTTTCGCGCACTTGCCGCAAGGACACCCGAAGGACGACGCCCGGAACAGCCTTCGATGAACCTCATCGCTGCGCCAACGGAACTTGGCTTCGTCCGCCGAATCAGACCCGCACGCCGGACCTGAAACCGGCATCCTCTGCGGCAGTCTCTCCCTAGAATCTCGCCCATCGACTTCATGCGTGGCCACGACGCTTATCGTGGCAACCAGGCACCCCAAGCAACCTCATCGGGTGCGGCAGTCGACAGACTGTGATTGCAAAGTCCAAAGCACGGGCGATTTAGCCCGTCGCGTTATCAGCCGCCGCGCAAGACCTTCTTGGTCTTGCACGCGCTGCCAGTCGTTCCTCCTTCACCGGTTTCATCACCGGATAGCGCGTCGCGGCCGAGCTGGTTGCTCGGGTCTGTGGCTTGTCCAACACGCGCGCCTCAAGACACGGGCCTCCGCCCGTCGTCACTCATTCGGTGTGCAAGCATCGAGCTCTGTAATGCCCGCAAAGGGCGTTGGTCTGGCATGCGTCCGGTCTTCCACGAAGACCTCGCACGCCGCCGGAAACCGGCACTTTGAGGTCCTGGGGGTCGTGTCCCCGACCTGTCACGCGCCAGCGTGCTCATGAGGCTCCGGCCCATGGGTGGTCATCAACACTTACCAGAAACGAAACGCACATGAGAGACCTCAACTACCAACTCAAAACCCTTTGCAGGAACAACCGCGACGGCAGTTACGCCACCCAGGCGCAGCGGCAGTCGATGCTGGAATTGATTTCCAACCAGCTGCATGAACTTGGCTTTCGACAGATGAGCGCGCAGTCGCTCAAACCCAAACACGTGGAGGCGCTTATCAAACAGTGGCAGGAGGCGCACCTCGCGGTCGCGACCATCAAGAACCGGATGACGGCGCTGCGCTGGTGGGCTGCGAAGGTGAATCGGCATAACGTGATTGCACGGGCCAACGAGCATTACGGGATTCCGGACCGGCAGTTCGTCAGCAATGTGAGCAAGGCGCTGTCGGTGTCGGCTGAGGCGCTTGCCAACGTTAAAGACGTTCACGTCCGGATGAGCCTCGAGCTCCAGCAGGCCTTCGGGCTGCGGCGGGAGGAGGCTATCAAGTTCATCCCGGCGGATGCAGACAAGGGCGACCACCTCACGCTCAAAGCTTCCTGGACCAAGGGTGGGAAAGCTCGCGATATCCCCATCCGCACCGAGGCTCAACGCGAAGTCTTGAATCGCGCCCATCAACTCGCTGGCCGCGGCTCGCTGATTCCGCCGAACCGCAACTACGTGCAACAGCTCCGCATCTATGAAGGGCACACCAGCCGCGCCGGGCTCTCGAAGCTACATGGCCTGCGGCATGCCTATGCGCAGCAGCGTTACCGCGAACTCACGGGCCTCCCATGCCCGGCCGCCGGCGGGCCTGTATCCGCCGAGCTTACCCCCGCACAGAAAGTAATCGACACCGCTGCCCGCCTCACCATCAGTCAAGAACTCGGGCATGAGCGCGAAGCGGTGACCGCCATTTATCTCGGGCGGTAGATCCCTCACCGAAAACCAGATGAACCAAGGAACAGCTCCCCCCCAATGAACACCCTGGACCTCAATGAAGCCGCCAGATTTTTGAAGATGCACCCGCAGACGGTGAGACGTTTGGCGAAAGCCGGCGTCCTGCCCGGCGCCAAGCCCGGCAAGCTCTGGTGCTTCCTCGAAGCCGACCTTGCCGACTACCTGAGGTCGCTGTACGGTTCGTCTCGGCAGGTGTCGCAAGGGAGCACGAAGGAGGCAACCTTATGGCACTTTTCAAGCGAAAAAAGTCGAGTTACTGGTGGGTGCGATTCACGGCCCCCAACGGTGAGCAGGTACGCGAATCTACTGGGACTGCCGACCGGCGCGCCGCGCAAGAGTACGAAGATCAAACGCGCGCGGCACTCTGGCGACAGCACAAACTAGGTGAGCGCCCGCGCTACCGCTGGCAAGAAGCGGTGGAGCGGTGGGTGTTGGAATCGGCGGCGCACGCGAGTCTGGAGGACTCGAAGATCCATCTGCGATGGGTCCATCGGTTTCTCTACGACGTGTACCTCGATGCGATCGATCGGACCTTGATCGACAAGATTGTGGCTGCCCGACGCGCGGAAGGCGTGGCGGTGGCGACCTGCAATCGGTTGTTGGAGATCATCCGGGCGATCTTGCGTCGGGCGCAGCTGGACTGGGAATGGATCGACAGGGTCCCTGCGATCCGCCTGCAACCTAATCCCGTGCGCCGGATCCGTTGGCTGAAACGTGAAGAGGCAGATCGGTTGTTGAGCATCCTGCCGCCGCATCAAGCGGCACTGGTGCGCTTCTCGCTGGCCACGGGGCTGCGCGAGAGGAACGTGACACGTCTGGAATGGTCGCAGGTGGATCTGACACGCCGCGTGGCGTGGATTCATCCAGATCAGGCCAAGGCGAAGAAACCGATCGGCGTACCGCTGAACGATGACGCGATGGTGGTGTTGAGAGCGGAGGAGGGGAAGCACGACAAGCGCGTGTTCACCTGGCAGGGGCGGCCCATTGATAAGGCCAATACCCGAGCCTGGCGGCGGGCACTAAAGGAAGTTGGCATCGAGTCTTTTCGATGGCACGACCTGCGGCACACCTGGGCGTCGTGGCATGTGCAGAACGGTACGCCGTTGCACGTGTTGCAAGAGCTTGGCGGCTGGGCCTGCTTCTCGATGGTTCAACGCTACGCGCATCTGTCGGCGGAGCATTTGGCGGCATATGCCGGGAACGTGACCAGAGTTAGTGCTGCGGTTAGCACACTTTCGGGCACACCGGCGAATGAGGAGGGCGAAAGCAGCGAGCGGGAAACCGCGTAACTGCTTGAGCTGAGAGAAAGATTCTGGCGCGCCCGGAAGGATTCGAACCTCCGACCCCCTAGTTCGTAGCCAGGTACTCTATCCAGCTGAGCTACGGGCGCGTAGGGGCGGCATCATAAACGGTTTGGGACTTCAGGTGCACCCCTTTGTGGGGAGAATTTCGGGTTCCGTTTTGCCCAAGGCCCGCTTGCCTCGCTACACTCAACCCACTAACCCTTTTTTGCCGTGAGGTGCGCGACATGCTGAAGCAAATGGACATCAACTGTGACATGGGCGAAAGCTTTGGGAATTGGCATATGGGTGATGACGAAGGGATGATGCCCTACATCACCACGGCCAATGTGGCCTGCGGTTTCCACGCCAGCGACCCGGTGACGATGATCAACACGGTGAAGCTGGCCAAGCAGCACGGCATCGCGGTGGGCTCGCATCCGGGCCTGCCGGATTTGTTGGGATTCGGCCGCCGCGCCATGAATATCACCGCTGAAGACGCCTACGCCTATGTGGTCTATCAGGTGGGCGCGCTGCAGGCCTCGCTCGCGGTCGAAGGCATGAAGCTCCATCACATCAAGCCGCACGGCGCGTTCTACTCGGTGTTGAAAGCAAATGAGGAGCTGGCCGAAGCGGTGGCGGAAGGCATTCTCAAACTCTCCGATGCCCCGATGCTGTACTGGCCCGCTCCGACCACCGCCGCGCTGCCCACGGCCTGCAAGAAGCGCGGGATTCGCGTGGTGGGTGAAATCTATCCGGACCTCCAGTACGCCCCAGACGGCGCGCTGGTGATTCAGCGTCACAAGCACCTTACCGACGTGGCCTTTGCGGCCTCTCAGGTCGAGTGCTACGTGACCACCGGCAAGGTGCAGGCGATGGACGGCTCGCTGGTCGAACTCGACGCCGAAAGCCTCTGCATTCACGGCGACGGCCCGAACTGCGTGGAAGTCGCCATTGCCATTCAGGAGCGCTTGAAAGCGCTTGGCTGCAAAATCGCGCCGGTCATGGCCTAGCGCACAAGGAACTTCAAATGAAATTTGGTCTGCTCTTTACCTTTCAGCTGCCGCCCGGTTGCGGCATCGGCTGGCACGAACCCTATCAGGACATGCTGCAGTGTCTGCCCCGCGCCGAAGCGCTGGGCTATCACTCCATGTATCTCGCCACGCATCACGCCAAGACCGACGGCCTGTGTCCGGGCCCCATCCCCACGCTGGGCGCGGCGGCGGCCGTCACCAAGACGATGAAAATTGGCACGGCGGTGATGCTCACCGCGCTCTACGCCCCGCTCAAACTCGCCGAAGACCTGGCCGTGCTGGATAACATCTCCCAGGGCCGGCTCATCGTGGGCGTGGCGCCGGGCTATGTGGCGGAGGAGTTCGCGGCGCACGGCATTCCACGCGAAGAGCGCGTGGGGCGGTTTGAAGAAGGGCTCGACCTGATGATCGAGGCCTGGACCAAGGACGAATTCGAATTCAACGGCAAGTACTACAAGGTGCCGCGCACGGTGATGACGCCCAAACCCTACCAGCGGCCCTATCCGGAGCTGTGGTACGGCGTGTCGGCCAAGTCGTCTTTGCGCCGTGCGGCGCGTCGCCATGCAATTCAGATCATGTCGCCCCGCTACGGGGTGGAAGAACTCCTCGCACACTACGCACCCTATGAAGCCGCCGCCGCCGAGATTGGCTGGACGATTCCGGCCAAACCCATCATTCGTCAGGTGTTTGTCGGCCCGACCATGCAGGCCGCCGAAGCCATCGCCGCGCCGGCCATTGAGCATCTCTACCGCGAGGTTTACGGCAAGGCGTCAGCCGCCGGCGATCGCAATCTGCGCAACGACGATGGCAGCGTCATCACTGACCACACGCAGGTCAGTTTCGACACCTTCAAGCAGCGCTATATCGTGGGCACGCCGGAGTTTGCGATTGAGGAAATCGCGAAATATCGGGACGGTCTGGGCTGTACGGAGATGGTCTGCTGGATGCACATGCCGGGCATCCGTGGGGCCGACGCGATGGCGTCGGTGGAACTCTTTGCGCGGGAAGTGATGCCGGCGTTTAACGCGGCCTAAGGTCTTCGTTTCCGCCGCTTTGGCGGCCGGCGGTTGGGGGCACTGCACAGCGCCCCCAACCGCGACTTCAGTCTGCCTTATGCCGTTCAGGCGTCTGGCAAATCCAGCACACCCTTCGCCACGATATTGCGCTGAATCTCGTTGCTGCCGCCGTAAATGGTGGCGGGACGGGCGTTGTAGAACATGCTCATGAACTCAACGTTGATTTCGCCGAAGTTCGCCTTGTCCAGCACCGCGCCCTGCGCGCCAGCCGCTTCCAGCACCAGCTCGCTCAGTGCGGCGAAAGTCTCGGTGCCCCAGATTTTCAGCATCGACACATCCGGCCCCAGCGTCTCGCCGCGCTTCACCATGGCGGCATAGCGGGCGTAGAGCGTTTCCAGATCCTGCACGTCGAGTTTGAGCTTGGTGTAGCGCTCGACGAAGCCCGCATCGTTGAACAGCCCCGCGTGGTGGGCGACATCGTTCAGACGCTTCAGCGCGTTCTGGCACTGCTTGGGGCTGCCGAGGAAGATGCGCTCGAACGACAACAGCGCTTTGGCCATCGTCCAGCCCTTGTTCGGTTCGCCGACCAAGTTCTTGCGCGGCACGCGCACGTTGTCGAAAAACACTTCGCAGAATTCTTCGTGGCCGGCCAGATTGCGAATCGGCCGCACGGTGATGCCTGGGCTCTTCATGTCGGCCAGCAGGAAGCTGATGCCAGCCTGCTTCTTGGCGTTTTTGTCGGTGCGCACCAGCAGGAAGATGTGCGAGGCGTCCTGCGCCAGCGTGGTCCAGATCTTCTGGCCGTTGACTACAAAGTCGTCGCCGTCGACCACCGCTTCCATGCGCAGGCTGGCGAGGTCGGAGCCGGCGTTCGGCTCTGAGTAGCCCTGGCACCAGATGTACTCGCCTTTGAGGCTCGGCGGCAGCCACTCGGCGCGTTGTTCTTCGGTGCCGTGTTTGATGAGCAGCGGGCCGACCATGATGATGCCCATGTCCGGCGTGCGCGCCACGCCCCAGCGCTCTTGCTCTTCCATGAAAATGAGCAGCTTGGCGGGAGTTAAGCCCATGCCGCCGTATTCGCGCGGCCAACCCGGCGCGGCCCAGCCGCGGGCGACCAGTTTCATGTACCAGTCGCGGGATTCATGCCAGTGCACGCGGCGTGGCAGATAGCGCATTTCCGCCGGATATTCGCGCTCGAACCACTGACGCACGACCATCCGGAAGTCTTCGTCGGACAGGCTGTTCCAGTCGCCGTCGACCGGCTCGGCCACCGCGGCGTGCGTGGTTTCGGCCGCTGCTTTGGCGTCGCCCAGTCGCGCAATGCGGCGTGCGTGCCAGGCGGCGTTGCCAAAGGCCGCGCCGATGGCCAGGGCGCGATTGAGATAAAGCCCCACGTCGCAGTCGTCGGTGAAGCCGATGCCGCCGTGCATCTGTACCGCGTCGCGGGTGATGAGGCGGGCGGTTTCACCGGCGCGGTACTTGGCACGGCTCGCGAGCCGCATCTGGTCGGCACGGGTTGCGGCATGCGACCAGCCGGTGGTGGCTTCTTTCACCACTTCGGCCGACAGCTCGCTGTTGATATAGAGATTGACCGCCCGGTGCTGCAGGGCTTGGAAGGCACCGATCTGCTTGCCGAACTGCTGGCGGGTTTTGAGGTATTTGATCGTCACGTCGAAGGCTTCGCGCGACAGGCCGTGCAGATAGCTGGCGGCGAGGATGGCGGTACCGTCGAGCGCGCGGTCGATGGCCGCTTCGGCCTGCGGGCCGCTACCGAGCAGCGCAGTGGCCGGCAGTTGCACGTTCTCAAACACAAATTGGGTGAGCTTGGAGCCGTCGGACAGTGCCAGCGTGCTGTGGCTGATGCCGGCGGTGCCGGCCTCGATGGCGACGATGGCGGGAGTGTCACCCAGAAGCGCGGGCACCAGCAGGTGGGTGGCGCTGGAGGCATGGGAAACGGCGAACTTCGCGCCTTTGAGCACCAGACCGT
>Ga0255126_1000265_pt1 | contig 22997 bp, 24 predicted proteins | sample Law_Miss_RepA_8d_FD_188556 | JGI IMG/M metagenome (GOLD analysis project Ga0255126, IMG submission 188556) | Freshwater microbial communities from St. Lawrence River, New York, United States - Law_Miss_RepA_8d | ecosystem: Environmental > Aquatic > Freshwater > River | place: USA: New York... | reverse complement strand
AGATATCAATTTTGTTTTATTGGTGCCAGCCGCTCGATCGATTTTTGGTTTGGGTGAGGTCTACACCCGTGAATTAATGGATGCGAGCCCTCATTATGAGACAGGTTTGATAGGCGTTAGTAATGCCATACAAGCACTTGAAGGCGCTGGTAAACGCGTTGGGTTTTTAATTGATCATCCGGGTTTCCCGGATCCTAAGAGTTGTATCAGTGGTGGAGTAACAAAGAGTGAGTTCTTGAATCAATTTTTGTTCCGCAAAGAGAATCCATTGTGCAGCATGACTTATGAGCAGCATGTGCATACCAATGAACGCTATCGTTTGTGGATAAAAACACTACAAGAAAAACATTCAAGCTTGATTGTGTATGACCCTACGAATCTGGTGTGTGATGTGAAAAATAATCACTGTGGCATCGCAAAGGATGGTCAATTTTTATATAGCTATGGCGACCATTACTCTGACTACGGTAATTCAATGGTAGCCAAAGATTTTTTAGCTAAACTGCCATCACTGTTGAAAAAGTGATGATTCCTTGCATTTCAATAGAAGTTATTTAACTCTGACCACTCGCTTCTTTTTAAGTTAAATCATCATCAAATTATCTTTACATAAAGTACCTCAATGTCTGAATTAACTCTCGAATCAGCAGAGCAGATTGCTTTGCGCATTAATAACCAGATCGCCACAGAAATGAAAGTGCGGCCTCAGCAAATTGGGGTGGCTGTTGGGTTGATGGATGAGGGGTCCACAGTACCCTTTATTGCGCGTTATCGCAAAGAAGTCACGGGTGGCTTGGATGACACACAGCTACGCAATATAGAAGAACGCTTGCTGTATTTGCGTGAGCTTGAAGAGCGCCGCGTGGCGATTCTGAAATCAATCCATGAACAAGGTAAGTTAAGCGATGCTTTGATGACATCTATTGGCGCTGCCGATACCAAGCAGGCTTTAGAAGATCTTTATTTGCCTTATAAGCCTCGTCGCCGCACCAAGGCGATGATCGCGCGTGAAGCTGGTTTAGAGCCTTTGGCTCGAGCTTTGATGGCTGATCCTACTCTCGACCCTCAAGTTGAAGCTGTGAAATATATCAATATTGATCCTGCAGCCTACGCGGCACTGAGTGCTGAAGATATTAAGAAGTCTCAGGCTGGTGATGAGAGTGTGAATGGCGGTGTGCCATTGGTGCCTGATGTTAAAACAGCTTTGGATGGTGCCAGGGATATCTTGGCTGAAGAGTTTTCTGAGATGGCGCCTTTGCTAGCCAAGCTTCGTGACTTCTTGTGGTCACAAGGTTTAATGACATCCAAAGTTGCTGATGGCAAAGAGATGGCAGAAGAGGAAAAATTTCGTGATTACTACGCTTACTCTGAACCGGTTCGCTTAGTGCCTTCACACCGTGCCTTGGCTCTTTTTAGAGGACGTCAGTTAGGGGTATTGCAACTCAAGTTGTCTTTAGAGGAGTCTCAAGAAGCTTTGGTGCCTCATCCTTGTGAAGTGATGATTTCCAAACATGTGGGCATTGAGTCATTGGGTCGCTCAGCAGATAAGTGGTTAGCAGAGGTGTGCCGTTGGACATGGCGTGTAAAAACGTCTTTATCGTTGGAAATGGCATTATTCACACAATTGCGCGAAGCTGCTGAGACAGAGGCGATCAAAGTTTTTGCACGCAACCTCCACGAACTTTTATTGGCTGCTCCTGCTGGCCCGAAAGTGGTGATGGGGGTTGACCCTGGGATTAGAACAGGCTGTAAAGTCGCGGTGGTTGATGCCACCGGTAAGTTACTAGAAACTTCGACCATCTACCCTCATGAGCCACGCAAAGACTGGGATGGCTCTTTGGCAGTCTTGGGTGCTTTGTGTGTGAAGCATCAAGTGTCTTTGGTGGCGATTGGTAATGGCACGGCTAGTCGTGAGACTGATCGCTTGGTGAAAGATTTGATGAAACTTTTATCATCTAAGAAAAGTCCTAATGACAGTGATCAAGATACTTTGCAAAAGATTGTGGTGTCTGAAGCGGGTGCTTCTGTGTACTCTGCCTCTGAATTGGCCGCTCTGGAGTTTCCGGAATTAGATGTATCGCTTCGTGGTGCCGTGTCAATTGCGCGCCGATTGCAAGATCCATTGGCTGAATTGGTGAAGATTGAGCCTAAGGCGATTGGTGTGGGTCAGTATCAGCATGATGTGAATCAATTTCAGCTGTCTAGAACTTTGGATGCTGTTGTGGAGGATTGTGTGAATGCTGTGGGTGTTGATCTGAATACGGCATCAGTGCCATTGCTATCCAAAGTGTCTGGTCTGAATGCTGGCTTAGCCAGAAACATTGTTGCTTTTAGAGATAGTAAAGGGCGCTTTAATAATCGCGAGGCTTTGAAAGAAGTGCCGCGTTTGGGTGATAAGGCCTTTGAGCAAGCCGCTGGATTTTTGCGTATCAGCGGTGGTGATAATCCATTGGATCAATCTTCTGTGCATCCTGAGTCTTATCCGCTGGTTGAGAAGATGTTGAAGCAATTGGGGCAGCCTGTGACTGAAGTGATTGGTAATAAAGAATTGCTCAAGAAAGTGGCTGCCAATGATGTGATTCAAAAACTGGTGGATGACAAATTTGGTGTTGTGACCATCAAAGATATCTTGGCTGAGTTAGAAAAGCCTGGTCGTGACCCACGACCAGAATTTAAAACAGCGACCTTCGAAGACGGCGTGGAAGATATCAATCAATTGATTTCGGGCATGATTTTGGAAGGCGTTGTGACCAACGTGGCAGCCTTTGGTGCTTTCATAGACATTGGAGTTCATCAAGATGGTTTGGTGCACGTATCTGCACTGGCAGATAAGTTTGTCAAAGATCCTCATGAGGTGGTTAAAGCTGGTCAAGTGGTCAAAGTAAAGGTGCTTGAGGTGGATGTGAAGCGCCGTCGCATTGGCTTAACGATGAAATTGAATGATTCTGTGCCATCGAATACTGCGGCTCGTTCACAAGCTGGCGAAAGAGTCAATAACAATGGAGCGAAGACTTCAGCAAAGCCCTCGAGTCAAAGACAGCAGGGTTCATCTGCACCAGCAGGGAATACTGCTTTTGCTGAGGCGTTTGCTAAGTTGAAGGCAAAAAACTAATACTAGTTTTTATAAGAAGGTTATTGAGTGTTGTAAGATTTGCACTCAATAACTTCTCATCATTTTTCCATGACAGTAGCTGCAATAGATTCTTTTGAGCATTTAGCTACAAAAGCAGATTTACATCTTTTTGAGATAAGGGTTCTGCAATCTCAAGATGAAATGAAAAATGATTTGATCAAGTGGATGGCGGGCTTGTTGTTTATTCAAGTCGGTCTTTGTTTGAGTGTGGTTCTATTCTTCCACGGTAATTGAAGTGAGTGAAATAGAGTTTGTGATGGCATCGATATTGAATAAGTTAAAGACTTACCTATTGTTATCAAAGGCACTGATAGTTAAATTGAAACAAAAAGTAAGCGCTAGACGTTTAGTGGCTTTAGGTGGTTCTGAGCCTCAGCTAAAAAGCATTCCAAGAAGAAGGCCTTATGACTGATTCTAAATATTATTACTTTTCGGTAACAATATTTAGAATCAAGGTATATAATAATATTTAATTACCTTTAAGTAACTAAATATTAGATTATGCCAAAATATCATAAAAAATTACCGTTAAGTAATATAGTCAGCCTTAAGATCACTGATACCAAAACCTTGGGTGAATTGCTGCGTGCCCAAAGAAAGGCTTTGGGCCTGACTCAATTAGACATGGCTGGCGTTGGGAATAGTGGTAACCGATTCATTGTTGAATTGGAGGCTGGTAAACCAACGGTTCAGTTCCAAAAAACTTTGGACACACTCAACCTTTTGGGTTTGGAAATGGTGATCAGAGAAAAAACATCGGGTGATCTTTGATGCCTCAGGATTCCTTAGATATTTACTGGGAGGGTGATTTGATCGGCCATATAGTCGATGGATCGCCGCTGTCTTTTGAGTATGACTCAGAGTGGTTATCAAAGAAAGATCACTTTGCTCTATTGGGTATTCCAAAAATTGTTGGAGTGCAAAGTGGTCCAATGATCACTTCATTTTTTGAAAACTTATTACCTGAGGCAGAGTTAAGAGAATATTTAACTTCACAGCACAAGGTGGGAAGTTTGTTTGGTTTGCTGTGGAAATTTGCTGGTGACACAGTGGGTGGTTTCGTTATGACTCCGTCCGGAACTGTTGTTGATCCACTGGCTTACGAGAAAACCACTTGGGAAAAGCTAGCTAAAAAAATTCAAAAAGACGGCATTCATAATGCCGGTGGTTTGCTTGAAGCAAGTCGAATCTCAATTGCAGGAGCTCAGCGCAAATTTTCAATTGCAATATTCAATGACAATCAAGTGATGCTTCCATTGGGAGTGTCACCATCAACACATATTGTTAAACCAGAAATCATTAAGTTTGAAAGTATTTGGCGGTCAGCTTTGAATGAAGCCATCATCATGAAGACTGCATCTTTGTGTGGCTTAATAGTTGCAGAGACGTTTTATGAGCCATTCACTGAATCATGTGTTGTTAAAAGATTTGATAGATTTTTTGATGGTGAAGTGAAAAAAGAAAATCTTAAAAGAGTGGTTCAGTACGATTTTTGTCAATTATTTGGCAAGACATCTGATAGAAAGTATCAGCAAGATGGGGGCCCCGGTCTTGTGGATTGTGCAAGCCTAATTAAGAAACATAGCTTTGATGCTGCTAATGACATGAAGTCATTGGTGCAGTGGTTGTTTTTTAATTTGATGGTGGGCAATCATGATGGTCACGCCAAGAACCTATCCATTAATAAGATTGATGGTAAGTTTTATTTGTCACCCTTCTATGACTTAATGTCAACTCAGGTCTACAAAGGAATTTCTTCAAATTTGGCCATGTCAGTTAATGGTCAATATGAAGCTGGTCAGATTGGCGCTAAAGAGATCTCGGGTTTTTGTGAAGATCTGAATCTTCAGCGAGGTTATGTGATCAAGATTGCTGAAGATTTATTTGAAAAATTGCCAGATTCATTAGAAAAGGCCATTTTAAGTTGCAATGCCAAGGACCCTAAGAGCCAAAGTTTTATAGATAAGCTACAGATTTACGTTATGAGTAATAGCCGTAAATTAATGAAAAGAATAGCTTGAATATTTTCTAGTAGAACTCGCAGGAATTTTTCAGATTTAGATAGGTGATTTTGTACTATGGTGCAATTTCAGAATGAAAAAATTGCACCATAATGCAAGATGACTTATTTCAATAAAGCATTCACGGCTTGAAGGTCCTCATCGCTGAGTACTGCTGCTTGAGCTTTGAGCTTGAGACCATTCAAGATGGTGTCATAACGGGCCTTAGCCAGATCTCTGCGAGTCGTGAACAAGGTATCTTGGGCATTTAGTACGTCGATGTTGATGCGCACACCCACTTCGTAACCAAGCTTATTGGATTCCAAAGCGCTCAATGCTGAAATCTCAGCGGCCTCGTAAGCTTTTACTTGAGCCAAACCATTGTTAAATCCTAAGTAGGCTTGACGTGTGGTTTGAGCCACAGAGCGGCGGGTGTTTTCTAAGTCAGCCAATGCTTTATTGGCTAATGCTGATTTTTCTCGCACCACTGATTGGTTGTATCCACCTGAGAAAATTGGGACCGTCAATTGAATGATGGCTTGGTTCGAATAGCTTTTAGATGAGAACGCAGTTCCATCCTGTGGAAGAGTACTTTCACTATCAGCGTAACCTCGTTGCACCACTAAGTCGACCGATGGCGCATGGCCAGCGTACGCTCGCTTGGTATCTTTGGTTGCGACATCATAAGAAAGTTTGCTTGCGATGATGTTGTAGCTCACGTCGCTGGCCTGGTTGACCCAGTCTTGCATTGTTTGGCCAGGAGTTACAGTTAGGGCGCTTTCAACATTGACCTTGCTTGGTTTTTCACCTTTTTTAAGTTTGACTTTTCTATCTTTAGCCACCACATCAATTTTGGCAGTATTACTCAATGATTTGACTTGGGTGATTTGTTTGCCAGTGATTTGTTCTAGTGCGCCACGTTTGATTGTTAAATCAGCTTCTGCAGCCAATTCTTGGGCTACCACTAAGTCATAACGAGATTGTGCTTCATGGGTATCAGTAATGGTCGATGTACCTACTTCAAAATTACGCTTAGCCTGTTCTAATTGTTCAGCAATCAATGCTTTTTTATTTCTGAACAGATTTAAAGAATCTTCAGCATTTAACACATTGAAATAAGCTTCGGTGACGCGTATCACCAAATCTTGTTCAGCAGCAGCGTATTGGGCATCTGCAATGGTTGCATTGAGATCACCTTGACGAGCTTGCTCAAACTTGTCCCAATTAAATAGAGGTTGAGTGAGCTTGACGTTCCAACCTCGAGACATCAAGTCATTGCGACGATTGCCAGTTCGTTGGTTGTAAATATCATTTTTAGTTTCATTACCAGTTCCAACAACTTGCGGCAATAGCACTGATAGACCTTGCCAACGTTTTTCTTTGCCAGCTGTGAAACTGTATTTGGCAGCATTGAACGTAGGATCATTAAAAGCAGCTTCACGATACAAGCTGAGCAAATCCAACACTTCAGTGTTGGGGTTATTTTGTTTGACTTGGTTGGCTGGATTACTTGTGGTCACCGTGCTGGGTGGCACAGTAGAAACTGAGCCTTGAGCGAAGACTGAAAGACTGGCCACTGATCCTGCGAAAGCTAATGCAAGCATCATTGCCAGCTTTTTCTGTGCAAAGTGCTGAGGAAGGCAAAGAGTATTTGATTTCATCCTATCATTTTGCATCAAAAATGAGCTGTTTGCAGTTGAAAAACCCCATCCTTATGCCAAATTTGACCTTTGTCACATGGATTTTCTTATAAAACCCTATACTTGCTAATATGAAGATTCTACTGAGCCGCCTTGGCAGTCAATTGAAAGCAAGGCTAGAACAATTCAAAGCCTTTTTGCAAACCCATGCATGGTTTCGCCGAGGGGTTTATTTCACTCTAGCCGTATTGGTGTTTTGGGTACTTTGGAAGATATTGAGTTCAGTATTTGGTTGGAGTGATCCGGAATACAAAACTGCTCGCATTGAAGAGGGTCCTTTGGCTGTAACGATCAGTGCCAGTGGCACATTGAATCCTGTGAAATCAGTGCAAGTGGGTACGCAAGTATCTGGCATGGTTCAAGAGATTTATGTCGACTTCAATGATGTGGTGAAAAAAGACCAAGTCATTGCGCGGATTGACCCACGTGAGTGGCAAGCTCGATTTGAGCAAGCTGAAGCCAATTACATTTTGGCTAAACGCAATCACGATAACAACATCAAGCTGATTGAGAAAAAATTCATTTCTCCGTCGGCTTTTGATCAAACCCTCAGTGCTTATAAAAGTGCCAAAGCATCTTTGACCATGGCCAAGAAAGCGTTGGATGACACAGTGATTCGTTCGCCAGTGGATGGTGTGGTCGTCAAGCGCAGTGTTGAGCGAGGTCAAACAGTAGCGGCCAGTTTGCAAGCGCCAGAGTTGTTCATCATTGCGCAAAACTTGGCGGACATGCAAGTTGAAACCGCCATTGATGAATCAGATGTGGGTCGTATTGTGGAAGGTATGGCGGCCACATTCACAGTCGATGCATTTCCTGGCAAGGTGTTTCAAAGTCAGGTCAAGCAAGTGCGTAAGGCACCCATCAATGTGCAAAACGTGATTACTTATACCGTTTTACTCAGTGCTCAAAATACTGATCTGAAGTTGTTGCCAGGAATGACCGCCAATACTTCGATCATCACAGAGCAAAAAGAAAAAGTTCTACGTATCTCGAATGCTGCTTTGCGATTCAAGATGCCCAATACCAATAGCGTGGCAAAGAATGAATCAGCCAATCCATCTAGAGGTTCAGGTGCGACAGGATCTTCACCAGCATCTGCGCCAATGATGGGTAAGCCTTCGGCCATCAGAGATGTCAAAGTGACCACGCGTAAAGTTTGGGTGTTAGAAAAATCAGGCTTAAAAGAGAAGCCTGTTCAAAAAACCATTCGTGTGGGTTTGAGTGATGGTAATGCCAGCGAGGTATTGCCAGGCGAAGATGCAGCAGCAACCCTGCAGATTGGTGATTTGGTCATCATCGGTGTTTCTGGTGGTGCAGGCAAAGCAGGTGCAAGTCGCCCATCGGGTCCGCGACTTTTCTAAAGACTGATTCCATGACTTTGATCAAAACGCATCATTTGGTGAAAACCTATGGCGTGGGTGAGCAAATAGTTCACGCTTTGGATGATGTGTCGCTCACCATTGAGCAAGGCGAATTTGTTGCAATTGTTGGTGCATCTGGATCGGGTAAATCAACTTTTATGAACATGATTGGGTGTTTGGATCAGCCAAGCAGTGGTTCTTATGATTTGGGCGGTGAAGATGTCGCTAATATGTCCAGCGATGAGTTGGCAGATTTACGCAATCGGCGCATTGGTTTTATTTTTCAGCAATTCAACCTCTTGGCCAGAACTTCAGCCATTGAAAACGTTGCCTTGCCTTTGTTGTATGCCAGAGTCGGTCCTCTTGCAGAATTGAGTAAAGAGCAACGTTACGAACATGCCAAGCAACGCTTAGAGCAAGTGGGTTTAGGTGAACGTTTACTCAATACACCTGCACAACTTTCTGGTGGTCAACAGCAGCGTGTGGCCATTGCCAGAGCTTTGGTCAATGATCCTGATTTAATTTTGGCGGACGAGCCTACCGGTGCATTGGATTCTAAAACCAGTGCTGAGGTGATGGCGCTTTTGACGCAACTCAATCAACAAGGGATGACCGTTGTGGTGGTCACTCATGAGTCTGATGTGGCCGCTTATGCATCGCGCACGATTACATTCAAGGATGGCAAGGTCATTGATGACAGTCCTAACAAAAAAGTTAGTTCTCTTGGAGGACTCTCTTGAATTTATCCATTGCTCTTCAAGCCCTCAAGGTCAATAAGCTACGCTCGGGCCTCACGATGCTGGGCATCATCATCGGTGTGGCTGCGGTGATTGTGATGATTGCAGTAGGAAGTGGTGCACAAGCACGAGTGAAAGAACAAATTGCAGGTTTGGGTTCTAACTTGATGATTCTTTGGGCAGGCTCAGTGACAACTGCCGGGGTGCGTGGTGGCACGGGTACAGCACAAACTTTGGTTGAAGAAGATGCTTGGGCTGTCATGCGAGAAATATCAGAAATACAAGTGGCAGCGCCTACGCAACGTGGCAGTGGACAAATTGTGTGGGGCAACTCCAACTGGTTGGCTGCCATTGTTGGAGCCACGCCAGAGTATTTTGAGGCGCGTGATTGGGCGCTTATCAGCGGTCGTTTATTTGAAGCTGGTGAAATGTCTGGTGCAGGTAAGGTGGCCATCATTGGCCAAACAGTGGCCAGAGAATTATTTGGTGACAGTGACCCAGTGGATCAAATCATCCGCGTGCGCGGTGTGCCTTTCACGGTGATTGGTTTACTGGAGCGCAAAGGTCAAAGCATGATGGGGCAGGATCAAGATGACATCGTCATCATTCCTTTAACAACCGCACGCAATAAAATTTTTGGCGCTTTACAGGGCCGCATTGGACGAGTCAGTTCTATTTTTATCAAATCCAAAGATGGTGCTGATATGAAAGAGGCTGAAGAGAAAGTCAGAGAACTTTTGCGCCAACGCCATCGATTAACCGGTAATACACCCGACGATTTTTCTTTGCGTAATTTGACAGAAATACTTCAAGCTCAAGAAGCTGCTAGTAAAGTCATGGCCATCCTATTGGCAGCGGTTGCATCTGTTAGTTTGTTGGTGGGTGGTATTGGCATCATGAACATCATGCTGGTATCGGTCACAGAAAGAACTCGAGAAATCGGTTTGCGTTTAGCTGTTGGTGCCAGGGGAAAAGATATCTTGTCGCAATTCTTGGTGGAGGCCATCACACTGTCAACCATTGGCGGCGTGCTTGGAATCTTATTAGGAGGTCTGGGAACTTGGCTGGTTGCAGAGCTGGCTGAATGGCCAGTGCAACTTTCAGTTCTGTCTGTGATCTTAGCGGTGGGCTTCTCTGCGGTGATTGGTATTTTCTTTGGCTACTATCCTGCGCGCAAAGCAGCATCGATGCAGCCAATACAAGCTTTGCGGTATGAATAAATCCCCAATTTTTATTTTCTTTTTTTAGGCATAAGTATGATGAGGTGCCCTTATGTTTTATAAATATGTCCTATGCCTATAGTGATTGCAACTGTGTGTACCAGCAAAAAGTCTCAATTAATTGAAATTCCTGATGAGGCACGCTTGCCTGATGACCTTAAGAAAGTATCTGTACGTACTCGAGGTCAAGAAAGAATCATTAGCCCCATTGAAAAGACTTGGGATAATTTTTTTCTAAATGGGCCGCTAGTGAGCGATGACTTTATGGATCAACGGTAAGGTTGCCTTGATTTAGCATCATTTAGCCTTATTTTTATTTAAATTATTGATTTATATAGTTATATTTTAAAATTAAGCTAAAAAATATACCGACTATTTTAAAGTGATTTTTAAAATAGTCGCGACTAAATTAAAAAGTACTTTAAAATAGTCGGATGAAAAGATATTTAGATCAGCAAATTGCCAATGACCTTGATAAAAAGTTAGTGATACTGACTGGCCCTCGCCAAGTCGGTAAAACAACTTTGTCTAGACAATTGTTGACTGAAAAAGATTCTTTTCAGTATCTCAATTGGGATATCTCCAGTGATCGACGTATTTTGCAAGATGGTTCATGGAGTCAGCAAGTGCCACTTCTGATTTTTGATGAAATTCATAAAATGCCCAATTGGAAAATTTGGCTCAAAGGGATTGCTGATAGTCGGCTGGCCCAAATTGCTAATACCAATACCCAAGCTCAGAAAATATTGATCACAGGCAGTGCCAGAATGGATACCTTCAGACAGTCTGGTGAGTCATTAGCTGGCCGATATTTTTCTTGGCGTTTGCATCCTATTTCAGTCAAGGAGTTGGTTGATTTTGGTGGCATGACGGCAGATCTTGCATTGGATCATTTATTGGTTCGAGGCGGATTCCCTGAACCTTGTCTTGCAGAAACAGACAGTGATGCCAATCGTTGGCGGCAGCAATATTTCACAGATCTGATTCGAGAGGATATTTTGGAGTTCTCTCGAATACAAGAAGTTAATACGATGCGTTTATTCGTTGAGATGTTGAGAGATCGTGTGGGTTCACCCTTGTCACTGGCATCACTGGCAAGAGACTTATCAGTGACTCAACCTACATTGAAGAAGTATCTCGACATCCTAGAGGCTTTGTTTATTGTGTTCGTGATTCATCCTTGGCATAACAATGTCGCCAGATCTTTATTGAAGGCACCCAAAGTGTATTTTTATGACAATGCTTTTGTGAGAGGTGGTGCTGGTATTCAATTTGAAAATGCAGTGGCGTCGATGCTACAAAAACATGTGCATTTTCAAGAGGATTCGCAGGGGGTTTCTAGTGGCTTGCATTACATTCGAACAAAAGACGAGGCAGAGGTTGATTTTGCAATCAGTCAAGAGCAAGCATTAACTCATTTGATCGAATGCAAGTTGTCCGATTCAAGTCTTTCTCCAGCGCTTGTGAAATTTTCAAATCAATTTCCAAATGCGAAAGCTGTTCAATTAGTTAAAAATATTCGTCAGGAAGAACAGCGAGGATCCATCGAAATAGCAAGAGCTGCACCATGGTTGAGTCGACTTTCTGCATGATGAAGGTGGTGCTGAATTATTTTTTTATAGCTTTGAATTTTTATCAACCCTTTATTGAAAGACTTATCATCACGCCATGGATATCTATTTAATTCTTAAAGCTGTCATCTTGGGCTTGGTAGAGGGTTTTACTGAGTTTTTGCCGATTTCATCAACGGGTCATTTGATTTTGGTGGGTGACCTATTGGATTTCAATGACGACAAAGGCAAAGCTTTTGAGGTCATCATTCAGTTTGGTGCGATCTTGGCAGTTTGTTGGGAGTACCGACAAAAACTCATCAGCGTGGTCACTGGGATTGTTTCAAGAAAAGCATCACAACGTTTTGCCGTGAATGTCATCATCGCCACGATTCCAGCCATTGTCTTGGCTTTGTTATTTGGTAAATACATTAAAAGCGCTTTGTTTTCACCGATTCCTGTGGCCACAGCATTCATTGTGGGTGGCTTCATTATTTTTTGGGCGGAGGCTCGTCAAAAGAAGTTAGAGTCTGATGCGGGTGATGGTGTGTTGATTTCTCGAGACATTAACGGTGTGGATGATCTCAATTGGCGTGATGCATTGAAGATTGGTTTAGCGCAATGTGCTGCTTTGATTCCTGGAACTTCTCGTTCTGGTGCAACCATCATTGGTGGCATGTTGTTTGGTTTGCCAAGAAAAGTTGCCACAGAGTTTTCTTTCTTCTTGGCCATCCCAGTCATTGCAGGCGCAACACTCTATGAATTAATCAAGCTGCGTCATGTTTTAGGCGATGCTTCATGGAGTACTTTTGGCCCAACCTTGGGCATTGGCTTCGCAGTCTCTTTTGTGTCTGCCTTTGTGTGTATCCGTTGGTTGATCCGTTATGTGGCCACCCATGACTTCAGGATCTTTGCTTGGTACCGAATTATTTTTGGAGTTTTAGTTTTGCTGACTGCTTGGACGGGCGTCGTCCAGTGGTCACATTAATCTGACTTCAAGCCATGCTGCTTGCAATAGAGCGAAGCTGATTTGATTGTGGGTTTCTAACTTTACGATTGGCTTGAAGCATCGTGCCTTCAATCACTGCGCCACTGGCGATGGTGAATGCTTCAGCGCTGATATCCCCGTGAACCACGGCACAATCAGATAAGAAGATTAATTCTTTGGCAAAAATATTACCAATGACTTTGCCAGCGATATAAGCTTTGTTGCAGTGAATGTTGCCAGTGACAACTCCGCTTGGACCAACAGCAATCGAGCAAGGGTATTTGTCTGCTGGCTCTAGGTTGCCGAATACTTTGCCGTCGATGCGCAGGCTGTCGTGCACAGTCATACGACCATGGATCACTGAGCTTTTACCCACCAAGGTATCAAAACTCTCCATTCCTTCAGCGCGCGGTTTTTTCTTTTTAAACAAAATATGACAAATCTCTAATAATTGTCATAAGTATAAATCATTAGCTCTATGGGGAATGAGATCGGTCTGAGGGTGAGGATGGAAGGCGATGTCGCTCAGGAGATTAAAATAAGCGCATGTCAGAAAAGAATTCAGAATCTTCGCGTTTACATCAATCCTTTGAGCAGGCCAAAGAAGCTTTTGCTAAAGAGTCTAATGACTCTGAGCATTACTTGCATCGCATCAAGTCTTTTGTTTTGCGCACAGGACGTTTGACCCCTGGTCAAGCTCGTGCCATTGAAACCCTCGGCCCTGAATTTTTACTACCCTTCACAGCTCAAGCAATTGATTGGGATAAAAGTTTTAAATCTAATCCTACTGATTCAAATGAGTCGCCAAGACCAAAAATTCTTGAAATAGGTTTTGGCATGGGGGAGACCACTGCCAAGATTGCTGCAGCCAGACCGGCTGATGATTTTTTAGCCATTGAGGTTCATGAGCCAGGAGTGGGGGCATTACTTAAGTTAATAGGTGAGCAAGGGCTAACTAATTTAAGGTTGATGCGCCATGATGCCGTAGAGGTTGTTGAAAATATGATCCCAGCATCTTTTTTAGATGGTGTTCATGTTTACTTTCCGGACCCGTGGCATAAAAAACGCCACAACAAGCGTCGTTTGATCCAGCCAGAATTTGTATCACTATTAAGTAGCCGAATTAAACCAGGTGGCTATTGGCACTTGGCCACTGATTGGCAAGAATATGCTGAGCAGATGATGGAAGTGTTATCTGCAGAGCCTACTTTGGTAAATACTGGTGTCTTAGCAGGTGGGTATGCGGAACGTCCGACTTACCGCCCAGTGACCAAGTTTGAGAATCGAGGGATTCGTCTTGGGCACGGGGTTTGGGATTTGGTGTTCAAGAGAGTATAAAAATCTTGTTTCTAATGGTTTGCTTGGCTTGATATAGAGTTGGATTTAGAGCCCAAGACAAACGTATTTCATTTCTAAGTACTCATCCATTCCCCAGACACTGCCTTCTCTGCCAAGGCCTGATTGTTTGACACCTCCAAAAGGCCCCACTTCACTTGAGATTGTGCCGGTGTTCACGCCGACCATGCCAAATTCCAAAGCTTCAGCAACTCTCCAAATGCGACTGATGTCTTTGCTGTAGAAATAAGAGGCTAAGCCGAACTCGCTGTCATTGGCCATTTGAATCACTTCAGATTCTGAAGTGAAGGGAATCACCGCGGCCACCGGGCCAAAGGTTTCCTCTTCGGTGATCAACATGCCTTTTTTAACGCCTGCTAAAACAGTTGGTTCATAAAAAGTACCACCCAAAGCGTGGCGCTTGCCACCAGTCATCAGTCGGGCGCCTTTGGCAACCGCATCTTGAACGTGTTGTTCAACTTTATCAATGGCTTGCTGATCAATCAAAGGCCCTAATTGAACGCCTTTATCTAATCCTGGGCCAATGACCAAGCTCTTGCTGGCTTGAGTGAGTTTTTCGACGAATGCATCATGCAAGCTTTCGTGAACGTAAAAACGGTTGGTGCAAACGCAGGTTTGACCGGCATTGCGGTATTTAGACTGCATGGCGCCACTGACCGCCGCGTCTAAGTCAGCGTCTTCAAACACAATGAAGGGGGCATGGCCGCCCAGTTCAAGGGCCACCTTCTTAATAGTAGGGGCGCATTGTTCCATCAGAATTCTGCCCACCGGGGTTGAGCCGGTGAAAGAAAGGTGGCGAACCAATGGAGAGTCGCAAAGTGCTTTACCAATCTCGATGGAGTTCTTCCCGTCGGCTGTTACTAGATTGATCACGCCATCCGGAATGCCCGCTTCTTTAGCTAGTTCTACCAGTGCCAGAGCTGACAGGGGTGTTTGTTCAGCGGGTTTGATCACGATCGTACAACCAGCAGCAATCGCTGGAGCAACTTTGCGGGTGATCATGGCCAAAGGGAAGTTCCATGGGGTGATAGAAACACATACTCCAATCGCTTGCTTAAGAACCATCATGCGTTTATCCGACCAAGGGCTGGCAGGAATGGCGCCCATCACGCGCTTAGCTTCTTCTGCAAACCATTCAATGAAAGAGGCTGCGTACGTGACCTCACCTTTGGCTTCCATCAATGCTTTGCCTTGTTCTTCAGTCATTAAGCGGGCCAGGCGATCAGCATCGCGGTTCATGAGATCAAACCAGCGTCTTAATAGCTGTGCTCTGTCTTTACCAGTTCTTGCTTTCCAGGCGGGCAGTGCTGCGTGCGCCTGATCAACTGCACGTAAAGCATCTGCTGCGGTCATATTAGGGACTTGAGCAATGATTTGTTGATTGGCTGGATTGTTTACATCGAAGAATTGTTTTGTCATAGGGTTTGATTTTGCCCTAATTTATCAAGTGCCTCCTTATTTGCTGAATCTTTGTTTGATTCTGAAGCTTTGATTCGGCAATGAGTTTTCTTGTTGACTGCCGTTGGAGAGGATAAGTTAAAACCCTAATATTTGCAGAATGCTGAATCAATCTATGGTTTTTAATCAAAAAAAATCACTAAATATAGTTTTTTCAGAATATAAAATTAGTGGTCACTAACATAAAATTTACCCTTATACGTCAATGAGTCACCCACCTTATCCACAGGGGGTATGATTCTTTATACAGTCTTTTAATAACTAAAAATAGTGTAAATAATTTTCTATATGCTTGACAGTGTATATAACCTTTCCTAATATGCATCAACTCAAAGAGATGTTGCAGTGCACAAATTTCAATGCTTCAGTTGGATGCTTTACTTTGAATCAGTGAACGAAACACTTTTTAAGAAGGTAGAAATGAATACAAACACTTTGAAGATGGTTATCACAGGCATACAGGACAGAGCTAGCTCTGCGCCCGTTGACTTGCTTTCTATTGCCAAAGCAAAGTTCAAGGGCGTGATGAGCTCCCTGGGCGTTCTAGCTTCGTTCATGGTGCTGGCCATGTGGATGAACCAGCCTTTGCGCGTTGAATTAGCCTCTTGGCTGATTCCAACTGGGGCATACCAAATATTCCAGAACGGTTTTGAGACTGTTCCTTCTGTGGCTCCTCAGGCTGCCAAGATTCCAACAAGTTTGGTGGATACAAATGCACTAGACCCAAAAATCTTGAAGTCTGGCGCAGAGCGTCAGGCAGTTGCTTCTTATATCTCTAATAAATACAAGATTGCTCACTCTGCCAGCTTAGATTTTGTTGATAAAGCCATGACAGTGAGTCGAGAGGTGGGTCTGGACCCAACCTTGATTTTGGCTGTTACCGCTGTTGAGTCAAGTTTTAACCCTTTGGCTGAGAGCAAAAAGGGTGCGCAGGGTCTGATGCAGGTCATGACTCGGGTTCACGTCGAAAAATTCCAGCTATTTGGCGGACATGAAGCAGCCTTAGATCCAGATGCCAATATGCGTGTGGGTTCTTTGATTCTTCGTGAGTACATCGCCAAAGGTGGTTCTTTGCACGCAGGATTGCGCTTATACGTCGGTGCCTCATCCATCTTCATCAGTGATGGTGGCTATGGCGAAAAGGTTTTGGCTGAAAGAGATCGTTTAAGACAGGCGGCTGCTTTGAGAGTAGCTAGTTTGGGCCAGAGTCTTTATTAATTACAACAATTGAAGTTCAGTTCAGAGCTGTAGCTCAGCGCGGCATCTCATGCGGTCTAAGTTGTTGGGCCAACTTATCTAGAACACCATTCACATACTTGTGGCCATCCGTGCCACCAAATACCTTAGCAAGTTCCACAGCCTCATTAATGGCCACCTTGAACGGTACGCTGATATCTTGAGCTAATTCAAATGCAGCAATGAGTAAGGCACCATACTCAACGGGTGACAACTCTTCCATTGGGCGATCGATGTGCTGCTTGATGTGGTTTTCAAGGGTGTCATAGTGGTTCACTACCCCAGAAAATAAATGATCAAATAATTCTTTTTGAGCTTTTTTAAAACCAGGGTCTTCACCGAGTTGCTTGGCAATCGTGGCGTAATCTGAAAAACCACCAGCTGCTTTGATCACCAACCATTGATAGACACCTTGCAATGCGTATTCGCGTGCGCGACGACGTGGCGTCAAAGACCGTTTCACCGTGACAGATGAAATCGGTTTATTGAGTTGTTGGGGATCAAAGTTCATAAGCTGCTAAATATTTTTTTATTGGGTATTGATTAGTCTTCTTCAACTTCATCATCAGGTGTTAAGCCAATGGATAGGTTGGCCATTTCAACAGCAGTGCGAGCACAATCACGACCTTTTTCAAGAACACGTGCTTGAGCTTGTTCATCTGTCTCACAAGTAAGAACACCGTTAGCAATCGGAATACCGTAATCAAGACCAACGCGTGAGATGCCAGCACCTGATTCATTGGAAACAAGTTCAAAGTGATAAGTTTCACCACGAATCACGGCACCCAAAGCAATCAGCGCATCAAACTCGCCACTCTCAGTGAGTTTTTGAAGAGCCAAAGGAATTTCTAAAGCGCCTGGAACAGTTGTGATCACAATATCAGGCTCAGCAACGCCAAGAGCCAATAATTCTTTCACGCAAGCCTCTGTTAAAGCCTCACAGATAGGGGCATTAAAACGCGCTTGGACAATACCGATGCAAAGGTCTTGACCGTTTAAGTCTGCTTCAATTCGATCAATGTTAGTTAGTGGCATGTGAACCTTTGTGTGTGGTGGTGATAAAACTAAAAATCGCTAAAACTAATTATGTTGCTTGATATGGCAAATGTCCGGTGACCTCTAAGTCGTAGCCGGCCATCGTTGGTAACTTACCTGGCTTGGCCAATAACTTCATTTTACGGATGCCCAAATCCTTCAAAATTTGGGCTCCGATACCGTAGGTGCGGAAATCAGTTTTTCTTTGAGGGTTCATTGGGGCAATGCCATCCAATTTACCCAATTGGTTGAACCAAGCATCTGTGTTCACGGCAGCTGTGCCAGCGCAATTCAATAAGACGATCGCACCAGCTTCACTTTCAGCAATGGTTTTAATCGCTTGAGTCACAGGCCATGAATGACTGGCAGATTCTGTTTCAAGTAAATCAAGAATGGTGGCGGGTTCATGTACACGCACCAAGGTTTCTTGGTTTGGATTTGGTTGACCTTTGATCAAGGCCAAGTGCGCACAACCCGTTGGACTGTCTTTATAAGCAATGCCTTGTAAAGGTCCCCATGGGGTATTGAATACGCGAGTGCCTTGACGGCTGATGATGCTTTCATTGCGACTGCGGTAATGAATCAAATCAACGATGGTGCCAATTTTTAATTGATGCGCTTTGGCAAATTCAACCAAGTCAGGCAAGCGAGCCATCTCGCCATCGTCTTTCATGATTTCACAAATCACAGCGGCTGGACTGCACCCTGCAAGCTCAGCTAAGTCACAACCTGCTTCAGTGTGACCAGAGCGAACCAAAACGCCACCCGCTTGCGCCATGAGTGGAAAAATATGACCAGGCATCACGATGTCGCGGGGTTTGGCTGTTGGAGCAACCGCCACTTTGACTGTGTGGGAGCGATCAGCAGCAGAAATACCGGTGGTAACACCTTCAGCTGCTTCAATCGATACCGTGAAATTAGTGCCAAGAGCTGCGGTGTTATCACGCACCATCAAAGGCAAATTCAGTTGCTCGCACCGTTCGCGAGTCAGGGTCAAGCAAATCAAGCCTCGACCATGCTTGGCCATGAAGTTAATCGCTTCAGGCGTGACATGATCAGCAGCCAGCACCAAGTCACCTTCGTTTTCACGATCTTCTTCATCGACTAAAACGACCATCTTGCCGGCACGCATGTCAGCGATGATTTCTTCAGTGGAGGCTAGGGAATAGGTTGTGCTTGGCATAGACCCGTGATTTTAAAGCTTTTTTGAGCTAAGGCCGAGTTTTTACGGATGTATCAGCCTTTTCCCACCCTAAAGTTCGTTACATCCTTGAGGAAAGGGCCAGCAAAAGGGCTCGTCAAGTTGTCAATTGGACGTCAATTAATTGGGCGCCAACATGCGCTCAACATAGCGCGCAATCAAATCAACCTCTAGATTCACCAAAGAACCAGCCTTGAGGTACTGAAGGGTGGTATTTTGAAGTGTGTGAGGGATGAGGTTGATGTGCATCAGGCAGCCATCTTTCAGGTCCTCAACTTTGTTGACGGTCAATGATGTGCCATTAACAACGATTGAACCTTTGTAGGCCAAATACTTGGCTAAAGACAGAGGCGCTTTGATGACCAAATGCCATGAACCTTCATTGTTTTGAGATTCATTCGTTTTAATTTGTTCGACTTGTTCAAAAAGTGTCACCGTGCCCATGCCATCGACGTGACCGCTGACCAAGTGACCGCCCAAGCGATCATTGAAGCGCAATGCTTTTTCAAGATTGATGTGACCAGGTTTATCCAAGCCCGTGGTTTTATCCAAAGACTCTGCTGAGATATCAATCGCAAAATGTGAGTCAGTCATCGAGACCACAGTCATGCATGCACCTTGAAGCGCAATGCTGTCGCCCAATTGAACATCACCCATGTCTAATTTTCCGGCGTTGATGTGTAAACGAAAGCCATCACCGAGTTTTTCAACGGTGTCGATGTGTCCGATTGCTTGAATGATTCCAGTGAACATAGGTTTTCTTTATAAGTTACTTTTTTATGAGACGCAAGCGCAAATCATGGCCAATGGTTTGATGATCGATCATATCCCAAGCATCAACGCCATCAAGGCTTGTGAGGGCAGGTAGATTGGCCATGCCTTGAGCATCGCCTAAAAGTTTTGGTGCCATGTAGATCAATAGCTCATCGATACAATTTTCGCGAAGCAGTGAGCCGTTGAGTTTGAAGCCTGCTTCAACGTGTACTTCATTGACGTGACACTTTTCTGCCAAGTAAGTGAATAAAGCAGATAAATCAACTTTGCCTTTTGAATTGGATGTGTCAGCCATTTTTATCAAAGTGACATTCTTGGCTTTTAAAGCAGTTTCCATTTTGCTAAAGTGAGCGTCATCCACTTGTCCGCAAACAACCATCGTGTGACCGCCGATGGTCTCATCCAAAATTTTTGCATTGAGCGGAACTTCCAAAAATGAATCAATCAAGACTCGCATTGGTTGTCTTGCGGAAATATCTTTTGGATGAACGTCTCTGACATTCAGTTGAGGGTCATCTTCTTTGACGGTGCCGATGCCTGTGAGGATGCAGCAAGCTCTGGCGCGCCACAGATGACCATCGTGTCTAGCGTCTGCACTGGTGATCCATTGGCTCACACCATTGTGAAGAGCGGTTTTACCATCGAGACTCGCAGCAATTTTCATGCGCACCCAAGGTTTCTTTTGCGTCATGCGTTTGATGAAACCAGGATTGAGTTCCATGGATTCTTTTTCTAAAAGACCGCAACGCACTTCAATGCCTGAAGCTCTGAGTGTTTCTAATCCTTGGCCTGCTACCAAAGGATTGGGATCTGTCATGGCGGCAATCACAGTTGAAACTTTGGCAGCTATCAAGCTATCAGTGCAAGGAGGTGTGCGCCCATGATGACAGCAAGGCTCTAGTGTGACGTACACCGTTGCACCTGTCACATCTTTGCCTTTCGCTTTGGCATCTTTGAGGGCATTGATTTCTGCGTGGTCTGAGCCGACCACTTGTGTATGACCTACTCCCAGTATTTCATTATTTTTAACAATGACACACCCAACCCGAGGATTTGGGTTGCTCACGAACATGGATTTCTTGGCCTCTGCCAAGGCCATGGTCATGAAGTCATGATCACTGGGGGTGTACATAAATAATTTTCATTGAAAGCTTATGGGATGCTTTATTTTAGAGGTGATTCAAATACTTTACAGACATTTTTGATTATCCCTATTGGGATTGCAGCTTCGCCAACGTCCACCAGGACCCAAGATGACATGCATTTGTAGATGGGCGAACTGTCGGTGTTGCCAAATGATGCGATTGGCCACAAAACCGCCATTACGAAGCAGTGCTACATTTCCTGATTGAAAGCTGATGTGCCGAGCTTTATGCGGTGCGCTCATGTCGGTGAATTGCTGACTGTCTTTCAATGAATTTTGAGCCACCTGAATCCGACCTTTTAAATGGCCACCATGCAAAGAATATTGCTTGAGAGTTTTAAATGCTTCTTCTGAAGAAAATACATCTTGGGTGATTTCCCAACCATAGGACCAGTCTCTGAATTCAGCATTACCCAGTGGTTTGAGTGTCACAGTTTGATTAGTTTGTCTTGATAGTTGCCTGGCTAATTGCGCATCTTGCATGAATGCATGACTGACTTCGTCCAGTTGTAAGAGCGCAATTTGTTCGCTGAATAAATGTGCAGCAATCGCTGACATGGCTGCCATCATTCCTAGACAGATCAATACCTCGATCAATGTAAAGCCTTTAGTTGAAAGATTCGCGAATCGAGTAAAAGCAGCTAAGGGAGTCAAGGCTTTTTCCATTCAAGGCGTTGTACGGTCCTCTCATTTTTTCTGGGTGTTGCAGATGCTTTCTTCGAGCTTGATGAGGTTTCTTTTGGAACATCCACTCTGATGATGCTTTGGATTATTGTTTTACTATCAGTCCGACTGTGCTGATCTTGGGTGGTGGCTGTTAATTTGAAATGTTGACTATTGATCCCAGCTTTGCTTCTGAAGTTCTTTGGTCGGAAGGTCTCTGTTTCAACCAGGTGATTGACATCCAGCCCTTGAGCCATCAATTTTTCGGCACTGATTAACTTTTGCTCCGTTAGTCTGAAATTTGCTAAATATGATTTTTCACTACCCAGTATTCTGATCTGAGTGACAGTCATATTGAGGATGGCTGCTATGGATAGGGTGGTCAGCAGAACAAAGCTCAGCACGCTGATCAATATGAAGCCGCTAGAGTTATCGATGTACTTATGGATTGGTGGATGGGTGACGCAAGGCGTAGATCTTTTCAAGTTCAAGTGAGTGACGTCCTTTCTGAAGTTTTAAATGAATTTTTATTGCTTTGACTGCTTTCCAGTGAGGATTGTTTTTGCTTGCGCGCTCGCTGATTTGATAGGGCTCGTACCACTGAATCGAACCATTCTGTTTGAAGCCTGCTTGTATTTGCATTGATTGAACATGACCAATCAGGGCATCGTTCTGTAGTTGAGATTTTTTATTTTTGGTTTGTAAATACAGCACGCCATCGCGTTGCTGATGGTGCCCTTGCATTTGCACAAAAAAAGCTCTGTAGTTCATCTCTTCTTGTTTGTTGGTGGTGAAGAACGCATCAGAGCTGTCCATGCTGGCTGAGCCTTTCCGAACCTGAAATTGACCTGCTTGAGTATTGCTCATCGAGGCACTGTCTTTGATCATCAATCTTGAGATCTTCGATCCTTTGGGGGTGCTGGCCATCTGAATGGCTTCTCCCATCATTTGTAGGGCTTGCAGAGCTTCACTTTGAAGTGTTACTTTAGCTGCTTGCTGATCCAGTGATGCATAGATTTGATGTCCTGATTGAGTCAAGCTCATCAAGATTAAGCTGCCCGCGAGGCTGCTGATCAATATCTCTAGGAGATTCATTGATGGGCCTCATCCATCAGAGCGATTTCTAATTCGTGATCATCACTCGCTCGCAGAATTTCTAGAAATTGGGTCTCCAATTTAAGAGAGTGACTGGCAAGAAATTGTTGTGTGGAAAAAATGACAAAGTAAGAGCCACTCAATAGGCTGAGCGCAATCAAAATTTCAATAAAGGTGAAGCCGAGTGGATTGAAAGATGTGGTGGATGACATCAATCAATGATGCCAATTCAGTGTCTTCTTGAAAATCAGCTACGGATGATTGGCTTGTAAGAAATTTCTGAAAATATTTTTTTGTGTCGCCACATGTTTTTTTCTTGTATATAATTAAAAAATAACTACAATAT
>Ga0255126_1000247_pt1 | contig 23659 bp, 9 predicted proteins | sample Law_Miss_RepA_8d_FD_188556 | JGI IMG/M metagenome (GOLD analysis project Ga0255126, IMG submission 188556) | Freshwater microbial communities from St. Lawrence River, New York, United States - Law_Miss_RepA_8d | ecosystem: Environmental > Aquatic > Freshwater > River | place: USA: New York... | reverse complement strand
CGCAATAACCTCCCAGCAGGGGATGTGATTGTTACGCTTACAAGCAGCGATGTTTCAGAAGCTACAGTTCCTGCGACTGTGACGATTCCTGATGGGCAGTCTTCGGTTACCTTCCCAATCACCGCCGTCGACGATACGTTGAGCGATCGAACTCAAGTTGTGACCATCACTGCGACTTCTCAAGTCTATGCGACTTCGACTGCTACGATTCGGGTCACCGATGATGAAGGTCCAAAGGTCGTGACGCTCACGCCGCCGGATAACGCGACGGATGTGAACTACAAGAGCAATTTCAGCATCACTTTCGATACGAATGTAAAGAAAGGAACTGGATCGATTTACATCATCGATGCTGTGACGAACACCGCAGCAGAGCAAATCGACGTCACCAGCGCTGCGGTAACAATTGCCGACGCGACCGTTACCTTCGATCCGTCCATCAACCTATTTGGTCTGTCTGATTACTATATCCTGATCGATGACGGCGCGTTCCTCGACACCACTGCCGATCTGACTCAAAACGTAATTCTGCACAAGCAATCTTTTGATTACTTGAAGCTCAATCCGTTTACAACCGAGCCAAACGGCGACGGGACAGACTTCACGAAGGTCGGTCCTCTGGGCTATGAAGTTGACAACTCATTGATGCCCGCAAGCGTCTCGGATTTCCACGGTTGGGTATTCATGGACAAGAAATCCTGGATTGCAACCGAAGGAGATCAATCGCGTAGTCGTTTCACTTTCGGTACCGGCACCGTTGCGGTCGCTGACTCGGATGCTTGGGACGATACTCCTCACGTCGCCGGTCGGATGAATACTTTCCTGGAAACACCTGCGATCGATCTCTCTGGAATCACTCCTGGCTCGGTCGTTCTCGAATTCGATTCGAGCTACTATCCAGAGCTTCCACAATTCGGAACTGTTGAAGTCTCCTACAATGACGGTGGAACTTGGAGCCCATTGCTGTTCTTCGGCGATGCCAATAACACCAATGAAGCTCGGAATAATCGGATCGTAGTATCGAGTTCCAATACCGTCGGTGAATTCATCGGCGGTGCGACCGTCGACGCGGCGCTGCAAAGTCCTGCAAGCGGACTGATGAAGTTCCGATTTGCTTACCTCGAAGGGGAAAACAATTGGTGGTGGGCGGTCGATAACATCACGATTCGGGGTGAAAAAGCTGGGATTCCTTTCGCCGGGATCGACGACCCGACCGTCTGGAATATCCGAACCGCTGAAGCCCCAACTTTGACAGTTACCATCGATCGTGCGTCGATGAACGAAAACGGCGGAACTGCCACCGGAACCGTCTCTCGCAATCTGACAACGTCTGGCGACCTTGTTGTCAGCCTTTCCAGTAGCGATACATCGGAAGCGACTGTACCTGCGACCGTCACCATCCCCGATGGACAATCTTCGGCAACATTCTTAATCACCGGTGTTGATGATACTACACCCGATGGACCGCAAACCGCTGTAATCACCGCCACCGCCGTCGATTACTTCAATGTTCCAGCCTCGATCATCGTTGAAGATGATGACTTCCCAAAAATCATCGCAATCACTCCTACCGATGGAGCAACAGACGCCGCTGTTTCCACAAATATCGTCGTTCAATTTGACCAAGGTATCCGCAAGGGGAACGGGACAATCTACATCCTCGACTCCGCAACCGGCAAGGCTGCAATCAGTCTCAATGTCAATGCTCCGGAAGTCACAATCGTCGGCGATACGATGACAATCAACCCTTCCGTTAACTTGGAAAGGCTAAAAGATTATTCGATCCGTATCGATCGCGGAGTTGTGCTCAGCACGCTGCAAACACCAGCCGTTGCCACAACGCTCCTTACCCAAGATTTTGAACTTCTGCCTCTTAAGCCCGCCGTACTAGAAATCAACGGTGTGAATGCTAACGGCCAAGACTTCACAGCGACTCCGCCTGAAGGTTGGAATGTTGATAACTCACTGATGGCCAAAGGTGGCGCACCGGAGTGGACCGGGTGGACCTTCGCAAATAAGAGTTTCTGGCAAACCCAAGGTGGTCAAAGCCGAGCGAATTTCACGCGAGGTACGGGTACTATTGCCATCGCCGATACCGACGAATGGCAAGATTATGCGCGTGAAAACGACAACTTTAACTCTGGTCTGTCAACCGTTGCTATCGATCTCGATTCCGTTGAACCCAATACGGTAATTCTCGAATTCGATTCGAGTTTCCGACCTGAGAGTGGCGCATCCTTCGTACCACACGTACCTACCAACATGCAAGGATTCCTTGATGTTAGCTACGACAACGGTGCGACTTGGGCGAATCTGCTAACGCTTGATTCGAGCAACACGCTCGGAACTGCGGCAGCAGCCAACGTCAACGAACGCCGAATTGTCAACGTTCCAAATCCAGATGCCGGTTCGATGAAATTCCGGTTCATCAATACCGGAACAAACGACTGGTGGTGGGCCATCGATAACATCGTTGTCACCGGTAACACCATCGGCTTACCATTCCCAGGACTTGTGGATCCAACAGCAGCGAATTTCACCACCGGTGATACCGCGACCTTGAGCGTTACGGTCCCAACCACTGCGGTGGAAAATGCTGGTACCATTACAGGTACAGTCACCCGAAACCTAGGAACCACCGGAGACGTTGTAGTTGCACTCTTAAGTTCGAATCCGAACATTGCAACTGTTCCAGCGACGGTTACGATCCTTGATGGACAAGCTTCTGCAGACTTCGCAATCACCCTCATCGACAATGCAGTTTTCAACAGCAATCGTAAGCTTGAAATAACCGCATCGGCAACCGCGTTCGTGAGTGGAAAAGCATCGAGCACCATCGCTGATGACGAAACGGGCAATGTGATCATCACTGAAATCATGTATGACCCCGCCGGTGCAGAACAAAGCACCGAGTGGGTGGAAATCGTCAATCGTGGAACTTCTACAGTCGATCTTTCAGGCTGGAAACTTGACGACGAAGATAAGCAAAATTGGGGAGCAATCGCAGACGGTTCCACATTGGCCCCAGGCGAAATCGCTGTCCTTTATAATCGTTACTTCGGATTGATCTCAGAAGCTACCTTCCGCACCGATTGGGCTGTTCCACAGTCCGCCAAGCTCTTCGGTGTCGATTGGTCCATGGAAGACGACGGTTCGAATAAAGGACGCGGTGGTTTATTCAACGCACCTACGGATACCAATGAAATTCTAACGTTGGTAGATAGCTCGGCGACGATACTCAATACGGTGAACTTCGCAGAAGACGGAACGCTTTGGCCTGCATATAGCAATGGATCAAGCCTCTATCTTTACGATCCATCCACCGACAATTCGATTGGTACGAACTGGAGATCGGCTCGTGTGGGATTGGACGGTGCCGCTCGCCCAACGGGCACGACCTTTAGCACCTCGGACATCGGATCCCCAGGTCGAATCGTCCAAAACGCAACGCCTACGATCACAGTATCGAACGCAGCAGTATCTGGTAACGAAGGGACTTCGATCACCAACACGGGAACATGGGCTGATGCCGATGCCTCCGATGTGGTCACCCTCTCGGCCTCCCTCGGTACTGTGACGAAGAACGCCGATGGCACCTGGAACTGGGCGATCGACGGTCTCGATGACACCTCTGCAACCACCGTGACCATTACCGCCACCGACAGCAAAGGTGCAACCGCCTCGGTGAACTTTACCTACGCGGTTACCAACCGTGTCCCTGGCTTGACAGTCACGGCAGCAAATGTTTCTGGCGCAATCCTCTCGACCTTGACGAATTCTGGTACATGGGCCGACGTTCCCGCAGATACCGTCACCCTTGCTGCATCTATCGGCTCAGTGACCAAGAACGATAACGGCACCTGGAACTGGTCGCTGCCTACGAACTCTGCGATCGATAATCAAACGGTTACGATTACCGCAACCGATGAAGACGGTGGGTCCTCGAACGTCTCCTTCACCATCAATGCAGTGGTGACGGTGGTGAACTCGAAGGTTTATCACCTGCGTTCCTCGTTTGCCGGCTCGGGGGTTGATGCAGCCTTGGACACCGGAAAGGTTCTTGCCAAGAGTGGGCCTGCGGCACGCACCCTCTCGTACGAGAACCTGATCAACTCCAGCCGAGGGATCAACGGTCTGGTTTTCGATGTTGCAGGACTTCCTTCCGCATCCCTTTCCGCCTCGGACTTCGTCTTCCGGATGAGCCCCACCGGTTCGTTCATCGAAGCAGCGAATCCACCGAGCAGCTGGGCTTTGGCTCCATCACCTTCGGCGATCGTCGTGATTCCAGCGTCGGATACAGCGCCGGCTCGCGTGCGGGTCGAATGGGCGGATAACGCGATTGCTAACCGTTGGTTGCAAGTCAAGCTTCTTGATAATGCCAACACGGGGCTTCGCTCCCCAGATGTTTACTATATTGGGCACCTCTTCGGCGAGACCACCGGTACCCTAACGGGTGGCGCGTACGTGGTACAAACCGCAGACGTTGTGCGTATCCGACCTCAAGTTGGAAACAGTGCAACGGTTTCCAATGTGCTGGATATCAACAAGAACGGATTAATCCAGATCAGCGATATCACTGGATTCCGGGCACAAGTCGGAGTTCTCTCGCTGAGAAACATCACGATTCCAGAAGCTGGTAGCGGTAGCGAAGGAGAAGGCCCTGGTCGGCAGTCGCTAAGGGGCTCCTCGGCACCTATGCCTGGCAGTGGTTCGACCTCCGGCGGCTCTGGCCAGTCCCTGTTCTTCGGCTCCATCGCACCTCGCTTGACCGATCGCCTCTACAGCGAGCCGAGCATCATCAATGTGATGCCACTTGGTGGTAGCACGTCGAGCGGAAGTGTTGCAGGGAAGAACTCGGCCGTGGCATCCCCGATGCCTAGCGTCTCGGACCGCAATGAGTCTCAAGCCTCGGACATTGAAAGCATTGACCGTGCGTTCAGGGATCTCGACAAAGATCTGATGCCAAATTGGTAATAGCTTACCTAAAGTGGTCGATTGACCCTTCTACTTCAAGGTGATGGAACGAAAGCCACCGTGATCAACACGGTGGCTTTGTCTTAACCATTTGCAAGCCATATCGTCATCAAATCCACACCATTTATTCACCTTAGGCTCGACGAATTCTCAAGGCGACTTGGTAACTTCTGGGCCTTGATAGCTGCAGAATTGTCTGTAGCTAGCGGGATGAGTGCCGAACTTTTCGTTGCTCATCCGGTACTTACTTAATGATGTTGACGGGAAATTACGACCGTTTGGAGAATGCGGATGCTTATTCGAATAGCCGTGGTGCTTGCCCTTGTAATGTTTGGTACAGCTGGTTGTGGCAAGCCTCCCATGCAAGAAGTTGGTGGGGTAGTGCTCCTAGATGGAGAGCCAGTTTCCAACTGTAAAGTTGGGTTCTTCCCTGATGTTGAAGTCTTCAACCCAGACCGACATGGATATGGCTTTGGAATGACCCACGGCGATGGCAAATTCACGATCGTCCATCCGCAAGGAGACGTTGGGATTTGGGCGGGAAAGTACAAGGTGACTCTTGTCGCTTGGGTAACAAAAGATGGAAAGATGGTTGAGCCAGAAGCTAAGCCAAGCGAAGTTGAAGGCGGGGTCTTGAATCGCTTTCCTGACGAATATGAATCACCTGGTACAACTCCATTTTCTGCAACGGTTACTCAAGGTGCTAAAAATTATTTTGAATACAACGTTAAGTCCGTTCCACGCAAGGAGTCCGCTTCCAATGAAACGAAATAATCTCAACATGACGATTCCAAAACGATCAGGTTTTACTCTCGTCGAGTTATTGGTTGTTATTGCAATTATCGGGGTTCTGGTCGGTTTGTTGTTGCCCGCAGTGCAAGCTGCCCGGGAAGCTGCTCGGCGGATGAGCTGCCAGAACAATGTTAAGCAACTAAACCTGTCTTTGCAGAATTTCCATGATGCCTTAAAGGGTTTCCCTATGGCAGCGGAATTCGAAGTTGGTACGTCATGGCATAGCTTGATACTCCCTTATATGGAGCAAAAAGCCCTGTACGACATCCTTACATTTCAGGAGGACGGGCAAGGTAATTTCCAATGGGCCTTTAGTGTTCCTGGCATCAGCGGAGACGCCGCCTTGAACAATCGCGCGTACAACCGTTTCTTCCGCAATGTTTACGTTTGCGAGCAGAGGATTTCCTCTTTTAGATGTCCATCATCGAGCTTCCCTGAATCGGTTGCTGATATTTCGGGTGACAACTGGATCGTTCAGAAACGTGCTCCCACAAATTACTTAGGATGTGTCTCTGGGCTGATTACTACAGACCGGCGAAGACAAACGGTTGCTACTCCTTGGGGAGGAACAGGGGCGACAGAAGTCATTCACGATCTCGATGGCGTCTTTGTCAATAAGATGGCTCATCAACGAATCAAGTTCAATGGTAAGTCATGGGGAATTACCGGGGCAAAGATCTCGACCATTACCGATGGAACGTCGAACACCATTGCGATTGGTGAAGCAGAACCGGATGCTCGTGACGTGCCAGAAATGGGACTTGTTCGAGAGAACAATGCGATTAATCTTGGCCGTAAAGACCACTGGGCTTATGGCGGAGACGACATCGACACCAACAACCAAGGAGATATGTCCGAAGTTGTCGGTTCAACAGGTGTTCCTATGAATGCCCCGCGCGTTGCCCCGGGACAAACCGGTTTTGCCGCTTACGAAATCTCATTCGGGTCACGCCATACCGGAGGAGCAAACTTTGGATTTGCCGATGGCTCTGTTCGATTTCTCTCCCAGCAAATTGATAAGGCTGTATATAGCGCTTATGGCACACGTAATCAAGGCGAGACGATTATGACGGAAGAGTAGTCAAGTCCGTACGAGTACCAATTCAAAGCGTCGAGCCTTTATTGACAAGGTGCGACGCTTTTTTCTTAATAGCAAAAATACGATGCGCACATTTGTATCCTACGCGTTGGTGAATCTCATAGCTGGGATTTGCTTTTTACTTTCATATTCCTGTCCTTCGCATGGATCGCCACACGAAGGCCCGGATCCACGGGCCACGTGGTTGTTCGAGGAGTCTAGGATTGCGGATAAGAAACTCAAGGCAATTACAGGTCCTGACTTAGTCTGTGACGGTGCGGTCGCGATTGAGAAAGTTGGCCGAAGTACCTGCATTAGGCTCGATGGACTCAGTAATGCATGGAAAGCCACTGAATCGTGGGAATCCATTCGTGCGTTGCTTCCCGAGGACGCCCTTACGGTAAGCGCTTGGGTTTCTCTGGATGAAACACTTCCTCATGGTGGTATCATTTCGGTCTTTCAAGACAACGGCGATGCAGAGACTGGGTGGGTACTCGGTTACAATCAGAACCATTTTTCGTTCGGTTTGTCTTCGGCCGGTGCGGACGATGGCGATGGGAAAATGACCTATTTGTCCGGTACCTCGCAAATTGAAAAAGGGAAGTGGTATCACATCTGTGGAGTTTACGATGGGAAGGTAATGCAGTTGTGGGTGGACGGAAAGCTTGAACGTGAATCGACTGAGCAAAGTGGGAAGATTGTATACCCGAAAAACGCCAAGCTCGTTTTAGGTGCTTACTCGGATTCCAATGAGCATTTCGTGCAGGCTGGACGGCTCTCACAAGTTGTTCTCTATGATCTTGCTGCTAAGCCCGCTTGGGTTGTGCATGACTTTGAACATCAGAAGGAGTGGACGGAGCTTGCTCCGGTACTTGATCCTTCACGTGAGTTCGAGTTTTTGGTGAAACCGTATCTTCAGTTCGCAACGCTTGACTCTATTCGGATTAATTGCGAGCTGAGCCGACCAGCAAAAGTGAAAATCCGTTACGGTGAGACGGCAGCTTTTGGCACCGAAGTCGACTGCACGACGAGTGATGGACTGTTGCATTCCGGTGAATTGAAAGGGCTCCAACCTGAAACAGGTTATTACTACCAAGTAGTCGTTAAGGAAGACGGTGCTGATCGTGAACTTGCCCCTGCACATGCATCTTTTCAAACCGCATCTTTACCCGAAACTCCGTTTGCTTTCGCTGTAATCGGGGATACGCAAGGAAACCCAAAAGTCAATGGGCAACTAGCACAGCATGCTTGGGCGCTGCGACCAAATTTCACGATAATCCCAGGAGATCTGGTCGACGATGGGCTCAAGAAGAATCAATGGGTACAAGAGTTCTTCGCCAGTATGAATCCACTATTCTCGCGCACGGCGTTCTATCCTGTACTTGGAAATCACGAACGAAATGCGGATCATTACTATCGCTACATGGAACTCCCGCCACCTGAATATTACTACAGCTTCGAATACGGTAACGCGAAGTTTTTTATGATCGACTCCAATAAAAAAGTTGACCCAGAGAGCGAGCAATATCTTTGGCTCGAACGGGAGCTTCAGGAATTACAACGCAAGCGTGATGCAGGGGAATCAAAGATTGTTTGGACTTTCGTGAGTTATCATCATCCTTCCTATTCCTCGGATGAAGACGATTATGGGAATCTTTGGAAGGGAAAGAGCACGTGGGGAGATCTTCGCATACGTCCACTCTGCTCACTATTCGAGAAGTACGGGATTGACATTGTATGGAATGGCCACATCCATTCCTACGAACGTACTTGGCCTATAAGAAGCGGTAAGGCTGTTCAAGAAGGTGCCCCTGTGTACATGATCACTGGAGGGGGCGGAGGAGGTCTGGAGCAAGCTGGACCGATTCGTCCTGGCTTCCAGAACAATGTTAAACGGGGACACCATTTCGTTTACGTTAGCATCAATGGCAACGTCCTGGAGCTGAAAGCATACGATCTCAACGGGATGCTTTTCGATCAAATCGTCTTCAAGAAGTCTGCGAAGTAAACCAAACAAACCTATGAGACTAATGATGAATAGATCGCAGCCTTTGGTGACGATTTTCTATGCTGTTGTTGTCGGTTGGTTCCAATTCATCACTCCTTTTGTGAGCTACGGTCAAGATTCCGACGGTTTGTCCTCCGCGAGGAAAGCGAACATTGAAAATGTCGTGCTGATCACACTAGATGGGTTGCGAAGCGAAGAGGTTTTTACAGGTGCCGACAAACGACTGATTTCAAAGGATTGCGGAGTAAAGAACGTCGAGGCTTGTACAACTCAGTTCTGGCGAGAAGAATCGATCGATAGACGAAGAGTCTTGATGCCATTCCTTTGGGATACTGTTGAAAATCGTGGCGGATGGATCGCTGGGAACCCCGATACTCAGAGTGTGGTTCAAGTAACCAACGGACTGTTCTTTTCCTATCCCGGGTACAATGAGCTATTGAGCGGTTTCCCTGATCCGTGGGTAAATACGAACGACAAGCGGTACAACAAGAATACAACAGTACTTGAATGGATACACAATCAAGATGGGTTCCATAATCGCGTTTCAGCTTACGGATCCTGGGATGTTTTTCCTTTCATCATCAACGATCGGCGCAGTGGGATTCCGGTCAACGCAGGTTGGATGCCCTTGACGGTGGGTTCGCCTGAAAAGATTGATGCGGCGAATTTCATTGCTTCGCAATTGTTCCATGAATTCGAGGGAGTTCGTTACGATTCCTTCACTACACTAGGTGCGGTTGAAGAATTGAAATCGAGAAAGCCTAGAGTGCTATTCGTCTCATTGGGAGAGACTGACGACTGGGCTCATGCTGGTCGCTATGATCTGTACTTGCTTACCGCTCAGCAAAACGATCGCTTTATCAAGGAACTGTGGGAGACGACCCAGTCCATTGATCAATACCGTGATAAGACTCTTTTTCTATTAACTACCGACCATGGTCGAGGTGATGGTCGAGAAGGTTGGAAGAATCACAGCATTTTGCTCAAAGGTTCTGAGCGCATTTGGATGGCGGCTTGGGGAGTTCCGTTGCAACAGACCGGGATCGATACGGAAGGTAGATATACGCAATCACAGATTGCACCGAGCGTTGCTTCAGCACTGGGCTTCGATTTTCAATCATTCAATGACAAGATCGTGGATCCGCTTCCAATTCTCCCTCGAGTATCTTCGCAACCCGAGGGTCGTTAAGGCTTCGTAGCCATTCGATGCCGTCTTGAATCTCCTCCGCAAACCTTTCTCCTGCTTGTTCCAAGAGCATCGAACGCATGTGTTTGTCGTAAAAAACTCCAGGACGCTTTGCGTATTCCTTCCAACTCGCTTGCTCAGACCAAATGGGATATGGTCGTGGAAATGGAACAAATTCAGCAATCTTGTCGATGCACGCATCCGGATGATTCAGAAGGTTCTCGAATCTAACTCGCAGCGTTCGATCCGGAAAACGATCGGCAATCGACTCGATCGTCAGCATTTCGCAAAGCCAACTTAATGCTGTAGCTTGGCCGATTCGCAAACCACTCGAAGGCTGATCGAATTGAATTCCTAGGTTTGTTAATCGCTTGATTCGCGATGGAAGATGATTTTCGATATCAACGATGGATCCATCCAAGACACATGCCAGGAAATCGGCAATACCGATCGAAAGCAAGATGGCTTTCGATTCAGGTAGTTTCGACATCCAGGTCGATGCGTATTGGCTGACATAGCTCGTTGCTTTGATTAGAGAGGTCTGTTCGGGATGAAACGTGCGAGCCAAAAGACGGAACAACCATTGAATCTCCGTTTCGTCCTGGGAATCAAAGGACCTGAGGATTTTTGGTTCTCGCACCGAGAAGCAATGAGGGTGAGTCCCCAAGAGTCTTGAAAGCAGGGTTGAACCGCAATGGGAGATATGGAAGATGAAGTTACATCTTTTAGCCCGAAGTTGGGGTAAATCACTGATCAACTCAAAGGGGACTAGTCCCTTGACAGCCCCTACCTGATCGACACGATCGTCTAGAAAGCTCGCCTGTTGGTAATCCGCTTCCTTTAATCCTATGAACACTAATTGTTTGGATAAGCGATTCCATTCCAAGGGGAACAGAAGTGGGCTTGAAGATAGCATCTCTCGCAACTGAAGGACGTTGGAATTCATGTTCGTCATGACCGCTTCCATGTGGCATTGAAAGCAATAGAAATGCGTGGCTCATCGGCAGTCACGGGATGGACGAAGTGATACAGCCAACCAGGAAACATAATTAATAATCCAGCTTCGGGGCGAATCACCAACCTCTGTCCATATGGATTCCCAGGAACATCTGTCATCTCGGTAAAGGGACGTGGATCATATAATTCTAAAGCGCCAGCCAGACTTGTCGGATCTGGTGTGCCGGTTACGTAGTAGCACCCAGACCAAGCGCTCCCAGGATGATTGTGCATGCGATGGTAGTTTCCGCAACGCGATACATTGGCCCATGCGGATAGGTTGAATGCACCAGCGGGTTTTAAAGTCCGGCCCTGAACCTCCGGTAGTTGCATCGTTGCACGTACCATGCCTTGTAGGGCTTCACTAATCGCACTTCGCAGCCAACGCATCTCCTCCCAAGGTGCTTCCAGCAAATCCGAAGGGGAATGCCAACCTCCGGCATTCGCATAGTCCTGGCTTGGTGTTTTCGTCTGGTGTTCCAATATCCGATGTTTGAGTCGCTCGTTCCATTCCTCCGCCCCCTTGATCTTCATTCTTCCAAACAAGGTGGGGAAGACATGCATCACTTCCATTGAGCTTTGGTCCATCGAATCATCCATAGTTTTCAAGGGTATTCACCATTCTTTCATGAAGTCCAATGGGACAATTTCACATCTGTCAACGAAACCTAAACGGATTGAACCATCCCATCTACCTATCCCGGAGCAGGCGATGTTGTATAGCAATAATTTGCAAGGTATTCAGTTGTGGCCATCGATGATCTTCTTTCAGCTTTGGCCCGAATTCAATCGTTTCCGATACGTGCTTTCCAAGGCGATCCTTGATCTAAAGCATCAACAAAGTTCTGCGATCGAAAGCAATATTGCCCTCAATGCTAAACCCCGCTCCGGATTGTACGAGAGCAATTTTGATTTGTTCTCGATGGATATCCCAGGAATTGCCGACCTGTCGCGATTCATCGAATCTTCACTGAAACTTGCGGTACAAGTAGCTCATTCCGGGGCAATTCAAGCCGAGTCCGTTACGGTCAAATTCACCGATAGCTGGTATCACGTCACTACGCGAGGCGGTTTCCACGATGCACATTGGCACCATGGATGCAGTTGGTGCGGAATTTTCTACCTCGATCTAGGTGACTACAAGCACGACGAGAATCACTCTCCGAATGGTGGAAGTCGTTTTTACTCCCCTATCGGGTCCGGTGGAGCACATCGAGATGCAGGCAATCGATACATGCATCCCCATTTTGATCCACCACTCCAAGATGGTCTCCTCTTAATCTTTCCTTCTCATCTTCTTCATAGTGGACTCCCTTACAGCGGTGCAAAAGAACGAATTGTCATCGCTTTCAACGCTCAAGTCCACGCAAACTCAAAAACACAGCGGTCATAAGCTTAACGGGTCCTTCATCGAAAAAGCGATGAATCAAAGCTAGCACTTAACATTGCTAACGCATAATCCGCAACATCGTTTTTTATCTAATGTAATCATCCAGCGAACTGCTTCATCAGGAGATCGGACAATGAGCCAAAGACACGTCACAACATGGAATCGATTGAAGTCAGAGTTGTCTCGGCTATTTCAGGGACGAGATAACTCGAAGATTCGGAACCGTCGACAGTTCCGCAAGCAAATGGTAGAGCAACTCGAAACCCGTGATTTGATGGCTTTGAACATCCTGAGCGTTAGCCCACTCGACGGATCGACTAACGTGCCACTCGATAGCAACTTGGAATTCACGTTCAACGAAGCTGTTGTCAAAGGTCAAGGGAACATTTATGTGGTGCGTCAAGGAACTGGCACCACTGGCGTAACGGTCGATGTGAACTCATCGAATGTTACCATCGACGGAACCAAAGTGACCGTTGATCTCCCTTTCAACTTGGAACTTGACAATTCGTATTTCGTTCATGTCGACAGCGGAGCATTTATCGATACGTCGAGCACTCCGACTCCAAACGCAACCCTGTTGACTCAGTCCTTTGACTTTATGCCACTTGGACCGAAAGTCTTTGAAGCGAACGGTACTGGAAACGATTGGACTGCCACCCCTCCGCTCGGATTTGAATCTCGACTCGATAACCCGAACATGGCAGGCGTTGGAGCCGCTGAATGGCGAGGCTGGACCTTTGCAAGGAAAGACTTCTGGATCGGCGCAGACAACCAAGGTCGTGACCAATTTGCATTGGGAAATAACACCATCGCCATCGCTGATACCGATGAGTACGACGATGGGCCTGGGGCAGTACGTCCCTTCCAAAGCACCCTTATTACCAAGGCCGTAAATCTCAACGGTGTTGCTCCTAACTCCGTCAAACTGGAATTCGACTCTAGTTTTCGCCCAGAAGATAGCCAGATCGGTCGACTTGCTGTCAGCTACGATAACGGCGCGAATTGGACGCAACTCTTGGAGCTGAATCCAACAAATACAGATAACGATGCTCCATTCGCTAAGAAAAACATCAATGAGCGTCTTGTTACAGGTGGAACCACAGGAGGTGGAGTGTCGATCGGTGCAGTCAATAATCCATCGTCGGGATCCCTTCTATTCAGTTACTACACAGAAGGCGGAAACGATTGGTGGTGGTCACTCGATGACTTGCTCGTCACCGGCGAAATCACCGGGGTCCCTTTCGCAGGGCTATCCGATCGCGAATTCTGGAATTTTACAACGCCGGAATCACCCAAGCTAACACTCACCATCGATAAGCAGTTCATGAGTGAGAATGGCGGTGTAGCGACCGGAACCGTCAGCCGCAATAACCTCCCAGCAGGGGATGTGATTGTTACGCTTACAAGCAGCGATGTTTCAGAAGCTACAGTTCCTGCGACTGTGACGATTCCTGATGGGCAGTCTTCGGTTACCTTCCCAATCACCGCCGTCGACGATACGTTGAGCGATCGAACTCAAGTTGTGACCATCACTGCGACTTCTCAAGTCTATGCGACTTCGACTGCTACGATTCGGGTCACCGATGATGAAGGTCCAAAGGTCGTGACGCTCACGCCGCCGGATAACGCGACGGATGTGAACTACAAGAGCAATTTCAGCATCACTTTCGATACGAATGTAAAGAAAGGAACTGGATCGATTTACATCATCGATGCTGTGACGAACACCGCAGCAGAGCAAATCGACGTCACCAGCGCTGCGGTAACAATTGCCGACGCGACCGTTACCTTCGATCCGTCCATCAACCTATTTGGTCTGTCTGATTACTATATCCTGATCGATGACGGCGCGTTCCTCGACACCACTGCCGATCTGACTCAAAACGTAATTCTGCACAAGCAATCTTTTGATTACTTGAAGCTCAATCCGTTTACAACCGAGCCAAACGGCGACGGGACAGACTTCACGAAGGTCGGTCCTCTGGGCTATGAAGTTGACAACTCATTGATGCCCGCAAGCGTCTCGGATTTCCACGGTTGGGTATTCATGGACAAGAAATCCTGGATTGCAACCGAAGGAGATCAATCGCGTAGTCGTTTCACTTTCGGTACCGGCACCGTTGCGGTCGCTGACTCGGATGCTTGGGACGATACTCCTCACGTCGCCGGTCGGATGAATACTTTCCTGGAAACACCTGCGATCGATCTCTCTGGAATCACTCCTGGCTCGGTCGTTCTCGAATTCGATTCGAGCTACTATCCAGAGCTTCCACAATTCGGAACTGTTGAAGTCTCCTACAATGACGGTGGAACTTGGAGCCCATTGCTGTTCTTCGGCGATGCCAATAACACCAATGAAGCTCGGAATAATCGGATCGTAGTATCGAGTTCCAATACCGTCGGTGAATTCATCGGCGGTGCGACCGTCGACGCGGCGCTGCAAAGTCCTGCAAGCGGACTGATGAAGTTCCGATTTGCTTACCTCGAAGGGGAAAACAATTGGTGGTGGGCGGTCGATAACATCACGATTCGGGGTGAAAAAGCTGGGATTCCTTTCGCCGGGATCGACGACCCGACCGTCTGGAATATCCGAACCGCTGAAGCCCCAACTTTGACAGTTACCATCGATCGTGCGTCGATGAACGAAAACGGCGGAACTGCCACCGGAACCGTCTCTCGCAATCTGACAACGTCTGGCGACCTTGTTGTCAGCCTTTCCAGTAGCGATACATCGGAAGCGACTGTACCTGCGACCGTCACCATCCCCGATGGACAATCTTCGGCAACATTCTTAATCACCGGTGTTGATGATACTACACCCGATGGACCGCAAACCGCTGTAATCACCGCCACCGCCGTCGATTACTTCAATGTTCCAGCCTCGATCATCGTTGAAGATGATGACTTCCCAAAAATCATCGCAATCACTCCTACCGATGGAGCAACAGACGCCGCTGTTTCCACAAATATCGTCGTTCAATTTGACCAAGGTATCCGCAAGGGGAACGGGACAATCTACATCCTCGACTCCGCAACCGGCAAGGCTGCAATCAGTCTCAATGTCAATGCTCCGGAAGTCACAATCGTCGGCGATACGATGACAATCAACCCTTCCGTTAACTTGGAAAGGCTAAAAGATTATTCGATCCGTATCGATCGCGGAGTTGTGCTCAGCACGCTGCAAACACCAGCCGTTGCCACAACGCTCCTTACCCAAGATTTTGAACTTCTGCCTCTTAAGCCCGCCGTACTAGAAATCAACGGTGTGAATGCTAACGGCCAAGACTTCACAGCGACTCCGCCTGAAGGTTGGAATGTTGATAACTCACTGATGGCCAAAGGTGGCGCACCGGAGTGGACCGGGTGGACCTTCGCAAATAAGAGTTTCTGGCAAACCCAAGGTGGTCAAAGCCGAGCGAATTTCACGCGAGGTACGGGTACTATTGCCATCGCCGATACCGACGAATGGCAAGATTATGCGCGTGAAAACGACAACTTTAACTCTGGTCTGTCAACCGTTGCTATCGATCTCGATTCCGTTGAACCCAATACGGTAATTCTCGAATTCGATTCGAGTTTCCGACCTGAGAGTGGCGCATCCTTCGTACCACACGTACCTACCAACATGCAAGGATTCCTTGATGTTAGCTACGACAACGGTGCGACTTGGGCGAATCTGCTAACGCTTGATTCGAGCAACACGCTCGGAACTGCGGCAGCAGCCAACGTCAACGAACGCCGAATTGTCAACGTTCCAAATCCAGATGCCGGTTCGATGAAATTCCGGTTCATCAATACCGGAACAAACGACTGGTGGTGGGCCATCGATAACATCGTTGTCACCGGTAACACCATCGGCTTACCATTCCCAGGACTTGTGGATCCAACAGCAGCGAATTTCACCACCGGTGATACCGCGACCTTGAGCGTTACGGTCCCAACCACTGCGGTGGAAAATGCTGGTACCATTACAGGTACAGTCACCCGAAACCTAGGAACCACCGGAGACGTTGTAGTTGCACTCTTAAGTTCGAATCCGAACATTGCAACTGTTCCAGCGACGGTTACGATCCTTGATGGACAAGCTTCTGCAGACTTCGCAATCACCCTCATCGACAATGCAGTTTTCAACAGCAATCGTAAGCTTGAAATAACCGCATCGGCAACCGCGTTCGTGAGTGGAAAAGCATCGAGCACCATCGCTGATGACGAAACGGGCAATGTGATCATCACTGAAATCATGTATGACCCCGCCGGTGCAGAACAAAGCACCGAGTGGGTGGAAATCGTCAATCGTGGAACTTCTACAGTCGATCTTTCAGGCTGGAAACTTGACGACGAAGATAAGCAAAATTGGGGAGCAATCGCAGACGGTTCCACATTGGCCCCAGGCGAAATCGCTGTCCTTTATAATCGTTACTTCGGATTGATCTCAGAAGCTACCTTCCGCACCGATTGGGCTGTTCCACAGTCCGCCAAGCTCTTCGGTGTCGATTGGTCCATGGAAGACGACGGTTCGAATAAAGGACGCGGTGGTTTATTCAACGCACCTACGGATACCAATGAAATTCTAACGTTGGTAGATAGCTCGGCGACGATACTCAATACGGTGAACTTCGCAGAAGACGGAACGCTTTGGCCTGCATATAGCAATGGATCAAGCCTCTATCTTTACGATCCATCCACCGACAATTCGATTGGTACGAACTGGAGATCGGCTCGTGTGGGATTGGACGGTGCCGCTCGCCCAACGGGCACGACCTTTAGCACCTCGGACATCGGATCCCCAGGTCGAATCGTCCAAAACGCAACGCCTACGATCACAGTATCGAACGCAGCAGTATCTGGTAACGAAGGGACTTCGATCACCAACACGGGAACATGGGCTGATGCCGATGCCTCCGATGTGGTCACCCTCTCGGCCTCCCTCGGTACTGTGACGAAGAACGCCGATGGCACCTGGAACTGGGCGATCGACGGTCTCGATGACACCTCTGCAACCACCGTGACCATTACCGCCACCGACAGCAAAGGTGCAACCGCCTCGGTGAACTTTACCTACGCGGTTACCAACCGTGTCCCTGGCTTGACAGTCACGGCAGCAAATGTTTCTGGCGCAATCCTCTCGACCTTGACGAATTCTGGTACATGGGCCGACGTTCCCGCAGATACCGTCACCCTTGCTGCATCTATCGGCTCAGTGACCAAGAACGATAACGGCACCTGGAACTGGTCGCTGCCTACGAACTCTGCGATCGATAATCAAACGGTTACGATTACCGCAACCGATGAAGACGGTGGGTCCTCGAACGTCTCCTTCACCATCAATGCAGTGGTGACGGTGGTGAACTCGAAGGTTTATCACCTGCGTTCCTCGTTTGCCGGCTCGGGGGTTGATGCAGCCTTGGACACCGGAAAGGTTCTTGCCAAGAGTGGGCCTGCGGCACGCACCCTCTCGTACGAGAACCTGATCAACTCCAGCCGAGGGATCAACGGTCTGGTTTTCGATGTTGCAGGACTTCCTTCCGCATCCCTTTCCGCCTCGGACTTCGTCTTCCGGATGAGCCCCACCGGTTCGTTCATCGAAGCAGCGAATCCACCGAGCAGCTGGGCTTTGGCTCCATCACCTTCGGCGATCGTCGTGATTCCAGCGTCGGATACAGCGCCGGCTCGCGTGCGGGTCGAATGGGCGGATAACGCGATTGCTAACCGTTGGTTGCAAGTCAAGCTTCTTGATAATGCCAACACGGGGCTTCGCTCCCCAGATGTTTACTATATTGGGCACCTCTTCGGCGAGACCACCGGTACCCTAACGGGTGGCGCGTACGTGGTACAAACCGCAGACGTTGTGCGTATCCGACCTCAAGTTGGAAACAGTGCAACGGTTTCCAATGTGCTGGATATCAACAAGAACGGATTAATCCAGATCAGCGATATCACTGGATTCCGGGCACAAGTCGGAGTTCTCTCGCTGAGAAACATCACGATTCCAGAAGCTGGTAGCGGTAGCGAAGGAGAAGGCCCTGGTCGGCAGTCGCTAAGGGGCTCCTCGGCACCTATGCCTGGCAGTGGTTCGACCTCCGGCGGCTCTGGCCAGTCCCTGTTCTTCGGCTCCATCGCACCTCGCTTGACCGATCGCCTCTACAGCGAGCCGAGCATCATCAATGTGATGCCACTTGGTGGTAGCACGTCGAGCGGAAGTGTTGCAGGGAAGAACTCGGCCGTGGCATCCCCGATGCCTAGCGTCTCGGACCGCAATGAGTCTCAAGCCTCGGACATTGAAAGCATTGACCGTGCGTTCAGGGATCTCGACAAAGATTTGATGCCAAATTGGTAATAACAGTTTGGTCAATCAAGCTTTGCGCTAAGACGGCATTTGGATTTGATGAAGATTGGTTCCGCTTGCGGGCGGAATCGTTGACGATTGATTTTAAGAAGTAAGATAGTTGGTCTACAGTGATTTTACCCGTGAAAGGAAAGGTGCATCCGTGAGGAATTTGTTCTCGACGATGATCGTGTTTTTGGTTGTCTTTGTTAGCGCGATGAGCGACGCGAAGTCAGACTTGGTATTTAGCTTGGCGCAAAGCACTCCAGCTGGTGGGGCAGCTTTGCAACAAGGGAACTCGACCGCTGGTGTTTTTGACATTTTCATTCGCTCTACAGTTGCGAATCAAGCGTTCTTGGGTTGTGATTTTACCCTGACGTTGAACCGTGCAGACGGCAAGGGCGGTTTGTTTGCTTCTGGTATCAATGTGTTGATGCCTGACTCAAGCAATCCAGATGGATTCATCCGCGGTACTTTTGATCAAGGTCCGGTATCGCAAGCGACGTTCTCGACGATTCCGAATTCGACTCTTACGCTCGGTACGACCAACACCTTGCTGGCTCGCTTGACGATGACCACCGTGAATGCTGATGTTGGAAGTTATACGATGAGTCTCTCCGGCCTCGATGCAATCGACGGTGGCTTTAACCAAATCCCTACATCATTTGCGGGTGATGGATCGTTATCCTATTCCATCGCTGCGGTTCCTGAACCGAGTTCAATGCTCCTAGCAGCAATTGGTGCTGGAGGTGTTGCTTGGCGAGGTCGCAAGCGATTGCTGAAGGCTAAGGCCTAAATCGCTCGGGATCGATGATCTGTGCGTAGCAATGTATTGAGAGAAAGGGTGGTGTCGCAAGGCACTGCCCTTTTTTCATCGAAGTGTCCATAAACAGAAGGGTCGAAGAGTACTTTGGCTTTTTCCATCCACTCCCGATCGTATTCGCACCTCCCCAAAGACCATGATTCGACGTTCAAGAAAATGTTGGATTGAGATCCTTGAATCCAGGTACGTCGCAGCGGTGGATCCCTTTACGATCGCCGTACTTCCCGATACTCAGTTTTATTCGGAAACCGTTCCTAGCATCTTTAATGCGCAGACCGACTGGATTGTCGCGCAACGCCAAGCGCGCAACATCGTGTTCGCAACCCAACTGGGAGACTTGGTACAAAACGGGGAACGCGGTGCTAATCGTAATCTGACGGAATGGCAACGAGCCGATGCCGCAATGGATCGTCTCGATGGAAACCTCGCATCCAACCCCGACGGAGTGTTGCCCTATACAGCGTTAATAGGCAACCACGATTATGTTACCGTTTCCGACAAAACAAGCGGCAACGCGCGGTACCAAGAGTTCTTTAGCCCGAATCGTTACGCAAATCGTAGCTGGTACTTGGAAGGTTCCGTCAATGTCGGGGGACATGCGGTACTATTCCAAGGTGGCGGTTACACATTCCTAAGCCTTAGTCTTCAATACGAAGCGCTCGATAGCGATTTGCAATGGGCTCAGGAAATTATCGATGCGTACCCCGGTGTTCCAACCCTGTTGCAGACGCACTCCTACTTAAACCCAACTTCCCTCCAACGCCAAAAGACGATCCAAGGCAATAATGCTGGTACGCCGAACGCAGGGAACTCGGGCGAATCACTGTTCCGGAATTTTGTATTCCATCATCCCCAGATATTTCTGGTTATGAACGGCCACTTCAGCGGCGAACACCACCAGGTTTCAACCAATGTTGCCGGCCAAAGCGTCGTCGAGATGGTCATGGACTATCAAAGCCGCACAAACGGTGGTGATGGTTGGATGCGCCTTTTAGAATTCGATTTGGAAGCCGGTAAAATCCAAGCCCGAACGTACTCTCCGACGCTTAACGCTTTTGAAACCGACGCCAACAGCGAATTTGAAATCCAACTCGACTTCCAAAAACGATTCGGTCTCCCCACGCCATCCTCAATCCGCGAATGGCAGTTTCAACAAGGTCGCGTTGTTTCCGGAAGTATCTACCAAGGTGTGGTCGATACGCAACTGCGGCAAGCCGCTCCCACGACGAATTATGGTTCGAGCACTACAGATCTACTCGTAGACGCTGCGACTCCGGGCCAAAGCAATGCTAGTCAAGCCCTCCTGCGATTCGATAATCTGTTCGGCTCGCAGTCGAGTCAGATCCCTGCCGGCGCTCAAATCATCGAAGCCGCTTTAGTATTGGAATCAACCAATCCCGGAGCAGGCGGACGCTTGCATCGAATGCTTGCTCCCTGGTCCGCCTCCTCGACTTGGTCGTCTCTCGTCAATGGAATTCAAACCAATAATATCGAAGCTCTTTCGGAGTATAAAGCCTCCGTAGGATCGGAGGTGCTGACTCCATTAGTCCCAATCGCAAACCGACTATCTGTCGATGTAACCGCAGATATCCAAGCTTGGTCTGGCGGTGAAATCAATCGTGGCTGGGTCTTTGTTCCGTGGACCAATGGTACCGATGGATGGGCATTCTCCCCATCGGAATCAGCCCTGCGCGATACAAGGCCCAATTTGACCATTCGCTGGATGCCGCCGCGAGGCGCAAACCAACAACCTCAACTCGCGCGGAATGGCGAACCAGTAACCTACTTAGAAAACGGCCCTCCCGTTCTTCCCTTTGAAGGTATCACGTTGCTCGACGTCGACTCGCAGAACTTCCAAGATGGTTTTGTCCGTGTGGAAGTCAAAGAAGGAGGGGAAGCGATAGACGAATTGATGATTGTCCCCACTCAGGGACAAGATCCAGCTATTTCTCTTCTTTCAGAATCTATTCTCTTCAACGGCACGCCCATCGGTCAGTTCGGAGGTGGATTAGGACGTTCCCCGTTGACGATCACTTGGAATGCCTCTGCGACCCTGGATCGTATTTCGCAGGTGTTAAGGCGCATTGGGTTCCGAAATCATTCGGACGCTCCTTCGACCTCGGCGCGTAAACTTTCTATAACTGCTTGGGATCCACTCGGTGCAGCGAGCCAACCACTACACTCCATCGTCAACATCCAAACCTTCGATGATCCTCCGCGCTTTTTTGAATCAACCAACAGCCTTTTGATCCCTACGGTTAGTCAAACAAAATCGATTTCGCTGTCCAACGGAATCGAAGACGTGGACTCCAATGTACTGTCCGCTTCGTCGCTCGCGGTTCAGTGGCTCACTCCCGTTCTTGAGGGAGACACCATCTCGGTGCGAAGCATCGGTAATCAACCAAACCAAATCCGTACAGAAGGTTCCGTTGTCTTTTATGGCACCCAACCCATTGCCGATTGGCAAGCCAACGAGTTGAGTGGATTGCGATTCAATTGGCGTCCAAACGTCAGCATGCAAGCAGCAACCGCATTACTGCAATCCATCGGGCTACAAACCAATTTCGAACGTCAATCACCACCCGAACGCCAGATTCAATGGAAACTTCTTGATACTGAAGACAAGATTCTAGCGAGCAGCATCACGACGGTTCGCAACACACCGCTGCGTGAATCAAGCTTCCAACAAGCAACGGACAACGGGTTTGCATATTATTCAGGTGCTTCGGACACACAGCTCGCTCAGGCAACTCCCAATACGGTAGGCGCTTTAAGCGAAAGCATTTTTATCGACTTCGATGCAGGGACAAGTAACACTGTCGGTTTGCTGCGATTCGATGCCATCATCGGCGACGGTCCTGGCCAAATCCCTTCGGGTGCTCACTTACTTGATGCGTACCTGACCTTGACCACAACCAACGGGGGCGACGGTGCCGGACTTTATCGTCTTCTACTCCCCTGGGACGAGTCCGCTGCGAACTGGAACTCTTTGCCTGTGACACTTTCCAACGGAAAACCTATTCGAAACAACGGCATCACGGCGCGTACGATCGCAGAATCTCAAGTGGGTACTTCCGCTGGTACGGGAGACCCCGATACCGGCACGACTCAAATTGGTGTCCTTGATGACCTTCAAGCATGGGTCAACGGGGAATCCAATTTCGGTTGGCTGATCCAAGGATGGGATTTACGAACCGATGGTTGGGCATTCGCCAGTTCGAATGCGACAACTGTTTCTCAACGTCCCAAACTCCATGTCACTTGGTTTCCTCCAGAGCTCAACTACCGAAGCTTTAAGCAGGGCGTAGGAGGTTACACAAGTACACGAGATACGCAAGTACGCCAGGATGCTCCAACAATCAACTACGAGTCCTCTTCGAGCTCATTATTCGTGGATGCACCGGATTCTGGTCAAGCCAATACCAGCCAAGTAGTACTTCGGTTCGACGACTTGTTCGGAACTGCTGCAGGTCAGATCCCCATCGGTTCGCAAATCCATGCGGCTACCCTGAGCCTTGCTAGCCGCGCGAGCAATACACCAGGTGATGGCGGGACTATTCATCGAATTCTCTCTCCTCTCCCCGATGTAATTACGTGGAACACGCTTATTGATGGCTTCATAGCTGACGATATCGAAGCGTCCTCCGAACCAACCGCTCAAATGGGAAATTTCGAGCTTCCTCTTGGAGTCCAATCTGGCAAAAACCAACTCTTTGTTACCGAAGATTTGCAACAATGGAGTTACCAGGAGTCGTTGAACCATGGTTGGGTATTGTTGCCCTTTCGAAGTGGAACCGATGGCTGGGGAATCGCCCCCTCAGAGACAGGGAGCATCAACGATCGTCCAGGACTTCTTGTGAGTTATACCGCTCCGAATCTCAGTGCAATTCCCAACGAACAAATCGTGCGAGAATCGGGCAACTTCGCTACCGTGACGCTACGGATGAGCACTCCACCCCGTTCGACGGTACGTGTACCGGTGCGATCTTCTGATCTTTCCGAAGCGAATACCAATACTACCGAGTTGGTCTTCACGCCAACCGATTGGGACCTACCTAAAACGGTACTGATCCAAGGTCTGGAA
>Ga0255126_1000240_pt1 | contig 23817 bp, 20 predicted proteins | sample Law_Miss_RepA_8d_FD_188556 | JGI IMG/M metagenome (GOLD analysis project Ga0255126, IMG submission 188556) | Freshwater microbial communities from St. Lawrence River, New York, United States - Law_Miss_RepA_8d | ecosystem: Environmental > Aquatic > Freshwater > River | place: USA: New York... | reverse complement strand
GATCTTCAGCTTCGAGTACTGCCCACCCCGTACCCCGGTATCACGGATGAAGGCCACCGGCACGTGAGTGTGACCGAAGAAGCACAACTGGGTGTTCTGGTAGGTGAAGCTCGCAGCAGCCTCCAGCTTCTCGAACACGTAACCCCATCGCTGGGGGCCATCCAAAGTCGCATGGACGATGGAGAAATTGGCCACCAAACGGAAATACTTGAGTTCCCTCAACCACTTGCGGTCGTCCGCCGTCAATTGGGAACGGCTCCAAGCCACCGCCTCGGCCGCGGCGTCATTAAATCCCTCGGGGTCTTCATCGAGGCCGATGTATTCGTCATGGTTGCCCTTGACCGTGGGGATGTTCATCCCACGCACGATGTCGAGACACTCCTTCGGGTTGGCGCCATATCCGACGACATCGCCCAGACACACGACATGGGTACACTTCTGTTCCTGGATGTCGGCAAGCACCCGCTGGAGACCCTCTAGGTTCCCATGGATGTCAGCTATAATGGCGTACCTCATTCTCGTTTACCGCACGATCTCGAAACCCCGGAAACCGCCCGTGGCCTCGGCCCATGTCACGTCCTCGTTACGGATCATCGGACCCAACCCGCACTCACGGATTGCCTTCCGAAATTCTTCCAACTCGGACCGCTCGCCCTCGGCGACCAGTTCAACCCGTCCATCAAGCAAGTTCCGCACCGTTCCAGATACCTCGAAGCCCGTCGCCTGCCGTTTCGTCTGATAGCGAAAACCCACGCCTTGTACCCGACCCGAGTACAAGACTTGCATGCGCCAGCGCTTCATGAATATCCCTAACGTCGTGAAACCCACCATTCCCGGGGTTTTCCCCCGGAAAGGCGCGGAACTTAGGCACAGCACAGTTGGTAGGTGCAATGAGTATTTCCCCCTCCGCAGATCAAAGCCCCCCAATGGCAAAGCCCCAAACAATGTTTGAGGTCAACGACAGCTTGCTGCCCTCCCACTCCTGCGTAGCCTCACCGGCGTGAAATCCACGCAATGGTTTCGGAACGGGTGCCTCTGGACGCTGGGCTTGAGCCTGTTCTCTTCCGTGCTTTTGGCCGAGGGGCCTCTCGACCGGCTAACGGCTCTGGCGGCGGCCTCACCCGACATCGCCCTTCGACTAGATGTGCTGCGAGGCATGGAGGCCGCCCTACGCGGACGTAACGGAGTGACTGCTCCAACCGGGTGGAACGAGTTGGAGTCCATACTGGTCGCAGCCCCCGACGCGGAGACCCAGCGATTGGCCCGGAATCTAGGGACTGTCTTCGGAAGTGCCCGAGCCTTAAATTCTCTGCGCGCCATTGCCTCGGATTCCAACGCCGCCTCCGCGGACCGCACCGCAGCCTTGGAGACCCTGCTCCGAACCCGAGATGCAGCCCTGGTGCCTCTCCTCCAAAAACTCACCACCGAACCCGGCATCCGGGCTACCGCGCTGCGCGGCCTGGCCGGGTTCGACGATGCCAAGACCCCCTCCGTGCTCCTGGCCGGATTCTCGCAATTCACTGCCACCGAACAGCGAGATGCCCTGAACACCTTAGCCTCTCGATCCACCTACGCTCGCCCCCTAGTAGAAGCGGTTCGTGGAGGCTCGGTTCCGAAGGCCGCCCTGACCGCAGACCTCGTTCGCCAGTTGCGCTCACTCAAAGACCCCACCTTGGCCAGCGACCTGACTCAGATCTGGGGGGTGATGAAAGAAACCAGCCCGGACATGAAGGCCGAGGTGGAACGGGTGAAGCGACTCTACGGGGCCGGTGGATCTCAACCCGGCGACGGCCCCCGGGGTCGCGTGGTCTTTAATCAAATTTGCGCCCAGTGCCACCACCTCTTCGACAGCGGCGGCAATGTCGGTCCGGACATCACCGGGGCCAATCGCGCCGATCTCGACTACTTGCTCCAGAATATCCTCTACCCCAACGCGGTGATTCCTAACGAGTACCTCGCTTCGACCATCGAGACGAAGGACGAGCGAGTGCTCACCGGCATGATCAAGTCCCAGGACGCGAGCGGGATCACCCTGCAGACGGCCAACGAACTGGTTACACTGCCCCGCTCAGAGATTCGTAAAATCGAGGCCACGGCCATTTCAATGATGCCTGAAGGCCTCATCGCCAACCTCACCGAACAGCAGACCCGGGATCTTCTTTATTACCTGAGCCGGCCCGGTCAGGTGCCGTTGCCCGCCGGTTCAAAGTGACCCGGCCTCAACTCGAGCCGCCAACCAGATCCGCCGCCGCTCGATTAAAGACGATTGCCGCCCAGGGGCCCGACCGGCTTCTGGGTGACACCCGGACTTTGTAGCACCTTGCTGTAGTCATCGCAGGCCACCGAATACTGGAAACCCTGACCGGTACCCGCCGCGCCGAAACGCCCCCGCTTGTCGAGGGCGATGAAGTTAATGCTAAGGTCATAGCCCTTGGGGTCCATGGAAGCAATCCGGTGCAACGTGGCCAGGCAGGCTTCGGTCGGAGACATGCCCCGCCGCATAAACTCCACCACCAAGAACGAGCCGCAATAGCGCATCACGTTCTCACCAATGCCGGTGGCGCCAGCGCCGCCCACCGCGTTGTCCACGTAAAGCCCGCCACCGATGATGGGGGAATCGCCCACCCGACCCTGAATCTTATATCCCCACCCTGAGGTGGAACACGCCCCAAAGATATCGCCCGACGGACTCAGCATAAGAAGAGCGATAGTGTCGTGGTTCGGTATCTTGGCCTTCTCAGCCTCCTGCGCCTTCTTCCAGTTTTCCCAGGCTGCCTTCTGACCCGGCGTGACCGCGGGTCCTTCCTCAAACTTTCGCTCACGGGCGAAGCGCTGAGCCCCCTCGCCCACCAGCATCACGTGGCGGGTTTCCTCCATGACGCGGCGCGCGATGGAGACCGGGTGCTTGAATCCCTCGACCGCAGCCACCGATCCAGCCTTATGTCCCGGACCGGACATGATGCAGGCATCCAACTGGACCACACCATGAGCCGCGGGAATCCCTCCAAGACCCACGCTGGCATTGGAAAGGTCGTCCTCAGCCAATCGCACCCCCTGCTCCACGGCGTCCAAGCCGGATTTTCCAGAACGAAACACCTCCAGTGTGCGGTCGTTGGCAGGCTTGCCGAAGGGCCAGGTTGAAATGACCAAGGGCGGCTTGGCTCGAGCATCCGCCTCCCGACGGACTTTCAGGCCCGACTTCGAATTGGCGGCATTGAGCCGACCGCCCGCGATGGCCGCCAGTGATGAGCCCACGAATGCCCTACGAGGAATCTTCATGGACTAAAGGCTCCCCAAGAAACGCTCCGATGCAAGCATCCGCAGGCAACTCCTGGAATTTCGCATTTGTTCAGAGCCATCATGGACCGTTACATTGCCTGCGAAGACTTATGCCGGCCGAGACGCTCATCATCGTACCGACCTACAACGAGCGGGAAAACCTGCCCGAGTTGGTTCGCCGACTTGGCTCGCTGCCCGTGCCCGTCGATTTGCTGGTGGTAGACGACAACTCGCCCGACGGCACCGGCCAGATCGCCGATGAGCTGGCTTCGAAAAACCCCTGGGTCCATGTGCTGCACCGCACAGTGAAGGACGGTCTGGGTCGCGCCTATGTGGCAGGGTTTCAGTGGGCCTTGAGCCAGGATTATCGGTTCATCTTCGAGATGGATGCCGACTTCTCCCACAATCCGGCAGACATCCCCCGCTTTCTCCAAACGGCCCAGGAACAGAAGGCGGATTTGGTGCTGGGTTCACGCTACTCGGGCGGCATTCGCGTCATCAATTGGCCGCTGCCCCGACTGCTGCTCTCCCTCTGGGGCGGCTTCTACACCCGAATGATCACCGGCATGCCCTTCAGCGACCCGACCGGAGGCTTCAAATGCTTCCGACGGGAGACGTTGGCAGCCATCGATGTCAGTTCGGTCACAGCCAACGGCTACAGTTTCCAAATCGAACTGACCCATCGCATTTGGCGTCGGGGCCTTAAGATCGCCGAGGTTCCCATCATCTTCACTGATCGGGAGCAGGGTGTCTCAAAGATGTCACGGGACATCGCCATTGAGGCGGCGTGGATGGTTTGGCGCCTCCTCCTAGAAAATCGCTTCCGTCGGCAGCCCGACACGACGAGTCACTGACCGTGGACAGATCACGGGTCCCACTTGGCACCCCCTGTCACCTGAGGCAAACTCCCGAGGTATGCGTTCGCAATCGCTGACCTTCCTGGAAACCCTCGTCAATACCCCCAGCCCCGTCGGACATGAGACGCGCGGTCTGCGCGTCTGGATGGACTACGCCGGCACCTACGCCGACGAAACCTTCTCCGATGCCTACGGGAACTGCGTGGCGGTGCTCAACAAGGGTGGAGGCCCCCGACTCATGCTTGCCGCCCACGCCGATGAGATCGCCATGTCGGTGAATTTCATTACCGCAGAGGGGTTTATTCATGTCCGCAGGACTGGCGGCATCGACCCGGCCATCACCAAAGCCCAGCGGGTCACCATCCACACCCGGCAAGGTCCCGTTCTTGGCGTCGTCGGCAACGTCGCCCCGCACCTCACCCGCGGCGACAGCGAGCCCAAAGCCCCCAAGATCCACGAACTCTTCATCGACATCGGTGTCGCCTCTAAGGATGCCGCACTGAAGCTGGTGCGCATCGGTGACCCAATCACGCTGAATGACCGCTTTGAGATGCTGCGCGGCGATCTGGCTGTCGCGCGCGCCTTTGACAACCGCATCGGAACCTTCGCAGTCGCCGAGACGCTCCGGTTGCTTAAACCCCTGGTTAAGAAGCTGAATGTCGAAGTCTGCGCCGTGGCCAACGTGCAGGAAGAGGTCGGCCTGCTCGGAGCCCGGCAAATTGCCTACTCGCTCAATCCGGAGACCGCCCTGGTGGTGGATGTCACCCACGCCACGGACTACCCCACCGTGGACCAGCGTGCCCATGGCGATATTAAGCTCGGCAGCGGCCCCGCATTGACACACGGCGGCTGCAACCATCCGGCCGTCATCCAGCGCCTCGAGGACGTCGCCGCAAAAAAGAAGATCCCCTTGCAGCATGAGGCCATGAGCGCCACCAGCGGCACGGATACCGATGTGATCTTCTGGACCCGCGGAGGCATTCCCAGCGGGCTCATCAGCCTGCCCAACCGCTATATGCACTCACCGGTGGAGATGGTGAACCTCAAGGACCTTGAATTTATCCCCGAGCTAATGGCCGGCTTCGCGCTATCCATCGCCAAGGGCGAAAAATTCAAGGTGGTGATCTAAAGATCCTGCCACCTCGGGCACCAAGACTACTCCACGGAGGCGGCCTCGAGCTCTGCGAGCTTGGTGGCCGCGGCCTCCCAGTCGGTGCTGACCTTGTGCAAATCGTGACCCACGGCACGGATTTGTTGTTGGATCTCCATGGATCGACCCGGCTTGGTGTAGGTCTCGGGCTTTTCCATCTCGGCCGTCAACTGAACTTGCTTGGCCTCCAGGGAAGCGATGCGAGCCTCCAAGGTGGTCACGTGCTTTTTCTGGAAGCCCATCGCCTTGCGAGCCTCCGCCGCCTGCTGCCGACGCTCCTTGGAGGAGGCCGTGATCACCGGTTTTGAGGACACGGACGGACCACTGGTTGCCGGACGGGCATTGGTCAGACCGTTGCCATTGGAGGCAGACGTCAAGGCCACACGCGCCGAGGAGGCCTTGGTCTTCTCGAGGTAATAATCATAGTCGCCCGCATACGGTGTCAGCACACCACCGCTGATGTGCAGCACCCGGGTGGCGATCGCCCGAATGAAGTACACGTCGTGGCTGATGAAAACGAGAGTCCCGATGAACTCGCTCAAGGCGGCCACAAGTGCATCAATGCTGGCAACGTCGAGGTGGGTCGTCGGCTCGTCCATCAACAACAAGTTGGGCGGATCGAGGAGCAACTTCACCAGAGCCAAGCGGGTCTTCTCACCACCGCTGAGCACAGCCACTTTTTTGAAGACGTCGTCATCCCGGAAGAGGAAACACCCCAGCAGTGATCGGATGTACAAATCGGTCACTCGGGCCGCAGTATCGGAAGCTTCCTCTAGCACCGTGCGCTCGGGCTGGAGCATTTCGGTGCGGTACTGCGAGAAATATCCCACCTTGACCCGCAGTCCCAGATCCCGATCGCCCGCCTGGGGAGTCAGGTTGCCCGCCAAGAGCTTGATGAGCGTGGACTTACCCGAGCCATTGGGCCCGACCAGCACGGTGCGGTCTCCCCGCTGCGCCTCGAACTCCAAACCCGTGTAAATGACGTTCTGCCCATAGGCAAAATTGACCCCCTTCAAGGTGATCACCCGCTGACCGCTTTTCTCCGGTTGTGGGAATGCAAAATCGACGGTCGACGCAGCCTGCTCCGGCGCGTTGATCTTCTCCATACGATCGATTTGCTTGAGCTTGGCCTGAGCCCGCGTCGCCGTCGTGTTCTTGGCCCGGAACCGATTCACGAAATCCATCAAGCGCCCAATTTCGCGCTGCTGATTTTTGAAGGCGGCCAATTGCTGCTCCTGCTGCGCCTCGCGTTCGTCCAAAAAGGCGTCGTAGTTACCACAGTAATTGTAGAGTCGCTCGTTACGAATCTCGACGATACCGGTGACCAACTGGTTGAGGAACTCCCGGTCATGCGAGATGACCAAGATCGCTCCCGGGTAATTCTTTAGATAGCCCTGGAACCAAATCAGGGTCTCAAGATCGAGATGATTGGTGGGCTCATCCAGCATCAGGATGTCCGGCTCATGGACCAACAACCGAGCAAGGTGTGCCCGCATCACCCAGCCACCGGACAACTCGCGCGCCGGCCGATCGAAGTCTGTTTCCCGAAAGGCCAGACCCTTGAGCAGTCGCTTGGCCTTGGCGATGGCGGGACCGTCGGCATACGAGTGGTAATCATCGTCCGGCTCGGAACCGGGCGCATGCTGACTGGTAGCGATTTCCATCACCGTCTGATCGCCCACGGGCGCGCTTTCCTGAGGCAGGAAACCGACGGTGGTCCCGCGTTGGAAGGTCACCAGACCATCATCGGGCTCCTCCAATTGGAGGATCAGTTTGAAGAGCGTGGACTTGCCGGCGCCATTCGGACCCACCAGACCCAAACGGTCCTGACGGTTGAACTGCAGGGACAAATCTGAGAACAGGGTCTTTCCGCCATACCCCTTCGACACATTGGAAACAGTCAGCATTGCTGGAGCCAACTCTAAGCAATATCCAAAAAAAGCGGGACTTGAATTTTTCCGAACAGCAATCGTAACGAACGGGCTTTTCGTAAATTCCGTCCGCCGTGTTGACAAGACCCTGAACATTCCTCATAAAGCGCGCCGGTTTTGGCGCCTCGGTAGCTCAATGGTAGAGCAGTTGACTCTTAATCAATTGGTTCTAGGTTCAAGTCCTAGCCGAGGCACCAGTCCGTTCTTCTTCACTTTCCCAAACCTGTTCTGAAAACTGGTGTTTCAAAAGGGCACCACAGAAAGACGCTCCCTCAACGGAGCCCCATCGATCGATGACACGATTCTTTTCTGAATTGGCACGAAGCGTCTGGCTCTTCTTGGTGTTTTTCTTGCCCGCCCACCTGTCCGCCCAATCCTCGGAGATCGTCTTCGAGAACATGTCCGGGATGACCACCAACTACTACATGTTCGGTCGCCAGTACGGCGACGACATCAACTTAGCCAAAGGTGGTCGGATTGTTACTCAGTTCACGTTCCTCTACTTCGGCAGCATTCCGACCAATTTAATCTCCCCGGGTGAATGGCGGATCCGTTTTTACAAAAACGACGGCGCGCTAGAGAACGCCTCCATCGCCACTTCCCAAAAACCCAACACCCAAATCTGGGACAGCGGATTGCATCCGGTCCAACCCGGCTACCAGATGACCACACTGGCAGTCCCTCAGGTAACAGTTCCCGACCGCTTCACCTGGACGGTGGAGTTTTTTAATCTCCCCCAAGATTCGAACAACGGAGCCGGCTTGGTCTTGGCCAACCCGCCCACCATCGGGGCAACGCTGCCCGGCAAAAACTCCACCGTCATCGGGAGCTACACAGACTTCTGGATGCTCGAAGAGGCAGACCTCCTCGATTCTTGGACCCTGCAAATCTTCAGCGCCAATCCCAACGTCGGACCTCAAGGCAACTTTTTTGCCCAGGTGGTCACCGCGGCCAATCCCAACAAGGCTCCCGTCTGGACATCGGCGGCCCAAAATCGTCGCGTCTCCGAAGGCTCCACCCTCTTATTCCAGCTCCGGGCCACCGATTCCGATCTTCCGCCTCAACCCTTGAACTACCGCCTTATCAGCGGTCCGACGGGCCTGACGGTCAGCACCAACGGTGTGGTTTCCTGGCGACCCACTGAAGAGCAAGGACCCAGCACAAACCGGGTCTGGGTCGATGTGAATGACGGGGTCGAAGGCACCTCCCAAGAATTCGATATCGTGGTCCAAGAGCGGAATCTGCCGCCGGTGTGGCCCGCCGCGGGCACACGCCGTGTGACCGAGGGCCTGCGGCTCTCGTTTCAACTCAAGGCCACCGATTCAGACCTGCCTGCCCAACGGTTGACCTACCAACTGGTGTCGGGTCCGACTGGCCTGAGCGTCACCACCAATGGCCTGCTTTCTTGGACCCCCACACTGCAGCAGGGTCCCAGCACCAACCGAGTGCGAGTGAGCGTCAGCGACCCCTTCACCAGTGTGGCCCAAGACTTTGACATCATCGTCCGCGACACCGATCCCGGACCCGCCGTCGCCACACTGGAAATTTCCGGCAAACCGGGTGGCGCTTGGAATCTTCATCTACGGGCCACCTCGGGAGTCAGCTATCAAATTGATCAAAGCCTCTCGCTCGGAGGCACCTGGACCCAACTGCCTGGCGTCACTGATGTGGTTGGAAAGGGCCTCTCGGAGGCTGTAACCATCCCTTTGCCTAGCAACCCGGCGACAAACCTCTTTTTAAGAGCCCGCCGGTTGTAATGTGACAGCGGGGAGGCAGATTTCCCCTCTTGGGATCTGTCTTACTCCCATTTTAAACCGTGGCCCCGAATCCACCGAACCCTGAGCGCCCCTTACTCCGAGCCCTCATCGTTGAGGACTCCGAGTTTGACGCGCTCATCCTGGTCAATCACCTGCGTCAAGGTGGCTGGCGAGTGGAGTCCAAGCGGGTGGCCAGCGCCGAGGCCTTTTCACAGGAGTTGCAGACCGGCAACTGGGACCTCGTTCTGTGCGACCACTTCATGCCCGGGTTCAGCGCACCCCAGGCCTTGGTTCTCTACAAAGAGTCCGGCAAGGACATGCCCTTCATCATCGTGTCGGGCGGTATCGAAGAAGGCGTAGCTATCGAAGCCATGAAGTCTGGAGCTCACGACTTCATGACTAAGGGATCCCCCGGCCGCCTGGTGCCCGCCATCCAGCGCGAATTGCGTGAAGCCGCCGTCCGTGCCTCCAGCAGACTGGCCGAAATATCCCTGCGAGAGAGCGAGTTGCGCTACCGATCGGTCTGGGAAAACTCGACCGACGGAGTGCTACTCATCGATTTGGAAGGGGCCATCCGCTTTGGTAATCCGGCCGTAAAAACCATCTTCGGCTGGGAGGCTGAACAAATCTGTGGAAAGACCCTCGATTTTCTTCAGACAGCGGCCACCGCACCGGGTACCTGGAAGACGGCCGCCGAGGCCGAAGACCGCAGGGTCTTCGAATCCTTCGCCCGCCGTTCCGACGATTCAGAAGTCGAAGTCGAAATCGGCTTCACCCAGATGCGGATGGGGCAACAGCAATGGCTCGTCGCCTTCATTCGGGACATCAGCCAGCGCCGTCGCCACGAGGCCGAAATACGCAAAACGCGACAGGAGTTCGCTGCGGCTCGCGAGATCCAGTCCCGCCTTTTCCCCAAATCCTCACCCCGGGTGCCGGGATTCGATATCGCCGGGGTTTCCCATGCCGCCGAGGCCACGGGCGGAGACTCTTTCGATTACCTGCCCTTGCCGGATGGCTCTTGGGGCATCTTGGTGGCCGATGTGGCCGGACACGGAATGGGACCCGCTCTCCTCATGGCAGAGACTCGTTTCTGTCTTCGCATGACGGCCCGATTGGTCTTCAGTCCGGCCGAAATCCTGACCCAAGCCAACCGGCTCTTGGCCGAAGACCTCGGCGGCGACAATTACGTGACTGCGTCCTTGGCTGCGATCCATCCCGAGACCCGAACCTTGCGTCATGCCAGCGCAGGCCACCCGGCGACCTGGGTCCTCGATGCGACCGGCCAGATCAAAGCCAGCCTGCGTCGAACCGGCAAACCGCTCGGGCGGCAAGGCCTCATCGCCTACGGTGAGAATCCTGAAATTATTCTAAATTCGGGCGACACCCTGCTCCAACTCACCGACGGCATCGACGAAGCCATGCGCGCCGACGGGAGTCTCTTCACCGTGGAGCGGGTTTTGGATCTCATCCGCAGCCAACCGGGAATGCCGGCCGCCGATTTGGCAGAACTCATTTGCAGCGAGGCCCGAGCCTTCACTCAACCGGAACCGCAGACCGATGACTTCACCGTGGTCATCGTCCGGGTCCTCTGAGAGCCTCAGCGCAACGCCATGGCCATGAGGCATTTCTTCACCGGACCCTGGATCAAGTGTGAGCTCTTGCAAACGTGGCTCGAGAAGCACGGCATCGAGTCCACCATCGAACCCGTAGAACCCATCACGGGTGAACCCACCCTTTTGGATCCCGAAGATTTGGACCGCGAAGTGCGAATCCTCGTCCCGGAAGCCGATTTTTCCAGGGCCCACGACTTGTTTTTCACCGAACGCGAAGGAGAACTGTGAATCCGGAATCACTGAACGCCCGACTCGAACAGACCGAGGCTTCCCTCGCCCACCTCGAGCGCAACTACGACGCACTCAACTCGGTGATTATTGACCAGAGCAGAACGATCACCCGACTTCAAAAACAGCTAGAGATCCTCGGGGAGACCTTGCGCGGCCAAGATGTGGACCGCACTCAGCCTCACAACCAGAAGCCGCCGCACTACGCGCCCTGAGCAGGGACGATCTCTGGGTGGTCCGGCTCAACGTGGCGCTTTCGGAGAAATCGCCCTACCTCGGAGGTGCTTGGGTAAGGCTGATCTTGTGGCCACCCGGATGTAGTCCGAGGACTTCCGAGATAGAGTCCGATCTCCGAGCGTTCCGTGTCTGCGGCGGACCGATCTCTGGGGTGGTCCGTGCCCGCGGACATGGCGCTTTCGGAGAAATCGCCCTACCTCTGAAGCGCTACGCCCTACCTTGGGTCGCTCGGCCCTGCCCCTGAAGCGCGCTGCGCCCTTAGCCTTGGACCGTGACGACGGCGTAGTTGCGACGCCCCTTGCGCAGGAGCAAGTGCTTGCCGAAAAGCAGGTCGTCGGTGGTGACGGCCCTCTGGACTTCCCCGACGCGCACATTGTTGAGCGAAGCTCCGCCACCCTGGATATCCGTACGGGCTTGCCCCTTGCTGGCCGACAAGCCGGCTTGCACGAGCAATTCAATGAGCGGCATTCCGACACCGGCCAGGCGACTGGCTTCCAGAGCATGGGTCGGCACCTCTCCGAGCAATTCGTTGAAGGTGCTTTCACCGACGCCCGCCAAATCGCCACCAAAGAGGATTTCGCTGGCACGGATCGCTTCCTGAGCCGCCGCCTCTCCATGAACGAGCGTCGTCACCTCACGCGCCAAGGTTTTGTGCGGAGCCCGTGCCCCTGGGTTAGTAACCAGATCCTGCTCCAGAGCCGCAATTTGATCGGCCGGGAGGAATGTCAGCACCTTCAGGAGCTTGATGACATCGCGGTCGTCGCTCTGGACGAAGAACTGATAAAACCGATAGGAGCTGGTCCGCTTGGAATCGAGCCAGACGGCCCCTGAGGCGCTCTTGCCGTACTTGGTGCCATCGGCCTTGGTCAGCAGGGGCAGGGTCAGCCCCCACACCGGCACGCCGAGCTTCTTACGGCACAGTTCGGTTCCCGCAGTGATATTGCCCCACTGGTCGGTGGCACCGATTTGGAGTTCACAGTTGGATTGGCTGCGCAGGTGATAGAAATCATAGGCCTGCAGCAGCATGTAGCTGAACTCGGTGTAGCTGATGCCATTGTCGCGGTCTTCCATGCGGGCGCGGACCGACTCCTTGGCCACCATGGCGTTGACGGTGAAGTACTTACCCACGTCGCGCAGGAACTCGAGGTAGGAGATGGGCCCGAACCAATCGAAATTGTCCACCAGGCGCGCGGCATTGCTCGGGGCGTCGAAGTCCAGGAACCGGGCCAACTGCTCCTTGATCGAAGCGATGTTGTGCTTCAGCACCTCCGGGGTCAGCAAGTTGCGCTCCGAAGAACGACCGCTGGGGTCACCAATCATGCCGGTTGCTCCACCGGCCAATGCGAGCGGCACATGACCGGCGAGTTGGAAACGTCGCAGGCACAGAAGCGGCACCAAATTGCCCACGTGCAACGAATCGGCCGTGGGATCAAAGCCGCAATACAAGGTCATCGGTCCCGCGGCGAGCCGGGCAGACAAGGCTTCCAGGTCGGTGCAATCGGCGTAGAGGCCCCGCCAGCGCAGTTCGTCGAGAATGTTCATCGGCGGGCCGATTCAATCACAGAGCTCGGCCGGCGCAAACAGCGCTTCGCTTTCCGGCCTCTCAACGTCCTCCAGCCACCGGGCTCTGGCCGTCTTGAACACACCGGAATCCGACATGGGAACTGCCCGTGTCCACCGCACCCTTGCCCCGAGTACCGATGAGGAATCGGGCGCAGTACTGGTCGCTGCAGAGAAAGGATCCACCCCGATGAACTCGCTTGGGGACACCCGGTTCATCCGGATCCAGACTGTCGGAGGGTCCGCGCGGATTGCGAACGACCGCGCCCTCGACCGACCGCAATCGGTAAGTATCCGGGCGATACCAATCGCTGCACCACTCCCAGACATTGCCCGCCACATCGTAGAGACCCAACCCGTTGGGTGCGTACTGGCGCACTGGAGCGATGCCTCGAAATCCGTCCAACGCAGCATCGGCATCTGGAAAGCGTCCTTGGAAAGCGTTGCACCGCCAGCGCCCGTTTTCTTCCAACCGCACATCGCCCCACGCGTAGGCCTTGCGATCCAACCCGCCGCGGGCGGCAAACTCCCACTCTGCCTCGGTAGGCAAGCGCTTGCCCGCCCACCGCGCATAGGCCTCAGCATCCGCATAAGCCACATGGACCACTGGCAGGTTTCCCCGGCCCTCAATGGAACTGCCCGGACCTTCCGGATGCCGCCACTGGGCCCCAGGAATATACCGCCACCACTGGAGCGGATCCTCCAGCGTCACCGGGCCTTCCGGCTGCACAAAGACCGCGGCACCGGGAACGAGCAGGGCCGGATCGGCTCCGGGGAAATCCTCGGCCTGGGGCGCATGCTCGGCGACCGTGCGATAACCCGTCGCCGCCACAAAGCGCGCGAACTGGTCGTTGGTCACCTCGGTTTCATCCATCCAAAATCCGTCCACGAACACCCGATGGACCGGATCCGAATCCGTGAACCCATCCCGCAGCCCCGAACACATGGGCTCACCCGCCCCAAGGCCCGAGCGCAAGGCAACGGTCGTGTCCGCCCCCGGACCTCCCATCGAAAACTCGCCGCCGCCAATCCACACCATACCAACAGGAGCCACCTTCAGCATCACGGTGTTGGTTGCCGCAGCGGGAGCGGGAGTCACTGGGTCAGAATTTTGCCCACAGCCCCACCCCATCCCAAGGGCCGACAACGCGAGAGCGATCGCAAACAGGGTTCGAACAGAGCGTTGTCTGAAGTCTGGGGGCTGCATGGGCTTGAAAGAGCAGGATCTAGGTTTACCGACGCCACCGGTCCACACCGGCCCAAGCCAACAACGCCATGCCCACCGGGGTGCCGGTCAACGACGTGGGGATGGCCGCCACCAGGCCCAACACCAGCGCTTTGGCCAAGGCGGATCCCCAGCGATCTTTCTTGAGCCGCCGCTGGAACCACACCGTGGGAATAAACACCGACAGAAAGCTCAGAGGCACAGTCACCCACCAGGTGACCACCGCCCAATCGGCAAGGTTCCACAAGTTGTCTACGGCCACCAACACACCGGCGGCCAGCGGATGAATTGGCGTCCCCGAATGAACCGCATGAGCCGACGGCGGGTTCACTTTCAGAATGGACGAAGGCTTCGTCACAGTAGCATTCCTTGATCCGACCCCTCCCAGGGCAGCCCCAGTTCGGAGAGCAGGCTGCGGAACCCCCACTGGCGGTACATCCCACCCAGGCGCTCGCGGCGCGTGGCATCCGGCGGCTCGATGCGCAGGGTCTCCAAAGCTGGGCCTCCGGAAAGACTCGTCTGGAGAGCAATGAGGCGTTGGTTTCGCTGCAACTGTTCGACCGAAGCCTGAAGGTTGGACCGTTGCGACTCCGACTTCACCTCGCCCAATCGCGACATCAGCGCTTCGATGGTGCCGTATTTCTGAAGAAGTTGGGTGGCGGTTTTTGGCCCCACTCCCGAAACCCCAGGAATGTTGTCTACCGCATCTCCGATCAAGCTCAGCCAATCGACCACCTGATCGGGCTGAACCCCCGTCTTGGCCTCGACCTCGGCCGCCGTCCAAACTCTTTCAGTCTTGTCGTTGGGATTGTAGAGACCCACCCGGTCGCTCACCAACTGCATAAAATCCTTATCAGAGCTGGCCACGACCGTCCGCCATCCTGAGGCCTCGGCCCTTTTGGCGTAGGTCCCGATCCAATCGTCTGCCTCCGTCTGCGCTTGGCTCCAGGCCGCGATGCCCGCCGCCTCAAGCCAACCCTCGATCTGAGGAAATTGCCGTTCGAGATCTTCGGGCGTCGGTGACCGCTGCTGTTTGTACTCGGGCAACTCAGCCATGCGCTCAGCGGCCAGGCCGCGATCCCACAACACCAACCGATGGGTCGGGCGGAGAATGGTCTCCATCTTCTGGAGCATTTTTATGAACCCGTAGATGGCATTGGTGGGCGCGCCCTCTGGTGAATTCAACGAACGGATCGCATAGAAAGCTCGGTAGGCATACGCGTGGCCGTCCACCAGCAGCAGGGTGGGCAATGGATCCGTCGACGACATGTTTTAACACGGTGCGGACAGCGCCTCGGCCAGACAAGAACACCTTTCAAGAGCAGGACACTCCAAGACAGCGCACTGCAGCCTTTACCGGTCAGTTCATCGTCTGGAAAAAACGTGAAACAAGAGCAATCTCGATGACCCATCCGAGAAAAACCCTCTTTTCCTGAAAGTTTTCCTAATTTTTCCCGCGTTGACGCTTCCTTGCTCCCAGATAGTCTGAGCGTTCTACGTCCTCGCGATTACCGCGTTCTCATTCAAAGACACAATTAGCAATTATGCCGAAAGCTCTGAAATACGTTTACACCTGGGGTAACAAAAAAGCCGATGGCGATGGCTCCATGAAGGCCCTCCTGGGCGGCAAAGGTGCCAACCTGGCCGAAATGACCCGCATCGGCCTTCCGGTGCCTCCGGGATTCACCGTCACCACCGAGGTGTGCACCTACTTCTACGCCCACAAGAAGACCTACCCGAAGGAACTCCAGTCTCAGATGGAGGCCGGCGTGGTCAACATGGAGAAGATCATGGGCACCAAGTTCGGCGCCACTTCTGGGATGCCGCTGCTGCTGGCAGTCCGCTCCGGCGCCCGGGATTCCATGCCCGGCATGATGGACACCATCTTGAACCTGGGCCTCAACGACCAGTCTGTGGTCGCCCTCGAAGCCGCCACCAAAAATGGCCGGTTCGCTTGGGATTGCTACCGCCGCTTCATCCAGATGTACGGCGATGTCGTGCTCGGGGTGCAGAAGCGCGAAGGCGAAGACCATGAACCGTTCGAGACGATCATCCATGAGTTCAAACATGAGAAGTACCACGCCGACGTCGAAGACTCCGCGCTGACCGCCGAGGACCAGCAGGAGCTCGTCAAGCGCTTCAAGGCACTCGTCAAGGAGCGCACCGGCAAGGTGTTCCCCAACAACCCGTGGGATCAGTTGCGCGGCGCCGCCGGTGCCGTGTTCAGCTCTTGGATGAACGACCGCGCCATCGTCTACCGCCGCAAGTACAACATCCCCGCCGAGTGGGGAACGGCCGTCAACGTGCAGGCGATGGTGTTCGGTAACACCGGTGAGACCTCCGGTTCCGGCGTGGCCTTCACCCGTAACCCGGCCAATGGTGTCAACGAGTTCTATGGCGAGTTCTTGGTCAACGCCCAGGGCGAAGACGTCGTCGCCGGTGTCCGCACCCCGGAACCCGTCCTGAAGCTGAAGAAAGTGATGCCCAAGTCTTACGCCGAACTGCTGACCGTTCGCGAGACGCTGGAGAAGCACTTCAAGGATGTGCAGGACGTCGAGTTCACCATCCAAGAAGGCAAGCTGTTCATGCTCCAGACCCGCAACGGCAAGCGCACCGCAGCGGCGGCGCTGAAGTTCGCGGCCGACATGGTCAAGGAGAAGCTCATCGACTGGGAAACCGCAGTGATGCGCAATCCGGCCGATCAGCTCGAACAGCTGTTGGCCCCCATCTTCGACATCGCCGATGTGAAGCTGGCCAAGGTCATCGCCACCGGTCTCCCGGCCGGCCCCGGTGCCGCCACCGGCAAGATCTACTTCAACGCCGAACGCTCCGTCCAGGCTGCGGAAAAGGGTGAGAAGGTCCTGCTGGTCCGCGTCGAAACCTCCCCGGAAGATCTCCGCGGCATGATCGCGGCCGAAGGCATCCTGACCGCCCGTGGCGGTGTCTCCTCGCACGCCGCGTTGGTCGCCCGCCAAATGGGCAAGGTTTGCGTTTGCGGCGCCGCCGCCGTGCACATCGACTACGACAAGAAGACTGCCAAGATCGATGGCCAGACCTTCAATGAGGGTGACTTCCTCTCCATCGACGGCACCTCTGGCTTGGTTTACGCCGGCCAGATCAAGACCGCCCCGTCCGAGATCGTTTCAGGCCTCTTGAATGGCGACAAAGCCGCCCAGAAGACCGAGAAGTACAAGAACTACGTCCAGCTGATGGACTGGTGCAAGAAGGCCACCCGCATGTCCGTGCGTACCAACGCCGACACCCCGGAGCAGACCTCTCAGGCCATGGCGTTCGGAGCCGAGGGCATCGGTCTCACCCGCACTGAGCACATGTTCTTTGAGGGCGACCGCATTGACGCGATGCGCGAGATGATCCTCGCTGACTCGCTCCAAGCCCGCGAGGCCGCACTGGCCAAGCTCCTCCCGTTCCAACGTGAGGATTTCTTCGGTATCTTCAAGGCGCTGAAGGGCTTCCCGGCCACGATCCGCTTCCTCGATCCGCCCCTGCATGAGTTCCTGCCGCACTCCAAGGAGCAGCAGATGGATCTCGCGCGCAAGCTGGACATCCCCGTCGAGAAGATCATGGCCCGCGTCCATGAGCTGCACGAGTTCAACCCCATGCTCGGTTTCCGTGGCTGCCGCCTCGGCATCAAGTACCCGGAGATCACCCGCATGCAGGCCCGCGCCGTCCTCGAGGCCGCAGCTGACGCAACCAAGAAGGGATTCAAGGCCAAGCCCGAAATCATGATCCCGCTGGTCGGGTTCAAGAAGGAGCTCGATCTGCAAGTCGAGATCGTCCATCAGGTCGCCGAGTTGGTGCAGAAGGAGAAGAAGGTGAAGATCGCCTACACCGTTGGCACCATGATCGAGATCCCGCGCGGCGCGCTGACCGCCGACGAGATCGCCCAGACTGCTGAGTTCTTCAGCTTCGGCACCAACGACCTCACGCAGACCTGCCTCGGCATGTCCCGCGACGACTCCGGCTCCTTCCTCGGTGCTTACACCGAGAACGAGATCGTGAAGAAGAATCCGTTCGCCTCCATCGACCAGACCGGCGTCGGCCAGTTGATCAAGATCGCGGCCGAGAAGGGCAATGCGACCCGCCCGGGCATCAAGCTGGGCATTTGCGGCGAGCACGGCGGTGACCCCGATTCCGTGAAGTTCTGCCACCGCGTGGGCCTGACCTACGTGAGCTGCTCCCCGTACCGTGTGCCGGTGGCCCGCCTCGCGGCGGCCCAGGCGGCTATCGAAGACAAGCGCACGGCGGCTAAGACAAAGGCTCCGACCAAGGCCACGGCCAAGGCTCCGGCCAAAAAGAAGCGCTAACGCTGTCCGACCTGACCGGTTCTCAAACCGGCAGGCGGATTTTCAAACAGGCCGCCCGGCGCAATCCGGGCGGCCTTTTTTGGGTCCGTAATTGAGCCCAATGCAATCGAGCCCATTAGCAACGTCTCCGTAGAACGCCTTTTGAGTCGCGAAATCGCCAACGGCGTGAACTCGAGCCGATCTCCGGGGTTCCCTTTGGGCCGCTTGCCATCCAATCCTGTGACACCCACTACTGGGTCACGGGTGGCAAACCTTGCTTATCGCGCCAAGTGCGCTCGATCCGAACCTTCACGGTGGTATGGATTGCGTTGGTTACGCCATCCAAATGGGTCCGAGCCTCCGACCATCGACCCGCCTTAATTTGCCAACGGGCCATGTGTAAGCGAACTCCTTCACGTTCCTCATCCAGCGTGGCCAGACGCAAGGCGTTGGTCCAAGCCCCGAGCCCTGAATCAATGACCACGAGTTCAGCCGCTTTCTTGGCCGCGTCGGTCTCGGCCGTGGCCGGCTTCACGCCATACCAAGTCTGGGCGACATCGGAGGCGAGCTTGAAATCCAGCGGACGCAACGCGGTGGCTTTGGCGTAGAACTGAAAAGCCTTCTTGAACACACCTTGTTCATCAATGCCGTAATACTTCTCAGCATCGCGACGGAAGAGGTAGGTCACCGTCCCGAGAGAATGCCAGTACTGGGCCTCGTTGGGCTGTAATTCGATGGCCTTCTCGAAATACGGGAAGGCCTTCTCGATGGGGCCGCGATGCGCATAGTGACCGGCCAAATTGTTCCAGACCGCCGGATTCGAAGGATCCATGGCTCGCGCCTTTTCCCACTGGTCGGCCATGGCAAATTCGTCGCCGATATCTCCCAGGAAACTCCCGTAGGCAATCACCGCACGGGCATTCTTGGGATTCTTTTCCATGAAGGTGGTGTAGCGCTTACGCACCTCTTCATGGCGGCCATCGATCCGCGCCTTGAGTTCCGCACTCACCTCGGAGCCATCGGGCAATGCATCCAACCACCGTTCGACCTCATCGCTCACCCGGTCATCCAATTGAAGAATGGCCTGAAATTCGACCTCCACCGGATCATTGGTAGTGTTCACTGGAACCGCGATCCCCGCCCGTTCCACCAACGCCGTGTTCAGCAACGCGGTTTTGTTGGTGGCCAACAGAAGACTCAAGGCTCCGGCGAGGACATCGCTCATGGCCGATAGCATAACACAACTGACCGATGAACGCACCGCTTTGTAACCTAAGGAGTGCCGGATGGGTCTGGATCTACGTAGCGATTGTCCGGAAAATTCGGACAGCCAACTTTAGATCAATACCCATGAACAAACGCACCATCGCCCTACTGGCCGCCCTCATCGGCCTGAGCCTCGCCCCGTTGTCCGCCGAAGACGCCAAGCCCGCCGCCCCTGCCGCCCCGCCGGTTTCGACCGTTGAGAAGGCGGACAAAAAGGGCAAGGGCGCCCGCGAAGACTGGGACAAGCTCACCGAGGCAGAAAAAGCCGAGAAGCTGAAGGAGCGCAAGGCCAAGATGGAAACCCGCATCAAGGACCTGAAGGCCAAGAAGGCCGCCGGCACCCTGAACGACAAGGAGACCCAGCAGTTGGAGCGCCTCGAGAAGCAGGCCGCCCGCGGCGACCGGCCTCCGGGTGACCGCCCGGCGGGTGGCAAGCGCCCCAAGAAAAACGAGAAGAACGACAAGTAATCGAGGAAGCGAGGAAGACTCTCCTACGAACGATCGAATCAATCGTTAACAGATCATCAATAAAACGCCGCCCATTGGGCGGCGTTTTTGTTACCTGTCAAACTCCAGAGACCCCCACTCCAGAGACCCCGTCTAACTCAGAATCCTCAGAAATTCATCCCAACTAATCCTCAGCCGGAACGACTAATCTAACAGAAACTGGTTCCCGCTAAGTTCGAAACACAAACACCCGAACCTACCAACGGGCACGGAAGGCAAACCGAGGGGCGCAATAAACAGGCGCGGGAGCGTAGAAGACCGGCGCAGGGGCGTAGACCACTACGGGCGCAGGCGCATAAACCACCGGCGAAGGGGCGTAGACCACTGCGGGTGAAGGGGCATACACCACGGGCGCGGGTGCATAAACTACCCGAGCAGGAGCATAAACCACCGGTGACGGTGCATAGACGACCGGTGCTGGTGCATAGACCACCGTCGGAGGAGGCGCAGAATAAACGACGACCGGTGCCGCCACGGAAACAAAACCGCCACCGCGGTGAGGGTACCCACCCCAATGACCATGACCACCGCCATAACCGCCGCCGCCATAACCGCCTGCGTATCCGCCTCCGGAGCCAGCGGAAACCCCGACTCCGATGCCCCCTCCCCAGCTTCCGACGCTAACGCCCCAGGAGACGTTGCCGGCGTTGAGGGTGGTGGTGACCGTGGCAGACCACGCAATCAGCGCGGCCGCAACAACATAGGATTTGTTCATGCAGTGGGTTCCAAAAAGGGCCCACAGTGGTGTCGGACGCGGCCGATGGGCGTTTATTCAGTGAGCCCCAAGTCGAGCCAGCAACCGGTTGTGAATATCCCCGAAGCCGCCGTTGCTAAAGACACACACCACATCACCCGAACGGGCACCCGAGCCCACATGGTCCACGATCGAATCGACGGTCGGCAAATAGGCGGCCGGCTTGCCCGTGAGGCGAAGGTCTTGCATGAGCTTCTCCGGGTTCAGGCGCTCACCCAGCGGCAACTGCTCCAACCGCGCCACCTCGGCCACCACAACGACATCGGCCCGTTCCAAAGCGTCCACCAACTCCTGCTGGAAGACATTGCGGCGCGTCGTGTTGGAACGGGGCTCGAACACGGCCCAAATGCGGCGACCCGGAAACTTCACCCGTAACGCACGCACCGTTTCCCGGATCGCTGTGGGGTGGTGACCAAAATCATCAATCACGGTGACTCCACCGGCCTCTCCCCGGACCTCCATCCGCCGCTTCACACTTGAAAAAGAGTCGAAGGCCGATTGGATCACTGAATCACGGATGCCGCAGTGGCGGGCCGCAGCGGTGACCGCCAAGGCATTGCGCACATTGAGTTCGCCCACCATGGGAATCCGGAAGCGAGTTCCGCCCAGTTCAAACTCAGAACTGTCCTCCTTCAGGACCAGACCACTGGCCCTCAGTTCGTTGTCGACCCCAAGGCCGAAACGCTTGACGGGGCAATGCCGGATATCCAGCAGCGGAGTGATGTTCGCTTCGTCGCCATTGGCCAAGAGGAGGCCATTGCGGGGAATCAGGTGGATGAACCGGCGGAAACTCAACTGAATGTCGGCCAGCGTCGGGAAGATGTCGGCGTGGTCGAACTCCAGATTGTTCAGGATGGCCACCTCCGGCAGGTAGTGAACGAACTTGGAACGCTTATCGAAAAAGGATGTGTCGTACTCGTCGCCCTCGATCACAAACCACTCCGAATCAGTAAACCGCGCTCCCTGCCCCAAATTCCGCGGGATGCCACCGATCAGGAACGACGGATTCAACCCCGCACTCTCCAGTACCCAAGCTAGGAGCGAAGCGGTCGTGGTCTTGCCATGGGTGCCAGTCACCACCAGAGAACGGCGACCGCGAATGAAGAATTCCTTCAACAATTCGGGCAACGAGCAGTAGCGCAGTTTTCGCTCCAACACCGCTTCGGCCTCAGGATTCCCGCGAGAGATCGCATTACCAACCACCACCAGGTCCGGGTGCTGAGAGAGGTTAACCTCGGTGTATCCGGCCATCACTCGAATGCCCCGTTCAGCCAAGAACGTGGACATCGGTGGATAGATCACATCCTGATCGGAGCCGGTGACCTGGTACCCAAGCTCGTGCATGGCCACTGCCGCGCTGGCCATCGCCGAGCCGCCGATCCCGATGAAATGAACGCTACGAAGATTCCCGAACACGGCTCGAAGTTAAGGACAGGCCCCACAAAGCCCAAGTCCCAAACCACCACAATCCACCCCAACGGCCGATCAATAATCACTTTGCGCGATGAAGCTCCCACCGCATCCTTGCCGCCATGTCAGTGAGTCTAGCGCCGGTCCGGCCTGCGGACAGCGCCTCGGGAAAGCCTAACTTTTCCGTCCATCCCAATCTTGATGCTGCGATCACCCGATCCCAGAGCTACTTGCTGTCTGAGCAAAAGCCTGAGGGGTATTGGGTGGGCGAACTCATGGTCGATGTGACGCTCGTCGCCGACATGGTGGCCTTCTATCACTGGTGGGGGAAGGTAGACCCGGTCTGGCAGCGCAAGGCCGTCCACCACATCTTTGAAAAGCAGCTCCCCGACGGTGGATGGAACATCTATCCCCACGGCCCAGCGGAGGTGAATGCCACGGTCAAGGCCTACCTGGCCCTCAAGCTGGCCGGCATCCCCACCACCGACCCGCGGATGCTCCGCGCTCGAGAAATGGCCCGATCATTGGGGGGAGTGCCCCGGATGAACACCTTCTCCAAGCTCTACTTGGCCCTCCTCGGCTTGGCGACCTGGAACCACGTACCCACCATTCCCTGCGAGGTGCTCCTCATCGGCAAGTGGTTCCACGTCAACTTCTGGGATATGAGTAACTGGTCGCGGGCCATGATCATCCCACTGGCGATCATCAATCACTTCCGGCCCACGCGGAAGGTTCAGGTAGACCTCGATGAACTCTACCCCAACGGGAAGTGGGAACTCGATGAGAGCCTGCGTCCGCGCTATTTCGACTTTTCGCTACGGAATATTTTTCTATGGCTCGATCGCCTGCACAAGTTGGCCGAGTGGGTGAGTCGCCAAGGTCTCCATCCGTTCCGCAATCAGGCCCTCAAGCGGGCTGAGAGATGGATGCTGGAGCGTTTTGAAGGCAGCGGCGGTCTAGCTGCGATCTTCCCGGCGATGCTCAACGCACTCATCGCTCTCATCGCACTGGGTTATCCGGACGATCACCCGCAGGTGGTTCGGGCGCATCACGAACTGCAGAAGCTTATGCACTTCACGGAGGATTCCGTACGCATCGAGCCCTGCTTCTCACCGGTGTGGGACAGCGCCATCGTGGCGATTTGCCTTCGCGAATCGGGCGTACCGGCCCATCACCCCAAGCTGAAGCGCGCGGCCGAATGGCTGATGGACAAGGAGATCCGTTTCCGAGGGGACTGGATCCACAAGAACCCAGCAGACGTCGAGGCTTCCGGCTGGGTCTTCGAATACGCCAACCAGTGGAACCCGGACGTGGACGACACGGCCATGGTCCTCTTGGCGGTGCGGTTGATCCCGACGGATGATCCGAAACGTCGGGATGAATGCCGCGACCGAGCCATCCGGTGGATGATGACTTTCCAGTGCCGGGACGGTGGATGGGCTGCTTTCGACAAGGACTGCACCAAGTCCATCCTCGAGAAGGTCCCCTTCGCCGACCACAACGCCATGCTCGACCCTGAGTGCGCAGACATCACGGCGCGCATCCTCGAATTGCTCGGCTACGAAGGCTGGAACCGCAATTGCCCCCAAGTCCAACGGGGCATCGCCTATCTAAAGAGCCAGCAAGAGACCGACGGATCGTGGTACGGCCGCTGGGGTGTGAATTACATCTACGGAACGTGGCAGGTGCTGCGAGGCATGAAGGCCATGGACTGGAACATGCAGGAGCCCTGGCTCCAA
>Ga0255126_1000233_pt1 | contig 24245 bp, 19 predicted proteins | sample Law_Miss_RepA_8d_FD_188556 | JGI IMG/M metagenome (GOLD analysis project Ga0255126, IMG submission 188556) | Freshwater microbial communities from St. Lawrence River, New York, United States - Law_Miss_RepA_8d | ecosystem: Environmental > Aquatic > Freshwater > River | place: USA: New York... | reverse complement strand
GGCCTGAACGACTCTTCGGACCCCGAGGAGGCTTTGGTGTCGGCCGTCGGGTGGGCCCGCGAACTCAAGGCCCGTATCCGCTTCGAGCGCCAACTGACCGCCAGCATCGGCATCGCCTCGAATAAGCTCATGGCCAAGGTGGCCAGCGACTGGGGCAAACCGGACGGATTATTGCTCATTCCCAATCGCGATCGGGCCGCGTTCCTGCGTCCACTGCCGGCGCGAACACTGCATGGGGTGGGGCGGGTGACTGAAGAAGTTTTGCAGAAAGCCGGCATCCGCACGGTGGGAGATATCCAAGACTATCCGGGCGATCTGAAGGCCCTGGTGGGTGCTTGGGGGCCGATCCTTAAGTCGTTCTCAATGGGAATCGATGAGCGACCGCTTTCCCAGGATGACACCATTAAGAGCATCAGCAGTGAGAATACCTTTTCCGAGGACACCGCCGATCGCCCTGTGTTGCGGAGTGTCTTGAGAGAGCAGGCCGATGAACTTTCTGCCAAGTTGCAGCGCCACGGGATTTCCGCTCAGACGGTGCAGGTAAAGGTGCGCTACAGTGATTTCTCCACACTGACCCGGCAATTTTCCGTCGATGAACCGGTGGCCGCAGCCCGGGATTTGTATCGCTTGGCTTGCTGGCTCCTGGCGCGGCATCAGTTGGTGCACCGCCCCCTGCGTTTGCTAGGTCTCGGGGTGAGTGGACTGGTCGAAAATCGCGGTCGGCAAATGGTTTTTGACTGGAAGCCGGACACGCATCGCTTGAACTCGACAGGGTCCACCGGCTAGACCGGGCCAGATGCCGTGGATCCAAGCTCTCGTTCGACGGGCACCGGTGTGTTTGGTTTTGATCCTTCTGGGTGGCGGGTGTTCCACTCCGTTTTCTGCGATGTCGGTCAACCCTCTTCGCAAGAGTCTCCCCGTGATTAATTTTAACGGCTTCCCATGGTCTTGGGCGGTGCGTAGTTTTCCCCCTTCTTTTTCTAAACCAACATGAGCAAGCAGTTCTTCCCCAAGATCGGCCGGATCGCCTACGAAGGTCCGGATTCCAAGAATCCCCTGGCCTTCAAGCATTTCAATGCGGATGAGGTGGTCGAGGGCAAGACGATGCGCGACCATATGCGCTTCGCCGCGGTCTATTGGCACACCATGCGCGGCACCGGCGGCGACATGTTCGGCTGGGGAACCGCCGAGCGCTCCTGGAACACCGGCGAGTGCTCCACCAAGGACGCGATCACGCGGGCGCGTGCGTTCTTCGAGTTCGCCTCCAAGCTGGGCGTTTCTTATTACGCCTGGCACGACCGCGACCTGGGCTCCCACGGCAAGAACCTCAAGGAGGCCAATGCGCAATTGGATGCGGTCGGCAACGAATTGAAGAAGCTCCAGAAAGACACCGGCATTGGTCTGCTCTGGGGTACGGCTCAGAACTTCGTCCACCCGCGCTACATGCACGGCGCGGCCACGAGCTGCAATGCCGATGCCTTCTGTTTCGCGGCGGCGCAGGTGAAGAAAGCCATGGAATGGACCCACGAGCTGGGCGGTTTGGGCTACGTGTTCTGGGGCGGACGCGAAGGGTACTCGTCGCTGCTGAACACCGACATGAAGCGCGAGTTGGACCACTTGGGCCAGTTCATGCACATGGCCGTCGACTACAAGAAGAAGATCGGTTTTAAGAGCCCGTTCTACATTGAGCCCAAGCCCAAAGAGCCGACCCGCCATCAGTACGACAGCGACGCGGCCTCCTGCCTCAACTTCCTTCGGGAGTATGAACTGCTTGAGCACTTCAAACTGAACATCGAGGTCAACCACGCCTGGCTGGCCGGCAAGACCATGGAACATGAACTCGAAGTCGCGGGCGCTGCCGGAGCGCTCGGGTCTATTGATGCCAACATGGGCGATTACTTTTTGGGCTGGGACACGGATCAATTCCCAACCGACATTTACCTGACGGCCAAGACCATGCTCACCGTGCTCAAGTACGGCGGTCTCACGACCGGTGGCGTGAATTTTGACGCCAAGGTGCGCCGCGAGAGCTTTCAGGCCGACGACTTGTTCATCGCTCACATTGCGGGCATGGATACCTTTGCCCGCGGCCTGAAGATCGCGGCTGCCATCCGCAAGGACGGCCGCATCGACGCCTTCGTGAAGAACCGCTACCGCACCTGGGACACTGGCATCGGCGCCAAGATCGCGGCCGGCAAGGCCTCCTTCACGGACTGCGAGAAGCATGCGCTGGCCTTGGGCAACGTTTCCGGGCTCGAGTCCGGTCGTCAGGAGCTCCTAGAAGCCATGTTCAACGAATTCATCCGCTGATGGCGGGGCTACCCGAGGGGGTAGCTGCAGTAGGGCCGGAGTCTCTCACCCACGAGGACTCCGGCCTTTTCTTTGTCGATGACTCACCCCGCGCCGGAGTTTTCGTTGGATGTGGTATCGACCTCGGATGCCGGATCCTGCAGCCTCCGTCCGTCACTCCGCCAATTCTCCCATGACCTCCGACTGCACCGTCTTTGGCACGCTGCCCGATGGCCGCGAAGCCCACCTTTTTGTATTCCGCAACCCCAACGGAACCACGCTGAAATTCACCAACTACGGCCTGTTGGTGACCGAACTGCATACCCGGGACCGCCACGGTCAGTTAGGGAATGTTGTCCTGGGATTCGAAACACTAGGGCGATACCTGCAAGGGCATCCCTTTTTCGGGTGCATTGCGGGGCGTTTCGCTAACCGGATCGCCCAGGGTCTCTTTTCGCTCGATGGCAAGGACTACGTGCTGGCCACCAACAATGGACCGAACCACTTGCATGGCGGCTTGGTAGGATTCGACAAGAAGCTCTGGACGGCGGGACCCATCCAGACCACCGAGGAGGCGGTCTCCATGGATCTTACCTACACGAGCCCCGATGGTGAAGAAGGCTATCCCGGAGCCCTGACCGTCACGGTGACCTACACCTTGACCCGTGATGACGTGTGGCGCATCGACTATCGGGCCACCACCGATGCTCCAACCATCCTCAACCTCACAAACCACAGTTTCTTCAATCTGGCCGGATTTGGCGATGTGCTGTCCCACGAATTAGAAATCGCTGCGGACCAAGCCACCGAAGTGGACAGTGGTCTGATTCCGACCGGGAAGCTATTGCCCGTCCTCGGCACGGCTCTGGACTTTACTCAGCCCACCGCCATCGGCGCCCGCGGGATGAACACCGGCCTGACGCCGCCCGGCTACGATCATAATTTTGTCCTCCGCCATGGAGGCAAGAGTTTCGGCCTCGCGGCTCGGGCTTTCGAACGCAGCCAGGGTCGAATGATGGAATGTCATACCAGCCAACCGGGTGTCCAGTTGTGGACCTTTAACCGGACGCCCGAGGGCTTGGTATGCACTGGCGGCGTGCCGGTGCCGAAGCATGGTGGGTTCTGCCTCGAAACGCAGAATTTTCCGGATGCCATTCATCATCCGGGTTTCCCTTCCTGCGTCTTGCGGCCGGGTGAGGTGTTCACCAGTCGCACCGAGTACCGCTTTGGAACCTGCTGAACCGTTCTCGGCCCAGGGGTGTTAAAATCAGCCCGGGGGCCAGTTCATCGGGCGCTTGCCGAGCAGGTGGCAATGCAGGTGAGGGACACTTTCCCCACCGTCGAGGCCGTGATTGATCACCAGCCGGTATCCGCTGGATTCCAGCCCCAAACTGCGGGCCACATCCGCCGCCTTGAGCAGCAAATGTCCCAATAGGGCTTGGTCTTGGATCAAAGCTTCGCCGATTCGAGGGATGCTTTTTTTTGGGATCACCAGCACATGCACCGGCGCCTGCGGTTGGATATCGTGGAAGGCTAAAACCTGATCGTCCTCATAGACGATCTTGGCCGGGATTTGGCGGGCGATAATACGTTCAAACAGCGTCATAGGCTTAGGCAAAAAGGTTTCGGTTGCCATCGGACAGTGCGGAAGGGCTTGGGGCTCGGGGCACTTTGGAGGAGTAGGGTCGTCAGCGATGGGGCTCAAGGCAATGCAGGGCTTTTCCAGAATGCCATTTGACCCAGCGACCCATGGCTTCCTAGGTTCTTGAGAGTTCAACAACTCTCATTTATGAGCACTACCTACGTTCCCCTCATCAGCTCCGGCGTTGCCGGTCCGCTGGGTGTCCTCCACTTGCCGCGCCTGTGGCTCAAAGCCTCGCTGGAGGCCCGCAATAAGAACGCCCCGGGTTATCCGGCCCTGTCCAATGGGTACGACTCCATGGTACTGAGCGCCCTCGGCCTAGACACCGAGGCTGTCCGGAAATTCATCGCAGAGCTGCATCCGACCTATCCTCAGTTTGAGGCCTGGATTCAGACGCAGCCCGGCGTAAACCTGACTGCGGGTAACATTCACCAACTGAATGTCTCCATCGCCGGATACATCCACACCCCGGAGGTGCGCGCGTCGATCTTGTCGGCCAACGGCCTCCCGGATAACGGCACTATTAAGCCTGACGCGATCAGTCTTAATGACCTGGATGACTGGTTGGAGTTCCACCAAGCCGCTCTGAAGTGAGCGGGATGGCCTAATTCTCAATTTGTCATCGACACGGGGTGCCCTTGGAAACGGGGGCACCCCGTTTTTTAGAACTCAGCCGGAACGATTCAGTGAAATGGTTCCGGCTTGGCCGGACCAATTCAGTTGGGAGGAAAGGCTCAGGGCAAGATCAACTCGGAGGGCAGCCGGGCGATATGTTCATCGGGCATTCGGGAGTCCTCGGAGCCAGGAGCAGGGATGGTTCCTGCAACATGGCCGTCGGCGAACCAGGTCTCAGCACGATGGGAGTGCCGGAAGTGGACGGTCGGTCCCTCGAGGTCAAAGTAGTAGAACTCCTCCAGCAATGGGTGGTCTGGAGAGGCAGGGGGCTGGAAGTCGTTGACCTGAGCGCAATCGGCAAAAAGGGCGCACCCCGCGGGAGAACGCAGTGTGGCGATGGCGATCCCAGAACTGCCCCGGGTGCCGACCCTCAGGTTGTAGCCGTAGCCGAAGGCCGCCCCGCGGGCTTTGCTCTTAAAGCGGGGATTGGCACGGTTGAGGGCAGGGCAGACTTCGACGCCGCGCGACTGGAGGTAGGGCCACAAGGCTCCGGTGGTTGGGTCAAAGCGGCGTTCGCCTTCTGCGCCGTCTTCCAACCAGCCAAACCAGTAGTTCCATCCGTTGTTGGTGCGTGCCCCGCGCTCGACGAACGCGATGCCTGCGTGATCGTCCCAGTAGAGTTGGGTGGCGAGTCCGATTTGCCGGAGGTTGGAAGTACAGACCGACGCCCGAGCCGCGGAGCGTGATCGAACCAGGGCGGGCAGAGTGAGTGCAGCTAGGGCGGCGATCACGGCGACGACCACGAGGAGTTCGATGAGCGCGAAGGCCCTCGCTGAGCGACCCATCGACATGGACCGAATCGGTTTCATGGGCGCACGGCGACCACGCGGTAGAATTGCGTCGCAAACCACCCATCCCTGAGGTCCCACAGTTCGAGCTCTCCGGGTTTTGCAGCGAGGGTTTCGGAGACCGTGGTCCAGTCGAGCAGGTTGCCTGAGGCTTCTAGTGTGTAGCGCCAGCCGCCTAAGGCATCGAGCGCCACTCCGCCATCGCGAGCTCGGAGTCGTGTCATTGGCGGCTCTGGGAGGGTGATCGAAATGTTGTCGATCCAACCCCGGGCCAGCACGGAACCGGCATAGAGTGGGTTTTGGCCCGCTCCGGAGTAGCTGCTGATGGCGAAGGTATCGACTTCGAAGCGCGTGAAATTGGAAGGCAACACCACATCTGCGAGTTCCGGGCCGGGTTGACCATCGGTCGTCATGGACATCCGGGCTGTCCGTAGCGTTGCTGTGTAGGCCAGTTCGAAGCGGTAACGGCGACCGGGTTCGAGCGTTAGATAATTATCGGAGTAGCCCCAAGGCAGTCGCCCGTCGGAGGGGACAATGACCGGAGACACCGATGAAGAAACTGCGCCCGCTTCGCCAAACCAAGTCCACTCCACGGTGTTCTTGGCCCCGGGGAAGGAGCCTCGGGAATAGTTCGTGGCGAGGACATCCGCCTGTCGGACGAGGCCTGCCGCAATTTGGAAGGTTCCGGATTGGCCGGCGACCACACCGATGGCATGGGATTCGAGGGTGAGATCGAAAGCGAAGCTGAAATTGACGTGGGTCCCTAGTGTGGCGGGCAAGGGGAGTGCAAAAAAGCTGTTCGGACGCGACGAGTCCCAGACCACCCCCAGTTGCTGGCCCGAGGCATCCCAGTGAAACAGTGTGGTGTCTCCCCAGGAACGCCATCCGCGCGCAGACGGATCGGTGTCGAAGGACTCTTTGAGGGTCGAACCTTGGGCCAAAATCCCGAAGCAAGCCGTCAGACAAAACGCCTGAACGGCAAGTTTACCTCGGTGTAGCAACGAGTTCATGGCGACGGATTGAGTCCGGAAATCGCGGTCAGGTTTTCCTCGCCGTATGGGCAGTGGCGGCAACCATTTCCACAACAGTAGCCTCGGCGAAGATGGTAGGCACGGGTGAAGACCATTAGACCATCCTTTGTGAAGTAGGTGTCGGGCTCCTCTGTCTCGGGCAAAGGCCCACAGGCGGACGGTTTGTACCCTGCGCACGCTGGGCAAAGGCAGGCCTTTTGTTGGAGATGCGGCGGAATATTTTCCAGCACCTCTGAAGGAATGGTCACCTCTTCGCACCAACACCGTTCCGGTGAGGGGTCGGCCCCACCGGCCCTGCGGCAGGCATTGGCCTGACCGCAGAGCGGGCACTGGTTTTCCGATATGGTGGTGACGCAGTCCATATTAGCGACTCGCTTACGAGAGCGTTTGGGAAAACCTGCGCCAGACCCACAGTCCGGCCATTGCAGACGCCATCAACGCCCAGGTTTGTGGCTCTGGCACGGTGCTGACTAGAGAAAGCCCGTCGATATCCGCCTTGCCGCTGAGCACCTCGATTCGAATGTAGGAGGCCTCGGTCAGGCCCACAGGTTTGCCCGTGGCGTCTAGGGCCCAGGCCAAGTCAAAACTCGTTCCTCCAGCCGAGCCTCGGTAGAGCTGGCGGATCTGATCTAGAGTCTTCCCAGAAAATTCGGCTGGCTGCAGAGAAGCGCTCATCGGAATGCCGAAGTCACCGGATCCATCGGTCGGATAATAGTGATCCACCTTGGGCGAGCGCGCTGAGTCTAGGACGTACCAAGTCTTGCCATCGCTGCTCACGCTTATCTTCTGGGTTCCCGAGTTGGGGTTGAAGAGGGATCCATCGGTGGCTGGCTTGCCAATGGGGTTCCAATTGGCATCGAACTCATTGGTCATTAAAAATCCGGTACTGCCAAAGACCGTAAAATCCATTCCGTACGGATTTCCTGGGGCATCCTTAAGGGGTGAATCCCAACGCAGCGTCAGAGATCCGCCCGCACCAATGCTGACGAGTTGGTCTCGGGTGTAGGGCGGCGAGAACGGATCCACTGGGCCACCGAAGTCGCCGCTAGTGGTGCGGCTGGGCATTCCAATCGCGGCCGTGGTGTTGGTGTAGCCCGGGGAGAATCCGGTTCCGGACCGGTAGTCCACCACAGAGGCGGGGTATTGGGCTTGGACGGTGAGGATTGCGCTGGCGGCGAGGATCGCCTTCGGAGCGAAGGATTCCAGCAGGGTAACGCTGGGTTTTCTGGCACGGAATGTTCGGACGGTGTTCATGGTCTCTAGTTCACGGCAACGGCAGGCCCGGTTCAGGGGCTTGCCTAGGTTGTGTCAATGGAGACCAGGCCGGGGTATAGGAAGTGGGTGAGTGTCTGAAACACAAAACGCCTCCAATCCACCGGCAAAACAGGGAATGAAGGCGTCAGACATTCAAAATGTTTCCACCCCAGCATACAGGCAGGGATGGTCTGGCCTCATCCTTCGCTTTGCGGCGAAGCGGTTGCGGCACGTAGCCGAAACCCGACGAGCATCGTTGGCGCGATATCCTGACTACAGGCTTCGAACCTCGCCCCCGCCTTCCCAGACTCGCGTCCAGTGACTGTCGTGTACGACTAGGGGGTTTGTTGCCTGATACAGTGGCGCAACCGTCGCCGATTCTCACGGCGTTCCCGCACTTCCAAAGATGTTATGATATTGGGCAATCCCTTCGTAGGAAAAGCCCGTCAAAGAACTGGGACGTAAAGACTCTAAGCGCCATTCCAAATCAAGTTTTAAACGTATCGGTTGCAAGAAAAATGCCGGTGCTGCTGAAAGAAAACGGCCAACAAAATGACAGGAACTTTTCCTGCCTCACAGGTGATCGGCTGACAGGGCGGAAAATCGGCCTCAGATTCTTCGATCTGGTAAGGTGGCCCGCCCTGCGACCTAGCCCCAGCCGGTGGCGACAGGGCGATGGAGGTCGTTCAAGTGGTTGAAGGGGGCACAAGAGGTTTCATCGCAGGCACGCTTGAGGCTTCCGTTGCGGACCGGTATTCCGCAACTTCTCATCATGCGTTCCCGTGGTTTCACCCTCATCGAACTCCTGGTCGTCATTGCGATCATTGCCATTTTGGCAGCCCTCCTCCTGCCGGCCTTGGCGCGAGCAAAGTCGAAGGCCGGAGGCATGGTGTGCATGAACAACGCCAAGCAGTTGCAGACGGCTCTCCAATTGTACGCCGACGATCATCGAGACCGGTACGTCAACAACCACGGCGTGGGCGAAACGCGGTCGCGGACCAACAGTTGGGCCAACAATGTGATGGACTGGACCGGGAGCGACGGGAACACCAACCTGAATCTCCTCTCCAGTGGATTGCTCTCGCGTCATCTGGCCAGCACCGCGGTGTTTCACTGCCCCTCGGATCAATCGCGGGCCGACAATGGGCTGCGCATCCGCAGTTATGCGCTCAACGCCCTGGTCGGTGATCCAGGCGAGTTGACTAACCGGTTCAATCCTTCCTATCGGCAGTACTTCAAGGGATCGGATGTTAGTTCCCCATCCACGGTCTTCGCCTTCTTGGACGAGCATCCCGACACCATCAACGATGGGTTTTTCATGAACCGCCTAGAGGAGGCCCCTAAGTGGGGTAATTTGCCGGCGTCGTATCATTCCGGCGCGGCTTACTTCACCTATTTGGACGGGCATGCCGAGGGGCATCGGTGGCAGGTGTTAGGAGCCGAGGGAACCATCCGGGCCAATGTGCGGGGTGGGGCCGGGGGGATCTTCGCGGCCAACCCGACGACGGATTGGGATTGGGTCAAGGCCAACAGCGGGGAGACTCGGTAAGACGGATTGGAGAAGGTAGGGTGATTTTCCCATGTCCCCATCACTCGGTGACTGATAGGAAAAGGGGAGAATGAATCGAGTTTCGATTGGTTTTTTAGGTGCTGGCAAGATGGCGACCGCATTGGCTCGTGGAGTCATCAGTGCGGGTGTAGTTCCGGCCGAGAGGGTCTTGGCCAGCGATCCGATTCTAGCTGCCCGCCAGGCCTTCGCTCAGGCGACCGGAGCTCGAGTCACCGATTCGAATACCGAAGTCTTGGCAGGCTCAGACATTGTGGTGATTGCCGTGAAACCCGACCAAGTGGTAGGGCTCTTTGGTGAATTGGCAGCCAGTTGGAACACGGAACGGCATTTGGTAGTGAGCATCGCTGCCGGAGTTCCCTTGGCCCGTATGGAAGCGGCAGGACCGAGCGGCCTTCGGGTCATCCGGGTGATGCCCAACACACCGGCGCTGGTCGGGGCGAGCGCCTCGGCTTACGCGGTGGGTTCCTCGGCGACGTGCGCCGATGCCGAGGTGGTACAGGAGTTCTTGGCGTCCGTGGGTCTGGCCTTGGAAGTGAAGGAAAAGCTGCTCGATGCGGTGACGGGGGTCAGTGGCAGTGGGCCTGCCTATGCGTTCTTAATGATCGAAGCGTTGGCCGATGGTGGAGTGGCCGCGGGCTTGCCTCGGGACATCGCCCAGCGTTTGGCAGCGCAAACCTTGTTGGGGGCCGCCAAAATGGTGTTGGAGACCGGACAACACCCCGGAGCCCTCAAGGACGCTGTTTGCAGTCCGGGCGGCACGACCATTGAAGCCATTCATGTGCTGGAAAAGGGCGGGGTGCGCGCAGCGTTAATCGGAGCTGTTCGAGCGGCCGCCGACAAGGCCAAGGCCATGGCCTGAAAGGTTTCAACATGAACTCTTCCCTCCCGCCTCCGCATCCCACCCAAGTCCGCATCCTCTGGTGGACTGCCACGGCCTTTGCTTTAGCGGTTTTGGTGGCGCTGGTTGCCGGACTGGTTTGGGGAGTGGGTCAAGTGCTGGGCGTTTTGTCGCCCGTCCTATGGCCTTTGGCCTTGGCCGGGGTGCTGGCTTATCTGCTAGACCCGGTGGTGGATTTGATAGAGCGGCGAGGCATCGCGCGTGCCAAGGCCATCAGCTTGGTTTTTGTTTCAGCCATGGTGATTGTGGTCGGAGTGTTCGCGAGTGTGGCTCCTCAGATTTACCGGGAGACCCGGCAGTTTGCCGAGCGGGTTCCCGACTACAGTCAGAAGTTTCAGTACCAGATGGAATCCTGGGCGACCAACCCACCGGTGTTGGTGCGCAAGCTCATTGAGTTGCGGTCAACTTCGACAGTAGGGAGTGGCTCGACCAATCTCAGTCCGCAGTCTGTAGCAGCACCGACCGAAGCGCCTCAGCGCGAACCCCAATCACGGATGTCCCTGCAGTCGGCGTCTGACTGGGTGATGGATCTTATGCCCGCCAGTGGCGCTTGGTTCTTGGGGCAGGTGGGTAAGTTCAGTGGTGGGCTGGGAATGCTCGCCGGACTTTTTTTGGTGCCGGTGTATGCCTTTTATTTCCTCCTCGAAAAACATGGAATTGAGCGGGAATGGACCGATTACCTGCCGCTGCGCAATTCGGAGTTCAAGGACGAGTTGGTTTTCATTCTGCGTTCTATTAACGACTACCTGATTGTTTTCTTCCGAAGCCAACTGCTGGTAGCCATGTGCGATGGGCTTCTCTACACGTTGGGGTTCCTGATCATTGGGCTGCCGTATGCCTTCATTATCGGCTTGATGGCGACGGTGTTGACCATGATCCCCTTTTTGGGAGCCATCACGACGTGTGTCGCAGCATTGTTGATCGGTTTCGCGAGCTCGGGCGATTGGATCCTTCCAGCCAAGGTGCTCGGTGTGTTTGCTGTGGTCCAAACTTTGGAGGGGTTGGTTATATCTCCGAAGATCATGGGCGATCGCGTGGGATTGCATCCTTTGACCATCATTATTGCGGTGATGGTAGGGACCACGTTGTTGGGTGGACTCTTGGGAGGCATTTTGGCCATACCGCTGACGGCAGCACTGCGTGTCCTGATGTTTCGCTACGTCTGGCGACCTCTGAAGCGGAATACAAAGGGTGGAAACATTCGCTCTTCGGCAGTTTGAACAGCGCCTCGGTTTTGACCTCTGAGATGGGGTCCCAACCGGAACTTCGGTTGGCAAAGCCGAACTATCGAACCATACTATCAAACATGAATCATTGGGTGTTGTTAATCCTGGGGAGCTTCTGGCTCCAGTTGGGGAGCCTGGCCAAAGAGTCATCACGACCTTCAACCAGCGCCTCGCCCACCAACACCGCTCCAGTCGCTCATGCGGCTACTTCCGATACGGGTGTTTTGCCCTCCAAGTTTACGGATCCGAAGATCTTGGCACCGGAGGAGTCCAGCGGTGAGATCGCACGACTGGCAGCTCGAATGATCGAGCGGTCCCACTTTCTGCGTCGGGAATTCGATGATCGAGTATCTGAGCGCTTTTTTGAGAGGTATATCGAGTCGCTCGATCCCCAGCGGATGTATTTCACCCAGAGTGATTACGAGCAGTTCAGCGCCTACCGCCAACAACTGGATGACCTGACGATCCGGCGCGGGGATACCCGGCCCGCCTATGAGATCTTCAATCGATACCTTCAGCACATCGACCAGCAGTATGCGTTGGTTCAAGGCGTGATGAAGACCGAGAAGTTCAATTTTGACACGGACACCAAAATCCTGCTCAACCGCAAGGATGCACCGAGACCGAAGGATCTCACTGAACTTCAGGGTGTTTGGAAAGATCGCCTGCGCTTCGAATATCTTTCCGAAAAGCTGAACCGGGACTTCGCCACGCTGGCAACCAACGTTTGGACTCAGATGAGCACCGCGCCAGAACCGGAGGTCGACCCCGCAAGCAGCACGAACGGGGCACCTGCAGTGGCTCCGGCGAAGTTGGTGACCAAGGCGATACTTTCAGGCGGTAAAAAGGTGGCCGACTTGTACCTGACCGGTTTGGAGACCCGCCTGCACTCCAACCTTTCCACCAACCGTGCCACAGTGGTGGCCAAGATGGCCGAATCAGGAAAGTTTAAAGGCCCCTCCGATTTGCGCAGTTACTTCGAGAGCAATCTTCAGGGTGATCGCCACGACGAAATCGTGAAGACGCTCAACCGCCGGTACAACCGGGTGATGCGCAATTTGAAGCAGTTTGAGTCGAAGGAAGTGTTGCAGTGGTACCTCGATGCGCTGGCCCATTCTTACGACCCGCACACCAACTATTTTGGCCCCCGCGAGGAGGAAGCTTTCAACATGTCCATGACCCTCTCGTTCGTGGGTATCGGGGCCGTGCTCACCAGTGAAGATGGATATGCCACCATCACTGAGGTCAAGCCGGGAAGCCCCGCTGAAAAGAGCAAGATCCTCAAGGCCGGTGACAAGATCGTGGCGGTCGCGCAAGACAAGCAGACTCCGGTGGATGTGATCGACGAAAAGCTTCAGAAGGTTGTGGAGCAAATTCGCGGACCCAAGGGCTCCAAGGTCACGTTGACCTATATCCCGTCGGGATCCGACCTCAGCACCCGTAAGACGGTGACCATTGTCCGAGACACCATTCCGCTGGAGGACCAAGAGGCCAAGGCCAAGCTGGTGCTGTTGCCCGGTGGTGCAGGCAAGACCAACCGAATTGGTGTGATCGATCTCCCGGCGTTCTACAGTGGAGCCATCGGCGGCAACGGGGCCACGAAGAGCCCGACCGCTGACGTCGCCAAGCTATTGCGAAAGCTCATGGCCGAGGGTGTCGATGGCGTGGTTTTAGATTTGCGGCGTAACGGAGGCGGATCTCTCGAGGAATGTGTCAGTTTGACCGGGTTGTTTATCAAGACAGGGCCGGTCGTTCAGGTGGTCAACGCGCTCGGGCAGCAGCGGGTTTTGGAAGATGACGATTCCTCCGTGCTGTATGACGGTCCATTGGTGGTGCTGACCAGCCGCTTCAGTGCCTCGGCCTCAGAGATTCTAGCTGGAGCCCTTCAGGACTACGGACGAGCCGTGGTGGTGGGTGACAGTTCCACCCATGGCAAGGGCACCGTGCAGAACCTTCAAGGATTGGAACCCTTCTATCGCGGAACCGGAAAGCCGGGACAGGTGAAGGTGACCATCAGCAAATTCTTCCGCCCGTCGGGCTCCTCGACCCAACTCAAGGGCGTGGTTCCGGATGTGGTGCTACCCAGCATTAACAATTTTGCCGACATCGGTGAATCGGCGCTGAGCAATGCACTGCCGTGGAATACGATTTCGCCGGTGCGTTTCGATAAAATGGACCGAGTGACCCGGACGCTGCCGGAACTCCATCGCCGATCTACGGATCGTTTGGCCAAGGATCGGGATTACGCCTACATCGGTGAGGATATTGAGCGCTACAAGAAGCTCTTGGCCGATCGGAGTATTTCGCTGAACGAAAAGAAGCGTCGGCAGGAAATGGAGACCGATCGCAACCGGGCTGCCGTTCGCAAGGCTGAGATTAAGAGCCGAAATGAGATCGAACCCGTCGCCTACGAAATCACCCTCAAGAATGCAGCCCAACCCGGGCTTCCTGAGCCCAAGGTCGCCAAGCCTGTGGTAGCCGCAACGGCCCGTGATGCCCGCGCCCTAAAAGCAGGTGCGTCGAAAGAATCCACCGCTGAGCGGCGCCGATTGCGGGAGGCAGGTCAGGAGGACGGAGACGACGACCAAGATGGAGTTGTAGGTGATGTGAATCTTCGGGAGGCAGAAAGAATCGTGATCGACCTCTTGGAGTTGTCCAAGGCTCGCGGCAGTGCATCCGGGGCGACTGCGAGCGTTCAGTCCGAGCGTTGAGACAACGTAGCGAAGCCTTTTTCGAATCAATTTACTATGAGCAATCGAATCGCCTGTGTGGGAGTGGGACGCATGGGGGCCAATATGGCCCGACGGCTGAAGGAGTCGGGATTCCATGTGACCGCAGTGTATGACCTTCGCCGAAAGCAGGCCCAACTGCTGGCCCAAGAACTCGGGTGCGAGGCCCCTTCGCGACTATCCGCGGTGACCGCCTTGGCTGACGTGATCCTTACAGTGGTGTCGGACGACGACTCGATGGAGGCGCTGTTTGCACAGAAAGGCGACAGCCTGCTCAAAGGGGCCGCAGGAAAATTATTCATCAACTGTGCAACTGTGAGTCCTGCCACCCATGTAATGGTAGAATCCAGATCTCAGGCAGTGGGCGCTGAGAGTGTGGAAGCCTGCATGGCGTCCAGCATTACACAGGCTCGCCAAGGCACGTTGTATTTGATGACTGCAGGTCAAAAGAGCGCATGCCAAAGGGCTGAGCCCATCCTGGCCAAGCTGTCGGCTTCCCGGCGCTACATTGGAGCCGCAGGAACAGCCGCGCAGGTCAAGGCACTGGTCAACATGGTGATGAATATCAACACCGCAGGCCTCGCCGAAGGGTTGGGCTTGGGGGCAGCCATGGGTCTAGACTTGGGAATGCTCCGTGAAGTATTTTCTCAGACTGGAGCCAATTCTCGTGTGTTGGAGACCGATGGCGAAGACATGCAAAAGCGTGATCACTCCTGCTTCTTTAGTTCGGCCCACGCTGCCAAAGATTCTGGGATCGCTGTCAGTCTTGCAAAGAAGGTTCGGTTGAAGGTGCCGTTGGCTCAGGCCGCATTGGGCCAGTACACTCGGATGGTCGATAGCGGGCTCGGAGAATTGGACAAATCGGGCGTTGCTGAATTGACCTTCCCAGGTCGTGGACCAAAGCCAGCCAAACCGGCCAAGGCCTCCAAGATGGTCCCGAATAAGGTTCAGAATACGGTCCAGAAGACGGTCCGTAAGAAGAAGTGAGTTCGGGGACGCTCTAAATATCGAAGAGGGGCAGGGGCTTTGAGTCTCTGCCCGGTGAACTCGGTTGCGGTGGCTCAGGTGCTGCCGTGGTTCACGCGTTGGGGTAGCTCAGGGAATAGCCGGAGCTCGATGCACCAAACAACCGTGGTAGTCGTGGCAGTCGAAGCTGCGCTGATTCGGCTAAACTGTGAATTTGCCCCGAACTCAGCGATCCTGATCTTCGAGACGCGAACACCATCGTCGATTAAACCGTCGCGGCCCTTTTTTTCGTTTTCCAGTGGGGCCATCCGACAGCTCAACGAATAGCCCACTGGATGGCTCTTTTATTCGTCGAGGGCGACCGAGCGGCCCCGGGGGGCGACCGAATATTGAAGGAAACGGTCTAAGAGCAACTGGACACCGAAATTGTTGACGCCGGAACCAAAGAAGATCGGCGTGAGTTTCCCCATCAAGACCTGCGGGTGGTCGAACTCGGTGCCCGCCATTTCCACCATCTCGATTTGCTCCCGGACTGAAGCGTAGGTGAGCTCATCGAGCTTCGAGCGAACAATGGGGTCATCGAGGCCGGTGACATTAACCGGGGCCCGGTACATGCCGCCCACCACTCGCTCAAAGAGGTGAACCCGTTTTTCGGCGCGATCGTAGATGCCGCGGAATTCTGGGCCATTGCCCAAGGGCCAATTCATGGCGCAGGAGCGGATTCCTAGTACGGCCTCCAACTCATCCATGAGTTGGATGGGGTCCCGGGAAGGGCGATCCAACTTGTTGATGAAGGTGAAGATAGGAACGCCGCGTCGAGCGCAGACCTCGAAGAGTTTGCGTGTCTGGGATTCTACGCCTTTGCCGGCGTCGATGACCATGATCACCGCATCCACAGCCGTGAGTACGCGGTAGGTGTCTTCCGAGAAATCTTTGTGCCCCGGTGTGTCCAGCAGATTGATGTGGTAGCCGGAGTATTCGAACTGCAGCACCGTAGAACTGATGGAAATACCGCGCTTTTTCTCTAGCTCCATCCAGTCCGAGGTGGTGGCTCGTTGATTTTTGCGGGCTGTGACCGAACCGGCCAGCTGGACAGCGCCGCCGTAGAGCAGAAGCTTTTCAGTGAGCGTTGTCTTGCCGGCATCCGGATGCGAAATGATCGCAAAGGTGCGCCGGCGCTGAATTTCTTCCTGTTGGGTCACGGGGATCCGATTGGGGTTGGAAGATTTGGAGTCTCAAGAAAAACGGCACCCCGGAGGGTGCCGTTCACGATTTTTATTAATCGGCCTAGATCAGGCGGCCTGAGGCGGATTTTCCGGAGTAGTTTCACCGGAAACTGCCGGATGTTCAGCTTCTACTTCTACGGCAGGAGCCTCTTCAGCGGCAGGGGCCTCTTCGGCGAGGGAAGTGGCGACGTCGTCGACCGCTACGGTTTCAGTGGCTGACGCCGGAGCAACCTCTGCAGTCACAGCCTCGGGAGCTGCAGGCTGCTTGTCAGCCTTCTTCGGGGCCTTCGGGGTCGGAGTAGGACGCGGTGCTGGCTTCTTGGCCGTCTCCAACATTCCGCTGGCGAATTCGATCACATGACCTTGGTGGATGAGCCAGTGGAGGTCGTTCAGGACCGCCTGCTGTTCCAGTGTCAGCGGGGAGGGGGCCGGAGCTGCTCCGCCTTCGACCGCCGCCTCGGCAGGGGCCGGGCTCGGAGCGAGGGTCTCGACCAAGCGCTTGCGATTGGTTCCGAGATTGGTGTTGATGTGATCGATGATCTTCTTGGTCGTCTCAGAGACCACGCTGTTCTCGGTATCGAGGTGATGCGGGCGGGCGACCGCCACATGGACCACAGTTTTGTCGCGCTTGAAGAACTGAAGGCCCATGGAGGCGAACGTGTTGCTCAACGCGGTAGCGATACGGATTGGGAACCGCTTTTCCTTGTCGAGCGAGACGCGCAGCAGTGTCTGGAGCGCCGCCGGCAACTTGGCATCCGCCTTCGGTGTGAAGGAGTCTACCTGCTTGATGAACGAGGGCTGATGAACTTCAGCGAAGTGGGCCCGGACCTCTTCCATCGATTGAAGCATCTTGGGTTCAGGAACGTTGAGAGCCGTGTACTCGAAGCGGAAGCTGACCGAATCGGTCCATTGCTTCACAATCGCCTCGTCTTTCACGATCTTCACGCGGCTCTTGTACATGTCGAAGTTCATCCGGGAGAACCGCTCGGCGTGGAGCTTGCGGAGTTTCTCCTGGTAGCCGTGGAAATTCGGTGGCCCCAGCAAATCACCAGTCATACCGCACTGAGCCACCAGGGTCCAAACTCCCTTGGGCGGATCACATGGCATTTTCTCGGTCTGATAGAAGGTCTCGAAATGTGCTTTGAGCGCGTGCTCGGCAGCGGCCTCTTCATTCAGCCAGAGGGTGTCGTCGAGATTGCAAACAAAGAGCGGCTGGACGGCCACATCCTTCTTGCTCGCCTCGTCACGGTGCTTAATGACCTTGAAGCCCACGGTGTAACGCTCGGGCTTTTGCATCACCAGACCGGCTACCTCGAAGAGGGGGTAGGCGCGACCACTGAGTTTGATTTGTCGGGCCAACGAGCTGACACCGCCTTGTTCAGGAGTCAGGGTCAGTTCGATGGGAATCAGCGGTTCAGGACGGAAATCCGGACGACGCGGGCCACGACCGGGTCCATCGCGACCGGGTCCATCACGTCGGGGGCCGTTCTTGGGATCCCAAGCGATGCCAGGAGCGCCGCCACCAGGTCCACCCTGCGGGCGCGGTCCGCGGTCACCACCGGGGCGGGGGCCGCCAAAGCCACCAGGTCCACCGGGGCGAGGACCACCGAAACCACCAGGTCCACCCGGGCGAGGTCCGCCAAAGCCGCCAGGACCACCGGGGCGAGGGCCGCCAAAGCCGCCGGGGCCACCGGGGCGGGGGCCGCCAAAGCCGCCAGGTCCGCCAGGGCGAGGGCCACCGGGGCCGCCGGGACGATCCCCGCGGCCAAAGCGCCGGTCGCCACGGGATTCGCCTTCGGTTCCATCGTATCGGGCGTACTTGTTAGGGTCCGTCGGCGATGTAGCCCAGGCGGGCTGAAACAGTTTGTTCAGGTCGAGGTTGATCTCCAGTGATTCGCTCATATCAAAAAGACCGCATCTAAGCGGGTGTTACCAAAATGGTTCGGCACAATGGGACTCGGAAGGCGCGAAAGCAAGTCTGTCAGCAAAAATGCCGCTTTTCTAAAAAACAGGGGTTTGGACTGGAATGGAGCAGGCCGGCGTTGGTCAAGGATTCATCGTCTTAGCCCGCTTGGAGACGGGGCTTGGATGAAAGGGTGGATTGATGGCATCCTTTCGGCAGGTTCCCATGGGTTCAAACTTTTCCATTTGTTGCTGTGAGTGCGCTCGGTGGGCGCCGTTGGAAAACTCTTGGCTGCGCCGAGCGTGGGTGGGCGTTTTGACGGTGGCGTTCGCCCTGAAGATTTTTGCGGCCGACGCAGTGAGCACAGGGGGCATAGGGGTCGCCTCCAGTGGTCTCAGTTCCCGAGCAGCGGCGCTGTGGTCACTCAATCCTCTATTGTCTCCTCCGGTTCCGACGGGCTTGGGTTCAGAGCATCCGATTGATCGGTTTATTGATGCGGCCTTGGTCACGCAGGGGTTGCACCGGGCTCCGGAAGCACAGCAGCGAACCTTGATTCGGAGAGTGGCCTGGGATCTTACAGGTCTTCCCCCCACGCCCGGCGAGGTGGACACCTTCCTCTCGGACCTCTCTCCGGAAGCCTTCGAGCGCATGGTGGATCGGTATTTAGTTTCGCCTGCCTACGGTGAACGGTGGGGGCGCTGGTGGCTGGATTTAGCGCGCTATGCCGACACGAACGGCCAGGACGAAAACAAAGTCATGGCCAATGCCTGGCGCTACCGCGACTGGGTAATCCGCTCATTCAATGCCAACCAACCCTACGACCAATTCGTTCAGGAGCAGTTGGCCGGAGATCTTCTCGACCGAAAGGAGGTTTCGGAATCTCAGTTGTTTGATCGGTATATGGCCACTGGGTTTCTTGTTTTGGGGCCCAAGATGTTGGCCGAACAAGACAAGCCCAAGTTGGTGATGGATTTGGTGGACGAGCAAATCGATGTCGTCAGTCGGGCGTTTCTGGGGCTGACGATGAGTTGTGCCCGCTGCCACGATCATAAATTCGATCCGATCAGCGCCCAAGATTACTACGCCATGGCCGGAATTTTCCGTAGCACGAAGACTCTGGAGAACTTGGCCTTCGTCTCAAAATTCAACGAGCGACGTATTACGGGCAGCCAACGCATGGCTGCCATCGAGGCTCACAAGTCATCGATGAGCCAAATCCAGAAGCAGTACGATGAAGCGGTTCGTATGGCCAATGCCGGATTGCAGCGCGAATGGCAGGCGGTGATGTCGAGAGATCTTCCGCTGTGGATGGATGCGTCTCGTTCCGCGGCGACCAACAGTCTCGAAGGACGATGGAAACAATGGTGGCAGGGTAAATCGCCGACCCCGGGTGTCCGGCGCACCTTCGAAGAATTGGCGAAAGATGCTGCGGTCCGCGAGTCCTGGTTGGCTCCTATTCGCGCCGGCAATGAATTGAAGGCGGGCGGGGTTCAGTTGGCTTCAGGTCGGGTGGGATTTGGTTTTCAGGCCGATGGCCGAAACCACATTAATCGACCAGCGAGTGCCGATTTAGAGCCCAAGCAGTGGACCCTCCAGACTTGGGTTTATGTCGACGAGTTTGGCAAGGAAGGGGATGCCCGTCGTTGGTTGGTGGCCAAGAACGACAACGAATGGGCCGAGGGACATTACGCGCTGCTCCTCGATGGCAAACACCCCATGGCCTACCTGAACATCGGGGGCGGCCCAGAGCGCGTGGTTTCCCTTCGGGCGACCAAGACCATTCAGCGGCGGGAGTGGCATCAATTGACGGCTACCTACGACGGAAAGCTATTCTGCCTGTTTGTGGATGGAGCCCCTGCTGGACAACTCGAGGTCGGCAAATCTCGCGTGGCCGGATCTGGGCGTTTTTCAGTGGGGCAGCGGCCTGATGGGTATGTGCACTTCAAGGGGCGTTTGGATGAAGTGATTTTGTCGGACGAGGTCTGGACGGCAGAACGCGTGAATGAGGCGTTTAAATCGCCGGAGCGGGTCCGTGATTGGCCTGCGTTGCTTCGCTTAGACTTCGACCACCTGACCGACTCCGAACGCCGAGAAGCCGAGTGGGCCGAGGCTCGAGAGGCCGTCTTTGGTGCCGATGGAGTTCTCGCGTTGCCGAAGGATCCGAAGCCGCTCTACCCGCAAGCGGTCCGGGATGCGCTTTCGCTGAAGGAACAAGAGCGCGAAGCCTTAAAACGCCAAGATCCGGGAGCGCCTGAATTTGCTCTGTCCGTTGAAGAAGGGACGGTGGCGAACTTGCCGGTTCATATCCGGGGCAGCCATCTTCAATTGGCGGCTCATCCTGTCCCGCGCGGTTTTCCCAAGGCCATTCAAGTGAGCCATGCTCCGTTCATTGCCGAATCACAAAGCGGGCGACTGGAACTGGCACAGTGGTTGACCCGACCTGACCATCCACTCACGGCGCGGGTGTTGGTCAACCGAGTTTGGCAGGCTCACTTTGGCAACGGATTAGTGCGCAGTTCTGACAATTTTGGTTTGCGCGGTGAGGTTCCAAGTCATCCCCAATTGCTGGACTGGTTGGCGCATGGATTTGTGAGTGGCGGTTGGAACATCAAGCAACTCCACCGGCAAATTCTCACCAGTGCCACCTGGCGGCAGGCCGGTCGGATCCACGGCGATCCGAAAGGGTTTGAATCGGATCCGGAGAACCGCTGGCTTTGGCACTATCCCCGGCAACGGTTGGAGGCAGAGATGATCCGCGACGGTGTCCTGGCCGTATCCGGACGGCTGGATCGCTCGATGGGTGGAAGCTTGGTCTCGTGGGGGAATGACGATTACACACCTGAGGACACGGTTTCCGAAACCTCCCGGCGTCGGACGCTCTACCTGCCGGTGGTTCGAGACCGCGTCTATGATTTGCTGACCCTCTTTGACTTCGCCAATCCCAGTGTCGGCGTGGCGCGTCGGACGCCCACCGTGGTGTCGCATCAAGCGCTTTTCTGGATCAACAGCCCCTGGGTCAAAGATCAGGCGGGTGCGTTGGCAACGGACATTCGATCGGGGGAGCCACGGCCCGTGACTCAACGTGTGAGCCTGGCCTATGAGCGGGTTCTCGGTCGATTGCCGACAGAGGCGGAGCAGGTCCGCGCGGTGGCGTTTTTGTCAAAACCGGGAACCACGGCCACCGCACCGGATTCTGCCGAACGGTGGCTCGCTTGGTGCCAGGTGCTCCTGGCCAGTTCTGAATTCCAGTACCGCGATTGATTCCTATGAACCCGGCCATGCACTCACGAATTTCACGACGCCAACTCCTGCGTCGGTCGGCTCTGGGCTTCGGCAATCTCGCCTTGATGGGATTGATGTCCCCCGGTTTGCGCACTCGAGGTTCGGATATTCAGCCCAACCCCTTGGCTCCGCGGGCTCCGCTGTTTCGCTCCAAGGCCAAGCGGATTATTTTTCTCTTCATGCATGGGGGTCCCTCGCATGTGGACACCTTCGATTGGAAGCCCCGGCTCTTGAAGGATTCGGGCAAGCCCTTGCCCTTCGATAAACCCCGGATCCAGTTCGCCAAGACTTCCAATTTGCGGCGTTCTCCGTGGGAATTCCGGCCCTACGGACAGTCGGGTGCGATGATTAGCGACCTCTTTCCGTTAGTGGGCGCTCGAGCCGACGACTTGTGCTTTATCAAGTCGATTCATGGCACCAACGAAGCGCACGGCGGCGCATTGCTGAAGCTCAACACGGGTTCCGACACGGTGGTTCGACCGAGCATGGGCTCGTGGATCACCTACGGACTGGGAAGCGAGAATCGGAACCTTCCGGGCTTCATCACCATCAACCCCACGCTGGGTCATGGCGGGGTGGGCAATTGGTCGAGCGCCTTCTTGCCGGCCGTTCATCAGGGCACACCCATTGGTGGTGGTGTGCCGGTCGATCGCGCCACCATTCACTACCTCCATGACCCGAATGGCGATGCCAAGACTCAGCGGGCTCAACTGGATTTGCTCGGTGACATGAACCGCGATCACCTGGCTTCGGTCGGCACCGATGCGGTGTTGGAAGCCCAGATCGAGGCCTTTGAATTGGCTTTCCGCATGCAGTCCGAGGCTCCGGAGGCCATGGCCATCGATCGGGAGACGCCGGCTACTCGCAAGCTGTACGGTTTGGATGATCCCAAGACCTCGTCCTTCGCCCGGCAATGCCTGCTCGCGCGTCGGTTCAGCGAACGCGGAGTGCGCTTTGTCCAGGCGAGCCACGGCTATTGGGACCAGCACTCGGATCTTACCCGAGAACACGGTCGATTGGCCTCCGAGGTCGATCGCCCCATCGCCGCCTTGCTCCAAGATATTAAGGCCCGCGGGTTGTGGGACGAGACGCTGGTCATGTGGGGCGGTGAATTCGGACGCACCCCGACCCTTCAAGGGGACGATGGCCGTGACCATCATCCGCATGCCTTCACCATGTGGTTGGCCGGAGGAGCCGTGAAGCCCGGTTTCAGTTACGGCGTGACCGACGACTACGGATTCTACTGTGTGGATCAGAAGGTTCATGTGCACGACCTCCATGCCACGCTGCTGGCTCTGCTGGGGATGGATCACGAGCAACTGACCTACCGTCACGCCGGACGAGATTTCCGACTGACCGACGTCCACGGCCGGGTCGTACAAGAAATCTTCGCCTGATCCGCAAACCGGTCGGTAAATTCCCGCTCGAAGCGATTCGTACCGACCGACACCCATGGATGCCCGGTGAGGACTTCGGTTCTACAGCGCGCCACCCAGCTTACGAGCGCGCCCTGTAGGCCGGGTCCCCCGACCCGGCGTTCCCGCTCAAACCACAAACCCGGCGTCGCCTGCGATCGTCCGGTATCGTCCGGTGAGGGTACGATTCCGACCCTCGCCTCCAGTGCGTTTTCCCTCGGGAAATCGTGGGTTTTCTGGGGTCAAAGGGTTGAATCTTCAACGGTTTCTTAAACAGAGGGGGCTGTCCGCCCACTCTCTGGTCATCGTCCGACCACTGTACGGGTCAACGCATACTCCCGACCGAGCCATCCTCGTAGCCATGGCAAACGAGATGAAACGTCGGTACCGCTTCTTCCGTCGCAACGAGGCCGACTACTTCGCCGGCAACGGAGCCAACGGGGCCGCAGCCCTAAAGAAATCCGCATCCAGCGCATCCGCCCAGAGGCGCGCGGCTTTCTTGGCGCCGGATTCGCTGAGGTGGACTTTGTCCGTTGTATCCTCTTGGGCCAGGGTGTCGTAGTCCGGGCCTGGGAAGCAGTGGGGATGTTCTTTGATGACGCGATCCTGCACCCGGCGAATCTGGCCGAATCCATTGGGGGGCGACTGGCGGTTCACGACCACAGCCAAGCCTGGAAAGCCGGCGTCTTTGCGGGCCTGGTCAATCCACGCCTTGTAGTTCGCGATGATTTTCTCCTCGTCCTTCTCGGGCCAATCATTCTGGCCTTGGTCGGCGAGGACCGCGCGCAATCCCGTGATCGCACAATACTTTGTCAGCGCGTGTTCGAGGCGGATGTAGGGCATGCGGATGGACGAATTGACGAACGAGTGCTCGAACGGTTCGCCCCGAGCCGACTTGGCCCAATGTTCCAGACTCGTGCCGCCAAAGGCCGCGTTCAGCATCAGCACCGGTACACCTTGCGACTTGGCGACGTGCTCCGCGAACGTGGCCCAGAAGTAGGTGCCTCGGCCAACGGGAGCAGGCTGGACGCCGAAGTCGAAATGCCTCCCAACCGGAGCGGGCAGAAACTGCGGGTCGCCGGTAAAATTGTAGCGGCGCTGCGACTCCATATCGCCCATCGGAAGCGCGATGGTGTTGACGCGGTCGTCTTCCGCTCCCGGTAGGTTAATATCTCCGCCATGGGCGACCGAATGGCCGACAACCACGAAAACTTCGCCGACCCCAACCCGCTCGACCGTTGCGGTGGCAGAATTCCCATCGCCACGAGCGCGAACTTCCAGCGAATACCATCCAGCCGCGGCTGTTACCTTGCCCCGGTAGCTCAAATCAGAATTCACCGTTCCGAGCGTG